>Ga0208849_1001658_pt1 | contig 14513 bp, 15 predicted proteins | sample NGESurdeep072012_10_FD_184470 | JGI IMG/M metagenome (GOLD analysis project Ga0208849, IMG submission 184470) | Arctic peat soil microbial communities from Barrow, Alaska - NGEE Surface sample 53-3 deep-072012 (SPAdes) | ecosystem: Environmental > Terrestrial > Soil > Wetlands > Peat ...
GCGCGGCTGCCAGCTCGCCGAGATTCACGCCCTGCGGGCGCTGAGGTGGAGCTCGACGCCGGCCGCGCGCAACAGCTGGGAGAAGGGACAGCCTTCGTCCGCCTTCGCGAAGGCCTCGCGCAGTGCGTCGTCGTCGAGGCCGTCGGCGTCGACGACTGCGTCGACGTGCGAGGCCACGATCTGATGGCCGCGGCCCTCGACCTCGTCCATGACGATGCGGCACGAGACGTCCAGGCGTCCGGGCGGCGTTCCCGCCTGCGTCAGCTCGCTCGCGAGCGACATCGTGATGCACCCGCCGTGCGCGGCCGCGAGCAGCTCCTCGGGGCTCGTCTTCCCTTCCGGCTGCCCGATGCGCGTCGGCAGCGAGAAGCCGAGATCGGCGAACGCGCCCGTGCCGGCGCTGATGCTCCCGATCCCGCGGGCGACATTTCCCTCCCAGACGAGCTGGGCGCTGCGTTCGATGCGTGGCATCAGTACTGGAGCGCCGGAGTGCCGTCGGGGTAGTAGGCCTCGGCCGGCGAGCCCGCCGGCCTGAACACGCCGAGCACCTGCATCTCGCCCGGCCCGTGGTTCTCCAGCGAGTGCACGAGCTTCGCCGGCAGATGGATGCACGAGCCCGTTCGCAGCTCCGTCGAGTCGCCGTCGATGTGCACCGCTCCCTCCCCTTGGAGGACGTAGACCACCTCGTCGTAGCGGTGGTAGTGATCCGGCGCGCGCCCGGGGGGGATGTACCCGACGAACTGCGTCGCGGACGCGCACGGCACGAGCAGCCGGAACATGCGGCCGGCGGTCGCCTCGCCCACCTCGACCTCGTCGACTCCGACCACCGCGTAGCGGACGCCGTTCGCGGGAAGCGGATCGCGGACGAGGACGGACAGCAACTCGAGGGCATCCGCGTTGTCAACGGTCCAGCTCGATCCGGCGGCGGTGTACACCGCCGTGCCCGGGACGAGCTCCGCGGGGTGACCCGCAACGGTTGCGCTCCCGCGTCCACTCAGCACGTACAGCACCTCGTCGTCGACCGCCGACGTCTCGCCAGCGCCGGCTCCGTCGAATCGGAGCACGCGCTGCTCGAACTCGGCGCAGCCGCGGTCGACGCCGAACAGAACGTGTTCCTCGTCGGATTGGACGCACCAGCGCATCGTCGGCCCAGCGTACACCTGTGCGAACCGTCTGAAAGCGGCTAGAGTCGTGGCCCCGTGAAGCGTGGTGGGCAAACTGTCCCGGCACTCGCACGTCTATACCGGGGACATCCACAAGGAGGGTAATTCGATGGTCAGAAGGTTTGGACTGATTGCGATCGTCGCCACTGCGGTGGTGCTCGCAATCGTGTCCGCCGCGGCCGCGCGTCCGACAGCGCAGGCGGCGGCCACAGCATCGTGCTCGAAAGGCGTGTCGATCGGCATGCAAGCTCCGATCACCGGCCCGGCCGGCTCGATCGGTACTGATCAGCTGCACTGGGCGCTGTTCTACTTCACGCAGTGGAACAAGACCCACAAGCTGAAGATCCATCTCGTGCAGGAAGACACGCAGCTCGACCCGTCGAAGGCATCGACGACCGCGCAGGCGCTCGCCTCGAATCATGCGGTCATGGGCGTCATCGGCCCGGCCGGCAGCGACGAGGTGCAGGCGGTCGCACCGATCTTCCGGAAGGCGGGTCTCGCCTTCGCGTCAGGATCGGCGACGCGGGTCTCGCTGACGGGCGGCGCTTGGAAGGGCTACTTCTTCCGCGACGTTCCGAACGACGGCGTCCAGGGGCCGACGGACGCGGACTACATGTTCTCCAGCCTGGGCGTGACGTCCGGCAGCTCCGTCATGGTCGTCGACGACCAGGAGTCGTACTCGACCGGCCTCGCCGACATCGTCGGTCAGGCGCTGACGGGCAAGGGCGTCAAGGTCGACCGCGAGTCCGTCAGCCAGAAGTCGACCGACTTCTCGTCGCTCATCGCGAAGGTCACCTCGAGCACGAAGGTCGTTTTCCTGCCGTTCCAGGTCGCGTCCGAGGCCCAGCTCTTCGCGCAGCAGCTGCAGGCGCAGGGCAAGACCGCGATCGCGTTCGGCAGCGACGGCACGTTCGACGCGTCGAAGTTCACCGTCAACGGGAGCTACATCTCGTTCTTCGCCCCCGATGTCACCACGGTCGCCGCTGACGCGTCCATCGTGGCGGCGTTCCACAAGCAGTACCCGGGCGCGACGAGCCCGTTCGGCGCTCCGAACTACGTGCTCGCGCAGATGTACGCCACCGCGATCACGAAGGCGTGCAAGGACGGCAAGATCAGCCGCGCGGAGGTCCGCAAGGACGTCCTCAAGGTGTCCCTCAAGTCGACCATCCTCGGCGGCCCCATGAGGCTCACAGCCAACGGGGACGTCGCGGGCGCCAAGTTCCACATCTTCAAGATCGAAAACGGCAAGTACGTAACAGTCGCGTAACCGTCGAGACGGGGAGTGTGGCCGGTACGCCGGTCACACTCCCTCTCGTCGCATGAACTGGAACCTCTTCGTTACCGAGCTCGTTTCCGGCATCACGCACGGGAGCGTCTACGCGCTGATCGCGCTCGGCTACTCGATGGTGTACGGGATCCTGAAGCTCCTGAACTTCGCCCATGGCGACATCTACATGGTGGGCTCGTTCATCGGCTTCGGGCTCATCACTGTCTCCGGGGGCGCGACGAATCTCGGCATCCCGGTCTGGCTGCTCCTCTTCCTCATGCTCTTCTGCGCGATGCTCGGCGGCGGCCTGCTCGGCGTCATGATCGAGCGGTTCGCCTACCGGCGGCTCCGCAACGCGCCGCGGATCGCGCCGCTCATCACCGCGCTCGGTGTGTCGTTCTTCCTCGAGAACGCGGCCCAGCTCGTGCTCGGCGCGCAGTACCAGAGCTACAACAGCTTCAGCTGGAAGAACCCGATTGCGCTGCACGGCTTCACGCTTCCGGCGCAGGTGCGCATCAGCTATGCCGGCGTCATCGTGATCGTCGGCACGGTGGTGCTCGTCGTCGGCCTGACGCTCTTCGTCCAACGCACCCAGCTCGGAAAGGCGATGCGGGCGACGTCCTTCGATCGCGAGGCGGCATCGATGATGGGCATCGACGTCGACCATGTCATCGTCGCGACGTTCTTCATCGGCTCGGCGCTCGCGGGAGCGGCTGGTGTCTTCAACGGCATCGCGTACCAGCAGGTCTGGCCGTACATGGGCTTCACCGCAGGGCTGTACGCGTTCATCGCCGCCGTCGTCGGCGGCATCGGCAGCCTGCCGGGCGCTGTGCTCGGCGGTCTTACGATCGGCCTCGCGCAGTCGTTCTCGATCGGATACATCTCGTCGACGTTCTCGGACGCGGTCGTCTTCGGGATCCTCATCGCGGTGATGATCGTCCGCCCGAGCGGCCTCCTCGGACGTGCGGCGGTGTCGAAGGTATGAGCACGGACCCGACCGATCCGAACGCACCCCGCGTCGGCGTCGACGAGTGGGTCGCGTCGCACGAGCAGCGGCGGGTAGAGAGGCCCGGCCTGCTCGGCGTTGTCGAGCGGGCGCTCGCGCAGGTGCCGAGTCCGGCGTTCTACCTCGGTTTCGCAGTGGCCGCTGCGCTCCTCCCTGCGGTCACGAGCAACGGCTACGTCATCGACGTCGGGCTCAACACGCTCCTGTACATGCTGCTCGCGCTCGGCCTGAACATCACGGTCGGGTACGCGGGGCTGCTGGACCTCGGGTACGTCGCGTTCTACGGCTTCGCCGCCTACGGCTACGCGATGCTCGCGTCGCCGCAGTTCGGCCTGCACTGGGACACGCTCGTGGTCATCCCGCTCGTCGTGATCGCGACAGCGCTCCTCGGCCTCCTCGTAGCGCTGCCGTCACGCCGTCTCGTCGGCGACTACCTCGCCATCGTCACGCTCTTCTTCGGCGAGCTCTTCGCCACCGTCTACCAAAACGGCGAGAGCATGACGGTGTTCGGCTTCTCGCGCAAGTACGACGTCACCGGCGGTCCGAACGGCATCCCGAACATCGACCAGTTCCACGTGTTCGGCGCGCGCATCGGTGCGCTCAACTACACGGCGTACTACTACGTCGCCCTCGTGTTCTTCATGGTGCTGCTCTTCGCCATGTACCTCGTCGACCGCTCGCGCACGGGGCGCGCCTGGAGATCGCTGCGCGAGGACCCGCTCGCTGCCGAGCTGATGGGCATGCCGGTCAACCGGCTGAAGCTCGTCGCGTTCGCATGCGGCGCCGGCATCGCCGGGCTTGCCGGAACGATCTTCGCTGCCGCGAACACCGCTGTCTTCGCATCCGAGTTCGACTTCACGAGCGGCCTGCTCATCATCGTGTACGCGATGCTGATCCTCGGCGGCGCCGGCAGTCTCGGCGGCGTCATCATCGGCGCGCTCGTCGTCAACGTCTCTCTCGAGGTGCTGCGCGATCCGGGTCATGCCACGTGGGTCTTCTACACGCTCATCTGCGCCACGCTCGTCGCGCGCATGCGCCCGTGGCGCTGGCTCGGCGCCATCATCGCCGGCACCGCGGCTTTCGGCTTCGCCGTGCACGCGATCGTGTCGGCGGCTTGGCCCCGTGGCGTCCACGGACAGGCGGCGGTGGGCGGCGTGCTCGGTACGGGCCTCCGACATTGGATCGTTCTGCCGTCCAATCCGATGACGATCGGGAACGTCGCCTTCATCTGCCTCGTGCTCGCCGTGCTCGTGCTGACCCTGCTCCACGGCTGGGCGCAGAAGCTGGCGATGATCCCGACGCTCTACCTCGCCGCGTTCGTCTGGGAGAACCGGCTCGTCGTGGAGCCGAGCATCACGCGCCTCATCCTGGTCGGCGTCATCCTCATCGTGCTCATGAACGCGCGGCCGCAGGGGCTGCTCGGCACCTCTCGCGTGGAGATCGTGTGACGGCCGCGAAGTTGCTCGAGCTGCGCGGCATCTCGAAGAGCTTCGGCGGCCTGCAGGTGATCAGCGAGCTCGACCTGCACGTCGACGAGGGCGAGATCGTCAGCGTCATCGGGCCGAACGGCGCCGGAAAGACGACGCTCTTCAACCTCGTGACGGGTCTCTATGCCCCCGATGCGGGCGACATGCTCTTCGCCGGCGAGACGCTCCTCGGGCTCGAGCCGCACGAGATCACCGCGCGCGGGATCGCACGCACGTTCCAGACGCTGCGCCTGTTCCTCAACATGACGGTCAAGGAGAACGTCATGGCCGCGGCGTACTCGCATACGCACGCCGGCATCCTCCGTTCCATCCTGCGTACGCCGGGCATGCGCCGCGAGGCGCGCGAGATCGAGCGCCTCGCCGAGGAGAAGCTCTCGTTCTTCGGCCAGCGCCTCATGGGCTACCGCTGGGACCAGCCGGCCTTCAGCCTGTCGTACGCGAACCGGCGGCGCCTCGAGATCGCGCGCGCGACGGCGACGAACGCGCGCCTGCTCCTCCTCGACGAGCCCGCCGCCGGAATGAATCCGGTCGAGACGCACGAGATCGCCGAGCTGATCGGGAGGCTGCGCGACGAAGGCGGCTACACGATCCTCGTCATCGAGCACGACATGCACGTCGTCGAAGGCATCTCCGACCGGGTCGTCGCGCTCGACCACGGCGTGAAGATCGCGGAGGGGTCGTTCGACGAGGTCGCGACGAATCCGCGCGTCGTCGAGGCCTATCTCGGGACGAAGGCGGCGGCGACGAAGTGACCGCACTGCTCGAGATCCAGAACGTGGACACGTTCTACGGTCCGATCCACATCCTGCAGGGGCTGACGCTTCGGATCGAGCCCGGCGAGCTCGTCTGCCTCCTCGGCGGCAATGCGTCCGGGAAGTCGACGACCCTCAAGACAGTGCTCGGCATCGTCTCGCCGCGCAACGGCGCGGTGATCTTCGACGGCGAGGACGTGACGCGCCGCTCGACGAGCTACCGCATCGGCAAGGGGATGGCGATCGTGCCCGAGAACCGGCGCCTCTTCGGGCCGATGACCGTGCTCGAGAACCTCCAGATGGGCGCGTACCTGCACGGCGGCGGGAAGAAGGAGGACTTCGACCGCGTGTACGAGCTGTTCCCGCTGCTGCACGAGCGTCGGAGCCAGCTCGCGGGCACTCTGTCGGGCGGCGAGCAGCAGATGGTCGCGATGGGCCGCGCGCTCATGTCGAAGCCGAAGCTGCTGCTCATGGACGAGCCGTCGATGGGCCTCGCGCCGATCCTCGTCGAGCGCAGCTTCGAGATCATCAAGCAGGTGCACGAGTCCGGGGTGGCGATGCTCATCGTCGAGCAGAACGCGAACGTGTCGCTCTCGATCGCCGACCGCGGCTACGTCCTCTCCACCGGCCGGCTCGTGCTCGAGGGCGCGGCAGCGTCGCTGCGCGAGGACGAGGACCTGCGTAAGGCATATTTGGGTCGATGACCGACGTTGTCGCCACCGTTGTGGCCACCCGGAGCTCGGCGCCGCGGCCGGTCGGCTCGAAGCTGATCGTCCGGGAAGACGGCAGCCTCGAGGGCTCGGTCTCGGGCGGATGCGTCGAGAGCGACGTCGTCGTCGCGGCGCAGGAGGTGCGCGAGACCGGCGTTCCGCGCCTCGTAACGTACGGCATCACCGACGACATGGCGATCGACGTCGGGCTTCCGTGCGGCGGGGAGATCGACGTCTTCATCGAGCCGCTCGGCGACGTCGTCGACTCCGGCGTGGTGCTCACCGTCGTCGCCGGCGAGGGCGTGGGCGAGAAGCTGCACGACGCCGAGCTCGAGCATGCGGCGCTGCGGCGCGGCCGCAGCCACGTGATCCAGCTCGAGGATCGCACCGTGTTCGCCGACGTCTTTGCGGAGCCGCCGCGGCTCTTCGTGTACGGCGCGGTCGACACGGCCGAGGCGCTGTGCGCCGCGGCGAAGCTGCTCGGCTGGCGGACGATCGTCGCCGACGCACGGCCGCGCTTCGCCACGCGCGACCGGCTGCCGAGCGCGGACGAGATCCTCGTTGTGTGGCCGGAGGAGGCGCTCGCCAAGGTCGCTCCCGATGCGGCGACCGCGATCGTCGTGCTCACCCACGACGACAAGTTCGACCTGCCGCTCGTCGAGGGCGCGTTGGCGACGGACGCGTTCTACGTCGGCTGGCTCGGCTCCCGGCGCAACCAGGAGCGCCGCCGGGCGCTCCTCGTCGAGGCGGGCGTCGCGGAGGACGAGCTCGACCGCATCTCCGGCCCGAGCGGGCTCGACGTCGGGGCCGACTCTCCCGCGGAAACGGCTGTGTCGATCCTCGCCGAGATCCTCGCCGTGCGCGCCGGCCGGAGCGGCGGGCGCCTTCGGGATGCGAAGGCACGCATCCACGGCGAGCCCGCGCTTTCGAACAAAAAATAAAATCCCGCTTGCAAAGCGCTTCTTGCGGCCCGTAGGATCGGCAACCGTGACTACGGTGCCCCAAGGCGAGCTCACCTTCGCAAGTAACCAGGAGCCGTAGGCTTGCTACTGCGGGAGGTCGAATACACGAAGCCGTCGTCAATCGCAGAAGCGCTGACGAACCTCGCGGCGAACGACGGCGCGCGGGCACTCGCCGGCGGCCAGACGCTGATCAACGTCATGAAGGCGCGGGCCGCCTCCCCGGACGTCCTCGTCGACCTGAACGGGCTCGAGGAGCTGAAGGGCATCGAGCTCGCCGCCGACGGCACCCTCTCGATCGGGCCGATGACCACCTACACGGAGCTGATGGACTCGGCTGAGGCGCGGGCGCGCCCGATCCTCGGCGAGGTCTGCTCCAAGATCGCGGACGTGCAGGTGCGCAATCGCGGCACCATCGGCGGCAACATCTGCGCGAACGACCCGACGAACCATCTGCCGCCGCTCATGGCCGCCATCGGCGCGGAGCTGACCATCATCGGAAAGGACGGCGAGCGCACCGTTCCGGCGTCCGATTTCTTCCTCGGCGTCTACCTGACCGCTGTCGGCCAGACGGAGCTCCTGACGCGGATCACGATCCCCGCGGGCAAGCACGACGGCTTCGCGGCGGTGACGCTCGGCGTCGACGGCACGTGCATCGTCAACGCGGCCGCGAGCATGAACGGCTCCCTCCGCATCGCCATCGGTTGCGTCGACGCCGTGCCGGTGCTCCTCGAGGTCGAGTCGCCCGACACCGTGCGCGCAGCGGTGCGCGCTGCAGGCCTGCGTCCACCGGACGACGTGCACGCCTCGAGCGAGTATCGCGCGCACCTCGCCGAGGTGCTCGCCGAGCGCGCCGCTCGGCAGGCGGTGGCGCCGTGAACGTCGCGGTCACCGTCAACGGCACGGTCTACGAGCGCGACGTCGAGGCGCGCAAGCTGCTGATCCACTTCCTGCGCGACGACCTCGACCTCACCGGCAGCCACATCGGCTGCGACACGGGCAACTGCGGCGCATGCTCGGTGATCCTCGACGGCACGCTCGTGAAGAGCTGCATGCTGCTCGCCGTTCAGGCGAACGGCAGCGAGGTCGAGACGGTCGAAGGGCTCGCCGACGGAGAGCAGCTGACCGCGCTCCAGCAGGCATTCACCGACCATCACGCGCTCCAGTGCGGCTACTGCACGCCGGGCATGCTCATGAGCGCGACGTCGCTGCTGCGCTCGAACCCGAGCCCGAGCGACGAGGACATCCGCAAGGCGCTCCAGGGGAACATCTGCCGCTGCACCGGCTACTGGAACATCTTCGACGCGGTCAAGTCGGTGGCGCGATGACGACGATCGCGCCCGAGAAGGTCGAGGTCGGCAAGAGCTTGCTCGGCGAGAGCGTTCCCCGCAAGGAGGACAGGCGGCTGACGCAAGGGCAGGGCGTCTTCGTCGACGACATCAAGCGGCACGGCATGGGCTACCTCCACTTCGTTCGCTCGCCGTACGCGCACGCGCACATCACCTCCATCGACGTTTCGAAGGCGGAGGAGATCAAGGGCGTCTACGGCACGCTCACCGGCGAAGAGGTGGCCTCGCTCACCGATCCGTTCTTCCAGATCGCGAGCGAGCCCGGCGGCCTGATCAAGGACTTCTCGCTCGCGGTCGGCAAGGTGCGCTTCGTCGGCGAGGCGGTCGTCGCAGTCGTCGCCGAGACGCGCGAGCTCGCGCGCGACGCCTCCGAGCTCGTCGAGGTCGAGTACGAGCCGCTGCCCGCGCTCGTCGACGCGCGCACTGCGCTCGAGACCGACGCGCCGGTCCTGCACGACGACGCCGGCGGCAACCTCATGTGGGAGGGCGTCTACGAGTGGGGCGACCTCGACCAGGCGTTCGCCGAGGCGGACCGGGTCGTCAAGATCGACGAGCTCCACTTCCACCGCTTCAACTCGACGCCGCTCGAATGCGACGGCGCGCTCGTCGAGTACAACCGCGGAACCGGGCAGTGGACGATCCACACGAACAACCAGTTCCCGGGCTTCGCCGCGATCATGATGGGCCCGGCGATGCGCTGCGGCCTGGACAAGCTGCGCTTCGTCACGCAGGACATCGGCGGCGGCTTCGGCAACAAGATCACGTCGCATCCGCAGCTCGTGACGTGCTGCCTGCTCTCGCGCAAGCTGAACCGTCCCATCCAGTGGACGGAATGGCGGACCGACTTCCACATGTCGATGTCGCACGGAAACGAGCGCTGGTTCCGGGACACCGAGGTGGCGGTGAAGGACGACGGCACACTGCTCGGATTCCGGACGAAGGCGCTCGACGACGCCGGCGCCTGGCTGCGCTACGAGCCGCTCGGCGGCGTCATCTGGGCGCAGGTCACACCCGGCATGTATCGCTGGCGGCACATCCGCGTTGACTTCACCCAGGTCGCCACGAACAAGGCGCCGGTCTCGCCGAACCGCGGCTACTCGCGGATGCAGCACCTCTGGTTCACCGAGCGCGTGATCGACATCGTCGCCCGCGAGCTCGGCCTCGACCCGGTCGACGTGCGCAAGCGCAACTACATCCGCGCCGAGGACATGCCGTACGAGACGCCGAACGGCTGCATCTACGACTCCGGCGACTATGCGCGGATGCTCGACATCGCGCTCGACCTGATCGGCTGGGACTCGATGGAAGAGAAGCGCCGCGACGCCGAGTCGCGCGGCAAGCGCCTCGGCGTAGGCATCGGCTCGACGCTCGACTCCGGCACGAACAACTTCGGCCAGTCGCGGATGATCAACCCCGAGCTGCAGTTCTCGGGGAACAACGAGGTCGCGACGGTGAAGCTCGACATCTTCGGCGAGATCGTCGTCACGCTCGGCACGACGCCGCAGGGCCAAGGCCACGAGACGACCGCTTCGCAGGTCGTGGCGGAGATCCTCAACTGCTCCCTGGATGACGTGCATGTGAGACCTGGTCACGACAGTTACTGGAACTCGCACGCCGGCTTCTCCGGCACGTACGCGAGCCAGTTCGCCGTCACCGGCCTGTCCGCCGTCAAGGGCGCGACCGAGATGTTGCGGGAGGAGATCAAGAAGCTCGCGTCGGTGATCTTCGGCGGCGTCCCGGTCGAGGCGCTCGAGCTCGCCGAGGGCGGCGTCCGCATCAAGGACAATCCGGAGGCGTTCCTGCCGTTCATGGCGTGCGGCGCGATCATCAACGCGAACAACGCCGGACTCCCGGAGGATCTCGGCGTCACGCTCAACTGCCGCTACGTCTACCGGCCGCCGTTCGAGGTGCCCGACATCGAGCGCAAGTTCGGCAACCTCACCCTCACGTACGCAGCCCAGATCCACGTGGCTGTGATCGAGGTCGACCCGGAGACCGGCTACTACGACATCGTCGACTACGCCGCCGTGGACGACTGCGGCAAGCGGATCAATCCGCAGATCGTCGAGGGGCAGGTGATGGGCGCGACCGCGCACGCGATCGGCGCCGTCATGCACGAGACCTTCGAGTACGACGAGGACGGGAACCTGCTCACGCCCAACTTCTACGACTACCACGTCCCGCACGCGCTCGACATGCCGCCGCTGCACACCGGCGCGATCGAGAGCCCCTCGCCGTTCACGCCGCTCGGCACGAAGGGCATGGGCGAGGGTGGCGGCGCCGGCATCCACGCCGTCTGCGCGGCCGTGCAGGACGCGACCGGGAAGATCGTGACCGACAGTCACAACCCGTACCACCGCGTGTGGGAGCTGATGCGGTGAACGTCTCCGGCGAGCGCACCTTCTCCGCGCCGCGCGCGACCGTGTGGCGCGTGCTGAACGACCCCGCCTCGATGGCGAAGGTCATGCCCGGCGTCGAAGGGTTCGACGTCCACGACAGCGGCCGCTGGACCGCGAACGTGAAGATCCCGCTCGGCCTCGGCGGCCTGCGCATGAAGGTCGACATGGAGAAGACCGAGGAGCGCGAGCCCGAGTTCGCCAAGATGGCGATCAAGGGCACGGGAGTCGGCGCGATGCTGAACATGGTGACGTCGTTCGACCTGCGCGAGGCGGACGGCGCGTGCGCGATGGCGTGGTCTGCAGAGGTCAAGATCGCCGGCCCGGTCGGCTCGATGGGCCAGCGCGTGCTGCAGCCGATCGTGAACCAGCAGGTCGAGAACGTGCTGTCGGCGCTCGAAGTTCAGGTGCAGGAAGCGCTTCGCGCCGAGTGACTCCGCCCTTCTGCATCGGCGTCATGCAGCTGACGATGGAGCCGCTCGACGAGATGCTCGCGTCCGCGCGCGCGATGGACGAGGCGGGCCTGGACACGATCTGGCTCGCCGAGGCGTATCCCTGGTGGCGCAAGCACGGGATGGAGGCGCGTTCGTCCACGGTGGTGTCGGCGCTCATCGCGCGCGAGACGACGCAGCTGACGGTCGGCTGGGGCATCATCTCGCCGTTCACGCGCCATCCGGTGCAGGTAGCGATGGACGCCCGGGTCGTGCAGGAGGCGGCCGGCCCGAATCGGTTCATCCTCGGCTTCGGGACCTCGAAGATCTTCCTCAACAACGCGCGCATGCAGACGAAGAAGACGCTCGGACCGATGCGCGACGCGGTCGAGATCGTGCGCGGCGTGCTCGGCGGGAAGGCGTTCGAGTACTCCGGCGACACGTGGAGCGCCTCCGTGCCCGCGCTCCAGGACGAGGCGGAGACGCCCCGCGACGTCCCGCCGGTCTACATCGCCGCGACGGCGCCGAAGATGCAGGCGCTCGCAGGCGAGATCGCAGACGGCTGCCTCACTCCGTCGATCACGACGCCTGCGTTCGTGCGCTACACGCGCGAGAACGTCGCCGCCGACATCGACATCGGGTGCACGGTCGTCGCCTCCATCCACGAGGACGACCGTGATGCGGGGCGCGACGGCGCGCGCGAGATCGCCGGCATGTATCTCGCCAACAAGGTGCAGAACATCCAGGGCTCGGCCGACACGCTCCTCGATCTCGCCGGCATCGAGCAGGACGAGATCCGTCCCGTCGCCGAGGCGATGGAGCAGGGTGGCCGCCTCGCGGCGAAGGCGAAGGTCTCCGACGCGCTGCTGGACAAGTGCCGGCCGATCGCGGGGACGCCTGCCGATTGCATCGCGGCGATCGAGGAGTACCGTGACGCCGGATGCAGCCACGTGATGCTGGAGCTGTGGGGCGCGAACCGGCACGAGCAGATCCGCCTGTTCGGGTCGAAGGTGCTGCCGCACGTCCGTCCGCGGTAGACCGCATGCTCGCCGAGGCTCGTTCCCTATGAAGGTCGACCGCGACAGGCTCGTCGAGTGGGCGAGCACGGCGATCGCCACGCCGAGCTTCACCGGCGACGAGCAGGCGATGGCGGAGCTGATGGCGCAGACGCTCGAGGCGATGGGCCTGCACGTGCAGTGGCAGCAGGTCGAGGAGGGCCGCGCGAACGTGCTCGCGACGCGCGCGGGCGCGGGCGGCGGGAAGAGTCTGATGTTCAACGGGCACATGGACACGTCGTACTCCGGCCGCGAGCCGTGGCTGCGTTCGGTTCCGGGCTTCCAGCCGCAGCCGTTCGAGCGCGACGGCCGGCTGTACGGGCTCGGCATCTCGAACATGAAGGGCGCGCTGGCGTGTTACGTCGAGGCGCTGCGCGCGCTCGCGGACGAAGGAGTCCGGCTGCGCGGCGATGTGCTCGTCGCCGCCGTGTGCGGCGAGATCGAGAAGGCGCAGCAGGGCGATGCGCAAGGTGCGCAGTACCGCGGCTACGCCGCCGGCTCGCGCTACCTCGTGACGCACGGAGGCGTCGCCGACATGTGCCTGCTCGGCGAGCCGACCGAGGGCAAGGTCGTGCTCGGCCACTTCGGCTCCCTGTGGGTGCGGATCCGCGTCCACGGCGGCTTCATCCACACGGCGTTCAGCGAGGGCCGGCGCGGCGAGAACTCGATCCTGCGCATGCACGAGGTCACCACCGCCGTGCAGGAGTGGATCCCGACGTGGGAGGACGACCCGTCGAACGCGTACCGAGGCGCAAAGGCGATCGTGAACGTCGGCGCGATCCAGGGCGGCTTCGGCTGGCGCGTGTCGCGGACGCCGCACCACACCGACCTCTTCCTCGACGTCCGCGTCCCGCCGACGAAGCCGATGGCGGTGGCGAGGGCGGAAGTGGTGGAGATGGTGCGCGGCCTTCCCCACGACGCCGAGGCGGAGATCTACGTCACCGCGCCCGGCGCCGAGATCGACGAGGGCCACGAGCTCGTGCGTGCCGTCGACGCTGCGCACGAGCAGGTATTCGGCGCCAAGCCGGAGCGTGACGTGACGCGCTGGTTCAGCGATGCGTCGGCGCTCAGCCGCTACGGCGTGCCGACACTGAATTACGGCACGTCCACCGGGCTGATGGATGTCGAGCTGGGCGAGAACCTCGAGATCGACGGCCTCGTCAAGACGGCCGAGGTGTACGCGCGCGTCGCGATGGAGGTCTGCGGTGTCGCATGACGTGTACACGCTGCCGCCCGGGCTACCGGTGCCGGAGGACGACGGCGGCGCGGACCACCTCGTCGGGCTCGAGCTGCCCGACCTGGCGCTCGCGTCGTCGCAGGGCGACGTGAACGTCCGCGACTTCGCCGTGGTCTACATCTATCCGCGCAGCGGGCGCCCGGACGTCCCGCTCCTGCCGGGCTGGGACGAGACACCGGGCGCACGCGGCTGCACGCCGCAGTCGTGCGCGTTCCGCGATCTCTATCCGGAGCTCGGCGTTCCCGTCGCCGGTCTGTCGGCGCAGACGCTCGACGACCAGCTCGAGTTCGCGGAGCGGAACCACATGCCGTTCCCGGTGATCGCCGACCCGGAGCGGAAGCTCGGCGCCGCCCTTCGGCTGCCGACCTTCGAAATCTCCGGGCTCACCCTTTACAAGCGGATCACGCTCGTCGCCGAGGATGCGCGGATCGTGAAGGTCTTCTACCCCATCTTCCCGCCCGACGCGAACGCCGGCGACGTGCTCGCCTGGCTGACGGCCCGATGAAGCTCGTCACCTACGACGATGACAAGGTCGGCCGCATCGAGGGTGACGAGATCGTCCGCCTCGACGTTCCGGATATGCGCACGTACTTCGAGCGCGGCGGCGCCGACGAGGCCGGCGAGCGCACGCCGCTCGCCGACGCGCGCCTACGCGCGCCGATCGTGCCGAAGAAGTTCTTCCACACCGCCGGCAACTTCCG
>Ga0208849_1001659_pt1 | contig 14508 bp, 15 predicted proteins | sample NGESurdeep072012_10_FD_184470 | JGI IMG/M metagenome (GOLD analysis project Ga0208849, IMG submission 184470) | Arctic peat soil microbial communities from Barrow, Alaska - NGEE Surface sample 53-3 deep-072012 (SPAdes) | ecosystem: Environmental > Terrestrial > Soil > Wetlands > Peat ...
GGCCGAGACCTTGGGTCGCGGCAACCACGCCACAGCCGAGTCCGCGGCTGCGCTCGAGGAACACCTCCAAGCCCACCGGCAGCTTGAGCGATTGCAGCTCGTCGCAGTAGAAGAAGATCGGGTGGCGGCGATGCTCGGGCAAGGCGACCCGCTGCTCGACAGCCGTCCATACGAGATAGCCGACGATCGCGGCGAGCAGGTCGTTGGCGCTCTCCCCCAGGGCGCTCGGGCTGAGCGCGACCACCAGCCACTTACGCTCAGCCAGCAGCAGCGGGATCGACAGCTTCGGCTCGCGCTGGTTGATGATGTTGCGCAGCGCCGGACGCGCCAGCAAGCTGGTGATCCGCGACAGCGCTGGGGCGATGTGCTGGAACTGCTCGGCGTCGCTCAGCGAATCCTCATAGACCCGCCACTGGGCTCTGAGGATCGGATCACGCAGCCGTGCCACCGCCGCGCGGCGCAAATCCCGGTCGGTGTAGAGCCGCAGCCAGTCCGAGAGCACCGGGTTGGGCAACTCCGCGAGTGTCCGCAGACCCATCCTCAGATAACTGTCGATGCGCACTCCCCACGCGTCTTTGTAGATACCCCTGAGCGCCGACAGCACGACCTCCGTCCGCGTATCGGGATCACCGCTGCCGAGCAGGTCCAAGCCGGGAACCGGGTCGGCAGCCGAGGGATCCAAGACCACCACGCGATCGGCGTGCTCAGGTGGGATACGGTCAAGCAGATCGCTGACGAGATCGTTCTTGGGGTCGAGCAGAATCCCGCCGTGGCCACCAACCAGATCATCCAAGAGGCACCGCAAAAGCAGGGTCGACTTGCCGCCGCCAGTCGGGGAGATAACTGCTAGGTGGACCCGAGCCGCCTCAGCCGACAGCACTACTGGCCGCTCACCGTCTGCGTCCCGGCCGGTCAAAAGACGACGCCCGCCGGTTCGGGGTACGTGGCGGGGTACCAACAACTCACGCGAGGCTCCGACCTCCACACCCGGCACAGGCTCACCGAGCGGCAGACCGAGCAGCGCCACCAGCTCCGAGACAGATAGCCAACCGGACGAGCGGCGGACCTTCGGCAGCGAGGCCAGCGTGCGGTTGCCGCGCTCGAAAGTGACCCGGATACCACCCGCGAGACCGCGGCGGCTACGCAGTAGGTTCTCGACGAGCGCAGCCAGCTCCCGCGCTCGGCCCGGCGTGGCCGCCCGAATAAGAACGAGCCCACTGACACTGAAACCCGGAGTCGCCGTCTTGGTCCGCCACGCCCGCGCAACCTCCCGCTGCCGCGGAGTCGGGTCGGTCGGCTCGGGCCGAGGTCGGGCGCTCCCCGGCGACAGCGCCCAACGGATGACAACCTGCTCGCTTGCCCGCAAGACCGACAGGCCGGTCAGTAGCGACCGTGAGGCGGACGCGACGTCGCCGGTCGAAAGGATGCTCGGCGTCGAGACGAACAGCCGCAGGCTCAAGCTGGCCGCTTCGCTCGGGGAGGGTGGAGCCTCGCTGATACGCAGGCTCGGGACGACCCCAACCAGCGTTGAGCGGACAGATTCACGGGCCGCCTGCGGCACCGACAACGCGTGGGTGATCGACCCCTCCGCTGCCACCACCTCAGCGACGAGTTCGGTGGTATCGGGCAGACCGGCCAAGCCATTCCACGTCGCCGCGACCTGCGTCGGTTCCAGGCCAGCGGGGAACCGGGTCAACAGCCGAACCCGGCTCGCCCTCATCCTCTCGGCCTCGGCGTGCTCGCGGGCGACGATACCGGCCAGCATGGCTGAGCCGGACCCGCCCGCAATCAGAGCTAGGAGATCAGCGTTCACGCTCGGCCTCCCGAACGCTCGTCCTTGCGGGCCTCACGCTCCCGGCGCTTGGCTTTAGCCTCAGCCTCACGTTCGCGGCGCTGCTGCACCAATCGTTTGCCTTGCAAGAAATACACATACGCGAGTAGATCGGTGTCTATCTCGCGCCTTCTAATACCGTGAATCTGGATACGTCGTGCCATAAGTAAGTGCACCTCCCTTCGATTTAGTTGTTACATTTCACCTCCTTTGTTCGGTTTATGTTCGGTATCGAACCTCCTGAGTATTGATCAAAGTTTTGAGGGCTGTCAATACTTTTCTGGCGTCAACGGGTGTAGAACCACACGCACTTGAGCAGCGCGACAACCACGCCGACAACCAGCACCAGCGGTATGAGCGCACCGGCGAGCTTGGTGATCGTTGGACTGGCAGCCACCAGCACCACCAGCCCCACGACCCCGAGCACGAGAGCTTGGACCAGCTTGTTCACCCCTCACCGACCATGCGGTCCATCGCCTCGCCCAGGAGTACATCGGCGGCGTCGCGCTCCACTCGCAGGTTGGCGTTGGCTTCACGCAGGTGCTTGTTCTCGCGCAGAGCCGCCCGGAGCGCCGCCCGCAGGCGACCGTATTGGGTGAGCAACGTCTGCCGCTCCCGCTCGGTCATCGCTCGACCTCGATAGCGGTGCCTTCGACGACCTCGCCGTCGGCGGTGGCAGCAGCTTCGTACATCGCCCGCGCCGTTGCGAAGGTGATGGCGTCGATCTCCTGGCGGACGCGGGCGTGGCGCAGCCGCTCGCGGGCCTGGCGCTCCCGTGCCTCCCGCCAGGCTCCGACACCCCACCAGACGGCACTCAACGCCAAAGCCGCGACCACGACATGCCAGTACGTCACGACCAGCATCACCACCATGACGACGACCAGGAGAGCGATCACGACCCCCTCCCAGCCTCATAGACCACAGCCGCGATCCCCACAGCCCCGGCGCAGGCGACCGCGTGGACGTAGCCAGCCGACTGCGGAGCGCTCTGGACCAGGACGCCCTCAAGCGCGCCGAGTTGGGCGGCTCGCACCATCCCGTGTTCGGTCGTGCCCGCCACCCGGTCGAGCCGCACCCGGTCCTGATGGCTGGCGACAAGGGCCGCACCATCGATCCGCGCCAGCGCCCGCGAAACCTGGCGATCCAGCTTCGAGGGAAGCAAACCACCGGTGGGTACAAGCGTGCTGCTCATAGGTCCTCCTTCGCTTTGGATTCAAAGCCGCCGGGAGTGGCGGCTGAGCGAGAATCGCGCCGGTCTGCTTTCTTGACCAACTGTCATGAGCACCGGACGCAAGGCAGGATGGGACCAGCCGGTCGGCGACCGCCCCGACCAGCACGTCGGCGCGATGCTCCACGGCTTGCGCCAGCAGGCCGGCATCACTCAAGCGGAGATCGCAGCCGACCTGGAAATCGACCAGGGTTACATCTCACGCATCGAGCGCGGCAAACAACCGGCCCCCGAGCGTGTCATCCGCTACTACGGCGAGCGCTTCGGTGCTGCCGACCTGCTGGCGGGCCTCGTTGACATCGCCCGCGAGGCAGACCGCCAGCGGCGCAAGCTCAGCCCGCTGTTGGTTGCCCGCCAGGCCCGCTATCCACTGGAGGGAGACGCCTCCACCTTCGTTTCCGAGGCGCCACCGGACGGCTCGACGGTCGCCTGTGGTGCCACGTTCACAAAGACCTGGACCATCCGCAACAGCGGCAGCGTCCCCTGGCAGGGGCGCAGGTTGCGACGCATCGGGCCGACGACCGGGCCATGGGTGCTCACCTCAGCGCGCTTCGCCGAGGTCCCGGACACCGAGCCGGGAAAGACGGTATCTATCTCGGTTCCGCTGAAAGCTCCGCAGATGGAGACGGCAGCCGTGGCGCAATGGAAGATGGTGGATAAGGACGATTTGCTGTACTTCCCCGACCGCTACTCAGTCGGGCTGGCGCTATACGTGCTTGTCGGGCATGGGGCGCCGGCGTAGGCATTCTGTCGCGCTAGCGGCTAGTGGAGGTGCCGCACCATCGTATCTCTAACTCGCAGCGAGGGGTTAATACCCGAGCCGGTTGTTGCTGAAGCCGCTGCTAAGGGCGACAATTAATACGGTAACGACCATATAGGCGAGTAAAAGAGGTCCCCACGCATGTCCAGCTCGGGCGCCAGTCGGGCGTCCTGCGACTGCGTCCCGTTGTTCTCGCCGCGTCACGACGAGTTGCGCTAGGAACAGCACGAGCGTGAGCGTCACCGGCGCCACAACGAGCAGCGTCGGGCCTCCGAACTGTATGTTGCTCCCCGCGGATATGCAGAGGACGCCGATCAGACCAATCGCATATGAGCAGTCGAGGAATCGAAACCAAGCTCTGTTGGACGTTCGAGGCATAACCACAGGATACGTCAGGGTGCGACGCCGCGCAACCGCTATCCTCAGCCGATCTCGCGGGCAAATTCCGCCTCGTAGCCGAGCTGCTGTCCCGTCGCTGTGGGGTGAAAGCTTTCGGCCGTGGGGCCAACTTCGAACTGTGTTTCGAGATTGTTCGCTTCAAGGCTAACTCGGTGAAACCACAGTTCGCTTTCATCGCAGAAACCGTGCCCAGAGAATCGCGTCGCTGCAACCACGGTGACACTGATCCCTTTGCCCTTGGCCACCTTTACCGCTTTGGCGATGATCTTGTTGAGCTGCTTTGCGCGTTTGTTTAGCCACTGCGCATCCTGATACGAAACCCAGATCTGTGGCCCAACTTCGCACGCCAAGGTCCCAGGTGCGAGGGCCGGAACAGAGTAGTCGTGCTTTTGCTTCCCGAACAGGAGCGGATACTCACCTACGAAGATGCGCGCCGCATTCGCTCGTTCGTGCAGAGCTTCGATCACGCTAAGAATCGAATGAATCGGCGCTGACAGCGGCGGCGGTGTGGTGGCATATGCGCCGCCACCAAGCGCCGCAAGGCGGGCTTGCGTTTCGGCTTCGAGCGCACTCTTCCCAGCACAGTGGCTGTCGGGTAGGAGAAACACGCATTCCTTTAGGACGTGAGGGAAGCCGGCGTCATTGCCTCCGATCGTTAGCGTGATGACATCTACCGATCCGCTCAGCCAGCTGCGTTGGGCTGGCTCAGTCGGGAAAGCACCGCTCGCTTCGAAGACGTCGTTGGTCACCGCGCCGCTACATGCCTTGAACGTCATAGGCGTGAGCCCCAGTTCCTTGCTAAGCAGCGGTCCGTATGCCGCGTTGGAACGATGGCAGAGGTCGGGGAGCCCTTCATCGTCGGTCCCGGCTTCAAAAGGCGGGTTACCCTCCCCCGAGGAGTATGAGTCGCCCAGAGCGATGTATTCGCCTGGAGGAGCCCTTGGCGCCAGCGGTATCCGCATGAGCCCTGTTTCATTGCCGCCTATATTGTCGTTCTGCGTGAAGTAAACGGCGTCAGGCGTAGCCGCGAGGTACCGGGGAGCGACGGCGGGCCCAAGGATATATTTGGATAGTCCGCCGTTGGGGTCGAGGCGCCCAATGAACGTCCGACCGGACTTTTTGATGTAGCCGGTGAACCAGATCGCGCCGTCCGGTCCAGCTACGATCGAACCGGGGCTGCTGATACCCGGCAGCTTGTAGTCGCGAATGGCTCCAGAGGGAGAGATCGACTCGATGTGCGGGGCGTTGCCAGCAATGGTCGCCCAGACCTTGCCGTCGAGGCTGGCGACGTCGACCGCGAATTCGCCGTTAGGATTTGTGACGGGATAGTTTTTGCTTTCCTGGTGCGGGACCGTCGAGGAGAGTTCGCTCACCCCTGCGGTGAAGCCGGCAACCCATAGGTTGCCATCAGGGCCAATGATCAGATTGAGAGGGTCGCCGCCGGTAGACCCCCATTCGCTGAGTTCGCCGCTCGGTGTGAGCCGGTCGATGTGCTCACTGGTGTCGCTTCCCCTGATCGCGACAAAGACGTTGCCGCTGGAGTCGACTACAACGCCTTCGGGACTGGCATGGCCACCGAGCGGGAAATCGGTCACTGTCCCGTCGGACGCGATCCGCGCCACAGTGCCCCGAAATGGACGCGTGAACCACTCATCGCCGTTTTGACCGGGGGCGACGCCGAAGATCTGGCCGTTTTCGCCTACAGGCAGCTTATGGATGTTGACCCGGGCGAGCCCGGGAACACCTGGTACGTAGTGCGCCATGTACACGGTGCCGGCTTCGGGACCGCTGTCTTCGGCGTCGTCGAACCAGATGCCGTTCGCCCCATCAGAGGCAAGCCCGTTGACTTCAGCTGTCGGGGTAGCCGCGACCATTTCGGGAGTCGGGCTCACGTACTTCGCGGCCGCCGCGCGACCAGCCGCGTAGAGAAAGAGAGCGGCCAACGTCACCAGCGCCAGGGCTGCCGTGCCTCGGCGCCAGCCGGTCTGGTCGACTAGATCCCCCCGTCGCATCGACCGCAGAGTAGCGGATTGTCTGCGTCGATGTCTACTGCGATGTCATCGACACGGGCAGCGGCACCGGGAAGGCTGGCCGGATGCCTACCGCCCCGGCCTTCCAGCGCGCCCTTGGCCTGGCCGTCAAAGCTCGCCGCGTAGAGCTCGGGCTCACCCAAGAGCAGGTCTATCTGCGCACCGACGTCCACCAGCGCTACATCAGCAACGTCGAGACCGGCAAGCGCAACCCCAGCTACGCCAGCCTGCGGCGGCTCGCAGAGGGACTCGGCCTATCCGCCTCCGAGCTGATCGCCCGCGCCGAGCAGGTCGAGGCGAGTGGCCTTCCCGCGCTCGACGCCGCAGCCGCCAACCGTCACTGAGGCGGGCAATGTGGGCGCGTCCCACACCTTGACCGCTCCGGTGTCTCAGCCCTAGCCTCGGCGGCTCCTAAAACCAATGGTCTCGGCACGGGTGATGACCGCGCCGAGACCGCGGACACGAAGGAGCTTGCACTCCCCATGCCCACGCAGAAGCCTACCCGTGAGCTGCCGCCGGTCGAGCTGGTGCTGGCCGCCATCGACCGCGCAGTCCGTCACCGTCGTAACCACGAGCGCTCCGGCGCCTGGATCTCCGACATCAAGGAACACCTCGGCCTGCCGCACACCGGCGCCACCACCCTCTGGCTGCGACCCGTCTGGCAGCAACTCGAAGCCGAACGCCTGATCGAGCAGAACCGCAAGGGCGGCCTGCACCGCTACCAGCTCACCCGTGCCGGCCGGATGCACCTCGAAACCACCCAAGCCGAGATGGGACACGCTTGCGAACTACCCGAGTCCCCACAGCACGCCCGCTGGCGCAAAGCCCACGACGACGCCGCCGAGCGGATCACCGGCTTCCGCCACGACCTCCGCGAGCTACTGGACGAAGCCACGGCGCTGCTTGAGGCCGGTGGGCAGCCCCCATCCGGCGACTGGTACGAGTTCGGCACCCGCCTGGGGGACGCCTGCGCCCGGCTCGGCTCAGCCACCCACTGTCTGTACGAGTGGGCAGAGCCCGACGACACCACCGCCGACACCGATGATGCGCCCCACGGGCAGACCGGCCGCCGCGACCTCACCCGATGGGACAGGGACGAGACGGTTCGCTAGCCAGCCCGCCGAAGAAATCCGCTGCCAACCAGGCGCTTGGCCAGGCGATCCGCGCCACCCGGTACGAACGCGGGCTCCCACAGCAAGCACTCGCCGCCCCGCGCCGGGATCGACCGCAGCTACTTCGGCGATTGAGCGCGGCGAGTTCAACGTCACCCTCGACACTCTCGCCAAGATCGCCGCAGCACTCGGCACCAGCGCTAGCCATCTACTTGCACGCGTGGGGCTATAGGCGAGCATCTGAGCGAGCGCCCTTCGCACACCGGCACTTGTGCGACGCGGGGTGCACGGCCACGGTGGGGCCGACGCCCAGTTACCCCCCCCTGTCGTCCGGTCCGGGCTACATCATTCGCAAAGTGCACGGTCGAGCGGCTGTCCAATGCCCGGTAGCGGTATCGTCCTCGCGCTGGCCGGTGCTTGCGTCTGGACTCAAAGAGCACTAGACTAGTGAGGATTATACCCCTGCGAGGATCCAGCTTTGCCCCATAGCGCGACATCTCCTTCCGCCCGATCTTCGACACCGCGAACTACGCAACTAATGCGTTCGCGTTCAGCTGCGAACCTCGCCTCGTCGTTCGCGGCCGTAGCGGAGGAGTATCAGCGTGGCCGACCCACGTATCCGAAGGCCCTCGTCAAGTGGGTCCTTGGAACTGGACCTCTGCGAGTCCTAGACGTTGGGGCAGGAACCGGGAAGCTGACCGAGATAGTCGCGGCAGCGGGTCACGATGTTACGGCTGCGGAGCCGCTGCCCGAAATGCGAGTGGTGCTCAAGCGCCGTTTGGCGAATGTTCGCGCGGTCGCTGCGTCGGCCGAGAAATTGCCGCTGCCGCCCGAGAGCTATCACGCGATCGTCGTCGGGCAGGCGTTTCACTGGTTTGATCATGACCGCGCACTCACTGAAATGGCACGTGTGGCTCGTCCAAATGCCGTGCTTGGCCTTTTTTGGAACGTCTACGCTGGCACGGAGAGATGGCTTCGCTATCCACGTAGCGTACCGGCGGGACCGCTCTCTGTAGTTCGGAAGCACTCCTCCTGGGGCGACGCTGAGCACCGGTCGCACGCGTGGAACTACCGCGTTACCAACGAGTCTCTGCTGGCATTCATACGGTCGCACAGTTCCGTGGCGTCCATGTCAGCGGCCGAGCGTGACGCTTACACGTCGCGCGTGTCTAGCGCGGCCGAACGCATCGCGCGAGAGAAGACCCTGCCACTCGTGACCCACGTCTGGCGACTGCGACTTTCCGCCTAGTCTGGCAGCTCGACCGCGTCCCACAAAGCGTCAAACCGTGCTTGAAAATAGAGCGCGGCATCGCCAACCTCACTAAACGCAAACGTCGGGGCATTCGAACCGGTGTCTCTGAATGGATACAGGGATACGAATCGCGCGTCGTCCACTCGAAAGTAGAACATCGTCGCACGCCCTCGATAGTGCCGCACCTCAAATCTCTCGCAATCGACCGCGAGTTCCCGCCACATATTTTCGGCGCTCGACAGCTCATCCACGAGCTCCTGCTCGCCATATTCTTCGGAACCTCGGTCGCGGGCACCCGACGCCTCACGGCTCATCGTGAGAACTCTGATGGGGATCTGTCGCGAGGCTGCATCGCTAAGCGCTTGGCCGATATTCGCCGAGCGCGCCACGGTCATCAAGGACACGCCAAGCAGGTCGATCGCGACTGCCGCTCCGGAGAGGTGCTTTACGTACTCGCTAATGAGCGCATGCCGACTTGGCAAAACAGGAATGACGTCACGATCCAGTGTCTCACGCAGCCCACGAGCAAACATCGTCGCCCACTGGTTGCGCAAGATGTCGATAATCTCGCTCGCCTTGTCAAACGGCCTGACCCAGTTGTTGCGCTGCCGAGTAGTAACCGCTTGTATAAACTCGAACACACGGTTGTCATCGACCGCAGCCGAATAGTCGCCGGCGGGGGTGTTGTGCCAGTGCCGAAGCGCCTCCCACACGGAGCGTTCAACAAATGTAAAAATGGGAATGCCTCGCGCATGCGCGAGCTCCCACTCTTGATTCGTGATCGATCCCGTACGGCCCGGCGCCTCTGACCCGTACCGTCCGCCGATAATAAGGATGAGCATGTCCGAGTTGCGGACCTCTCTCAGGCACGCCTCAACGGCGTCTACTTGCGGGTCGGCGAAGAAACGGGGGTCGGTGCTGTCGAGGAGCCCGTAGCCAAGCGACTCGACGAAAGCCCCTATGTCGGCGCGGACCTGCAAGAGATCGTAGAGCGTCGAGCTGAGAAACACTTGAGGCGGCGCCGACATCCAATCCGTAGAATACAGTGGTGAGCATGGCGCGAGTAATGGACGAATGAGGGGCCAAGGGAGCTAGCGCGCGTGCGTCCGGAACTCGCAGCGAATCCGATGCAGAGTCGGCTTTCGCCAATTCGGGAGACGTTCAAGTTCGCGAAAGACCATCCGGACATCGCGAACCTCTGTATCGGCGACCCGAGCTTCCCGCCGCCCCCTGCGGTCGTCGCGGCAACTCGACGCGCTCTCGCGGAGGGGCAGACACATTACGAGAATGACGCTGGCAGGCCTTCTCTCCGCCAACTGTTGGCCGCACACGAATGTGGGCTCCGGAGTGCGAGCTTCGATCCATACGAGAACCTGGTTGTCACAAACGGCGGGACAAACGGGATCTACTCGGTCTCGCGGGCGGTTCTCGACCCAGGCGATGAGGTATTGCTCCCTGAGCCGATCTGGATCCCGTTTATCGAGATCACGCGCTTGCTGAACTGTACTCCGGTGTTCGTGCCCACGAGATTCGAGGCGAGGTTTGTGCCCGACCGTGACGTTCTTGAAAGTCTCGTGACGCCTCGGACAAAGCTGCTAATCGTCGTGTCGCCTGGGAACCCAACGGGTGCGATATACCGCGAGGAAGACATTGCGTGGCTGGTTGAGTTTTGCGAGAAACGAGATATCTGGATGCTGCACGACGAGGCCTACCGAGATATCGTGTTCGGCGGACGCAGTCAGGCATCACGCGTCGGCCACAGTGACAACGTAATAGGCGTCCGAACATTGTCGAAGAGTCATGCAATGACGGGCTTCCGGGTCGGATGGGTCGTATCGAGCAACCAGGAACTGATTGAGCGAGTCAGACTCAATGTGGCCTACAACGTGATGTGCGCCGCCACGCCGGTGCAGATCGGCGCCGAAGCCGCGCTATCGGACGCGCCGAACTATATGGCCGAGACGCTCGACCGATATCACTCACGGATGGAGTATGCGGCTAAGCGTCTCGGCGGTATGGGCTTCGAAGTACATCCTCCGGAAGGGTCGTTTTACTTGTTTCCGCGGCACCACTATGGAGACGGCGACCTGGCGCCGAGACTCATAAGCGAGGCGGCCCTGGCTGTCGTGGACGGACGCCACTTTGGGCCGTCGGGCGTCAGGCATTTCCGCGTTTCGTGCGCTGGCGCGGATGGGGTTCTCGAAGAGGGACTCGACCGACTCGAGCGTTGGGTCACGGACCACCCAGCGCCGCAGATGTGATAGTCGGGTCGCCGGCGCCGAGAGTCGCCCTTCGCCGAGTGTGCGACCCGCCCCACCGCTTTATGCGCCGCTAGACGAGTAGCAACTGGCGGTGCCGCCAACGAATAGCGTCAGTGCGCCGGCCCCATACGGACGATCCGTCTGGCTAGTCAACTGCCACGGGCCGCCGTCAAGATTCGCTTTCAGTTCCTCCAGTTGTCCGGGTGCGCCGGTAACCTGAACAGCGTCAAGCGAGGTCTGTAGCAAAGCCACTGTGTAGTTTTTGACATAGCTTTCACTTTCAACGCCGCCAACGAATTGCAAATCGATGCTGCGACAGGTGGTCCGCGGCGAGGTTATCGCGGTTGTCTTCTGGCCCTCATTTTCCATGGCCATCTTGGCGACATATTCGAACGCGTGGTCCGAGGCTTGGGTCACTCCAGTCGAGCAGCCAAAGTGAAAGGCGTCTGCGAAGGTCAACGAAGCGCACAATGCGGACAATGGGACATTCCCATAGACACGCAGTGTCCGAGCGACCGACCGCGCGACGAGCCGGGTGCCTGATCCAGTTACGGCAATGCGAAACGTGTACAGACCGAGTGCATAGTGGGGCAGAGCGCCCGAGCCCGTGTTGGCATGGAGCACACTCACGGTGCGGAAGATGCGTCCCGAGCCCATAGCTCGCTGGAGCACGATACGAGTTCCGGTCGGCTTGCCGGCGACTGCCCACGTGAACGTCGGGGTCGTACCCACTTCCGTAGAAGTAGGCATGTCAAGAGCCACGTGGGGCCGCGCGATGGCCTCACTCACCGACGGCGCAAGCATCGCGATCGAGATAGCCATCGCTCCAAGCACGAAAACCATAATTCGCATCCAGACACGTCCCTTTCTCGTGGACAACTCCATACCGACGACGAGGATTCTACATGTTCGTCCGGTGCGCACCGTAGGGAAAGCGGGTAGCGGCCCGCCGAGGGCAGACGGGCGAAACATCAACCCTGGCGTTTCGTCGACTCAGTCAACTGCCCAGGGTCGACGCACCCGTTGCCCAAACGGCATTGGTGGCCCTGGGGAGCGTCGGGGAATGCTGCTTGTGCGACGTCCGACTAAGCGATCTAATATCATGCAATTGAACTCGCGCCTCTTGACTGGGGCGGCCTAGCAGACCTATAGTTGGAGTGCCAACTAGACTAGTCGCGGACACCCCAAAATGGCGACACGCGAGAGAGTGAGAGGAACCTCCTAAAATGACTCCGTCGCCTTATGATGATTTGATCGCTGCACTGGATGGCCAATACGGAAAGACAGCGCGGTTCGTCAAGGCCGCGTTTCATGTGCATTCAATCGATAGCTATGACTGGGGCAAGGACGCCGACGCAGCCCAAAACGAGCGGAGTCAATTTCAGGGTGCCGCCGGGCAAGATCTTTATCTCGATAGGCTGATCGCAGCCGGCTTGGAAGTTGTGTGCATTACCGACCATATGAAGTCCGGCTATGCTTGCGATCTGGCGAAACGCGCGAGTACCCGCAGCGACATCACAGTATTTCCGGGGATGGAGATTAGTTGCACTGTTCCGCCAGGACACAGCGAGCATATACACGTGCTTGCGGTGTTTCCGGCAGATACCACTGCTGACGTGATCGACCGAGTCTTTGCGGACACGAGTGTTCCTGGCGGTGCCGATCGTGATGGCCGGGAGAAAGTCACATTTCCATCGCTAACCGCAGTACGCGACCGGGTCACGAACGCCAAGGGTATGTTCATACTCGCGCATCTTGATCAGCAGTCACAAGGTCACAGATGCTATGTACGTAGCGTGCGGGGCGAATCCGCAAGAATGTTTGCGCTAGATCCTCACGGTGCGGAGACAATCACCGCAATCTCGAATGAGTACGCTGAGCATCTTGTGACACTCAACCCGCATGCAGTGGAGGTGATGAAGAGTAGCGATCGACAGCATTACTGGGACTTCCAAACCGCCGACGGCGCAACTCATACGTTTCCCTGTCTCGCACGATCTGACTTTCATGCCATCGGAGTCTTCTCAAACAAGGACGCTGTGACGCATATCAAGGTATCGCAGACAGACATCGACTGTATAAAGCAAGCGCTCGTGTTTCACGATACGCGGGTGCGGTTCACGGACGATCTTCCCGCGACGCCTTCACCTCGTATTATCGGGCTACGGCTTCGTAGTGCTACTACGGGCGCGGCTCTATTTGACGATGCCACTGTCGCCTTCAACGAGAACCTCAATTGCCTCATAGGTCCACGGGGCTCCGGTAAGAGCACTGTAATAGAGGCACTACGCTACGTCCTCGGGCAGCGTCCACTGCTCGATGCGGCCGAGGAGGCAGGTGGCGCTAGTAGCTATGCGGGTCTGGCTCTAGCGACACTTGACGCGAATTTGCGGGACTGCGAGATAGAGCTGATTTACGAGCGGGATGGCGAGCGTAAGCTGCTAACGGCAGCCTACGATCCAGATGCACCGGCCTCTTCGCGTGTCCTAACGCTCGATGGGGTTGATTGTCATGTAGGGATCGAGGCTCTCCAATCACTTTTTCCCGCCCGCATCTTTAGCTGGGGCGAGCTCGAGACGCTTGGACGGCGTCATCAGCTTCAGCGCATGGTGCTCGACCGCCTTGTATCAGAACTCCCACCGCTTCGCGAGCGCGAAAAGCAACTAATGGCCGATCTTGAAGCTAACAGACAAAGTATCGTCGAGATGCGTAACGAGTTGTCGCGCCACTTCGGCATCGAGAACGGAGCGCTGTCGCGCTATGCGGAGTATGAGGCCGCATACACTCGACTAAATACCCCCGAGGTGGCGGCACTGTTTGCGGATCTTGATTTGGTTCGTAGCCGCCTTGAGGTGCTCGCCACCGCAGACAAGAACTTGGCCCAGCTGGCTACGGACGTGGAGAAGATTCGCGGGGCTGCACCCGAAGCCGACATAGCGGGCCTGCTCGATGATCAAACCGAGGACTTGCAGAGGTGGTGGGCGACCGATGTCGCGCCTAAGCTGGCTCTTGAGTCGCTCACAGAAGGCGTGGACGCTCAAACTAGCGTCCTGTTGACTGATATCAACCAGCGTCGCAGCGTACTCGCAGAGCTGCGCACCGAGCAACAGGGCGCTGCTGATAAGGCCGAAGACGCTCTGCGTGAGCAGACACACGCTGATGCGGGTACATCCGTACGGCGGGAGCAGCGCGAGCAAGCACGACGACAGTACGTCCGAGCAATGGAGATCCGGAACGATTATCTTGCGATCTTTGGGCGGCTCGAAGAGGCCTTGGCCGCACGTGCTCAGCTCTTGAACGAATTGGGAACAGCACGTAAGGAGATTAGTGCGGCGCGGGAAGCTACAGCCAAGGCGCTTGCCCAGCGACTTAGCGATCTGGGACAGAACGGGCAGAAGATTACGATTGAGGTCACGACGGGTGGCGACCGAGGTGCATTGATCGCTTATCTAGACGAGTTTCTGAATCTCGAGCGCGGAGGACAATATCGCTCAAAAGCGCTCCCGCGACGACTAGCGCGAGTCGCTCCGATCGAGCTTGCGCGGGCGATTATCGAGCATCGGAGCGCTGACATCGCGACTGCCAGTGAAGATGTATCTCCGGAGGAGGCAGATCGACTCGTTAGCGCCTTTGAT
>Ga0208849_1001660_pt1 | contig 14506 bp, 15 predicted proteins | sample NGESurdeep072012_10_FD_184470 | JGI IMG/M metagenome (GOLD analysis project Ga0208849, IMG submission 184470) | Arctic peat soil microbial communities from Barrow, Alaska - NGEE Surface sample 53-3 deep-072012 (SPAdes) | ecosystem: Environmental > Terrestrial > Soil > Wetlands > Peat ...
CGGCGTTTTTCGGCACGTCGAGGTCGCCGCGAATGATGGCGAGATCGACCTTGCCGTCGGCCAGCGCCTGGGCGCTCGCGGTGGCGCCATCGGTCTGGATCGGGCGCAAGCGGACGTGGCTGTGGGCCTGGGTAAAGGCCTGGGTCAGCGCCTGGACGACCTTGAGGTCATCGCTGTTGGCAGGACCGACCGCGATCCGCAATATCACCGGCCGCATCTCGAAATAATAGGCCCCCGCCAGCGCGCCTGTTATGGCGAGGAACCCCGCCAACGTGATGAACATCATCTTCCGCCGGGCCGAGCGGGGCGACGGCGGCCTCGCCGGCCAGACAAGGTCGGGAGCGGTCATGGATCTGCCAAACAATCGTTTGAGGTCCAATTTCATATTGCCGATACGGCTCGCCAATACGTTCAGGCCCGCATTCTAGCAAACTTCCTGCCAGCGCGGCGTTACATCTGCGTCATGGTTACCGGCCAGCGTGGCCGATCCAAGGTGGCATGGACCCCAAGGGGGCCTTTCGGTGTTAGGATAGATTGCAATCTGAAACGGGAGGCGATCATGGCGGAACGGCTGTCGGCGGAGACGCGGAAATCGGCGCTGCAAGGCTTGCCCGGGTGGACCGAGACGCCGGGCCGCGAGGCGATCGCGCGGACCTTTATTTTCAAGGATTTCAACGAAGCGTTCGGGTTCATGTCGCGCGCCGCGCTGGTGGCTGAAAAGAGCGATCATCACCCCGAATGGCGCAACGTCTACAAAACGGTCGAGGTGGTTCTGGCCACCCACGACGCCGGCGGCGTCACCGCGCTCGACATCGACCTCGCCAAAGCCATGAACGCAATCGCAAGGCAGCTCGGCGTGGCCTGACCTCGCACCCCGCAATCTTGCAGCCGGGCCGCGACATGCCCAGATTCAGTACTCCGCCGCGGCAAATTTTTGCACGCGGCCGCAGGGAGTCCGGGCGATGGCAACCGAACAGACCATGGGTTTCGAGCCGGCCGATCGGTTGGCGAACGATCGCGAAAGCCTGCGCCGGCGGTTCTGGATCAAGCTCAAGCAGGTGGTGGCGAGACTTCCGTTCATCGAGGATCTGCTCGCGGCCTATTATTGCGCGTTCGACCAGCAGACCCCGCGCAACGTGCAGGTGACGCTGCTCGGCGCCATCGCCTATTTCATCCTGCCGTTCGATTTCATCCCGGACATGCTGCCGGTGCTCGGCTTCACCGACGATGCCGCGGTGCTCGCCACCGCGATCCGGCTGGTCGCGACCCACATCACCCCGGAACACCGCGACGCTGCCCGCGCCGCGTTGAAGCGCGGCATTGGCAGCGGCGAAGCGGAAGCGTAGTTCGCGTGCAGCCCCAACGTTCAGCGCTGCGGCGCTTGCGCGGGACGGGCCTGCACCCCAGCACTTTGCTCGGCCTCCCATGACTGGAATTGCTTGAACAAGGCTTCCTTTTCGGCGTCAGCGGCAGCTTTCCTGCTGCCGCGGGCATAGTCTACCGTCACCAGATGGAATCGATCGTCCTTGAACGAACTTACGAATTTATACGGCTTGCCCCCGGCAATGATCGCGGCGTTGATTTCGCCGGCGCGCATCTGCGGCGACGCGCGTCATGATCGGAGATAGATTCGCCCGAGGGGCGACAGCATATGACGGTCATCGCCGAATGCGCGGAATCAGTGGCCATCACGGATGCAGGATCACCTTGCCCATCGCCTTGCGGCCGGCCAGCACTTTCAGCGCATCGGCGGTTTGCGCCAGCGGGAAGGTGCGATCGACATGCGACGAGATTTTGCCTTCCGCGGTCCACTTCACCAACTTTTCCAGATTGGCGCGGTTCTTCTCGGCGTTGAGCCGCGCCCAGTGGCCCCAGAACACGCCGCGGATATCGCAGCCCTTCAATAGCGCCAGATTGAGCGGCATCTTCGGAATTTCGCCGGCGGCAAATCCGATCACCAGGAAGCGGCCTTCCCAGGCGATCGAACGCAGCGCCGCCTCGGCATAGCTGCCGCCGACGGGATCGAAAATAATGTCGGCGCCCTTGCCGTCAGTGAGCCGCCGCAGGCCTTCCTTGAGATCTTCGGTGGCGTAGTTGAGGCCGAGCTCGGCGCCGTGTTGTTTGGCGAATTCAAGTTTCTGGTCCGACGAGGCGCAGGCGATCACCTTCAGGCCCATCAGCTTGCCGAGTTCGCAAGCCGCGAGCCCGGTGCCGCCGGCGGCGCCGAGCACTGCCATGGTCTCGCCGGCTTTCAGGCTGGCGCGGTCTTCCAGCGCATGCAGCGCGGTGCCATAGATGATGATGATGCCGGCGGCGCGGTCGAAGTCCAGATTGTCGGGAATCTTGACGATGGAATTGGCCGGCAGCGCGATCTTTTCGCGCGCGCCGTTATGGCCGCAGGAGGCCACCACGCGGTCGCCGACCTTGAGGTCGGTGACCCCGGCGCCGACGCTTTCGATGACGCCCGCGACTTCGGCCGCCGGCGAAAACGGGAACGGTGGCTTGATCTGGTACTTGCCCTGGATCATCAAGAGGTCGAAGAAATTCAGCGCCGCCGATTTGATCGCGATCACCGCCTGGCCGGGCTCGGCCACCGGATCGGGCAGGTCGGCCAGCACGAGATCGTCGGGGCCGCAATATTGCGAGCAGAGAATGGCTTTCATGGACACACCTGGGTTCCGGCCGCACAATTAATCTGGACGCTTCATGCCGGATTTGAAGCCGGGCTACAATCTGATTCGGACTGAAGGAGGCGCTCCACGTTCCCCGGACGCTGCGCAACGCGAAGCGGTGCGCTGCTGATCCGGGATCCATTGTGGGCCCGTACACATGGGTCCCGGCTCTGCGGAGCAGCGTGAAGAACGCTGCACCGCGTCCGGGACACGAGACACACTGCTTTGTAGTTTCTCGGGATGAGATTAATCGAGCTTGGACAGAAAGAATTCCGATGTTTGAAAAAGGCTTGCTGGCGGGAAAGCGGATATTGGTCACCGGCGGCGGCTCCGGGCTCGGGGCGGCGATGGCGCGGCGGTTTGTCGGGCTTGGCGCCGAACTGGTCATCTGCGGCCGCCGGCTCGACGTGCTGGAGGCGACCGCGGTACGGATGCGCCGCGATTCCGGCGGCAAGGTCACCGCGATCAAATGCGATATCCGCGGCGGCGCCGATGTCGATGCCATGATCGATGCGATCTGGCGCGAGGCGCCGCTCGACGTGCTGGTCAACAATGCCGCCGCCACCTTCATCGCGCAAACCGAGCGACTATCGTTTCGCGCCGCGGACGCGATCCTGGCGCCGACGCTGCACGGCGCGATGTACTGCACGCTGGCCGCCGGCCGGCGCTGGATCGATGCCGGACACAGGGGCGTGGTGCTGAGCATCCTGTCGACCTCGACCATCACCGGGCGCGCCTTCACGGTGCCTTCCGCGATGGCGAAGTCGGCACTGCTCGCGATGACCAGAAGCCTCGCGGTGGAATGGGGACCGAAGGGTATCCGCACCGTGGCGATCGCACCCGGCGCGTTTCCGACCGCGGGCGCATCGGGACAGTTGCGGCCGGAGGGCCGCGACGAAGGGTGGGCTACCAGAAATCCGCTTGGTCGCGTCGGCCAGCATAGGGAGCTTGCTGATCTGGCGAGTTTTTTGATTTCCGACGCGGGCGGCTACATCAATGGCGAGATGGTGGTGCAGGATGGCGGCGCGCATTTGCGCAGCTCCGGCGCCGAGGATCTGCTGCAATGGAGCGATGCGCAGTGGGAGAGAGCGCGCGCGGCGCGATCGAAGGGCTGAGCCTGAATGACGCGGCAAGCGCGCGACGGAGCCTGTGCGTGCCGGTCTGGAGCGTCCCTGAATGCCTTCCCAAAAAGCCATTTCCCCGCTATCCATCAACGGTGTGACTGATGATGTCGGGCCATCTTCCAGTCACAATATTGGGGGAACCAGCCTTGGTGATGTCCGTGCGACCAATACTGAAAGCTATGGGGCTGGGTGTGCTGATGTGCGGGGCAGCAAGCCTCGCGCAGGCGCAGACCGCGGCGTCGAAAGGCGCGGCGAAGCCGGCCACTACCAAGCCCGCGGTTGCGAGGCCTGAGGCCGCGAAACGCGAAACCAAACCCGCCGCCGCCGTGGCAGGCGGCGCGGAGCCGACGCTGATCGGTCAGTTCGGCACCTGGGGGGCCTATACCGCAACGCCGAACGGCAAGAAGGTGTGCTTCGCGCTTGCGAAGCCCTCATCGTCGAAAACCAATCCGGCCAATCGGCCGCGCGATCCGGCCTACGCCTTCGTCTCGACGCGTCCGGCGGAGAAAGTCACCAACGAAGTCTCGGTCATGATCGGCTACACGCTGAAACCGGGGTCGGAATCGACGCTGGAGGTCGGCGGCGCAACGTATGCGATGTACACCCAGGGCGACGGGCTGTGGATCAAGAACGCCGCCGAGGAAGAACGCATGGTCGAGGCCATGCGCAAATCCTCCGATGTCGTGGTCAAAGCCGTGTCGGCGAAGGGCACCGAGACCACCGACACCTTCTCGCTGAAGGGCCTCTCCCAGGCGCTCGACCGGCTGGCGCAGGATTGCCGGCGCTGAAACTCGATCTGAAGTTGGATATCAAAAATGGCCGTGAGTTCAGGTCCCCTCTCCCAAAGGGAGAGGGAGCTTGCTTCCATTGTTGCAATACTGCGGTTTAACGCCTTTCCAGAGGGACCTTAAAAGCCTATCTGATGCCCCATGACTGACACCATGACCTCTTCAACTTCAGCCAGTCCCAGCGCCAGCGCGCCGCTGGAAAAGATCGCGCTCGAAACCTATGTGCCGCCGGCAAAACCGTCGCTGGTCGGCCTGTCGCGCGCGGAGATCGCCGACCATCTCGGCGCCATCGGGGTTAAGCCGGCGCAGCGCAAGATGCGCACTCAGCAGCTCTGGCACTGGATCTATGTCCGCGGCGCGCGGAGCTTCGAGGAGATGACCAGCATCTCGAAAACCATGCGCGACGAACTGGCGGCGAGCTTCACGGTGGCGCGCCCCGAAGTGGTCGCCGAACAGATTTCCAATGACGGCACCCGCAAATGGCTGCTGCGATTGCCGAGCGGCGATGCAGTCGAGAAGGCGCACGAAGTCGAGTGCGTCTATATTCCGGAAACCGACCGCGGCACGCTGTGCGTTTCCTCGCAGGTCGGCTGCACGCTGAATTGCTCGTTCTGCCACACCGGCACCCAGCGGCTGGTGCGCAACCTCACCGCCGGCGAAATCGTCGGCCAGATCATGGTGGCGCGCGATCGCCTCAACGACTGGGCCGACCGCGTCACTCCAACCGGCAGCCGCCTCGTCACCAATGTGGTGATGATGGGGATGGGCGAGCCGTTGTACAATTTCGAGGCGGTGCGCGATGCGCTGCTGATCGTCGCCGACAATGAGGGCATCGGCATTTCCCGCCGCCGCATCACGCTGTCGACCTCCGGCGTGGTGCCGAACATCATCCGCACCGGCGACGAGATCGGCGTCATGCTGGCGATCTCGCTGCACGCGGTGCGCGACGAATTGCGCAACGAGCTGGTGCCGCTGAACCGCAAATATCCGATCGCGGAACTGCTGCAGGCCTGCCGCGATTATCCGGGTTCGTCGAACGCCCGGCGCATCACCTTCGAATATGTGATGCTCAAGGGCGTCAACGACTCGCTCGATGACGCCAAGCTTCTGGTGAAAATGCTGAAGGGGATTCCGGCCAAGATCAATCTCATCCCGTTCAATCCATGGCCGGACACGCGCTACGAGTGCTCGGATTGGGACCAGATCGAAAAGTTCTCCGAATATATCTTCAACGCCGGCTATTCCTCCCCGGTGCGTACCCCGCGCGGCCGCGACATTCTCGCCGCCTGCGGCCAGTTGAAGTCGGAGACCGAAAAATTGTCGGTGCGCGAGCGCCAGGCGCTGCGCGCCATGGCGATGACGGATTAGAGGCGTGCAGTACGCGACCCTCATGGTGAGGAGGCGCTCTTGCGCCGTCTCGAACCATGAGCCCGTCAAACTCCATCCTTCGAGACGCCGCGCAAGCGCGCGGCGCCTCGGGATGAGGGCGTCAACTCGGCTATTCCCGGGAATGGAATTAACCCCATGGCGCTGATCGGCCGGCTGTTCGTCATTGTGTTCGGATTTCTCGCCGCCTGCCTGGTGGCGGGCATGATCGTGGTCGGCGCAGTGCTGTTTCCGGAATTCAGCGATCTCGGTGCCGGTCCGATCGATCAGGGCGCGCTGAACATCGTGCTTGGGTTCGGTTTCATCTTCGTCAGCGGCTTTGCGCTGTTGCCGGCGATGATCGTGGCTGCGATCACCGAAGCGTTTTATATCCGGGGTGCGCTGACCTATGCGGTCGGCGGCGCCCTGGTCGGCCTCGCCTGCTATCTCGGTCTCGTCCCGTTCGACACCGACACGCTTCGGTTCGAGGGCATCGTCCGGCGCCATCTCGAAATCATGACCGGGGCGGGAATCGTCGCCGGCGTGGTGTACTGGATGATTGCCGGCCGCAATGCCGGGGCCTGGCGCGAACCGCCGCGCCCGCTGCGGCCACCGCCGCCGCTGCCGTCACACTCGCCGCCGCCGCAGTGAAGCCTTCTTTACTCTCCCCCTCCAGGGGCGGGTGAAGAAAACCCAAGCCTTTTCATCACCAACCTCCTCGGCTAAACCCCGCGCCATGAACCGGACCGGACTTTTCATCGCGCTGGCGCTGGCGCTTGTGATCGGGTTGCTGTTCGGGATTTATCCCGAGCTCGATCTCCGGCTTGCCGCCCTGTTCTACGATCCGGTGACCAAATCCTTCCCGCTCAAGTTCAACACGCTGGCCGCGATCGCGCGCGACGGCGCGATGTGGATTTCGTGGGCCTTGGCGCTGCCGGCGATTGTCGCATTGGTGGTGAAGCTGATGCGGCCGGACCGGCCGCTGCTGATGTCGGGGCGCGCCATCGTCTTCCTGCTGGCTACCCTGATTCTTTCCGCGGGCATCCTCACCAATCTCACCTTCAAGAGCTATTGGGGCCGGCCGCGCCCGGTGGTTGTGACGCAATTCAATGGGCCGCAACAATTTGTGGCGTGGTGGGATCCGCGCGGGGCTTGCGGCCGTAACTGTTCGTTTTTCTCCGGCGAAGGCGCCACCGCGTTCTGGACCTACGCGCCCGCCGCGCTGGCGCCGCCGCCATGGCGGCCGCTGGCCTATGCGGCGGCGACCCTGTTCGGCGTCATCACCAGCGTGCTCAGGATGGCGTTCGGCGGACATTTCTTCACCGATGTCGCCACCGCCGGGCTGGTGACGTTTCTGGTGGTCTGGCTGGCCTACGGCACCATCTACCGCTGGGCATCGACGCGGCTCAGCGATGCAGGCGTCGATGCCGCGCTGACGCGGCTGGCGTGGCCAGGCTATCGCTGGCTGCAGCGCTGGCGCGGACGCGATGTGGGTCCGGCTCCGTCCGCGTAGGCGACGTCATAACGCCAGCCGCTATTAAACAGGTGCCCAGCCTCGCGAAATTTGTTAATCGCGCACTTAAAGCCACGAGCGGCATTAAATCTCGACCGATTGGAAGTTTGATGAGTACCATCCTGAAAAGCCTGCCCAAAGGGCAAAAAGTCGGCATCGCCTTCTCGGGTGGTCTGGACACCAGCGCGGCGCTGTTGTGGATGAAGCAAAAAGGCGCCCGCGTCTTTGCCTATACCGCCAACCTCGGCCAGCCCGACGAGGCCGACTACAGCGAGATTCCGCGCAAGGCGCTGGAGTACGGCGCCGAAAAAGCCCTGCTGGTGGATTGCCGCGCCCAATTGGTGCACGAGGGGATTGCCGCCGTGCAATCCGGCGCCTTCCACATTTCCACCGGCGGCATCACCTACTTCAACACCACGCCACTCGGCCGCGCCGTGACCGGCACGATGCTGGTCGCGGCCATGAAGCAGGACGGCGTCAACATCTGGGGCGATGGCTCGACCTTCAAGGGCAACGATATCGAGCGCTTCTACCGTTACGGCCTGCTGACCAATCCGGGCCTCAAGATCTACAAGCCCTGGCTCGACCAGCAGTTCATCGACGAACTGGGCGGCCGCGCGGAAATGTCGGCCTTCCTGACCGCCCATGGCTTCGGCTACAAGATGAGCGCCGAAAAGGCCTATTCGACCGACAGCAACATCCTCGGCGCAACCCATGAGGCCAAGGATCTCGAGCATTTGGGCAGCGGCATCAAAATCGTCAACCCGATCATGGGCGTGCCGTTCTGGCGCGACGACTGCAACGTCAAGGCCGAAAAGGTCGTCGTGCGTTTTGCGGAAGGGCAGCCCGTCGCGCTAAACGGCCAGACGTTCGCCGATCCGGTCGCGCTGTTGCTCGAAGCCAACGCCGTCGGCGGCCGGCATGGCCTTGGCATGAGTGACCAGATCGAGAACCGGATCATCGAGGCCAAGAGCCGCGGTATCTACGAAGCTCCCGGCATGGCGCTGCTACACATCGCCTACGAACGCCTGGTCACCGGCATTCACAACGAGGACACCATCGAGCAATACCGGATCAGCGGCATGAGGCTTGGCCGATTGCTCTACCAGGGGCGGTGGTTCGATTCGCAAGCCCTGATGCTGCGCGAAACCGCCCAGCGCTGGGTGGCGCGGGCGATCACCGGCGAGGTGACGCTCGAGCTGCGCCGCGGCAACGACTACTCGTTCCTGAACACCGAGAGCCCCAACCTGACCTATCAGCCGGACCGGCTGAGCATGGAGAAGGTGGAGGATGCCGCGTTCACGCCGGCCGACCGTATCGGCCAGCTGACCATGCGCAACCTCGATATCACCGATACCCGCGCCAAGCTCAATCTCTATGCAGAAACAGGCTTGCTATCGAGCGGGGAAGGCTCGCCGATCTTCAAACTCGAGAGCGACAAGAGCTGAAACGCGCGGCACTCTCTCGCCCTGCTCTTTTGAACTTCTCCCCGCGAAGAGCGGGGAGAAGTGAAGGAGTGCAATCTCACCGCGGCGGGGCGGTGCCGGGGGGCGGGGGCGGCAGCGACGCGGTTCCGCCATTGAGCAACGGCGTGATGCGGCGAATGGTGACGCGCCGGTTGACGCGGCTCGGCCCGTCGGTCTGTTCTATCGGATATTGCGAACCGTAGCCTTGCGACGTCAGGTTTTCGGCCGGAACGCCGAATTGCTGGGTCAAGAGCTCGGCGGCTGATTGGGCGCGGCGGTCCGACAGCGACAGATTGTCGATATCGTTGCCGACCGCATCGGTGTGACCCTCGATCAAAAACACCTCGCGCGGGTTGCGCGCGATCGCCCGATTGAGACCGTCGGCGATTCCCTGCAGTCTCGCCGCCTGGTCGGGCGGGATCTCCCACGATCCGGTTTGGAAGTTGATGGTGTTGAGATCGATGCTCGGCATCAACTGCCGCACCGACGGGCTGTAGCGGATTTCGTCGAGCGAATAACGCCGCTCGAGCCGGTCCACCGGCGGCGCCTCCAAGGTGTCGTAAATCAGCTCGGGCGAGGCGGCGGCGGCGTCGACGATGTAGCGGTCGTAGGGAATGCGGATGATCGGCGGCGGCAGGTCGACATAGAAGCCGCCGACCGCGCTGGGATCGCGATAGGTATTGTCGATGATGATGATCTCGCGGCCGTCGCGATCCCGCCGGACCCGGCGCAGCAACTGGCCGTCGGGGCCGATCGTGGTGATGATCTGGCTACCGTCCGGACGAAACACGACGGTGCGGGTTTCGTTGCCGACCCGCTGGGTCTGGATGTCGCGCGCGCCGAAGCGGAAGCGGTCCATGTCGTCGTGCCGAATGAACGATTGGCCGGAGGGATCGCGAACGATGATGCGGCCGGGTTCGGTGAACACGGTGCGTCCGCCTTCCTGGGTTTCCTTTCGCGCGCCACGGAAATCATCCATGCGGTGCGGTCCCGGTGCCGCCGCTCCAGGCGCAATCGGCGTCAGGGCCTGGGTGCGTGCCGGCACGGCCGGAAGCGGGGCGGTGACCGTTGGCGGGGCACGGCGCGCCGACGGAGCGCCTCCGGGCGGCAACCCGATCTGCCCAGCGGGACCGGGTCGCGCCGGTGCGGCGTTCGGCGTCGCGGCAGGCGCCGCGTTCGGCGCTGGCGGCGCGGCATTGGGCGCCGGAGCGTTCGGCGGCGGGCCATTGTGCAGGTGCTCCTGCTCGCCGGGGCCTCGGGCGGGCGGCGAACCGGCGGCCGGCGCGCCCTTCTGCTGAGGCTGCAGTTGCGGCTGTACGGCGTTCGGCACCACCGGGGGCCTCGGCGCGGCAGGCGGCGGCGCTGCCACCGGGGGAACTGGCGGCGTCGGACGCTGGGGTGCGGCCGCCGGGGGCGCGGCGCGCGGAGGAGGGGCCGCCGGCGGGGTCGGGCGCGGAGGAGGTGCCGCCACGGGCGGCGCGGGGCGCGGAGAAGGCGCTGCAGCGGGAGGCGCAGGGCGCGGAGGAGGTGCGGCAGCGGGCGGCGCCGGTCGCGGCGGTGGCGCTGCGGCAGGAGGCGCGGGGCGCGGCGGCGGCGCGGCAGGCCGGGGCGCTGGCGGCGCTGCCCTGGGTGGCGCCGGACGGGCTGGCGCGCCCTTCGGCGGCTGCTTGGGCTTTCCGTCGGGACCAAGCTCTTCCTTGGCCTGCGCGACCACCATCGGCGCGGTTTGCGCGTGCGATGGCGAGCTTGCGAAGTGCATCGCCGTAAGAGCCGTCGTGGCAAGCAGGACGAGACGGAGTTTTGTCATGATGGTGGGATCCCCGGAAAAATGTCTGGCAATAACAGCTGGCGATCAACGTCGCCTTGTGAGTAACGAACCCCAACGATCAACGAATAAGCGTTGGGCCGGATTGTGGCGGCCTTTGGAGGCGGGCGTGTTTTTATTTCTGACGACGCAACGTCCTGACGTGGCTTTGTTCATTGCGCATTCAGCCGATCGCTTCAAATCGACGTTTCACATTATCTCCCGCGGCATATCCGCAACCCCAGTGTAGGTCGCGGGCGCGCCCGGGCCTTGCGGTCCCGGTACCGGCAATTCGTCGGGCACACGGCCCGGCAATTCTTCCGGCCGCGGCGGTTCTCCGGGATCCTGCATTGGCGGCGGCACCTCGGGCCGTGGGCTGCCCGGAGGGCTTTCCTGCGGCGGCTCCGACGGTTGTCCGGGCTTGATCGGCGGATCCTCCAGCGGATCGATCGGCATTTTGCACTTTCCGCAAATTTCAATCCGGAACCAACAGCGCGGCGGCGGCAATGTTCCCCGACAAAACCTATCCGCGCAGCAACAGCGTATTGCTGCGGGTTTTGCCGGTCTCGGCGTAACCACGCGCACGCATGTCGGCAATGCAGTCGTCGAGCCATTCGTTCCGCGACAGATGTTCGATCACTACCGCGCGTGGCCACAGCGACGGCGGGGCCTGCCGGAAGAAGCCGGTCAGAACCCGGTCCTCAAAACCCTCGACATCGATCTTCAGCGCATCGACGTGGCTGACGCCGGCATCGTCGAGAATACGCTGCAGCCGCAACGACGGCACCTTGATGGCACTACCAGCGGGCTCGCCCGACACGATGTGGCTGGCGCCGAGATTGTCGCCATCGGTCTCGATCATCAACTCGCCGTCGGCAGGGCCGGAGGCCGCGGCCACCAGCTTGACCTGGGTGGCGCCCGAGGCGGCGCGGTTGAAGGCGAGCCGCGCATGGGTGATCGGATGCGGCTCGATCGCGATCACCTTTCCGCTTGACCCGACCTGGCGCGCCAGCACCATGGCATAGGTGCCGACATTGGCGCCGACATCGACGAACACGCCGCCGGCCGGGCTGTGCGCGCGCAGAAAGTCCAGCTCCTCGATATTGTAATCGGGATTGAACAGCGCGCCGCGCTCGGTGGCGCTGGCCTGGTGATAGAAGCGAAACGACGCGTCCTGATAGGACACATCGACCGGACCGGCGCGCAACAGGTTGACCAGCCGCGACAGCATCGGCCGGAACGCGCCGCGCTTCAGCCGCGAGCGTTGCGCCAGCGCGATCACGGCATGCTGCGCGGCATTGGGGGCGAACGCGCCGAACGGCGGCGGCGCGGGATCATTGGCGGCGATGCCCGGAGGTGGTGTCGGGATCGTCAAAATGGATCCTTCGCGATTGACGAGAACAGGCGTCAGATCTGCCGCTCGACCATTTTCAGCTTGAGTTCGGAAATCGCCTCGGCAGGATTGAGGCCCTTGGGACACGCCTTGGTGCAGTTCATGATGGTGTGGCAGCGATAGAGTCGGAACGGGTCCTCGAGATTATCGAGCCGCTCGCCGGTGGCTTCATCGCGGCTGTCCTTGACCCAGCGCGTCGCCTGCAGCAGTGCGGCGGGGCCGAGGTAGCGCTCGCTGTTCCACCAGTAGCTCGGGCATGAGGTCGAGCAGCAGGCGCACAGGATGCATTCGTAGAGGCCGTCGAGTTTTTCGCGGTCCTCGTGGCTCTGCTTCCACTCCTTCTGCGGCGTCGGCGTGATGGTTTTCAGCCACGGCTCGATCGAGGCATATTGCGCGTAGAAATTGGTCAGGTCCGGCACCAGGTCCTTGACCACGGGCTGATGCGGCAGTGGATTGATCTTGACCGCGCCGTCCTTCACGTCATGCATCGACTTGGTGCAGGCCAGCGTGTTCTGGCCGTCGATGTTCATGGCGCAGGAGCCGCAGACGCCTTCCCGGCAGGAGCGGCGGAAGGTCAGCGTCGGGTCGATATTGTTCTTGATCCAGATCAGGCCATCGAGAACCATCGGGCCGCAGTCATGGGTGTCGATGAAATAGGTGTCGGTGCTGGGGTTTTTGCCGTCGTCCGGGTTCCAGCGATAAACCTTGAATTCGCGCGTCTCGGTCGCACCCGCCGGCTTCGGCCATGCCTTGCCGCCGGAGATTTTTGAGTTTTTCGGAAGCGAGAATTCAACCATGTTGTCGCGCCCTTAAGTTTCAGGTCGTCATTGCCGGGCAAAAGCGCGAAGCGCGTCTGCCCACTTATTCACCCGGCAATCCATCCCGTCTCAGAATCTTCTCGCGAAGAGGGATGGATGCGCGGGTCAAGCCCGCGCATGACAAGAGGAATCAATACACCCGCGCCTTCGGCGGGATGTACTGAACGTCATTGGTCATGGTGTAGTCGTGCACCGGGCGGTAATCGATCGCGGTTTTGCCGCCATCGTCGATCCACGCCAGTGTGTGCTTCATCCAGTTCTTGTCGTCGCGGTCGGGGAAATCCTCTCGCGCATGGGCGCCGCGGCTCTCGGAGCGGTTCGCCGCCGAGTCCATCGTCACCACCGCCTGCACGATCAGATTGTCGAACTCCAGCGTCTCCACCAGATCGGAGTTCCAGGTCAGCGAGCGGTCGGTGACCGAGATGTCGCCGATGCCGCTATGCACCTTGTGAATCAGGTTATGGCCTTCGCCGAGGATATCGCCGGTGCGGAACACCGCGCAATTGTTCTGCATCACATGCTGCATGCCGTCGCGCAGTTTTGCGGTCGGCGTGCCGCCGGAGGCGTAGCGGTAATGGTCGAGCCGGCCGAGCGCCTTGTCGGCCGAGCCCGCCGGCAGTTCCGGCTGCTTGCCGTTCGGCGTCAGCTTTTCGGCGCAGCGCAACGCGGCGGCGCGGCCGAACACCACCAGATCGATCAGCGAATTGGAGCCGAGCCGGTTGGCGCCATGCACCGAAACGCAGGCGGCTTCGCCGAGCGCCATCAGGCCGGGCACGGTGGCATTGTCGTCGCCGCTGCTCTTGGTCAGCACTTCGCCGTGATAATTGGTGGGGATGCCGCCCATATTGTAATGCACCGTCGGCACGATCGGGATCGGGTCGCGCGTCACGTCGACGCCGGCGAAAATCCGCACCGATTCCGAAATCCCCGGCAGCCGCTCATGCAGCACCTTGGGATCGAGATGATCGAGGTGCAGGTAGATGTGATCCTTCTTCTTGCCGACGCCGCGGCCTTCGCGGATTTCGATCGTCATCGCCCGCGACACTACGTCGCGCGACGCCAGATCCTTGGCCGACGGCGCATAGCGCTCCATGAAGCGCTCGCCGTCGGAATTGACCAGATAACCGCCTTCGCCGCGCGCGCCTTCGGTGACGAGGCAGCCCGAGCCGTAAATGCCGGTGGGATGGAACTGGACGAACTCCATGTCCTGCAGCGGCAGGCCGGCGCGTAGCGCCATCGCGCCGCCGTCGCCGGTGCAGGTGTGCGCCGAGGTGCAGGAGGCGTAGGCGCGGCCATAGCCGCCGGTAGCCAGTATCGTGGTCTGGGCGCGGAAACGATGCAGCGTGCCGTCGTCGAGTTTCAGGGCGATCACACCGCGGCAGGTGCCCTGGTCGTCCATGATGAGGTCGATGGCGAAAAATTCGATGTAGAACTCGGCGGCGTGACGCAGCGCCTGGCCGTACATGGTGTGCAGCATGGCGTGGCCGGTGCGGTCGGCGGCGGCACAGGTGCGCTGGGCCTGGCCCTTGCCGTAGTCCAGCGTCATGCCGCCGAACGGCCGCT
>Ga0208849_1001661_pt1 | contig 14504 bp, 14 predicted proteins | sample NGESurdeep072012_10_FD_184470 | JGI IMG/M metagenome (GOLD analysis project Ga0208849, IMG submission 184470) | Arctic peat soil microbial communities from Barrow, Alaska - NGEE Surface sample 53-3 deep-072012 (SPAdes) | ecosystem: Environmental > Terrestrial > Soil > Wetlands > Peat ...
CGAAGTAGACGTGCTCAAAGATGCAGCTGGCGGGCGGGACGGTCTCGCGGGCGAAGCGGCGGGAGGTGACGCCGTCTTCGGAGACCATGACGAGCTCGCCGGGCTCGACGTCGCGCTCGTATTTGGCATGGAGCAGATCGAAGGCGCAGGTCTCCGACGCAAAGACGAAGGTGTCGGGCTTGCCGTCCACGCCGGGGATGCGGCCCATGGAGAGCGGTCGGAAGCCGTGGGGGTCGCGCGCGGCGAAGATGCGGTTGCGCGTCATCATGACGATGGAGAACGCGCCCTCGACCTGCGCGAGCGACTCGGCGATGCAATCGACGAGGGTGGTTTGTTTGGAGTGCGCGATGAGCTGGACGATGACTTCGGTGTCGGAGGTGGTCTGGAAGACCGCGCCGTCGCGGGCGAGGCGCTCACGCGAAGTCCCGAGGTTCACCAGATTTCCGTTGTGCGCGATGGCGATGAGGCCCTTGGTGCTTTCGACCGAGATCGGCTGGGCGTTCAGCAGCGCGGAGTCGCCGGTGGTGGAGTAGCGCGTGTGGCCGATGGCCATCTCGCCGGGCAGGCGAGCGAGCACATCGTCGGTGAAGATCTCGCTGACGAGGCCCATGCCCTTGATGTCGTTGACGTCGTTGCCGTCGGAGCTGGCGATGCCGGCGGATTCCTGTCCGCGATGCTGCAGCGCGTAGAGGCCCCAGTAAGTCATGCGCGCGGCGTCGGGGTGTCCATAGACGGCCATGACGCCGCACTCTTCGCGGAGTTTATCGAAGTGGTCGTCTGCTTCGCGGACGGAGGGACTAGGGACTGGGGACTGGGGACTAGGCGTAGTGCAGAGTTGTACGAGGTCGCTCATCCCGTGACGACCTCCGCGGCAGGGTTTGAACTCTGAATCGGAATAAAGTCGCGCTCAATTCTGTTTCGGAACTCAGGGGAGATGGCATTCAGGTCAACTACATCTACCCGAATCGGAAGATCCGACTCACCGAAATCATCATTTAGCAATGCCCGCTGACGAAGCGTGAGCGGGGTCGCGCCACCGACCGCGAGATCGAGGTCGGAGCGTCGTCTCGCCTTGCCTGTTGCCCTGGAACCGAATACATATACCGGACGTTCTGGAATACGTTGAGACAGAATCTCAGTGACGATTCGCAGATCGCTTTCGGTAAGATCGGGCTGGGTTGCGATCACTGCTGAAGCCTCCTGCTGAGATTATCGAACAGGACCCGCGCCTCCTCGGCAAATCCTTTCGCTGCCGCAGCCACCTCCTCGGCGCGAGCTTCGTTATAGGTATGCACAGTGTCGTTGCGCGCCTGTCGAAAGTCGAGCCACTCCAGGACGCCTCCCTGCAGTAAGCGCTTTTCACCGGCATGACGAATCAGCTCTTTGAAAGAGAGCGCCTCTATTTCGTCCTCCGAGGCGGCAACTGAGCGGAGATGCCTGCGAAGGATGCGGATGGACAGTTCGTACGTGAATTCGAAGCGCTGGATCACGGCATCTCGAATGAGCGTGTCAGAAGGCTTCTCGGCCCAGCTTTGAATTGCCGACTCCAATTGGCCAAGAGCACGTGCCAAGGAAGAAAGATCAATCTCCGCGAGTTCCGGTCTGGCTGCGGACTCGCTCATCCGGTGACGACCTCCGCGGCGAGCTGGGATTCGAGGGTGGAGGAGTAGGCGGCGCGCAACTCGCCTACCTCTGTCTTGAATAGAAGTGTTGAAGGGGAATCATCCAAGTCGTCATAGGGCTTTATTGAGACATCGAAATCGCGGCTTCCGGTTTCACCGACACGGAACCAGGTAATCCCATGCTTTTCAGCCAACTTCAGAACTGAGTCGACATCTTTAGGGGCGCACGAAACTATTGCGGCTTCTGGAGCTTCAGCAAACAGCGAGAAAGCTTCAGGGAAGCGCTCGATGCGGGGACACCGGACCTTCGCGCCGACCTCTTCCTGTAGACAGGCGCGAGCGAGCGAAGTGAGTAGGCCACCGTCGCCGAGATCACAACATGAAGTCAGCAGTTTCGCATCGGCAAGTTCTCGCAGGCACCGATTCAGATCAGCTGCGAAACGAATCTCAAGCCACGGCGGCCTTCCCCACTCGCTACCGAGGCAGGTGCGAGCAAATTCTGACGAGCCAAAATCCTGCAGAGCCTCGGGATAGAAGGAATATCCGAGCAGGATTATTGCGTCGCCGCCGCGCTGGAAGCCGCTGGGGACGGCTTTGGTGACGTCGTCGAGGAGGCCGACGACGCCGACGACGGGGGTGGGGTAGATGCCTTCGCCTTTGGTCTCGTTGTAGAGGGAGACGTTGCCGCCGGTGATGGGGACGTCGAGGGCGGTGCAGGCCTCGGCGATGCCGTCGATGGCGGCGGAGAGCTGGGCCATGATCTCGGGCTTCTCCGGATTGCCGAAGTTGAGGCAGTTGGTGGCGGCGACGGGCGTGGCTCCGGTGCAGGCGACCTTGCGCGCGGCTTCGGCGACGGCGTGCATGGCGCCAAGTTTGGGATCGAGCCAGCACCAGCGGCCGTTGCCGGCGAGGGCCATGGCGATGCCGCGCTGAGGCTTGGCGGCCTCGATGACGGTTGAGGTCTCCTCGGCGAAGGGAGTGAAGCCGATTGTGCCCGGCATCATTGATGTGTGCTCCGGGGTGGTGTGCATCGCCGGATGGCCGGTGTGCTTCATGCGCATCACGCCGGCTTCGGAGCCGGGGCCCTGAACAGTATTTGTTTGAACCATACTGTCGTACTGCTCAAAGACCCAGCGCTTGTCGCAGATGTTGGCGGAGGCGAGAAGTTTTTTGAGGTCGGCGGTGTAGTCGCGCGGCTTCTTCAGTTCTTCGAGAACCCACGCAGGTGGGTCGAGCGGGACAGGCGCCTTCCATGTGCCGACGGGGCGTTTGTACACAGGCGCGTCATCGGTGAGGGCCTTGTTGGGGATCTCGGCGACGAGTTCGCCGTGATGCAGGACGCGCATGGTGTCGTCGGCGGTGACAGTGCCGACGATGGAGGCGTCGAGGCCCCACTTGCTAAAGACGCGCAGCACTTCGTCTTCGCGGCCCTTGTCGGCGACGAGCAACATGCGCTCCTGGGATTCAGAGAGCATGATCTCGTAGCTGGTCATGCCGGTCTCGCGCTGTGGGACGTGGTCGAGCTCGATGGTGAGGCCGAGTTCGCCGCGCGCGCCCATCTCGCAGGTGGAGCACGTCAGCCCCGCCGCGCCCATGTCCTGAATGCCGACCACCGCGCCGGTGGCCATGGCTTCGAGGCAGGCTTCGAGGAGGAGCTTCTCCATGAAGGGGTCGCCCATCTGCACGTTGGGGCGCTTCTGTTCGGAGCCTTCGGTGAATTCCTCGCTTGCCATCGTCGCCCCGTGGATGCCGTCGCGGCCGGTCTTGGCACCGACGTAGATCACGGGGTTGCCGACGCCGGCGGCCTTGGCGTAGAAGATCTCGTCGGTGCGGACGAGGCCGAGGGCGAAGGCGTTGACCAGCGGATTGCCGGAGTAGCAGGGCTCGAAGCGCGTCTCGCCGCCGAGGTTGGGCACGCCGAAGCAGTTGCCGTAGCCGGCGATGCCCGCGACCACGCCGTTGACCACCTGATGATTTTTGCTGCGCAGCGCGGCGTCGGGCTCGGCGTCGTCGAGCGGGCCGAAGCGGAGAGAGTCCATGACGGCGAGCGGGCGTGCGTTCATGGTGAAGATGTCGCGCAGGATGCCGCCGACGCCGGTGGCCGCGCCCTGGTACGGCTCAATGTAGCTGGGGTGGTTGTGGCTCTCGATCTTGAAGGCGCAGGCCCAGCCGTCGCCGACGTCGATGATGCCGGCGTTCTCGCCCGGCCCCTGCACCACGCTGCCGGGGCCGCTGGTGCGGGTGCCGCGCGTGGGCAGACGCTTCAGATGCACGCGGCTGGACTTGTAGGAGCAGTGCTCGGACCACATCACCGAGAAGATGCCGAGCTCGGTGAGCGAGGGAGTGCGGCCCATCAGCTTCTCTATGCGCGCGTATTCGTCGGGGGTGATGGAGTGGGTCTTCAGCAGCGCGGGCGTGATCTGGATCGCTGTGGGGACGGGTGTGGGGGCGGGACGCGTGGCTCTATCTCCACCAACAACTGGGGTCGCGCCGTTTTGGGCGGCGTTGGTGGTCTGCGAAACAGGCCCTGTCTCGGCTTGAACTGTGGTCTCTGGCAAGGAGTCGGCTCGCAAGGAAGTGGGGTAGCCTCTCTGCTGTTAATTGTCGCACGACGGACAGGGCCGAATTTCGCACAAGAGCATTGAAGACGCGTGGATGTTCGGCTACCCTTTGCCCGTGAGAGCTTTAGCAGCGGCAATCGTGGTTTTAGGAAGTCTCCGGCCGGCCCATGCTCAAACGAGCATTCGGGAGGTCGATTTCAAGAACCACGTGTATCCATTGAGTGGCCCACTCCTCGGGCACGATCATCTGCAATGGTTGGATCTATCCGGCAGGAGACACTTCCGTTTAGTCGAGGGTAAAGACAGCCCACGCTCGCCGACTTTCGAGCTTAGTTCCGTTCAATACGCCGATGTCACTGGTGATGGGAAAGAAGAGGCGATCGTAGTCATCCACCTAAATACAGGCGGAACGCAGCAGAGTGACTATATCTACGTTTATGCATTTCACAATGGCGAAGCAGCACTGCTGGCGTATTGCTACACCGGTGATCGCGCCTACTCTGGACTATACGGAGCCTACGGCAGAGGCGGGCAACTGGTGGTAGAGCTGAACGACCCAAGTAAGAGCCAGGGAGACTGCTGCTCCACACGGTTTATTAGAACTAAATACGCGTGGCGGGACGGCAAGTTTGTGCCTTTAGGCCGTCGCGAGTATGGACCGATTCGGCTCGAAGAAAAACCGTACTAGAGCGGTGGCAGGGCTAAGTGCGTTTACCCGCATGGCGCGGTGGCGATGGGACGCTCGAGGGCAGCGCGGTCCCAGCGGGCGGCGGTGGCGCAGGCGGCGTAGGTGCTTCCGAGGAAGGCGAGCAGCGTGGCGTCGGGATCGGTGGCGTTGCGCACGTCGTCATAGCGGAGGAGGAACTCGCCGAGCGCGGGATCCCATGCGCCGCGGGAGACCTTGCTGCCGGCAAGCCCTTCGGGCACGGGCGCGGCGTAGCAGTAGAAGGCCGGCTTGCCGTAGCCGCCGTTGCCGGGCCAGAAGCCGGCGGAGATGACCTCGTGCGAGTAGGCCTCCTGCTGCATGCGGTCCGGGCGCGGCGGGCCATCTGCTTTCCTGCCGCTGAAGCGCGTGACACAGAGATCGAAGCTTCCCCAGAAGAAGTGCACGGGGCTGATCTTGCCCTGAAAGCCGGTGCAGAAGCGCTTCAGCACCGCATCGACTCGCATCAGCACCTGATGGAAGCGCTGGACGGCGTCAGGATCATATGAGGCGTGTTTCGTGTCCTGATCGAAGCGGATGGGATCGGCCACTTCGACGGGCATGGGCCAGATCTTTGCGTCGACGCCTAACCGCTTGAGCGCGGCCATGTACTCGGCGTAGAACGCCGCGACGGTATGCGGCTTCAGCGTGAGGGCCTCGCGTGCGCCGGTGCTCATGCGCAGCTCCAGCACGTGCTCCCGGAGATCGAACTCGATCTCCAGCACGCCGCCGCGCCACGGAATCGCCGAAGTCGTGAGTCCACACGCCGACACGTAGAGCGGGACGTTCCACCAATGGTTCTGTAGAGGCGTCAGTGCCAGTCGGGTCTTGCCGACGATCTGCGTGAGCATATGCAGCGTGGCCGCAGTGTCCTTCCACTGCTCCCACGCGAGCTCAGGCCATGCGGATTGGCGCGCACCTGTTTCTGCCACGGGAATCCTCCTCCGGTGCAGACGAGGATATACCTGCCCTTGAGGAATTTTGAGCCGGGGTCAAGTTGAACAGACCTAATCTCAGGGGCTAAAGCCCCATGAATAAGTGAGCGCCTTACGGCATCCTTCGACTTCGCTCAGGACAGGCTCTAAAGCCGTGCCCTTAACAAAACGAGTCAACCCGACCCGCAGCGAATCCTGGCTGTAGCGCCTAGCGCCGACCTGCCTACGCCGTCATCCTTCGTCCGGCGCGTTTTTCCTCATACATCTGCCCATCGGCGCGCTTCAGCAGCTCTTCCAGCGTCTCGCCGGGGACCCACTCGGCCAGTCCGACGGCGGCCTCCACGTTGACCTTCAGCGGCTCTTTTCCCCGCGCGGTGCGCACAGAGTATTCGCCAAAGACCCATTGCCGAATGCGCTCCAACTGCCGCTGCGCGACCTCGAGCTCGCGCCCGATGACGACGACGAACTCATCGCCTCCCCAGCGGCCCACCATGTCGTCCGCGCGGACGCGTGTGGAGAGCTCGGCGGCGAACAGCCGCAGCAGGTCGTCGCCGGCCTGGTGGCCGTGGAGGTCGTTCAGCTCCTTGAAGTGATTGAGGTCCAGCATCACCACGCAGAAGATGCGCTTTTGCTGCGCCCACCATGCCATGCGCGCCTCCAGGCCGCGGCGGTTCGCCAGGCCGGTCAGTGGGTCCTTCGAGGCGAGTTCCTCTGCCTTGCGCAGCTTCTCCTCGTAGTCGGTGACCTTCGCGCGCATCTCATCCAGCGACTGCCGGCCGTCCTCCGCCATGGCATCGACGCAAGTCTTCATCTCCGCGGCCTTCTTCAGCAAGGACTTGCGCACCTGCGTAATGTCATCGAGGTTCGCAACCGCCTTCAGGTCCGCAGTGAGGCCGCTGAACTGGTTGGAGTAGCGCTGGTCGCGCTCGCCGACCGACTCGGCGGTGCCGGCCAGCATCAACATCAGCTCGCGGACTTCGTCGGTCTTGACCTTCAGGTGTTCGGCGGTTTGCGCACCCCAGCTCGCAAGGTGACGCTCCGCCTGCTGCGCGACCTCGCGCAGCTTTTCGGGAGACGCTTCGCCAGGCAGCTTTGCGGCCAGCGCAGACATTGCCTCATCCAGCTCGCGACCGGTCACCGGACACGCCTCCGCCGCGCTGCGCCCCACGGCGCGCATGGTTGAGCCGCAGCACTCCAGCGCCGCTTCCAGGAGCGGGTCCGGCGCTTCGGGAACCGCGGTTGCGCCGCTTTCCATGTATTTCCTGATCGAGATCAACGCGTTGCCGCCTCTGCCGGAGAGTCCACATCCTCCCTATCGGCAGAATCTCGAAATACGCGATTACCTTCCTGTGCTGCCAAAGCCTTGCGCGCCCCGCAAGCCATCCAGCGCAGCTTCGCCGAGTTCGGCAACCTCCTCAAACGCCGCCTCGATACGCTCAACGATCCTGAGTTGCGCGATGCGCTCACCAGCCTTGATCTCTCGAGGCTGGGGCGCCAGATTGGTCATTACCACCTTCAGCTCGCCGCGGTAGCCGGGGTCGATGACGCCGGCCAGCGTGGTGATGCCTCGTATCGCGAGGCCAGAACGGTCTTCCACCAGCGCTCCGTGCGTCGAGGGAAACTCCATCGCGATGCCTGTGGGTACGGCCGCGGTTGAGCCGGCTTCGCCCGCGCGGGCGAGCGTTACGTCGGCGCTGGCGTAGACATCCGCAGCGAGATCGCCAAACTCGCCGGTATGCGCATAGCGCGGCAACCGTGCCGCTTCGGTCAGCCGCTTTACCTTGATCTGAACCATGCACGCATTTTACTGGCTGCGCAAACTTCGTAATTGACCAGCTAAAGCCCAGCGGTACACTAAGAAAAGGAGTTACCGCGATGACGATTGAGTTCCCGTCCGAACTGGAATCAGCCCTCAAAGCCGAGGCTAACGCGCATGGCATCTCGGTCACCTCCTATGTCCGCGAGGTAGTTGAGCGCGAGCTCGCCTCGTCCAATCAGCCCAGCGCGCCATTCAAAACCGGTTACGGCATTCTTGGCGCGTTCGGAAATGCGCCCTCCGCAGAGGAGATCGATCGAAACCGCATTGAGATGTTTGGGCGATTCGCGGAGCGCTTTTGACCATCACAGCGGTCGCGGATACCGATACTGCCCTTTGGCATCTCTTTGGCGACGTTCGCCTCTCAACCACGGCGAGGCAGCGCATTCAGGCCGCTGCGCTGGCCAGGGAAAAGATTGCAATTTCGACCATCACGCTGGCTGAGATCGTCTATCTCGTGGAGAAGAATCGTATCGCAGCAGAGGCGTACGAGGCGCTCGCGAAAGCGCTCATCGATCCAGAACACGTCTTCGTAGAGGCAGTATTCACTGCGGAGATCGTCAAATCAATGCGGCAGATACCCAGAGATCAGGTGCCTGATCTGCCCGACCGCATCATTGCTGCCACTGCTCTTTACTTTGCGGTCCCTGTAATCAGCCGCGATAATCAGATCGCCGCGGCGAGTGTTACCACGGTCTGGTAGCCCGGCATGTCCCGCCTGCGCAATTTCTTCAATCCCGTTACGCGAAATCCGCTGCGTGCTCCTGCGCGCATCTTCTGGGTGGGGTTCGTTGTGCGAGTGCTCTATATGACGCTGGCGCATACCTATCGCTTCCGCACCTTTGGCGACCACTTCGAGTTTGGATGGGAGATGGGGCGCATCGCACGCGCGCTGGCCACAGGGCACGGCTTCGCCGATCCATTCAACGGCCACAGCGGACCCACCGCATGGACGCCGCCACTCTATCCGCTGATCATCGCGGCATCGTTCAAGGTGTTCGGTGTGTACAGCCTGCTTGCTTCGTGGGCGGTTCTTGCCGTCAACAGCGTCTTTTCAGCCGCCACCGCCCCCGCCATCTACCAGATCGGCTGGCGCTCGTTCGGACGCGACAGGCGAGGGATGAGCATCGCACTTTGGTCCGCATGGCTGTGGGAGCTTTACCCGGCAGCCATGCAGTACGCAGTGAAGTGGGTGTGGGACATGTCGCTCACAGCCTTCCTGTTCGCATGGATTATCGTGCTGGCACTCAAGCTGCGCGGGGTGGGAGAAGAACGTTCCCTGCTCTCTCGTACTCTGGAGTGGTCTCTCTTCGGCCTGTTGTGGGGACTCATCGCGCTCTCCAACTCGTCGCTGCTCACCTTTCTTCCGTTCTGCGGCCTCTGGGTCATCTGGCCGTCCCTGCGCACCCGCACGAATCTCGTGCCCGCCTTGCGCAATGCTGCTCTCGCAGCGGTCTGCTTTGTTGCCGTCATCAGCCCATGGGTGGCGCGCAACTGGCAGGTCTTCCATGCCTTCGTGCCGATGCGGTCGAACTTCGGGGCCGAGCTCTACCAGGCCACTATCTTTGAAGGCGATGGATTTCCCTGGGGCGCGACGCTGCCCATGGCAGAAAAAGCGCCGGAGTTCCAGCGCTACGAGCGTTTGGGGGAGATAGAATACAGCCGCGAACAGGGCCAGCGCGCCAAGGCAGCCATCCGTGCACACCCCAGGCCCTTCCTGCGCAATACCGCGCGCCGCTTCTATTTTTTCTGGTTTAGCGTGCCGCATTCGCTCGACGCGGGCATTTTTGTCGAAGTCGTCCGCCGCATCAACTTCAGCTTCTTTTCCGTCACCGGCTGGCTTGGCCTTGTCCTCGCGCTGCGCCGCCGCGTTCCCGGCGCGTGGATGTACTTCTGGGCCTTCGCGGTCATTCCATTTATCTACTACTTCGTGACCGTACAGGCGCGCTTCCGACATCCGTTGGAGCCGCTGATCTGCGTCCTCAGCGTCTATCTCTTTCAGTCAGCCGATCGCACGCGAACGTGGTCTTTTACGCTCGGCCGGAGAATTCGCCCGTCTCCGTCGTCACCTTCACACGCTCGCCCTGTTTGATGAAGAGCGGCACGCGAATCTCCAGACCCGTCTCCAGCTTCGCAACTTTCGTCACGCTGCCGCTGGAGGAGTCGCCCTTCACGCCCGGCTCCGTCTCCGCGACCGCCAGCTCCACAAAGATCGGCAGCTCCAGCGCGATGGGGTTGCCGTTGAACTTGTGCATCTGCAGCAGCGCGCCCTCCACCAGGTAGTCCAGCGCATTGCCCACGCGCTCGCCTGAAAGCGTCAGCGTCTCATAGCTCTGCTGGTCCAGGAAGTGCGATCCTTCGGCGTCGCTATAGAGATAGGAGGCGGGCACCAGCTCCAGGTCCGGCTCCTTGAACTTGTCGCCCGCCCGGAACGCCTTCTCAAATACTGCGTTCGTCAGCAGATTGCGCATCTTCAGGCGCACCAGCGTCTGCCCGCCGCGCGCGGTCGGTGTGTTCACCTCTACGTCCAGGCACGTGTACGGAATACCTTCAAGTTCGAATACCATCTTGCGTTTCACTTCGATCGCTTCAATCAGTGCCGCCATGCAGTCTCCCTGAACTTTCTGTGTCTTTCGCAAGTATAAGATTCTCTCGTCCGTCTAAGCTTGAGTCTCACCCCTTCTTCGAGAATCGAATCACTGGATGCCCGCCACTCCGATAGCCGCCCCAAAGGCCCACACCCTCAACTCGCCCCGCGCTGTGCTGTTTGCCAGCCTGGTGGGCACGACGGTCGAGTTCTTCGACTTCTATATCTATGCCACGGCCGCGGTGCTGGTGTTTCCGGCGTTGTTCTTCCCTTCGTCCGATCCGAACTCGGCCAAGCTGGCGTCGCTGGCCACCTTTGGCATCGCATTCCTCGCGCGTCCCATTGGCTCTGCGTTGTTCGGCCACTTCGGCGACCGTGTCGGCCGCAAGACCACGCTGGTGCTGGCGCTCTCGACTATGGGCGCGTCCACGGTGATGATTGGAGCGCTGCCAACGTATAAGACGATCGGAGTTGCCGCGCCGTTGCTGCTTTCGCTCTGCCGCTTCGGGCAGGGCCTTGGCCTCGGCGGTGAGTGGGGCGGGGCCGTGCTGCTGGCAGTCGAGAACGCGCCGCCCAACAAGCGCGCGCTGTATGGAATGTTTCCCCAACTCGGCGCGCCGATCGGCTTCTTCTTCTCCGGCGGCATCTTCCTGGTGCTCTCGCGCCTGCTGACCGACAAGCAGTTCTTTGCCTTCGGATGGCGCCTGCCGTTTCTGGCCAGCGCAGTGCTGGTTCTGCTGGGCCTTTACGTGCGGCTGACGATCACCGAGACGCCCGTGTTTGCGACCGCGCTCGAACGCCAGGAGCAGCACACTCTACCGATCGCGGCAGTCCTCAAGCGCAATCTGCGGCAGGTTGTGGCGGCCACGGCAGTCTGCCTCGCCACATTCACGCTCTTCTACCTGATGACGGTGTTCGCACTCTCCTGGGGGACAAGCGCACTGCACTACAGCCGGCAGAAGTTTCTGCTAATGCAGTTAAGCTGCATCGCATTCTTCGCAATCACCATCCCGATCTCCGCGCTCTGGGCGGAGCACGGCCGGCGCCGCGTGATGATCGCAGCCACCGTTGCGATTGGCTTGTTTGGACTGGTGCTTGCGCCCATGTTCAGCGCAGGAACGGTGGGCGCGGTTGCCATGATGGCGCTTGGCCTGGGACTGATGGGCATTACCTACGGCCCGCTCGGCACGATGATCTCAGAGCTCTTCCCCACGCCGGTGCGCTATACCGGCGCATCGCTGTCGTTTTCGATGGCGGGAATTCTGGGCGCGTCGCTGGCGCCCTACATTGCGACGTGGCTGGCGAAGAGCTACGGCCTGTTCTATGTGGGGCTCTACCTATCGGCGATGTCGATGGTAACTCTGCTGGGGCTGCTGGCAATCCCGGAGACTGCGACGACGGAGCTCTAGCGCAGAGGAGTATTGGCAAACTTTGCCAATCGGGGATTATCCTGTATTTGGAGGCGCGTATGCCAACGCGAAATGTCAACCTTACCGATGAGTTGGACCGGTTCGTGAGCGTTACGGTCAAGACCGGGCGCTTTGAAAACGCAAGCGAGGTCGTCCGCGCCGGATTGCGCGCGCTTGAGCGTGAAGAAAAAGAGTACGAAGCTAAACTGGCGAGATTGCGGCAGGCCATCGACGAGGGAGATGCCAGCGGGATAGCAAAGGGAGACGTATTCGAGCGCGTGCGCAAGCATCTTCACAATGTCTCCCGCAAACGCCAAGGCATTTAAGTGGCGTCCATTCTCCTCCGCAAACGCGCCGAAGAGGACCTGAAGGCCATCGCCGAATACACCATCCGCACCTGGGGACTTGAGCAGGCAGAGCGCTACCTTCTGTCGATACGAGATTGTTGTCATTTGCTGGCGGAGCGTCCAGCGCTGGGACGCGCCTGTGACTCAATCAGCCAAGGGTTGCGCCGCATAGAACATGCTGAGCACATTATCTTCTACAGGGTGCTTGCAGACGGCGTAATCGTTTCACGCGTTCTCCATCGCAGCATGGTTCCTGAATTTCACCGGCCCGGCCAGTGAGGGTTGCTTAGCGCGCCGTCCCCACCCAGTCGCTCGCAGCCCATTCATGCTGCGGCGCACTGCGCCGGCAATCGAGACATGCAGTCACCCCGTATTGCGTGCCGCAGTGCGGGCAGCGGCCACCGGTCTCAAAGGTGTCGAACTGCTGGTGGCAGTTGGAGCATCCCCAGAACGGGCCGACAGGCGGAGTCATACCGCAGCTTGGACACTTCAGTCCCATGCGGCGAGGAATCTTCTCCTGCCGCAGCATCGCCTGCGCCGCCTTGAAGGCGCTCCAGCAGTTGCTGCCGGCATAAAAGGCGATGAGCAGCAGCCACGCCGCGTTGAATTGATCCCCGTTCCTCCAGTCGAGCAGTGCCAATCCAAGAAATAGGAATAACCCAAAGAAGCCTATGACCGTTGCCGTCATCAGGCTCTTCCCGCGCCCCAAGAAGAACCACAGAATGCTGCGCAGGATCTGGCCGCCGTCGAGCGGATAGATGGGAAGAATGTTGAAGAGGAAGAGAACGATGTCGATCCAGAGGACAGCGAAGAAAAAGTGATTGAGATCTGTGGCAGCGAAGGTACCAGCCAGAAAGGAGTCCAGCGAACCACCTGTCATGAGGTAGGCGGCGTACAGCACCGGCGCCAGCGCGACATTCACCAGCGGCCCCGCAGCAATCGCCCACAGGGTCGCGCCGGGGCGCTGTGGAGGGTCAACGTAGGCTACGCCGCCCAGCGGCCACAGCATGATCTTGTTCGCTGTGCCGCCGACCTGCCGCGTTGCAAAGGCATGGCCGAACTCATGTGTCAGCACAATCGCGAAGAGGGCGAGATATTCGGCGATGTTCCACGCGGTTGAGCTGTATGTCCCGCGCCGCGCCTGGATCTCGTAGATGGCCAGCAGGAACCACCACCAGCTGAGGTAAACCTGGATGCCCGCCACGCGGAAGAGCTTAATCGCCTTCATGCCGTAAGCCTACCGCACCGGGCGCAATCCAGCCTGAAATTCAATGCATCGTTGTGTGGGCCGTGGCAGGCTTCTTCAATCGCACGCGCAGATACAGGCTGACCGCCCACGGCCGCGTGCCGTAGACCGATGAGATTGCGCTGAGGTCATCGACGCGATACGCCGTCGCGTTCACGCCAAGTCCGAGCGCCGCATCGCGCCAGCGGCTGAGCTCGCGCGTGTAGCCTCCGGTGAAGGCGGTGACGTCGATCCAGCGCGGCAGCGTGGCGGCAAGCACGGGATCGCCCGCAAACAATTCATCGCGCTGCGACCACTCGACGCGGCCGGTGATGTAATTCCTGCGGCCTACAGGAGTGACTCCTTCGACGGTGACCGCGTTGACGGCATAGTGGCCGCCGGTCTTGTAATCCCGCCCCCAGATCACGCTGGCCGCTCGCTCTCCGTTGGCGTACTCGACCGATGCGGTCGTGCGCTCTTCATCGCCGGCCTCAAGCGCCTCAGGATGATGCAGACGCCCGGTGGAGATTTGCGCGGCCCAGTTCTTCGCGGGTAGCCATGTCACGCGCGCGCTCCAGGAATCCATCGCGCCGGAGCCGACAGTCCAGCGGTTCTCGCCCGGCTCGCGGCCATGGAAGCCGCTCGCCTCCACATGCAGCTTGCTCCACGCCAGCTCCGCGGTCGCGACATTGTCCGCAATGTGCGTCGAATCCTCGTAGTGATGCGCCAGCGTCGCCTGCGGCAGCTCCGCCGCGCTCGCGCGGTGCGGGTAGGCGGTAGGCCCCAGCGCGGGATCGCCGACGGGCGCATAGTAAAAATTCGCCACGCTGCCCTCACCCACGCGATGCGCGTACTGCGCGCCAATCTCCATCACCAGGTTGTGCGGGTGCTGGCCGTCTTCAACCGGCTGGCCGAAGGCCGTCTCACCAAACTGGAAGAGTTCCGGGTAGCGGCGGGCGGTGATGGTGGCCGGTTCAAGGCTCAGCATGGCGCGCAGTTGGACCACGCCTCCCGCCAATGGGTGCTGCGCGCTCAGCATGCCCCAGTTGGTGGAGTTGAGGCCATTGCCCCCACGATGGATCTCTCCCGGCGGGGTGGTCTCATGGCTCTCCTGGACCTCAGTGATAAAGGCCTGCGCCATCCACGCGAGCTGCCACTTGCCTGCGCCCTTCCCTACGCCAGTCATCACCATGGGCATGGCCCAACCGCTCGGCTGCACGCTGGTTCCGGAGGACTCGCCCATCAGGAGCTTCGCCGCGGGATCGGAGGGCATCGGCATAGTCATGCCGGGCATGTCGC
>Ga0208849_1001664_pt1 | contig 14467 bp, 20 predicted proteins | sample NGESurdeep072012_10_FD_184470 | JGI IMG/M metagenome (GOLD analysis project Ga0208849, IMG submission 184470) | Arctic peat soil microbial communities from Barrow, Alaska - NGEE Surface sample 53-3 deep-072012 (SPAdes) | ecosystem: Environmental > Terrestrial > Soil > Wetlands > Peat ...
CCCGCCGATGAGCACGGCGCAGTCGTCGTGCCCGAAGTGGCGTAGGAGCCACCAGAGCCGCTCGGCGCCGCCCATCGTCCCGTACGCGACGACGTGGACGCCCGGGCCGATGCCGGCGCGCGACGCGACGCGGGCGAAGCCCTCGGCGGACGGCAGCGGATGCCGTCCCTGGCCGGCCGCCGACAGGTCCGCGAGCTCCGCGTCGACGTCGACGAACGCGGCGCCGGGAATGTGTCCCGCGAGGTACAGCTCGCGCCCCCGCTGCGGCGAGCCGAGCTCCCAGCGGCAGTCGACGAACTGGTAGCGCACGCGCGCCGAGCCTAGTACAGCGCGCTGCGGCGCGGCGCCTGTCTCCACTCGCGCTCGCCGCACCGCCGATGTACACTTCGACCGCGTGCCGCCACGATAGGCGGCCGAAGGCGCTGAGGCCTGAGAACTCCTTTGGGAGTTCCGGGCCTTTTTTGTTGGAGATTTCGACAACAGGAGGATGAGGGTGTGGCGAAGTACAAGCTCGAATACATCTGGCTCGACGGCTACAAGCCCGTCCCGAACCTCCGCGGCAAGACCCGGGTAGAGGCGTTCGACGGCACTCCGACCCTCGAGGAGCTTCCGATGTGGGGCTTCGACGGCAGCTCGACGCGTCAGGCGGAAGGCCACGACTCGGATCGCCTGCTCAAGCCCGTCGCCGCGTACCCCGACCCGACGATGAACAACGCCGTGCTCGTGATGTGCGAGGTGCTCCTGCCCGACGGCACGCCGCACCCGAGCAACAGCCGCGCGACGATCCCCGACGATCCCGGCACGTGGTTCGGCTTCGAACAGGAGTACTTCCTCTACCGCGACGGCGTCCCGCTGGGATTCCCGCAGGCAGGCTTCCCCGAGCCGCAGGGCGAGTACTACACGGGCGTCGGGTACCGGAACGTCGGCGACGTCGCCCGCGAGATCGTCCAGACCCATCTCGACCTCTGCCTCGCCGCCGGCATCAACCACGAGGGCATCAACGCCGAGGTGGCCAAGGGCCAGTGGGAGTTCCAGATCTTCGGGAAGGGATCGAAGAAGGCTGCGGACGACCTGTGGATCGCCCGCTACCTCCTCCTGCGTCTCGGCGAGGCGTACCGCGTCGACGTCAACTTCCATCCGAAGCCGCTCGGCATGGAGTACGACTGGAACGGCTCCGGGATGCACACGAACTTCTCGACGGAGCACATGCGCGAGGTCGGCGGCAAGGAGTACTTCCAGACGCTGATGGCGGCGTTCTCGGAGACCCGCGAGGCGCACATCGCGGTCTACGGCCCCGACAACCACATGCGGCTGACCGGTCTGCACGAAACGGCGGCGATCGACGAGTTCACGTTCGGCCTCGCCAACCGCGGTGCATCGATCCGGATCCCGCACAGCTTCATGAACAACGACTACAAGGGGTATCTCGAGGACAGGCGCCCGAATGCGGCGGGCGACCCGTACAAGATCGCCGGCCGTATCCTCCAGACGATCCAGCTGGTTCCGACGGACGGAGCGGCGATGGAGCTCGTAGCGGAAGCGGCCGCGGTCTAGGCGTCACGCTGGTCCATCCGGGCCTCCCTGGAGGCCCGGATGGACTCTCGCGCTAACGCGGCGTGCTGCTGCGCCGCTCGAGGAAGAGAACGTCGCGCCAGACGCCGTCCAGCTCGCCGAGCCGGTCGCGCGTGCCGACGATCCGGAACCCGCAGCCGAGGTGGAGCGCGACGCTGGCCGCGTTCTCCGGGAAGACGCCGGTCTCGATCGTCCAGAAGCCGTCCGCCTCCGCGCGCTCGATCAGCGCTCCGAGCAGCGTGCGCCCGACGCCGCGACCGCGGGCGCCCGCGGCGACATAGATGCTGTCCTCGCCGACGCCGCGGTAGCAGCGACGGCCGGAGACAGGCGTGAGCGTCGCCCAGCCGACGACCTTTCCCCGCTCCTCGGCGACGAGCCGCAGCCCGGCGTGCGACGCGTCCCATGCCTCCCATGACGGCACCTGCGTCTCGAAGGTCGCGTTCCCCGTGGCGATCCCCGCTGCGTAGATCGCGGCAACCTGGGGCCAGTCGCCGGCCCTCAGCTCGCGGACGGTCGGTGCGCCGCTCACGTACTCCGGTGCGGAATCCAGACTGCGGCGACGACGCCGAGGCCGACGAGGACGCTGCCCCCGAACCAGCGCTCGAAGCGGGCGATCCCGGCCGAGCCGCGCAGCCGGTCTGCGACGGTGCCGGCAGCGAGCGCGTACACGCTGTCGCTGAGGAAGCCGAGGCAGGCGAAGCTGAGCCCGAGCACGAGCACCTGCAGCCAGACGTGGCGGGCGTGCGGATCGACGAACTGCGGGATGAACGCGAAGATGAAGACGATCGTCTTCGGATTGGTCACGTTGACGACAACCCCCTGCGTGTACGCGCGGCGGCGGGTGCGCGGCGCGGGCTCCTGCTCTGCCGGCTCGGCGCCGCGGGCGAGCAGCCGGCGCAGCCCGAGAAAGACGAGATACGCGGCGCCGAGGAACCTGACCGCGTCGAAGGCGACGGTCGAGGCGATGACCAGCGAGGACAGCCCCGCGGTCGCGAGCGAGATGAGCACGACCGTGCCGGTCGTGATCCCGGCCACCGAGGCGATTCCGCCGGTGCGGCCCATCTCGATGCTGCGGGTGACCACGTAGAGCACCGCCGGGCCGGGCACGATCAGCAGCGCCATCCCGGTGGCGAGGAAGACCGTGTATGTGCCCAGGGAGGGCATCAGGCGGGAACGTACAGCGCCGCCATCTCCCCCGCCGTCCTGGCAACCCGCTCGCGCAGCTCCGTAGGCGCGAGCACCTCCACGTCGCCGCCGAATCGGAGCAGCTCGCGGTGAGCCTCGCCGAGGTCGCGGAAACCCACGGTGACGCTGCCGTCCGGCTCGAGCCGCCGGTCGCCGGGCAGGAAGCGCTGCACTGCCTCCGAGGCCCTGACGCGCACCTCGACCGGCGCGAGGTTCTGCTCGAAGGCGCGCGACCAGCCCTCCCAGAACGGCTCCAGCTCGAAGCCGTCGGGGCGCTCGAAGCCCTCGGGAAGGGCGCGCGCCGAGACCACACGGGAGACGCGGTACACGCGCATGCCGACCGAGCGCCGCGCGACGAGATACCAGGCGCCGCCCTTGAGCACGAGCCCGAGCGGGTCGACGGTGCGCTGCACCGTCGTGCCGCGCTCCCGGTAGCGCAGCTTGACGCGGCAGCCCTGCCAGACGGCCGAGGCGAGCGTCGGCAGCTGCGGCACGCGGTCGCCGGCGCGGAACCAGCCGGGCGCGTCGAGGTGGAAGAGCCGCGTGGCGCGGGTGGCGCGCTCCTGGAGCTCCGCCGGTAGCGCCGCGAGCACCTTGAGCCGCGCCGCCGCGAGCTCGCCGCCGAGCCCGAGCTCGGCTGCGGGCCCGGGAATGCCCGCCGAGAAGAGCGCCTCGGCCTCGTCCGCGGTCAGCCCGGTCAGCCGCGTGCGATAGCCGCCCGCGAGCCGGTAGCCGCCGGCGGGCCCGCGGACGGCGTCGACGGGGACGCCGGCGGCCGCGAGCGACTCGACGTCGCGGTGGACGGTGCGAACCGACACCTCGAGCCGGTCCGCGAGCTCGGCCGCGGTCAGCTGGCCGCGGGTCTGGAGCAGGAGCAGCAGCGAGACGAGCCTCGTTGCCCGCATCCGTCCAAACATGACAGAAGATGGCCTGTTTGTCTGCAAGAGTTGCCGCCATGGCCGACGCGAACATCTGGGGCGACGAGTGGGGCGAGCAGCCCGAGGACTGGTCGGGCGGCGGAGGCCGCTCGAAGCGGCTCCCGCGCGGGCCGGGCCTGGGCGCGACCGTGTACGAGCTCGACCCGGGCAACTTCATCGTCTACCACTTCCATCACGCCTCCGAGGAGCTGCTCGTCGTGCTGCGCGGCCGACCGACGCTGCGGACACCGGCGGGCGAGCGGCAGCTCGAGGAGGGCGAGGCCGTGCACTTCCCTGTCGGCCCGGACGGGACGCACGGGCTCCGGAACGAGACGGACGAGCCGGTGCGCTACATCGTCGCGTCCGACCTGCACCCGCTCGAGGTGGCCGAGTACCCGGACCTGCGGCAGATCACGGCCCAGTCGCGCAACGCCTCGCTCACGGGCGAGCGGCTGTGGCTGATTCACGACGTCGAGGGGGAGCCGAGATGAGCGAGCGAGAGGAAGGCGGTACTGTCGTGGAGTTGCTGCTGCGCGAGCCGGAGATCGTCGCGTGGCTCGACGATCGCCGCGCACCGGAGACGGACGAGACACCGGAGGACGACGGGCCGCCGCAGGCGGCGTGAAACGGCCGCGCAGGCGGAGATTTGACGTTGTTCGGTTCAGCGCTTATCGTTGTCGCCGTCATGAGACTCCCGAACGTGATGAACAGGAAGGCGCGCACTCCGGGCGGCCGTTAGGTCCGCCCGCCGCCACTCGCGCGCACTCCCTCTCGTTCTCCGTTCCCTTTTCGTTTCACAAGGAGCTTCATGTCGACCTCTGCTTCACCCATAGCTGGAAGCACGTCCATCCGCGGCGACGTCCCCGCGGTCGAGGTGCACGACCTGACGAAGGTCTTCCGCCGGCGTGACAAGCGTGCGGGGCGGTTCGTGCGCCGCAAGCGCATGCCGGCCCTGAAGAACGTCTCGTTCACGATCGAGCGGGGCGAGTGCGTGGCGATCCTCGGCCAGAACGGCTCGGGCAAGTCGACGCTCGTCCGGCTGCTCTCGACGCTGCTGCTCGACGACGGCGGCGAAGCACGCATCTTCGGCTACGACGCGTTCCGCGAGACACGGGCGATCCGCCGGCTCGTCAACCGTGTCTCCGTCGAGGCGAGCTTCTTCAAGAAGATGTCCGCGCGCGAGAACCTCTCGTATGCGGCCCGCTTCTACGGCATGCCGCCGTCGGTCACGCGGAGGGAGATCCCCGCCATCCTCGAGAAGGTCGGCTTCCCCTCCGACCGGCAGGGCGAGCCGATGGAGAACCTCTCGCGCGGCATGCAGCAGAAGGTGGCGCTCGCACGGGCGCTGCTGACCTCGCCCGTCCTGCTCCTGCTCGACGAGCCGACGACCGGGCTCGACCCGCGCTCCAAGCTCGAGGTGCAGGAGTTCATCAAGGACGTCCGTGCGAGCCACGACGCGACGATCCTGCTCTGCACGCACGACATGGCCGAGGCGGAGAGCCTCGCCGACCGCGTCGGCCTGCTCGACCGCGGAGAGCTGCTGTTCCTCGAGCCGGTCGCAGACGTGAAGCGCCGCTACGGCGTCGAGACGCTCGAGCAGGCGTTCTTCGCCGCAACGGGCCGCGTGTTCGAGGCGGAGCACAACGACGAGGACGACGAGTACAGGGAGGTGTTCGCGTGACCGCCGCCGCCGCAGCACTGCGCCGCGAGCTGATCGGACTCGGCGGCATCGTCGAGCGCAACATCTATCTCACGAAGCGCTACTTCCTGTGGGACGTCGCGTTCATGGTCTGGACGATCGCGAACACGCTCACGATCGTGTTCATCGCCCGGGCCGTGCACGTCTCGCCCGCGCGGGAGAACGTGCTCGCCACCCAGCTGCTCGTCGGAGCGGTGATCTGGGCCTTCCTCGGGATCATCTTCGAGTTCCTCACGGAGACGGTCGCGTGGGAGCGCTGGGAGGGGACGATCGAGTACACGTTCATGGCCCCGCTCTCGCGGTCGATGCACCTCGGCGGCATGGGCGTGTTCGCGGTGCTCTACGGAATGATCCGCGCGACGATTCTCTTCTTCGTCGTCGCCGCGTTCATCGGGATCCACATGCCGGACGCGAACTACGGCGCCGCTCTCGCGCTCCTGACGATCGCGTCGATCTCGTTCATCGGCGTCGGGATGATGACGTCCGTGCTGCCGCTCATCTCGCCGGAGAAGGGCGCGCAGCTCGGCTTCGTCGCGCAAGGGCTGATGCTCGTCGTCTCGGGCGTCTACTACCCCGTGACCGTGATGCCGCACTGGATGCAGTGGGTCGCGAAGGTCTCGCCTGCAACGTACGCGCTCCGCGGCATCCGCGCCTCGATCGTGCACGGCGCCGGCGTCGCCTGGGCCGACGTCTGGCCGCTGCTCGTGATCGCCGTCGCGGCGATCCCGCTCGGCCTGGCCATCTTCAACCGCGGCGAGCGCTACGCGAAGCAGCACGGGAAGCTGAAGCGGTCGGGATGAGGGTCACCTTCAAGAAGGTCTCGTCCCGGAGCTACGCCGTCTACGTGGAGCGCGACAACGCGCCGGCGCTGTGGATCGACTCGGCGCCTGGCTTCGACGTGTACCTCCCGCACGATTTGCTGCACTTCGTCGCCGAAGCCGAGTGGGGACTCGACGGCGCCGTCTTCGGCGACCTCGCGGCCGGCGGCAACGCGCGGATCTTCGTCCCGGTCGACAAGGAGCTCGTGCCGAAGATGTGGCGCGAACAGCGGAAGAAGAAGCGGAAGCTTCCCGACGGACGTCGGTCGGAACAGCTCGCCAGCGTCCTCGAGCACGCGTGGGCGATACGCCGTCGAAACGCGAGGCTCCCCGAGCACCGGCGCGACCGGCTCGCGGAACTGCGGCTGGACGAGCGACAGCTCGAACGCGTGCTGACGTCACTCGACGAGCTCGCAGAGCGCTGGCACAGTCTTGCCGTCGGAGAGGCGATCACGCTCGACTGGCCGCGCCCCGAGCACCGACGGCACGGGCGAAGACGTGGCTGATCCGATGATGTTCCGCACCGAGTCGAGCATCGTGCTCCCGATCGAGGCGGAGCTCCGGGAGCTGCGCGCGGCACGCGATGAGCCGAACGACCGGATCCGCGAACTCGTGCGAAAGCAGCTCGTCTACGCCGCGAGAGAACAGCTGCTCGACGTCGACCTAGCTGCCTAGCCGCTCCAGGCAGGCGCGCAACCCCTCGCGCCAGTGCGGCAGGCGCGGCGCATCCGTGCGCTCGCTCTGCAGCACCGAGTACGCCGGGCGCGGCGCGCGGCGTCCGAGCTCTGCGCTCGTGATCCGGCGCACGCGGCAGTCGAGGCCCGCGTCCTCGAAGATCGCCTCCGCGAACTCGGCCCACGTGCACTCGCCGTCGGCGGCGAGGTGCCATAGGCCGCGCGGCCGCTCGACGAGCTCGGCCACCGCAGCGGCCAGATGCCCGACGTAGGTCGGCGCGCCGCGCTGGTCGTCGACCACCGACACCTCGTCGCGCTCGGCGCCGAGCTCGAGCATCGTTCGTAGGAAGTTGCGGCTCGTCCATCCGAACAGCCACGACGAGCGGACGACCCACGCATCCTCGCCGGCCGCGGCCTCGCCGTGCAGCTTCGTGCGGCCGTAGACGGAGAGCGGATTCGGCGGGTCCGACTCGACGTACGGCTCGCGCTTGCGCCCGTCGAACACGTAGTCGCTCGAGAAGACGACGAGCGGCGCACCGAGCTCGGCGGCGTGCTGCGTGCCGCCGACGTTGACGGCGGCCGCTTCCTGCGGGTCCAGCTCGGCGCCGTCCACGTCCGTCCAGGCGGCCGCGTGCAAGAGGAGGTCGACCGGGTCGAGGTCGGCAGGCGGCGGCAGCGTGACGTCCCAGGCGTCACGCGTCAGCGCGAGCGCACCGGGGAACGTCTCGCAGAGCGCCGAGCCGAGCTGCCCGGCGGCGCCGGTTACGGCGACGCGTCGCGTGGCGACAGGATCGGCGATGACGTGCTCCAGAGATGGCGGACGCGCTCGTCGTCCCAGGGGATGCCGTGCTCGTCCGGGTTCGCCGCCTCGTACTCCTCGGTGACGAGGTACGCGAACAGGCAGTCCGACAGCGCCTCGTAGCCGTGCGCGTGGATGCCCGGGACGTAGATCGCGACGGGGTTCTCGTCGCCGATGTCGAGCGTGAAGACCTCGCCGGACTCCCGGTCGAGGACGACGACCCGCACCATGCCGGCGAGGCAGACGAACACGTCGTCCTGGCCGCGCTCGTGGTAGTGCAGACCGCGGATCACGCCTCGGCGCGAGCGCGAGAGATTCACCTGCCGGATCGGCTTCGGAAGGTCGCCCGCCCGGACGAGCTCCGTGAACCAGCCGCGCTCGTCCGAATGCAGGACGAGCGGGAACGTCCGGATGTTCACGCGCGCCGCGCCCGCGCGCGCACGAAGTCGTTGACCGCGTAGTACGCGTCGATCGACTCGCCCGCGTCGCCCCAGAAGCCCTCGACGACGTCGGCTTCCATCGAGCCCTGGTCGACGTACCAGTTGTTGACGTCGGTGATCTCGAGCTCGCCGCGACCGGACGGCGTCAACGTCGGCAGCACGTCCCAGACCTGCGCGTCGTAGAAGTAGACCCCGGTGACGGCGAAGCGGGACGGCGGCGACTCCGGCTTCTCGACGATCCCGACGACCCGGGCGTCCTCGAGCGACGCCACCCCGAGGTGGCGCAGGTGCTCGTCCTCCTCGACGTGCGAGAGGACGATCCGCGCCCCTGCGGACTGCGCGGCGAAGTTCTCGACGGTGGGCCGGAGCGAGTTCTCGAAGATGTTGTCGGCGAGCATGACGCAGACCTTGTCGCCGCCCACGAACCGCGCGGCGAGGCCGAGCGCGTCGGCGATCCCGCCGGCCTCTTCCTGGTAGGCGTACGCGAGCCGGTCGATGCCGTACTCGTGCCCGTTGCCGAGCAGGCGGAAGAACTCACCGGCGTGGGTGCCCCCGGTGACGAGCATCAGCTCGTCGATGCCCGCCAGCACGAGCGCCTCGACCGCGTACGTGACCATCGGCCGGTCGTAGAGCGGCAGCAGGTGCTTGTTCGTGATCCGCGTGAGCGGATGCAGCCTCGTCCCCGAGCCGCCCGCGAGAATCACGCCTTTCATCGCAGGCGATGCTAACGGTCGAGAAACCGTTCGCCGCCGCCGAGAGAGACGGGAGGAAGGGCGAGCCCCCCTCGACGGCGTGCCGCGAACGGCTGCTAATGAACCGGAAGCACGAGGAAGACGACGGTGAGGGCGGCCGTCAACGCCACGATCAGGCGCATGTCTGTGTCCCCGTCTCCATGGCAGTGACGATAGAGGGCGAACGTCAAGGAGAGGTATCGCCGGTGCAAGGAAACGGTTAGGTTTGCGGCGATGCTCACGAGGCCCCGGCGCTCGTGCTTGACCGTGCCGGCGTCGAGCCTGCACATGCTCGAGAAGGCGGCGGGACTGCCGGCCGACGAGGTCGTGGTCGACCTCGAGGACGGCGTCGCTCTCGACGCGAAGGACGAGGCCAGGCGGCAACTCGGGCACGCGCGGGCCCGGGGAACGCTCGCGATCCGGGTCAACGGCCGCACGACCCCGTGGTGGCGGGACGACCTCGCGGCCGTCGCGGCCGTCCGGCCTGACGTCGTCGTCCTGCCGAAGGCCGAATCGGTCGAAGACGTCCTCGCCGTGGCGGAGTTGCTGCCGGAGGGCATCGGGCTCGAGGTGCAGATCGAGACGGCGCGAGGGTTGGTCGAGGTGGAGCGCATCGCTGCCGCCGGCGGACCGTTGGAAGCGCTCGTGTTCGGTCCCGGCGACTTCGCCGCCTCGCTCGGCGTGCCCGTGCTCACGATCGGCGCCGGCTCGTGGGATTACGCGCTCGCGCGGATCGCCGTCGCCGCCCGCGCGTTCGGCCTCCAGGTGGTCGACGGCCCGTTCGCCGACCTGCGCGACCTCGACGGCCTGCGCGCCTCGGCGCGGCTCGCGCTCGCCCACGGCTGCGACGGCAAGTGGGTCGTCCATCCCGAGCAGATCGCGCCGGTGAACGAGGTGTTCACGCCCTCACCGGAGGAGCTCGAGCACGCGCGGCGGATCCTCGCCGCCGGCGACGGCGCCGTGCTCGTCGACGGCGCGATGGTCGATCCCGCCTCGAAGCGCCTGGCCGCAGCGGTGCTCGCCCGGGCTAGCGCCTAGTGCGCGCGGCCTTGCGCCGCTTCACGAGCGGCAGGTTGCGGACGGCCGCGAACCATGCGTAGAGAAGGAACGCGAACACGCCGAGCGCGATCCGGACGATGCGCCTGATCATCCGCTGACCCTACTCCGCGACGAGCTTGAAGCTCGCGAACAGCAGCCCGCATGCGCCGTCGGGATCGCCCGAACCGGCCGAAGCCTGGCAGAGCAGCTCGACTTCGCGTTTCCCCCGAAGAACGAAGCCGATCCGCTCGTCGTACGGCGCCCCCGTCGCCGGCCGGCCCGTGAAGCGGTACGCGCGGATCCGCGTCCCGGCCACGGTCGTGGTCGCGCTCGCGGTGACCGTGCCGCGCGACTGGGCCGCAAGCTTGGCGGCGACCCCGTCGAGCTCCTTCGCCGCGCGCGCGAACCCGGCCGGCGAATACGGCTTGAGCAGCGTAAAGGCCGTCGCGGAGACGACCGCGGCCTCCCTTCTGGCGTCGACCGTCCTCGACGAGCGGTGCACCGTCCAGCCGGCGGGGACGGAAAACTGGAACCCCGGCCCCCGCACGACATGTGCGGCTACCCTGGAGTTCTTCGCTGAAGATCCACCGCACGAGGCGGCCAGAAGAGGGACAATCAGCAGGAAGGCTGCCCGCCTCCAGAACCCGGCGAGGGCCACGATCGGCCCCGCCGGCAAACGAAAGGAACCGCCGATAATGACCAAGACCACAGACAAGGTCACGGACGCGGCCGGCAATGTCAAACCGTACGTCGAGCGCGCGCTCACCGATCCCGAGCTGCGCGACAACGTCCGCAGCGCGTATCAGTCGGCCCGTTCGCTCTACGACGAGCTGATCGGAAACCGCGGCGTCACCGGCATCGCTTCCCGCGTCGCAACCGACAAGGATATCCAGGGCGAGCTGCGCTCGGCCGTCTCCGAGCTGCGCCAGGCAGCGGACCGCGTCCAGGGCAAGACCGAGCGGCCGGCCCGCAAGTCCGGGCTGTTGTTCGTCCTGCTCGGGCTCGCGATCCTGTTCAACCCGCTGACCGGCCCGCAGACCCGCAAGTGGTTGACCGACCGCCTGTTCGGCGGCGGCGGCGACGACTTCACGTACCAGGGCGGGAACGGCTCCGCCGGCAAGTCCTAGCCGGTCGGCGAACCGACCACCGGCAGCGCGGCAGGCGGCTGCGATCGCGGCAGCAGCCGCCCGCCCGCACCCTTCACCGGCGGCGCCAGCGCGCGCCGTAGCGACTGGGGCGACAGCCCGCTCGCGCTCGAGATGTCGCTGCTCTCGAGCAGGATCGCGCCCGCCTTGCGGACGTGCTTCGGCGCGGGGCCGAACGCGGTGCCCGCCGCCGCCTCGAGCCGCACCTGGACGAGGTGGCGCCAGCCGTCGAGATACGACGTCGGGTCGACCGCGCCGTCGTACCCGCGGCCGAGCAGCCCCAGCGGATGGACCTCGAAATGGAGATGGAATGCGGTGCCCTCTGCGTCGCCCGTGTCTCCGACGAAGCCAAGCACGTCGCCGGCGTTCACGATCTCACCGTCGACGGCCACCGGCGAGTACGCGGAGAGGTGCGCGTAGTAGAACTCGTTCCCGTGGTCGTCCTGGAGCCAGAGGCGCCAGCCGCCCACCCGGTTCCAGCCGACCGAGAACACGCGCCCGTGTGCGACGGCGAGCACCGGCGTCCCGAGCGGCGCGAAGATGTCGTCGCCGTGATGCCAGCCGCCTGACACATCGGCCCGAAACGCGCCGAAGGTGTCGACGAACGACGCGGTGCCGGAGACGGGGAAGACGTAGCCGGTCTCGCCGAGCCTCGGCGTCACCGCCGGCGGCTTCGAGAGCACCGGCGGCAGGCCGGTCTCGACGGGCTCGGGCGGATCCGACGGGGCGAGCGGCAGCGGGTCGCCGCGCGCGGCCTGGGCATTCGCCTCCGCGTAGCCGATCTGGAGCTCGCTCCCGGCGGGGAGGCCGCCGTGGCGGGCGGTGAGGAAGACGTCGAGCGCCGCGACGAAGCCGTGATACCCAGGCCCCGGCCGCTCGGTGCGCGCGCCCGTCTGCTCGAGCGCGATCGCGTACCCCCAGCGGCCGAGCGGAACCTCCCGGTTCGCGGCCGCGGCCACCCGCCGCCCCAGCACGACGAGACCGGTGATCCGGGCAGCCCGCGCGCCGCCCGACGCGGCAGCGGGGCTCGCAAGAGCCTCCGTGCCGCCGGTGACGCTCGATGCGCGCACCTCGCCGCGAAAGAGCGAGAGCGACGTCAGCCGCGACGACGCAGTGGCCGCCGCGCGTGCACCGGTTGTCACCGACACGCGCGCCGCGGCCGAGCGCGCCCGCACGATCGAGCCGTCCGCCGGGTACGCGTACCCGGCGCGGGAGGCGGCGCTCGCCCCGGCGGGGGCGGACACCATGCTCGTCCCTTCGGCCGACCGGCCCGGAACGACGATCCGGATCGCCCACGCGCGCGCCGTCGCGCCGACGGACGGAGCCGCGCTGCCGGCGCCGGCACTTGCCGCGAGCGCGAGCAGGCACGTCGCGGCGAGCGCCGTGCCGAGCCTCATGTGCGGCGCGCCCGCCATGCGATCTGCGCCGCCGTGAGGATCATCACCACCGCGAAGAGCTTGCGCAGCGTCGACTGCGGCAGCGACTCTGCCACCTGCGCGCCGCCGACCGTCGCCCCGATCGACGCGACGCCGATCACGAGCGCGCTGCGCCAGCGCACGTTCCCGTGGTGCTGCTGCCGCCAGACGCCGACGATCACCGTGGGGATGATCGCGAGTAGCGACGACGCCTCCGCGTGCAGCTGCGTCAGCCCGAGCGCCGTCAGCGTCGGCACGAACAGGATCCCGCCGCCGACTCCGAACAGCCCGGAGAGGGCGCCGGCGCCGACGCCGAGCAATGCTGCCAACGCATACGTCATTGGAGCAGCAACCGAATCGCGATCGCGACGAGCAGCCCTGCGAAGAGAAACGACAGCGTGCGCACGGGGAGCCTCTGCTGGAGCGCGGTTCCGCCGAGCGCGCCGGCCGCCGCCGGAAAGCCGACGAGCGCCGCGTAGACGGGCCGCACCTCGCCGTGTGCCACGTAGACGATCACGCCCGCGGTGGCGGTGATCCCGATCGCGGCGAGCGACGTCGCGGCTGCGGGACGCAGCTGCCAGCCCGCGACGAGCAGCAGCAGCGGCACGATCACGATCCCTCCACCGACCCCGAACAGCGCGCTGAAGAACCCCGCCACGAGACCGATCAGGACCAGGCGCACCCGCCTATGCTAAGCGCCGTGGCCGCGACCGCCGACGCGCTACTCGAGCGCCTTGCGTCGGCGCCCGGCGACGCGGCGCTCTTCCTCGACTTCGACGGCGTGCTCGCCCCGATCGTCGCGCGGCCCGATGACGCCCGCCTGCCGCCGGAAACGCGCGTGGAGCTCGAGCGCCTCGCCGGACGCTACGCGCTCGTGAGCGTCGTCTCGGGGCGCGCGAGCGACGATCTGCGTGCGCGCGTTGACATTCCGGGCATCGTGCTCGTCGGCTCCCACGGGCTCGAGCTGCATCCCGAGGCGGAGAACTGGCGGCGCCGGATCGCGGACTTCGCCGCGGAGGCGCCGTGGCCCGCGGAGCACACCGAGCTGAAGGGCCTCACGGTCGCGTTCCACTACCGGCTCGAAGCGGACGAGGGCGCGGCGGTGAGCGCGCTCGAGGGACTCGCGGGACGCGCCCGGGAGTTGGGCCTCAATGCGCGCTTCGGGCGAAAGGTGCTCGAGGTGCTGCCGCCCGTCGGCGCGAACAAGGGAACGGCGGTGCGGAGCCTCCTCGACGAGATCGGCTTGGCGCGGGCGCTCGTCGCAGGCGACGACGCGACGGATCTCGACTCGTTCCGCGCGCTCGACGAGCTCGAGTGCTCCGTGCGGGTCGCGCTCGTCTCCGACGAGTCGCCTGCGGCCCTCGCCGAGCATGCGGACATCGTCCTCACAGGCACCGGCGCGTTTCTCCAGCTGCTGCGACGGCTCTAGTGGTTTGACCGGTGGCGTCGCCGGGTTCCCTCGGCTCCGCGAACCTTGCCGGTCAGACCACTAGGATCGGCTCGTGTCGACCGTGGACGAGCTGCTCGCGCAGGCGGAGGCGCTCGACGCCGAGGCCGTGGCCGCGCACTCGGCGGCGCGGCCGAGCGACGCGCTGAGGCGGCGCGCGGCCGAGCTGAGGATCGAGGCGCTCGGGCCGCGGCCGTACCCGGTTCTCATCTGCTCGTCCTGCTTCCGGCTGACCGGCTGGCTCGGCGCGGACGGCGTCTGCGCGCCTGACATCCGGCATCGCCTGCACGCCACCGGTCTCGTGCCGGCGCTGCCCGCGGAGCCCGGGCCGCTGTTGCGACGAGTGCGGCAGACCCTCGGGGTCGGCAGCAAGCGCGACCGCCTGCGCGCGTGGCTCGCGCGCGTCGAGCCGGGCGACACCGGGCCGCCCGCTCCCGAGGAGAACTGGGAGCTCGAAGTGCCGCTCAAGCACGACGAGCCCGCACCCGAAGGGCCCGACCTGCTCGTCACGTTCGACGCCGCGAGCGTGCGCTTCGAGTACGGCGACTGGCGGCCCTGCGACGCGACCCACGGCGGCAAGCCGCGCC
>Ga0208849_1001665_pt1 | contig 14466 bp, 12 predicted proteins | sample NGESurdeep072012_10_FD_184470 | JGI IMG/M metagenome (GOLD analysis project Ga0208849, IMG submission 184470) | Arctic peat soil microbial communities from Barrow, Alaska - NGEE Surface sample 53-3 deep-072012 (SPAdes) | ecosystem: Environmental > Terrestrial > Soil > Wetlands > Peat ...
GTCAAACCGGTCATACGGCACCGCCGTACGACCGACGATGAACCAAACCTAGGTTTCCGCGGCCATGTAGCCGTTGATCTCCAGGCCGATGCAGACTTCCAGGAGCACGGGAGTTGACCAAGCCATCACGAATCTCCTCCAAACGTCGCACTAGCAGGTACCACGCTAGCACAAGCGGAACTGCCTCGGCGCTTGAAGGTTCCAGGACGAGGACATTCGGGATTTATGTCGCACCGACGGCGCGCAACCCAGGCCTTGTTGCCGTCACAAAATCAACGGCAATCCTGCACCAGCCAAACGCCTTAACGTTGGTTGCCGAACCTCAGGCGAAATTGACCTGCGTTGGTGGAAACGGTCCTTCCGAGGGGAATATTATCTTTGACAAACCCACCGCTAGAAATTGAGTCATTGCCGCCAGAACGAGACAATCGCGCCACCGACTACGATTAGCAGTCCACCAACAAGCACGGGCATTGTGGGCAGCGTTCGAAAGAAGGCAAAATTGATAGCCTGCCAGACGATAAACAGGGTCGAGATGTAGAGGCCCACAACTTCGCGAAAGTCGAGCGGCGCTAGATTGAGGAAGGTGGAATATCCAAACACCAATGCGGCGCCTAGGAGGAACAGACCGATTCGGACAGCGGTCACGCCCGCGTAATTTTGAAGGGCAATTCGGACCACCGCATCCCCGCTGACTTCCACAACAGTCGCCGCGATGAGAAAGCTGATGGCTTGAAGGACGGCCATAGACCGCATGCCTTAACCCCCCGCCGGCTTCACTTTTGCGATCTTGCCGAGCTTCTGCTCAAACCGTGCCGTGTCCTCGTCCGCGCCCAAGCGACGCGCAACGCTCACAAAGTCGTCTTTGGGTCGCTGCTTGGCGACTGGTTTCGCCTTAGGTCCAACTGCGGGCTTCTTGTCTCTGGTTTGCATATCGTGAGCCTGTGGCCTCCAACATTCCCCGACAACGGCAGCAGCCCCAGCGTCTTGGGATACGTGCTTATTCCTTGCGTGGCTGAATGACGAGCAGCGCAAGACGGGAGAGATGGAGGGCGTTCGGGATATTGTCGCTCGGCACAAGCGCCGCGAGGTACGCATATGCACCTCCGTACTTACCTCAGTTGAGGTCTTGGAATCGAAGATCCCGGCTGGCCTCGCGCCACTGTTTCTCGATCTGCTCAAACGGGTCACTCGAATCGCGACCGATACCAAGGTCGCGGCCATCGCCCAAGGCCGGGCGCGATATTGCAGCGTGCCGGTGATTTCCACCTTCCGAACCAACCGCAGAGACAGCATCGTCGTAGAGTTTTCCCGGAAAGTAACACGTCAGCTTGCGCGGCCCCACATCCGGACAAATGTGGAAAGTGTTGGCTCCCCTTCCGAGGGGTGGCAGGCTGAGTACGCCAGCCTGCCAACGACGGTGCGGAGGTCCGGCCCGCTGCCGCCGACCCTCTCCTCCGGATCTTCGCGAGGTCACTTTCCTCCCTAGGTGCTGGCGAAGCTTACGCCAACGTAGTGGGTCTCGCTTCCGGACTGCACCCGAAGGAGAACCGCCTTGAGGCCGTCCTTGCGGGCATCGGCAATCTGCTTCTCGACTTCGGCCGGGCTGGCGATCTTGGCGCCGCCTACCGAGACGATGAGGTCGCCCTGGTTGATGCCGCTGTCGGCTGCTGCTCCGTCGGGATCGACGTTGGCAACCACCACGCCCTGACCGTTGTCACTCGGCACAACCGAAAGGCCGAGCCCCGAGAGCGAGGCAGGCTTGGCACCGCTGTCCGCGGCGGCCTGCTGGTCTGCGCCGGGCATCGCACCGAGTTCGACAGTCACGTCCTTCTTTTGGCCGTCCCGCCAGAGGCTCAGCGTAACGGAGCTCTTCGGGGCGTAATTCGCGATCTTGGCCGCGAGATCCGTCGGATCCTTGATGGTGTTTCCATCAACGGCGAGAATCGCATCACCGGATTTGATGCCGGCCTCGGCTGCGGGGCTGTTCGCCTCGGGCTCGGTCACCAGCGCACCCGCTGCCTTGTCAAGCTGGAGGCTCTCCGCGAGCGGCCGCGTCACCGGTTGAATTTCCACGCCCAGCCAGCCCCGGACGACGGTGCCGCGATCCTTAAGCGCCGTGATGACGTGCTCGGCGGTGGAGGCCGGGATGTCGAAGGCGATGCCGACGCTGCCGCCGGACGGCGAGTAGATCGCCGTATTGATGCCGATGACCTCTCCGTTCATGTCGAAGGTCGGTCCGCCGGAATTGCCCCGGTTCACCGGCGCATCGATCTGGATGTAGTTGTCGTAGGGCCCGGAACCGATATTGCGGCCAGTGGCAGAAACGATGCCGGCCGTAACGGTGCCGCCCAAGCCATATGGATTGCCCACGGCCATGATCCATTCGCCCACCCGGACCGGGTCCTGCGCGAACTTGACGAACGGAAACGCGCTCTTGTCCGCAGTCACCTTGAGCAAGGCGAGGTCGGTCTTGTCGTCCTTACCGATGAGCTTGGCGTGATATTCGCTGCCGTCCTGAGTGGTCACCGTGAAGTTGGTGGCGTGGTCGACGACGTGATTGTTGGTGACCACGTAGCCGTCATCCGAAATGAAAAAGCCGGAGCCGAGCGCCATGGGATGCGCCTGCTCAGGTGCCGCGTTCTCGCCCGGCATTTGCTGGAAGAACTGGCGGAGCTGCGGCGGGATTTGGTTCAGGTCGGGCAATGCGCCGTTGAAGCTGTCGTCTGAGTCGGCGATCGCCGAGGCGTTCTCTCGTACGCGAATGCTCACCACGGCCGGGCTAACTTTCTGCGCGAGGTCGGCAAAGTCGGGGCGAGAAACGGCGATCGGCGCAGTATCGGCGCGGGCGGCCTGCCACGGCGACATGGTGTACCCGCCCACGGCGGCACCGCCCAGGAGGAGCAAGGTCATGGCGGTGCCCGCGAGCGCCTTGTGGCGCAGCAAGCGATAAAGTCCTGATGCTGATTTCCGCGTATCATTCAAGGTGTCGGTCATTTGAGTTCTCCTTTGACAGCGCCGCGGCAATAGTTGGCTGCTACATTCAAATCCCGCGGCGATGGGTGATCGCAAAGTTCGATGGACAATAGATAGCGACGCCAAGATGAGCACCGCCTGTCCGCAACATGAACAAGCCGACATGTTGCAAGTGGAGGACCGAAGTTGGCGCCTCAACCGCCTAGATGACCAACTAGAACCGATCGGGACAGCTTACGCCGCTTGCTGCTATGCGTTATCCCCGCGAGCAGCCCGCGTCCTTCATCTCGGCGCTCACACCGGACATGGAGCCTGCGGCGATCTCATATCGGAGGCCCCGCGGTCGAAGGCCTGCGACAATTCTGCGAGGAACAACCACGCGCCTTTTGCGTTCAGCCCCGGAATCGCCGACAGCGAGGTGCGCGGCCTCTTAAAGTCTTCTCGCGCAAGGCTATCCATTTTGGCACAGACGGTGATATGGACTTCTGTCCGTTTGGTGCCTGTGGTTTTTGAGGAGGAGATCACATGGCCAACTCGCTTCAACAATGGGAGACGAAAGCGCGATGGTTGGTGGTGATTGCGGCCGCGGTAGGTGAGTGCATCGCGGCATGGGGTTATCTTGCCAGACATAATGGCATCGACGGCACGGCCGGTGCGTTGCTGGTGGTAGCGTCCACCATTGCCGTCCTACTCGCCTCGTTCATTCTCGCCCTTGGCTGGCCAAAGCGGAGCGTCTGGCGGCGGCTCCTCAGTTTCCTCGTCGTCTTGGGAATCATCGGAACCGGAAAGGCAGCCTATTTTCTTGAGGCTCATTGGCTGTTAGCAGCAATGGCGGTCGCGCTGGCCGGATGGCTTTTCGGCGGGACTTGGAAACCGGCCGCCACTGCGATGCGAGCAAGTCCGACGGCGGCAATGATCGCGATTGCGGTCCTGTTACTTCCCACTGTTCCGATTGGCGTCGCGCACGCGCAAGACCCGTCTCAGGTATGGGACACTTTCAACGGCGACTTGCGTGCGCAGAAGTACTCGACCGCAACGCAGATCACCCCCGGAAACGTGGCCACTCTCCGAAAAGCATGGGAGGCGCACACCGGCGACGTCTCGGACGGTAGCGGCGACAAACCATCGTCGGACTGGTCGGCTACGCCGCTCTTTGTCAACAATACGGTATACGTCAGCACACCGTTCTACCGCATCTTCGCGATTGAGCCCGACACCGGGAAGATCAAGTGGACTTACGATAGTCATGGCGCCCTGAAGGCGCTCACGCAGCCGGACCTGAAGACGCGCGGCGTCGCCTATTGGGCGGCAGCGGCGCCGGCGGCCGGCCAGGCATGTCAGAAAATCGTCTACCTCGGTACGATGGATGCAAAGCTCCACGCAGTCGACGCCGATACGGGGAAGCTATGTGCCGGATTCGGCAATGGGGGCATCCTGGACGTCAATCAGTGGAACACCGTCAACGCCAAGTGGCCGCTGTCGCTGCTGCAGCCGCCGACAGTCTACAAAGACACCCTGTTCATCGGTTGGGCAGGCAAGGATTGGGCATACGAGACTGACCCGCCCGGCACCATTTTCGCAGTTGATGCTCAGACCGGCGCGTTGAAATGGAAATTCGATACGCTCCCCGCCGATGTCGCGGAGAAAACCGGCACCGCGAATATCTGGGCGAGCATGTCGGTCGATCCCGATCACGGCATCGTCTATCTCCCGGTGAGCTCGCCAAGCCCAAACTACTACGGCGGCAACCGGCTCGATCCGCTGCCATTGACCACCTCGATAACCGCCCTCAATACCGACACTGGTGCCGTTATCTGGAGCCGGCAGTTGGTCCACCACGACCTCTGGGACTACGACACCAACTCGGCGCCCACGTTGGTAGATATCCAGAAGGACGGGCAGACGATTCCCGCACTCGTGCAGTCGTCGAAACAGGGCTTCCTCTACGTGCTGAACCGGCTAACCGGCGAGCCGATCTACCCGATTGAGGAGAGGCCCGCGCCACCGACCGACATTCCCGAGGACAAGGCCTCGCCGACCCAGCCCTACGTCGCCAATCCGCCTCCGGTGGTTTCCGATCAGTGGCCTGGCATCTTCGGCCTCGCCGATGCGGCCAGCTTGGGATACTGCAGCAAGACTGCAGGCGGGCTGCGTTATGACGGTCGCTTCACCCCACCGAGCCTGAAAGGTTCGCTGATCTATCCCGCCACCGTCGGCGGCACGGAATGGGGTGGGGGCGCCGTGGATCCGGCAACCGATACCTATGTCGTCAACAGTTCCAGCGTCGTCCAGATCTACCGGCTGGTGAAGCGTGCGGACTACGCCAAGGAAAGCGACAGCGGCAAGGACTCAGCCTACTTCGCCCAAGAAGGTGCGCCATACGGCGTCTACATCGGCAACTTCCTCAATCCGCTCGGCATGCCCTGCTGGAACCCGCCCTATGGTACACTTGCCTCCTACGACCTGAAGACGGGCAAGCTCAACTGGAAGGAACCCTTCGGCGCGGTGCAGAAGTGGGGCTTCTACATGCCCGACTCGTGGGGCTCGGTGACCATAGGTGCGCCGATCATCACCAAGACCGGGATCATCTTCATCGGCGCCTCGATGGATTCGCGGGTTCGCGCCATCGATTTGAAGAGCGGCAAGGTGCTGTGGAAGGCGCAGGTCGACGCGCCGGCGGTGGCAATGCCGGCCACCTACGAATACAACGGAAGGCAGTACGTCGTCTTCGTCGCCGGCGGCAACGCCATCCTGACTCCGCGCGTCGGCGACCAGGTCGTGGCGTTTTCTCTCCCAAACTAGGAACCTCAGAATGGGCACGGTGCGGCTGCTGGCATTCACAGTGTTGACCGGATGTCTCTCTTCTGTCGCGCAAGCAGCCAATCCCGCCCACTCGTCCTACTCGGAGGCAACCGCCGACTTCAGCGGCGCAGGACAGCCGGGTGAATGGACCAGTCAAGCACGCGACTATGCCAACACCCGCTACAGCCCGCTCGATCAGATTACCGCCGACAATGTCGCCCGCCTGAAGATCGCGTGGACCTTCGCCGACGGCACCGACTACGGCCACGAGGGCGCGCCCCTGGTGGTCGGGGATACGATGTATCTGGTGACGCCGTTTCCCGACACGGCCTACGCCCTTGACCTCTCTCAGCCGAGCCCGTCGGTCAAATGGAAGTTCGATCCGAACCCTTCGCAGGAAGCTATCGGCAAGGCTTGTTGCGACCCCGTGATCCGGGGCTGGGCCTACAGCGACGGCAAGCTCATCTACAATCTACTCGACGACCACACTGTTGCCGTCGACGCGGCAACAGGCAAGGAGGCGTGGCGCACGAAAATGGACAGCGTTGCGCGCGGCGTAACCATGACCCAGTCGGCCTTCGCCGCAGACGGCAAGGTTTTCGTTGGCAATTCGGGCGGCGAACTTGGCGTCAACGGATGGCTGGCGGCGCTGGACGTCGCAACCGGCAAGGAACTGTGGCGCGCGCACGCGGTCGGACCGGACACCGACGTCCACATCGGCGCCGACTTCAAGCCCTTCTACAGCTGGATGGTTGGCAAGGATCTAGGCGTCAAAACCTGGCCCGCGAACATGTGGCACACTGGCGCCGGCGCCTCGTGGGGCTTCGTCTCCTATGACGCCAAGACCAAGACGATCTATGATGGCACGAGCAATCCCGGCCCGCGCGTGCCTGCGCAACGGCCGGGGGACAATCTTTGGACGAGCACAATGTTCGCCCGCGATCCCGAGACCGGCATGGCAAAATGGGCCTATCAGTTTACCCCCCACGATGAATGGGACTACGACGGCGTCAACGAGGCCGTACTGCTCGACATGCCCATCGACGGGACGGTGCGGCAGACGCTGGTCCATTTCGACCGCAACACCTACGCATACACGATCGACCGCACGACCGGGGAGGTGTTGAGTGCCAAGCCATTCGCGTATCTCAACTGGTCGACCGGCTTCGACACGAAGACCGGCCGGCCGGTGGTCAACCCGGCGATGGAACCGAAGCCTGGGGTGACGCTCGACCGTGTCTGCCCGCCCGACATCGGCCAGAAGGACTGGGAACCGCCAGCGTTCGATCCGCACACGGGACTGCTCTATGTTGGAGTCTTCAACATCTGCATGAAACTTACAGACCACGAAGTCTCCTACATCGCTGGCACACCCTACGACGGCATGGAAATGACGCGCAGTTCCGTCGACGGTCCGGACGGCAACTGGGGCGGTTTCATCGCTTGGGACCCGGCGCATGGCAAGAAGATCTGGGAAATTCCCGAGAAGTTCATGGTGATGAGCGGGACCATCGCCACTGCCGGCGATGTCGTCTTCTATGGCACCACCGATGGCTGGTTCCGCGCGGTCGATGCGTGGAGCGGAAAGATACTTTGGTCGCAAAAGCTGGGTTCCGGGATCGTCGGCCAGCCGATTACGTACCTCGGTCCCGACAACCGCCAGTACGTCGCGATCGAGGCCGGCGTCGGTGGCGCCGCAATGGTGCAGAAGGGCCGGCCTGGCTTCCCCCAGCGCGGAAACACGCTCTACGTCTTCTCCATCGACGGTGAAAGCGTGCAACCCGTCGCGAATGCCCCGCCGGCCCAAGAGAAACCGTAAGAGAGCAGCCCATGTCGCTCGGTCGCGTGATCCTCCTGGCAGCAATCGTCGCGCTGGTGGTCGCCGCGGCAGTGGGTTGGCTGCTAACGTCGGGACGACCCTCGCAGGCGCGAGTGCATCTCTCCTATCCGGAAGGCGTCGCCGCCGTCGTGCCGCTCGGCATCAGCGCCGGTGGCGCCCCGCCGATCAATGTCAGCGTGGCCAACCCCCTCGACAACGACGCGCCGGCGACAGCGGAGGGGAAGAAACTATTCGGCCAGTTCAACTGCGTCGGCTGTCATGGCTACCAAGCCAAGGGCGGCATGGGCCCGGACCTCACCGACCGCGAATGGCGCTATGGCGGCACGCCGATCGAAATCTACAAGAGTATTTACGAGGGGCGGCCCAAAGGAATGCCGGCGTGGGGGAACGCGGTTCCGCCCTATTCGCTATGGGAACTGGTGGCCTACATCCAGTCACTTGGCGGCAGCTTCGCCCCTCTCCCCGGCGCGCCCGCCGATAAATCAGCCCCGCCGCCCGGGGGCGGCATCCCCGCCGGACAGGATCAATGAGGCGCGCGTTCCTCGCCGGCGCGCTCGTCGGCCTGACCGGGTGCGCCGGGGAGCCGCTCGGCTACTTCGATACCGCCGGCCCCATCGCGTCCTCCATCGCGAATCTCGGCATCGGACTCACGGCAATATCGGTCGCCGTGTGCGTAGTCGTTGCGTTGCTGCTTGCCGCAGCGATCTGGCGACGTCGCGGCGCGGGGGACGCCGGCATCCAACCGGTCAACGACCGCCAACCGATCCGATGGATTCTGGCTGGCGTCGCGCTGTCGACCGTCTTCCTGGTCGCCTCCGCCGTCTGGACGCTGGCAACGGTGCAAGCCACGCTCCCGCCGGCGCATCCCGGTCTCACCGTCGACGTCGCCGGCCAGGAATGGTGGTGGGCAGTGAAATACGAATCGAGCGACCCATCGCGACAATTCACGACCGCCAACCAGCTGGTCATTCCGGTCGGCGTCCCGGTGCAAGTCAATCTCACCTCCAAGGATGTCATCCATTCGTTCTGGATACCAAAACTCGGCGGCAAGATGGACATGATCCCGTCACGCACCAATGTCACCTGGATCGAGGCTGACAGGGCGGGCCATTATCGCGGCCAATGCAGCGAGTTCTGCGGGCTGCAACATGCCAACATGGCGTTCGACGTGCTTGCCCTTTCGCCGGCCGACTTTCAGACATGGTGGGACCGGCAGCTGCAGCCGGCGTCCGCGCCTGCAGATGACCCCGGTCTGACGACCTTCATGGCGCGTTGCGCCGTCTGTCACACCGTCCGTGGCACCGATGCTGGCGGCATTCTCGGACCCGACCTCTCCCATTTCGGCAGCCGCTCCACGATCGCGGCCGGCTTGATGCCAAACACTCCCGCTAATCTTTCCAACTGGATCGACAACACTCAGACGATCAAACCCGGGGCAAAGATGCCGGAGTTGCACATGCTGGCCGGCGAAGTGGCCGACGTGACCGCCTATCTGGAGGGGCTGCACTGATGGCCGCGCAGGTCGGCCAGCTGGGTGACGGCGAGCGGCGGAAGCTGCTCGCCATGTGGGAGACCGCCCCCGGCCTTTACGGCTGGCTGGCGACCGTCGACCACAAGACGATCGGCATCCGCTACCTTTGCACCGCCTTCGCCTTCCTTCTCATCGGCGGGATCGAGGCGCTGGTCATGCGTGTCCAACTGGCTCAGCCAGACCTGAAGATTCTCTCGCCGGACGCGTACAATCAGCTCTTCTCCATGCACGGCGTGACGATGATTTTCCTTTACGCGCTGCCGATGCTCTCCGGCTTTTCCAATTACCTGTGGCCCCTGATGCTCGGATCGCGCGACATGGCCTTTCCCCGCCTCAACGCGCTCAGCTATTGGCTGTTCGTGTTTGCCGGGATCTTTCTGTACATCAGCTTTCCGCTCGGCCAGGCGCCAAATGGCGGCTGGTTTGCCTACGTTCCCAACACAAGCCGCCCTTACGACCCGGGCATCAACATGGATGTGTTCGCGCTCGGGCTGGTGTTCCTCGGCATCTCGACCGTAGTCGGCGCGGTGAACTTCATCGTGACCCTGGCGCGGTGCCGGGCGCCGGGTATGTCGGTCAACCGTCTGCCGATCATCGTTTGGGGGACGCTGACCGCCTCGGCGGCCAATCTCTTCGCCATTCCCGCGGTCAGTCTCGCCTGCGTCATGCTCTGGTTGGACCGGCGCTATGACACCCATTTCTTCGACGTTGCCGGTGGCGGCCAGCCGCTGCTGTGGCAGCATCTGTTCTGGATCTTCGGTCACCCCTGGGTTTACGCGCTGGTGCTGCCGGCGATGGGCATCGTCTCTGATGCCCTGCCGGTCTTCTGCCGGCGGCCGCTGGTCGGCTACACCCTGGTGGCGATCTCGACGGTCGCCACCATGGCGCTCGGCTTCGGCGTCTGGGTGCACCACATGTTCGCGACCGGCCTGCCGGTAATGTCGCTATCGTTCTTCAGCGCCGCGAGTTTCGTGATCGCGATTCCCAGTGCCGTTGCCGTCTTCGCCTGGATCGCGACGATATGGACGGGCAGACCGCAGTTCACGACGCCCTTCCTGTTCTTCGCCGGCTTCGTCATGCTCTTCGTCATTGGCGGGGTATCGGGCTTTATGACCGCCTCGGTGGCCTTCGACTGGCAACTCACCGATACCTACTTCGTCGTCGCCCACCTCCACTACGTCCTGCTTGGCATCAACGTTTTTCCCGTCATCGGCGGCATCCATTTCTGGTTCCCCAAGATGAGCGGGAAGATGATGGACGAGCGGCTGGGACGCTGGACGTTCTGGCTGACATTCATCGGCTTCAATCTGGCGTTCTTCCCAATGCACATCACCGGGCTGATGGGCATGCCACGGCGCATCTACACCTATCCGGCGGTGCTGGGCGTCGGCGACCTCAACCTGCTCTCGACGGTGGGGGCGTTCATGTTCGCGGCCGGCATTCTCCTCTTCCTGTTTAACGTCGCGCGCAGCTTGCGCTCCGGGGCGCCAGCGGGGAACAATCCGTGGGACGGGGCGACCCTCGAGTGGTCGACGACGTCGCCGCCGCCCGTGTACAACTTCGCCACGATCCCGCAAGTCGCCTCCCGTCACCCGCTGTGGGAAGACCGCCTGCGCGAAAGCGAGGATCGCTCGATTTTCGGCGACGGCGCCGCCCACGGCATGCTGCTCGACAAGGGCAAGGAAACAATCGGCGTGACGCCTCTCGACGCTGAGCCGAACGTGGTCCTCAAGATGCCGGGCGACAGCCTGCTGCCCCTCCTGTTGTCTCTCGCGACGACCGTGCTTTTCCTCGCGCTCCTCGGCCAGTTCATCTGGGTGGCGGCGGCAGCTGGTGTGGCGGATTTCGCAATCCTGGCGATGTGGCTCGCGCCGCAGCCGCATGCGGCAAGCGAGGAGGTGGACGTCCATGGTTGACCACGGCGAGGCAGAAGTTCTGCCGGTTGGCGGTGCGGGGGTCGTGTCGACCGCGTGGTGGGGCATGGCCTGCCTCATCGCCACCGAAGGCATTCTCTTCGTCTATTTGATCTTCAGCTATGCCTATCTTGGCTCGCAGCATGTCGGCGCGTGGCCGCCGGGGGGTCCCCCCAGCCTTAAGCTGGCGCTGCCCAACACCGCGATCCTTATTGCCAGCAGCCTGGTGCTGGTATGGGGACTGCGTTCCTTCCGCCGCCACCGTGGCCCGCGGCGGCTGGCACTGGCAATCGCCGCAACAGTGGTGCTCGGCGCGATCTTCGTCGGAGTCCAGGGTCTCGAATGGGCCAACAAGCCATTCGTTTTTTCGACGAACGCCTACAGCTCGGCCTTCTTCCTTCTCACCGGCGTCCACATGGCGCACGTCGCCGTCGGCCTGCTGATGCTCATCACACTGCTGGTGTGGACGCTGCAGGGGCGCTTCAACCGCGGCCACCACGAACATCTCGCACTGGGCTCGCTCTACTGGCATTTCGTCGATGTGGTGTGGATCGCAGTGTTCACAACGGCGTACCTGATCCCGCAGTTCTCATGAACGCCCTCCATCCACTCGCCGCCGGCGTCGCCCACCCCGCTCCCCAGCGACACCGCGTTCCGCAATGGGTCGTGCTGGCCGGGCTTGTCGCCGCGCCGCTGGCCTGGCTGGCGCAGTTGCTTACCGATTACCTGATGAACGGCGACACCTGCCGGTCGCTTGCCACGGCTCCGCGGCCAACCGCCGCTGTGGTCGTCGGCGCGCTGGCACTGGTTGTCTGCGGCTGCGGCCTGTGGGCGGCGGCGCGCACGTGGCGCCTTACCCACAGCGAAGGCCCCGGCGACCATCACGCGGGCCTAACCGCCGGCGTCGGTCGCACGCGCTTCCTCGGCCTCTGCGGTCTCGTCGCCAGTGCGTTCTTCGCCGCCGGCGTGATGACAGCCCTCTTCGTCCCCTTCATGGTTCCGCCATGCGCCACACCGCTGTTGTGATCGACCCTGTCATAGCGGGCACGCTGGTGGCACTCGCAGTGCTCTATCTCGCCGGCCTAGTGAGCATGAAGTTAGGCAGTGTCACCTACGCGCGCATTCGCGGGCGTAGGTCGGCATTCTTCGCCGCCATCGCCGTGACCGCCGCCACACTGCTCTCCCCACTCGACGCGGCGGGAGCTCGCCTCTTTTCGGCGCACATGGCCCAGCACCTTTTGCTGATCATTCTGGCGGCGCCACTGTTCGCCCTTTCAGACGCGCCGGCGGTCATCGGAGTGCTCGTTCCGGCGGCGATGCGGCGATGGATGCGGGCCGAGGCCGCCGGCACCCGAATGCACGGCGCGGAGGCGGCTTGGGCAGCAGCTGCGGCCTTCGTGCTCACCGTGTGGCTTTGGCATTTGCCGGCCGCCCATGATTGGGCTCTCGCGTACGAGCCGGCACACGCGGCGGAGCATCTGATGGTCCTGGCAAGTGCTACCGTTTTCTGGCGCGTGATCGTCGCGGGCGCCTACCGGCGGGCTCACCCGGCGATGGTCGCGCTGATAATGTCGCTGGTTGGACTGGCGGGCGCGCTCCTGTCGGCGCTCATCATGTTTGCTCCGACCCAGCTTTGCCGGGCCTATGCCGGAAACCCGATGGAAGACCAGGTTCTGGCTGGCCTCCTCATGTGCATACCCGCGTCGTTCGTGTACCTCGCCAGCACCGTTTGGGCGCTCTGGCGCATGCTGGAAGGCGACGTCGGCAGGCGTCCGAACGCAGGAGGGTGAGATGCGCCGCCTGCTCTGGGTAGGCGTTGTAGCGGCGGCGATCGGCCTGGGCATTGCCATCTGGCTGCTGAAACCAGTCAACGGTCCGTCACGCGACTTATCGCTGACCGCGGACGCGACGCATGGCGCCTATCTCATTCGGCTGGGCGGCTGCGTCTCCTGCCACACCGACGCCAAGCACGGCGGCGCGATGCTCGCCGGCGGAGCCCCACTGAAGACGCCGTTCGGCACGTTCTATCCTCCCAACATAACCCCGGACAAAGTCACGGGCATCGGCGCCTGGACGCTGGCTGAATTTTCCGACGCCCTCAGCAATGGCCACGCTGCCCCACGCGGTAACCTTTATCCGGTCTTTCCCTACGAAGATTTCACGCTCATGAGCGATCAAGAAATCGTCGACCTTCATGCCGGAATCATGGCCGTGCCACCGGTGGCGCATCGGGTGCCCGCGAACCGGGTTCCCTTCCCGCTCAATATCCGGTTACTGATTTCGGGATGGAAGAATCTCTACTTTACGCCCCATCGCTACAGCCCCGACCCGGCGCACTCGACGGAATGGAATCGTGGCGCCTATCTTGCCAATGGTCCCGGACACTGTGTCGCCTGCCATTCACCGCGCAACGTGCTGGGAGCGGTGATCACGGCAAGGAAGCTGACCGGGAACGCGGCGGGCGGACCGAGCGGCAAGGCACCTCCAATTACAACGGCGGCGCTCATCGGTGATGGCTTCCGAACTGACAGCCTGGCGCGGATGCTGAGGACAAAGGACACGCCCAATGCCGGCAAAGTTGGCGACGAAATGGGACAGGTGGTCGACGACGAAACCTCTCACTGGACGGATGCTGACCTCGAGGCGCTGTCGACCTATCTGCTCGGTGTGCAGAAGTGACGCCCAGAGGCGAACGATTCCAGGAAGCGATCCCTGCCCTGCTCCGCATCACCGATGACCACCGCCAAAAAATCGCCGATGATGTCTATATGCTACCTGGATGCTTCAGCCTGAATTAGGCGCCGCGGATAATTCTACGGAACGCTTTGTTCTTGCGGCCGATTAAATGCCCGTAGCATCGCAGCGGATATGCGCCACCTTAACCAACGCACTGCGACACCCGTTTGCGCAGAAGTACCAATCGCCAATAGAATCAAATCCCTATCGACCTGTTTGTTCCAGCGAGCCTCGCCTCGCCGCACGTCGACTTCGGGCAGGCGATGATGACGGATCTTAGATTAAGCGACGGCGCACGACCAAAAATGGTTAGGTATATTCAGGCATGAGCCCCTGCAATGGCGATGAGCCACCAAGACCGAGCCGCTTCCCTGCCCCAGCCGTGCTTGCCACAAGGCGCCGCTCGAGCGGTTTGCTACAATGTCAGCGTTAGGACGCGCGGACGTAGGCATGACACAATCTACTTCGCTATCCAATAAGCCACGGTGGAACCCGACTTATCGAACACCTTGTAGCGACCGGCATCTTTTTCTACCCGGTAGCAGTTCTCCGCGCTCTTGCCCCAGGTCGAACAATAGCCATCCGTCGAGAGGCGCCACGTCCCGGTGATTGCTGTCTTGCTCCTGCTCGGTGTGCGGGAGGCGGAGCCATCGCTCTTTAGTACAATC
>Ga0208849_1001667_pt1 | contig 14458 bp, 13 predicted proteins | sample NGESurdeep072012_10_FD_184470 | JGI IMG/M metagenome (GOLD analysis project Ga0208849, IMG submission 184470) | Arctic peat soil microbial communities from Barrow, Alaska - NGEE Surface sample 53-3 deep-072012 (SPAdes) | ecosystem: Environmental > Terrestrial > Soil > Wetlands > Peat ...
GACCTAGCCGGCGGCGGCGGGGAAGCGAAAGCGCCGGCTAGCGCATAAAGGCGTACCCGTAGAAGCCGAAGAACGCGGCGGTGCGAACGGCTTCCGACAGGCAAGGCATCGATCTCACGCTACGAGGCAGCGACCGGCCTGTCAACCTCGAGTTGTTGCCGGACGGCCGCGCCGAGCTCGGCGGTCGTCGCCGAGCCGCCCTCGTCGACGGTCGGGTGCTCGGCGCGCGCCGCGTCGACCGCCTGCGCGAGCGCGCGTCCCTCGCCCGGGCGCCCGAGCCCGTGCTCGAGCAGCAGCGCCGTTGAGCGCAGCATCGCCGTCGGATTGGCGATCCCGCGGCCCGCGATGTCCGGGGCGGAGCCGTGGACGGGCTCGAAGATGCCCGGGCCGGAGTCGGAGAGGCTCGCAGACGGGGCGAGGCCGAGGCCTCCGGTCACGGCCGCGGCAAGGTCGGAGAGGATGTCGCCGAACATGTTCTCGGTGACGAGCACGTCGAAGCGCTCCGGCTGCGTCGCGAGCTGCATCGCCGCGTTGTCGACGAGCATGTGCTCGACCCGCACGTCCGGATACTCCGGGGCGAGCGAGTCGACGACGCGCCGCCACATGCGCGACGTCTCGAGCACGTTCGCCTTGTCCACCGAGGTGAGGAAGCCGCCGCGCGTCTGCGCGAGCGCAAAGGCGCGTCGTGCAACTCGCTCGACCTGGCTCGGGTGGTACTCGCACGTGTCGAAGACGGTGCCGTCGTCGCGCGTGCCGCTCGTGCCGAAGTAGAGACCGCCGACGAGCTCGCGGACGATCAGCACGTCGACGTCGCCCTGCACCGCCGGGCGCAGGTTGGCGTACGCGTCGAGCCCGGCGCGCAGGCGCAGCAGTCCCTGCTCCGGACGCACGTCGGCCGCGTCGAACTCGGGATCGCCGACCGGTCCCTTCAGCACCGCCGTCGCGGCGCGACAGGCGGCGAGCGTCTCCGCCGGCAGCGGATCTCCCGTCGCGCGGATCGCCGCCGCGCCGATCAGCCGCTCCTCGACCTCCACGCCGGGAGCGAGCAGCGCGAGCGCCAGGCGGGCCTGCTCTACAACCTCCGGCCCGACTCCGTCGCCGGGCAGGAGGACAACACGCGCGTCAGCCATCCGAGAGGGCGCCCTCCGTCAGCGAGCTGGGCTGGCGGCCGCGCGGGCGCGGCGTGAAGCCCGCGGCATGCATCGCCTCGTTCCAGCTACCGAACACGCGGCTCACGGTCTGACGGGACGGGTGGTTCTCCCCCGCCTGGTCCCACTCGCGCGTGAGCGGCGTCCTGCTGTGCTTCCGGTACCAGAGCGTGATCGCATACACGATCGTCTCCTGCGTCCAGCGGAACCCCGTCCGCGGACCAGTCCTCATGGTGCACCTCCTCCGGTTTGGTTAGACAACGACACCCAGCCGCTCCAGGATCAGGTCGGCGTCGGGTTCGACGAACACCGGGTCGAGCCGGTCGGCGACGAGGCCCGGCGTCTTCAGCCCGTCGCCCGTGACGAGCAGGACGACGCGGTCGTCCTCGCCGAGCTCCCCGCGCAGCACTGCCCGGCGCAGCGCGCCGACCGTGACGCCGGGCGCCGTCTCGCCGAAGACACCGGTCGTCTGGGCGAGGAGCGCGACGTTCTCCGCGATCTCGTCCTCGGCCACGGCGTGGATCGATCCGCCCGAGGTGACCGCGGTCGCCACGGCGAGGTCGCCGTCGGCCGGACTGCCGATCGCGAGCGAGCGCGCGATCGTCTCCGGCTTCACCGGCCGTACGCGCTTGCCCTCGGCGAAGGCGAGCGCGACCGGCGAGCATCCCTCCGCCTGGCCGCCGAACAGCCGCGGCCGCTCGCCCGTGACGAGCCCGAGCTCGAGCAGCTCGCCGAAGCCCTGGTGCACCTTCGAGAACATCGCACCCGAGGCGATCGGCGCGATCACCGCGTCGGGAAGCTCCCAGCCGAGCTGCTCGGCCACCTCGAAGGCGAGCGTCTTCGATCCCTCCGCGTAGTACGAGCGGAGCCCGACGTTGACGAACGCCCAGTCGAGCTCGAACGAGAGCTCGACGCTGAGCCGGCTGCAATCGTCGTACGTGCCGCGAACGGCGATGATCGTCGCGCCGTAGACGGCGGTCGCGATCAGCTTCTCCGGCTCGAGATCGGCCGGGCAGATCACCGCGGCCTCGATCCCCTCCGCCGCGGCGCGGGCAGCGACCGCGTTGGCGAGGTTGCCGGTGGACGAGCACGCGAGCGTCGTGGCGCCGGTCTCGAGCGCCTTCGCGCAGGCGACGGCGACGACACGGTCCTTGAACGAGTGCGTCGGGTTGGCGGTGTCGAGCTTGAGCCACAGCTCGCGCACGCCGACGGCCGCAGCGAGCCGCGGCGCGGCGACGAGCGGGGTCAGCCCCGGAGCGAGGCGCTGCTCGGCCGGTGCGGCCACCGGCAGGAGCGGCGCATAGCGCCAGATCGAGGGCGGGCCGGCCGCGATCGACTCGCGGCTGACGGTGCGGCGCTGCTCGTCGCGGTCGTAGACCGGATCAAGCGGGCCGAAGCAGCGGGAACAAACCCCGATCGGGTCCAGCGGGTACTGCTCCTCACAGATGCGACAGCGAAGTGCGGTGGCGGGCACTACTCCTTCTCCTTTCGTCCCTTGCTCGACATCCTCCGAGCCACGGTGGCTCGGCCGGGCTTGGCACCACACTCTGGTGAGCAGGTTGCCGAGGCTTCATCGGGCCGGTTCCCTCTGCCTCTCTCGATGTGGAGCGGGACGCGCCCGTCTCCAGGCTCACACTATACAAAGAAAAGCTCACGTCAGCACGGCTCCTTCGGAAGCCGACGAGACGTGGGCCGCGTAGCGGCCGAGCACGCCGGTCGTGTAGCGGGGTTTCGGCGGCTTGACGGCGGCGAGCCGGGCCGCGAGCTCGCCCTCGGACAGCTCGACGCGGAGCTCCCGCTTCGCGACGTCGATCTCGACCACGTCGCCGTCGCGGAGCGCCGCGAGCGGGCCGCCGCGCGCGGCTTCCGGCGCGATGTGCCCGACCATCAGCCCGTGCGTCGCGCCCGAGAAGCGGCCGTCGGTGATGAGCGCGACCTCGTCGCCGAGGCCCTCGCCGACGAGCGCCGCGGTCACGTGCAGCATTTCGCGCATGCCCGGCCCGCCGGCGGGGCCCTCGTAGCGGATCACGACGACGTCACCGGGAAGCACCGCCCGCTCCTTGACGGCGGCGAAGCACTCCTCCTCCGAGTCGAAGACCCGCGCCGGCCCGCGATGGAAGAGTCGCTCGTGTCCGGCGAGCTTCACGACGCACCCTCCGGGTGCGAGGTTGCCGCGGAGGATGGCGAGACCGCCGCTCGCCTTCAGCGGCCGCTCGATCGGCACGACGACCTCCTGGCCGGGCGTCTCCACGACGGCGGCGGCCACCTGCGCCAGCGTGCGCCCGTCGACGTTCGGTGCGTCACCGTGCACGAGCCCCGCCTTCAGCAGCTCGCGCGCAACGAGCGCGACCCCGCCCGCGGCATGCAGGTCGGTCGCGACGAAGCGCCCGGCGGGCTTGATGTCGGCGACGATCGGCGTGCGCTGCGAGATCCGGTCGAAGTCCTCGAGCTCGAGCGGAATCCCGAGCTCGCGCGCGATCGCAAGCAGGTGCAGCACGCCGTTCGTCGAGCCGCCGGTGGCCGCGACGGAGGCGACGGCGTTCTCGATCGCGTCGCGCGTGAGGATCTGCGACGGGCGCACGTCGTCCTTGACGAGCCGCATCGCGATCTTCCCGGCCTCGTACGCGGCCTCGTGCTTCGCCGGGTCGATCGCGGGCACGTCGTTGAGCCCGGCCGGGCTGATGCCGAGGAACTCGAGCACCGCCGCCATCGTGTTCGCCGTGAACTGGCCGCCGCACGCGCCCGCTCCGGGACAGGCGACGTCCTCGAGCGCGTGGACGTCCTCGTTGCTCATCTCGCCGGCGGCGGCGGCGCCGACCGCCTCGAAGACGTCCTGGATCGTCACGTCGCGGCCGCGGAAGCGGCCGGGCGCGATCGAGCCGTTGTAGAGGATGAGCCCGGGCACGTCGAGACGGGCGAGCGCCATCACGGCGGCCGGAATCGTCTTGTCGCAGCCGACGATGCAGACGAGGCCGTCGAGCAGGTGGCCGCGCACGACGAGCTCGATCGAGTCGGCGATCACCTCGCGCGAGACGAGGGAGGCGCGCATCCCCTCCGTGCCCATCGACACGCCGTCGCTGACCGCGATCGTGTTGAACTCGACCGGCGTGCCTCCCGCTTCGAGGATGCCGCGCCGGACGTGGCGCGCGAGCTCGCGCTGGTTCCAGTTGCAGGGCATCGTCTCGATCCAGCTCGTCGCGATGCCGACGAGCGGGCGGGCGAGCGCCTCGTCGTCGAGGCCGATCGCCTTGAGCATCGAGCGCGCGGGCGCGCGGTCGACCCCGTCCGTGAGTGCAGCGCTCCGGCGCTTGGCCGGATCGGAGGGGCGGGCGTAGGGGTCGCTCATGCTGGTCCGGCTCCTGTCGTCGTGATTGGCAGATGCATCACCTCGTGCTGGGGGAAGCGCGCGGCAAGTGCGCGCTCGACGTCGCCGACGCGGTTCTTCTCGGCCCAGACGAGCACCGTCGGGCCGGAACCGGACAGCGTTGCGCCGAGCGCGCCGTCCGGCAGCTGCTGCCGGATCGCGGCGAGGTGCGGCGCGTGTACCGCGCGGTACGGCTCGTGCAGGCGGTCGTCGGCGCTCGCGGCGAACAGCGTCTGGTTGCCGGAGGCGAGCGCGGCACCGAGCAGCGTCGCGTGGATCGTGCTGAAGACTGCGTCGGCATGCGTGACCATCTCCGGCAGGGACGCGCGCGCCTCGGCGGTCTTCACATGGTCCTGCGGCACGACCGCGACCGCGACGGCCGGCACGTCGTCGGCGATGCGCACGATGTGCCCGTCCCAGGTGAGGCAGACCCCGCCGACGAGGGCGGCGGCGAGGTTGTCCGCGTGTCCCTCGAGCGGCAGCCCCTCCGCGAGCAGCGCGTCGGCGTCGAGCTCCTCGCCGGCGGCGAGCGCGCCCGCGACGAGGCCGAGCGCGACGATCGACGCGCTCGAGCCGAGGCCGCGCTCGCGCGGGATCCGGGAGACGAAGGTGAACGAGCGCCCCGCGGGCGACGCGAAGCGGGCGAACGCGCGCACGCCGAGGTGCTCCATCTCGACCGGGCCGTTCGCCTCGCCGACCTCGAGCTCGTTCCAGAGGTCGAGGGCGACGCCCGCGACATCGAAGCCGGCGCCGAGGTTCGCGCTTGTGGCCGGCGCGCGGACGCGCAGGGTCACTGAAGCCTCGACACTGCGTCGGTGTCTTTCAGGCCGTGGCCCGTGACGACGCAGACGACACGCTCGCCCGGCTGCGCCACGCCGCGCAGGAGCGCCGCGAGGCCCGCGGCAGAGGCCGGCTCGCAGAAGACGCCCTCGTCGCGACCGAGCAGCCGCCACGCATCGACGAGCTCCTGCTCCGGGATGGTGACGACCGAGCCGCCGCTGCGGGCGAGCACGTCTTCGACGTCAGGCTTGTGGATCGGCATGGCAATGCGAATCGCCGACGCGACCGTGTCGATGCGCCGCTCGGCCTCGGCGGGGTGGAACCGCGGCAGACCGCCGGTCGCCTCGGTGAAGCCTCGCGCGTACGCCTTCGTGTTTCCGCCGCCGCCGTAGGGCAGGACGAGCACGTCCGGTAGGCCGCCGAGCTGCTCGACGATCTCGAAGGCCGCGGTCTTCTGTCCGTCGATCCGGTGCTCGTTCGTCGAGTTGACGTGGACGAAGCCCTCGCGCTTGCCGAGCGACGCGGCCGCGTCGTACGCGTCGCCGAAGGTGCCTTCGACCTCGACCATCCGCGCTCCGACGGCGTGCGCCTGCGCGAGCTTCGGCCCCGCGACCGCCCCGGCGGGGACGACGATCGCCGCCTGAATCCCTGCGCGGGCCGCGTACGCGGCCGCCGACGCGGCGGTGTTCCCGGTGGAGGCGCACACGACGCCGGGCGCGCCGTCTGCGAGCGCGCGCGAGACCGCGACGGTCATGCCGCGGTCCTTGAACGAGCCGGTCGGGTTGGCGCCTTCCCACTTCACCCACAGGTCGAGACCGAGCCGCTCGCCAAGCCGAGGCGCCCGCAGCAGCGGCGTACCGCCCTCGCCGAGCGTGACGATCGGGACGCCCGCGAGCTGCGGCAGGTACTCGGCCCACCGCTCGGCGAGACACGGCGTCACAGGCTCCCCTCCGTGATCACGGGGAGGACGAACGGGGGCCGCAGCACCTCGGGAAAGGCCGAGATCTCGCGCAGCGCCTTCGTCAGCTCGCCGATCGACGCCTCGTGCAGCACGAGGTCGAGCGAGGCCCCGCCGTCGTGCGGGCGCTGCACGAGCTGCGCGACCGAGACATCGTGCGCGGCGAGCCTGCTCGCGGCGTGCGCGAGCACGCCAGGCCGGTCGGCCACCTCGAGGTGGACATAGAACGGCGTCCGCCAGTCGTCCGGCGGCAGCCGCTCGAGCTCGCGCCAGCAGGCGTCGTTCTGGAGGAAGCCGGTACCGGCGGTACCGACGACGCTGACGAGATCGGCGACGACGGCGGACGCGGTCTCGATCCCGCCTGCGCCCGGACCCTCGAGCGTGATCTCGCGAATCGCGTCGCCCTGGAGCATCACCGCGTTGAACGCGCCGTCGACGGCAGCGAGCGTGTGCGAGCGGTCGACGAGCGCAGGCTGCACGCGCACGTCGACGAAGCCGTTGGCGAGCGTGGCGATCCCGACGAGCCGCACCACCATGCCGAGCCCGCGGGCCGCCTCGACATGGGCCGGCTCGATCTCCTCGATACCGCGGCACTCGACGTCCTCGAGCCGCACGCGCGAGCCGAAGGCGACCGTCGCGAGGATCGCCATCTTCGCCGCGGCGTCCGCGCCCGTGACGTCGTCCGTCGGATCCGCCTCCGCGTAGCCGAGCTCCTGCGCCTCGGCGAGCGCCTCCGCGTACGAGCCGCCGCGCTCCATGCGCGAGAGCACGAAGTTCGTCGTCCCGTTCACGATCCCGAGCACGCGGTGCACGTTCGAGACGACGAGCGACTCGCGCAACACCTTCACGACCGGAATCGCGGCGCAGACCGACGCCTCGAAGCGGAGCTGCACACCCGCCGCCGACGCGGTCGCGAACAGCTCGGCGCCGCGGCGCGCGATCAGCTGCTTGTTCGCAGAGACGACGGACTTTCCGGCCCGCAGCAGCTCGAGCACATACTCCCCTGCCGGTTCGAGCCCGCCCATCACCTCTGCGACGACGTTCACGGCCGGGTCGTCCCGGACGTCGGCGAAGTCGGTCGTGAGCACGCCGTCGCCGACGGGGAACGGGCGCTCCTTCGCCGCGTCGCGGACGAGCGCGCGCACGACGCGCAGCCGGTGGCCGGTCGCGCGCTCGATCTCGTCGGCGCTCTCGACGAGCAGCCGGTTTACGGAGGAGCCGACCGTGCCGTACCCGAGGAGGGCGACGCCGACGTCAACTGACGCCATGCGTAGCCTCGGCGCCGAGTAGGCCCTCGATCCCCGCAAGCTCGCGCAGCTCCTTGCCGACCCTTTCGATCTCGGTCGCGCGCGCCGCGCCCTCGGCGCGTAGCTTGGCGAAGTTCGGCCGCCCGGCCTCGTCGTCTCCGAACAGCTCGCGCGCGAACGCGCCGCTGCGGATCTCCTCGAGGATCGTGCGCATCTCCTCGCGCACGCGGTCGTCGACGACACGCGTTCCGCGCGACAGGTCGCCGTACTCGGCGACGTCGGAGACGGAGTAGCGCATGTACTCGTAGCCGCCCTGGTACATCAGGTCGACGATCAGCTTCAGCTCGTTGAGACACTCGTAGTACGCGATCTCGGGCTGGTATCCGGCCTCGACGAGGATGTCGAAGCCCGCCTGCACGAGTGCGGGGACGCCGCCGCAGAGCACGGCCTGCTCGCCGAACAGATCGCTCTCCGTCTCCTCGGCGAACGTCGTCTCGAGCAGTCCAACGCGGCCGCAGCCGATACCGACGCCGTACGCGAGCGCAAGCTCGAGTGCGTTCCCGCTCGCGTTCTGGTGCACGGCAACGAGACCCGGGGTGCCGGCGCCCGAGATGTAGAGCTCGCGCACGCGGTGGCCCGGCGCCTTCGGCGCGACCATGATCACGTCGTGATCCGCGGGCGGAGCGATCCGCTCGAAGTGGACGTTCAGGCCGTGGGCGAACAGCACCGCCGTGCCGGGATCGAGATTCGGCGCGACGTGCTCGTCCCAGACGCCCTTCTGCAGGTGGTCGGGCAGGAGCAGCGCGACGATCTGTGCGCCGCGTGCCGCCTCGGCGACCGTCCGGACATCGAGGCCCGCCTCCTCCGCGCGCACGCGCGACGGGCTGCCGTCGCGCAGGCCGACCTGGACCTCGACGCCGGAGTCGCGCAGGTTCAGCGCGTGCGCGTGGCCCTGGCTGCCGTAACCGATCACGGCGACCTTTCCGGAGAGAAGATCGAGGTTGCCGTCGCGGTGGATTGTCGCCATGCGGTTGTGCTCCTTTCGTCAGGCGAGAACGTGCTGCCTGGGTTTGTCGGGTTTGGGCTTCGTCGCCCGGCCGAGGCCGATGCGTCCGGTGCGGACGAGCTCCTGGAGACCGTGCCCGCGGACGAGCTCCTCGAAGGAATCGACCTCCTCGGGCGACCCCGTCAGCTCGAACACGATCGCGTCGGGGCCGAGATCGGCGACGCGCGCGTTGAAGACGGCGCCGAGCGCCATCAACTCCGCGCGTGCGCTGGGCGGAGCGGCGACCTTGAGCAGCGCGAGCTCGCGCTCGATCGACTCGCCCGCGGTGAGCTCCGACACGCGCAGGACGTTCACGAGCTTGTGCATCTGCTTCTCGATCTGCTCGAGCGGCAGCGTCTCGCAGTCGATGCGCAACGTGATCCGCGACACGTCGTGGCGCTCGGTCGTGCCCACGGCGAGGCTCTCGATGTTGAAGCCGCGGCGCGCGAACATGCTCGTGATGCGCGTCAAGGCGCCCGGCTTGTTCTCGACGAGGACAGAGAGCGTATGTTTCATCGCGCTTCGCGCGCCTCCGGCGCGCTCGCTTCACGGGGGAAACCATGTTTCCCCCGTGGTCCCCGTTCTTCACTCAGGTGCTGCGCGAGACGGCCCGGAGGCTCACAGGCAATGCGCTTCACAGGGTCACCTCCGAGATAGTGTCCTCGAACTCGACGAGGTCGAGCGCGGCGGCGCCGGCGGGGATCATCGGGAAGACGTGCTCGCGCGGGTCGACGCGCGCGTCGACGACGACGGTGCGGCCGCAGGTCAGCGCCTGCGCAAGCGCGTCCTCGAGCTCCTCGTCGGTCTCGACGGTGAAGCCGAGCGCGCCGTACGCGCGCGCCAGCCCGGCGTAGTCGGGCACCGAGTGCGTGAGATTCACCTGGGAGAAGCGCTCCTCGAAGAACATGTCCTGCCACTGGCGAACCATGCCGAGGTAGCCGTTGTTGACGATCACGACGACGATGGGCAGATCCTCGAGCACGGCGGTCGCGAGCTCCTGCTGGGTCATCTGGAAGCAGCCGTCGCCGTCGACGCAGACGACCGTCGCGTCCGGACGGGCAGCCTTCGCGCCGACGGCCGCCGGAATGCCGTAGCCCATCGTGCCGAGGCCGCCCGAGGTGATGAAGGTGCGCGGCCGGTCGCAGTGCACATACTGCATCGCCCACATTTGATGCTGGCCGACGCCGGTCGTCCAGATCACGTCGTCCCGCGCGGCGGTCAGCTCCTGCAGGAGCTCGAGCACGCGCTGCGGCTTCAGCATCTCGCCCTCGCGCCGGTAGCGGAGCGGGAACTCCTCGCGCCAGTCGGCGATCTGGCGCAGCCACGGCTCGGTGCGGCCGGGAGACTTCTTCTCGGCGAGGGCGCGCGTGAGCTCGGCCAGCACCGGCTTGAGCGGGCCGACCACCGGGATGTCGGCGTGCCGGATCTTCGAGATCTCGGCGGCGTCGATGTCGAGATGGATGACGGTCGCCCCCGGCGCGAACGCCGATACCTTGCCGGTGACACGGTCGTCGAAGCGCGCGCCGATCGCGACGATCAGCTCCGCCTTGTTCAGCGCCCAGTTCGACCACTTCGGACCGTGCATCCCGGGCCAGCCCACGTGGAGCTCGTGCGACTCGGGGAAGGCGCTCTTCGCCATCAGCGTCGTGACGACCGGCAGCCGCGCCGACTCGGCGAGCGCGAGCAGCTCCTCGGTCGCGTGCGCATTGAGGACGCCGCCGCCGACATAGAGGATGGGCCGCTCCGCCGCGGCGATGGCCTGAGCAGAGGCCACGATCTGCCGTGAGTTGCCGCGGCGGGGCGGTTTCCAGCCCGGGAGGGAGACTTCGTCGGGGTAGGAAAACTCGAGCTCGGCTTCCTGCACGTCGCGCGGGACGTCCACGAGCACCGGCCCGCAGCGGCCCGTCTGCGCAACGTGGAAGGCGGCCTTGATCACGTGCGGGATGTCCGCGACGTCCTGCACGAGCCACGAGTGCTTGACGATCGGGATCGTGATCCCGGTGATGTCGCACTCCTGGAACGCATCGGTGCCGATCAGGTTCGAGCGCACCTGGCCCGTGATGCAGACGATCGGCGTCGAGTCCATCCAGGCGTCGGCGATCGGCGTGACGAGGTTCGTCGCGCCGGGCCCCGAGGTTGCGACGGCGACTCCGACGCGGCCGGAGGCGCGCGCATAGCCCTCGGCCATGTGGCCGGCGCCCTGCTCGTGGCGGGCGAGCACGTGGCGGACGGTCGTGCCGCGTGCCATCGCGTCGTACAGCGGCAGGATCGCGCCGCCGGGCAGGCCGAACATCACGTCCACGCCCTCCGCCTCGAGCGAGCGGAGAATCGCGTCTGCGCCGTTCATCCTCGTGCTCATGCCGCTCCCGGCCAGAACTCGGCGTTGCGCACCGACACCTGGAAGCCGGCCATCACGCGTGACGTGAACTCCCGCGTCGTCGCGCCGACCCCGTGCTGGAGCAGGTCCGGCGTGCGCGGCCCGTCGACGAGCGCCGCCGAGACGGCGCCGGCCAGCGTGGCCGCGGCTCCCGGCTGCCCGAGCCCGAGCTCGAGCGCGAGCGCGGCGGCGAGCAGCATGCTGCTCGGGTTGACGATCCCCGTGCCGGCGAGCGCGAAGCCGCCGTCCGGCGAGGGGACGAACAGGCTCGGGCCGTGCTCCGCGAGCAGCCCGTGCGCGGCCACCCGGTCGGCCGCGGGCGCGGCTGCGATCTCGACCATCGGCTCCGCCCACGCTGGCGCGACGGCGACGACGTCGAAGCGGCTGGCCTGGAACGCGGCCAGCGGCAGGGCGTTGCGGGGGGAGAGATGCTCGACGTGGACGTGCTCGTACGTCTCGGCAGCGGCGTCGCAGATCTCGCGCCACTCCTCGTCGCCCACGCAGGCGAGCCGGAGCGTCCGGGACGCGGCGAGCCGGAAGGCCCGCTCCATCGCCCACTCCTGGCTCGACTCGTCGAGCGAGGTGACAAAGGCGACGTCGTCGCGGTGGCCGAAGCGCACCCGGGTGACCCGCGCACGCAGGTCGAGCTCGCTCATCACGTCGGCGAGCGCCGGCTCCTCGGCGCCTGCGACGAGGACGGCGTCGGCGCCGAGCAGCGCCGCCCGCGTGCTGGGGGGAACGGCCTGGCCGAGGCGGCTGAGGGCGACCGCGCCGAAGGGCGCGTGCACCTGCTCGAGCTCGAAGCCGTGAAGTCGGGCGACCGCGTCGAGCGCGAGCGAGGCCTCGGCCATCAACTCCGGCGCGGTGCCGGCGCCGGCGAGGCACGCGACCGTGGCCGTGTGGGCCGGGCGGCTCATGCCGGGGCCGTTTCGGGATCTGGGTTCCTGCGGGTCAACACGAACACTCTCTCCTTGGGCTGGGTGGGAAAGGACGCACCTCTGGTGGGGCAAGGTCGGCGTCTGCGCCGTCAACTGGGCGCGTGTTCGTGTTCTCCCCCTAGAGGGGGAGAATGAAGATGACGACGATAATCGTGAGCGCGCAGGCGCCAGCAAGCCGGGTGCGGCTCGGAGAAAGGCGGGGCAGCGCGGTCGTCATCGCCGTCTCAGGATGCATGGCGTCAGGCCGCCTGTCAAATCGGCGCCGGGTGCCCGTGCGCCGCCGAGGCTGAGTCAGCCGAGGTCGAGCTCGGTCTGAATCCCGCGCCGCACGAGGTCGAATGGGTCGTCGGTTCCCCGCGGCGGGCGTTGTGAGCGAACAGCGTGCCAAGCGGCGGTAAGGTCGTCGCTCGGCACGTAGAAGCGCCCGCGGGTGTCTCCAATCGGCACGAACAGGCCCGCAGTGACGAGTGCCCTCAAGTCGCGGCTTGCGGTTTGATCCGGGATCGGTTCTCCGTACGTCGTTTCGACGTTCGAGCGGTATGTCGCTCGCCGCACTCGGACTCCATAGGCGGCCTCGCAGATCGGACCGACGCAACGCTCCGGCAACCGGCGATCGTGCGCGAGTTCCGCAGCGACGCTCCACATCTTCTCGAATGCCGTGACCCTCCTCAGGACTGACTGTGCTTGACGGTAGTGGGCCGTCAGGCAAAAGCGCACCCATGGCCGAGCGTCGGACTCCGGATGCCACTCGCCTTTGCCGACTTCCCCGAGAATCGCGTAGTAGGCACCCGTATTACGGCCCAGGTATTCCTCGATGCTGGAAAAGACCGGCGAGACGATTTGCTCACGAGCGATGACGAGCGTCTGCAGGCATCGCGCCATGCGGCCGTTCCCATCGCTGTAGGGATGGATCATGACGAGATTCAGGTGGGCCATGGCGGCGCGGATCAGGGCCGGCGTATCCGAACCTTCGAGCTCCTCCAGCATTGCCGCGATGAGATCCGGGACGAGATCGGGCGGCGGCCCCTGGTACACGATCTCCCGGGTGTCCTCGCGCCGCACAAAGACATCTCCGGGCCGCCAGAGACCAGGACTCTTGGACAGATCGTGCTTGAGCATCATGAAATGCAGCGACTTCAACAGCCCCTCGTCGATGCTGGCCGTGGGGTCATGGGTCGACTGCAATACGTAGCTCATAGCGTCTTGGTAGCCCCTCACGGCTTGCCGCGTCGCCTCATCGGCCTCTAGCGGCGCATCGCCGTCCGCGGCGGCCACAACGTCACTGAGGGTCGCGTCATAGCCTTCGATGCTGTTTGAGCCTCGGACAGCCAAGGCTCCGAGAACCCGCCGTAGCCCGCCGGTCCATCGCCGCGGTTCCATATCCACGCGATGCTTCATCTCATCGCGCAGCGCGTCGATCAGCGCGACAACGCCGAGGCCTTGCTCGGTGGCAGTAGGAGTGGTGAATACCCTCGCGGTCATGAGGTGATGACATAAAGATAGTATCATGACGTCATCGTCGCAAGCGTCCGGCCCAACCCCGCGCTCGACCGGCATAAACCGGAGAATCTCCTTGACTCCCCGGGCCCGCCCGGTAAGGTCGAAAGCCGATGCCCCGCGCGTCCATTTTTGGCAAGCCGAGCTTCATCATCGTTGCGGCTGCCGCGCGCGCGCGTCTCCGCTAGTCGGCCCACCCTCCGCCACCGCCGACTAGCCACACCAGGCGGAATCCCCTCTACCTCTCTCCCGCTGCGAGGCAGAAACCGTTGACGCACCGTCGACCCGACAACGCACCGCCCGCACCGCCCGGCCCCTCCGGGCTGTACGACCCGGCGTTCGAACACGACGCCTGCGGGGTCGCGCTCGTCGCCCGCCTGAGCGGGGAGCCGAGCCACGAGACGGTGGCCAGAGGCCTGACGGCGCTCTCGAACCTCGAGCATCGCGGCGCCCAGGGCGCCGACGCCGACTCGGGCGACGGCGCCGGCATCCTCGTCCAGGTTCCGGACGCGTTCTTCCGCGGCGAGTTCGGCGAGGCCCTGCCGCCGGCGGGCGCCTACGGCGTCGGCACCTGCTTCCTGCCGCAGGGCGCAGGACGCGCGCACGAGCTGGAGGAGATCGTCGAGCGCGCGATTGCGGCCGAGGGGCAGCGGCTGCTCGGGTGGCGGGACGTGCCGACCGAGCCGAGCCACGTCGGCCGCTCGGCGATGGCCGTCGCGCCGGCGATCCGCCAGGTCGTCGTCGGCGCCTCGCCCGAGCTGGCCGCGGACCAGGACGCCTTCGAGCGGAAGCTCTACGTGATCCGGCGCGTGGCCGAGCTCGCCGCCGGCCCGGCGCTCGTCGTGCCGAGCCTCTCCTCGCGCACGCTCGTCTACAAGGGGATGCTGACCGCGCCCCAGCTCGCGCGCTTCTACCCCGACCTGAGCGACGAGCGGTTCGCGAGCGCGCTTGCGCTCGTCCACTCCCGCTACTCGACGAACACGTTCCCGAGCTGGGAGCTCGCGCACCCATACCGGATGATCGCCCACAACGGCGAGATCAACACGTTGCGCGGCAACGTCAACTGGATGCGGGCGCGCGAGTCGCAGCTCGCCTCGGAGCTGT
>Ga0208849_1001669_pt1 | contig 14453 bp, 13 predicted proteins | sample NGESurdeep072012_10_FD_184470 | JGI IMG/M metagenome (GOLD analysis project Ga0208849, IMG submission 184470) | Arctic peat soil microbial communities from Barrow, Alaska - NGEE Surface sample 53-3 deep-072012 (SPAdes) | ecosystem: Environmental > Terrestrial > Soil > Wetlands > Peat ...
AAGTCTGATATTTGATGACAGTCACCCGCACGAAGTTTGGAATGATTGCGATTCGTACCGTGTAGTGTTATTTGTCGATTTCGTACGGCCGCTCTTTTTCCCGATCTCCCTGCTCAACAAGACAATCATATGGGTAATCGCCAAGACGCCGAGTATCACGGAACCCATGCATCGAATACGTAAGAAAGCTCGGCTGGCAGGAAATGCTCCCTAGTACTTCCAATTTTGTTGTGCTTCCTTCCCTGACATGAATCTGAATAAGAGAACCGCCAGGCTCCGCCCGGGCGACGTTGTTGAAGTGAAGTGTCCAGACGAAATTCTCAATACGCTGGACCATGAGGGCACGGTGGACATGTTACCGTTCATGCCCGAGATGGTCGAATTCTGTGGAAAAAGATTTAAAGTTTCCCAGAAAATGTTGAAAACCTGCTGTTTCGGAACTCGTTCAACTATGCGAAGGTTTCGGCAGAATGATGTCGTACTGCTTGACGGTCTCCGTTGTTCCGGCGCCGCGCATGACGGCTGTCAGAAGGCCTGCACTATATTTTGGCGCGAGTCTTGGCTTCGGAAAGTAGATATTTCTTCTGTTCCTCCGGAAAGCGATCCCGACGGCAACCATCGGTTGCTATCGCGCCTCAAGACGTCCTCCATTCCGAAAACTTATTTTTGCCAGGCTAGCGAATTGCTGAATGCGACAAACCATCTATCGCGGCGCGGACGATTAGAAGTTTGCTTCCATGATGTCCGAGTAGGGAACTGCAGCGCTTTTCAAATGGTGCAGCGAATTGGGATATAGCTTTTCTGGAGAATCCGCCGAAAATTTCTCGGTCAATACGCTCGTGGACTTAATAAATCCACCCCGGTCGAAAATCTGGCCCTAAAGTCGGGAGAAGTAGTTGTAGTCAAATCGATCCAGCGCATTGCCGAAACATTGGACGCAACCGCTCGCAACCGCGGGCTTTTCTTTTCCCCGGACATGAGGTCTTTGTGCGGAAAAGAAAACCGAGTCATCGACAGATTAGACAAGATCATTGTGGACGGAACGGGTGAGATGCGGAACATGCGCAATACCGTTTTCCTCGAAGACTCGCATTGCGGGTGCCCGTACGTTGCTCTGGGAGGATGTTCGCGCGGCGAATATGCTTATTGGCGGGAAATCTGGTTGCGCAGGGCGGCCTGACCGCGAGTCTGTGGAAAAGCAACAATCGAGCGCGTATTTTGGGATGAAGTTGGGTTTTATCCAAAGTAACTTATTTTAGTAATCCCTCTCTTTACGTTTCTTTACATCGAAGAAACGCAATCAGCTTAAATTGGACTGGGGCGCGACGGAGAACTTTCCATGCGGAGGACGAAAATTTGGCGTGTTATAATGAATCAAGTTGCGTTCCCTCCCCGGGTACGTCGGCGTTTTCATCCGATTGCCTCCAGAAACACAAGTCACCACAAGATTGCTAATGAACCCATGGTAAATACTGTCATTATTGGCGCAGGTCCTTATGGACTCTCAATCGCCGCGTATTTTCGGCGTCACGGAATCCCGTTTCGAATTTTCGGCCGTCCCATGGACAGCTGGACGAAGCACATGCCTAAGGGTATGGCGTTGAAGTCTGACGGTTTTTCCTGCAACCTTTACGATCCGAATGGCGATTTTACATTGAGAAATTTCTGCGCTGAGCGTGGGATCGAGTATTCCGACGTGGGCATTCCAGTACGCTTGGAGACTTTCGCGGCTTACGGAAAAGCCTTTCAAGAGCGAATGGTTCCTGACCTTGACGAAAGAATCGTTGTCGGTGTTGAGCGATCCTCGGGCGGATTTACCGTAACGCTTGAAGATGGCAAGATAGTTACAGCGAAGCGGGTCGTTCTCGCGATAGGGATTACTCATTTTGAATACGTTCCAGAAAGCCTGGCGAGTCTTCCGGCGGAATTTGTGTCTCACAGTTTCCGTCACCACGACCTGGAGTCGTTCAGAGGCCGAAGTGTAGCTGTAATTGGAGGTGGGGCGTCGGCAATTGATCTGGCGGGACTACTGCGGGACGTTGATGCCGACGTACAGCTCGTTGCTCGCAAGCCTTCGCTGCAATTCCACGAGAAGGCTCCCGCAAATGGAAGTAAATCGTGGTGGCAGCGCATTCGGCATCCTCAATCGGGGCTTGGCACCGGACTTCAGCTTCGTTTTTTCGCCGAGGCGCCGGTGTGCTTTCACTACTTGCCTGAGCGCCTGCGTTTGGAAACCGTCCGAACGAGCCTGGGCCCGTCCGGAGGATGGTTCGCCAAAGACAAAGTAGTTGGAAGGGTCCCTCTGGTGCTTGGGTGTACAACGGAGCGCGCCGAAGTGCGGGACGGCCGTGTCCACCTTCATCTTCGATGCCTGGATGGTAGTGAGCGCAAGATCGTGACCGATCACGTGATCGCCGCGACGGGTTACCGAGTGAATTTGAACCGTTTGACATTTCTCAGTTCAGAGATACAGAAGGGGCTTAAAACGGCGGAGGATACACCGATACTCTCATCAAGCTTTGAATCGTCGGTTCGCGGCCTTTACTTTGCCGGCGTGGCCGCCGCGAACAGCTTTGGCCCGGTATTGCGGTTCGCCTATGGAGCCGGTTTTGCGGCGCGGAACCTAACGCAAACTATGCTCAAGGCAACCTCCGGAGACCATGTTGCCATTCCAGTTTCAAGCGTTGTGCAACCGGCAAATGAACGCACTCGAACCATCTGATTCAATGGTTTGATCACCCAGTGTTTTTGCCCTTTTAAGAAAAGTTTCCCGATTGCTATTGAGCGCATGAAGAGAGAGACGATTGCAATTCACGCGGGATACGACGGCGACCCGGCAACCAAAGCTGTAGCCGTTCCAATCTATCAGACCATCGCATTTGAGTTCGATAGCGCGGAGCACGGAGCCGCTCTATTCAATCTCGAAGTTGCGGGCAATATATACACTCGAATAGGAAACCCTACTAATACAGTGCTCGAAAAACGCGTCGCTGCGCTCGAGGGCGGGGTGGATGCTCTCAGCGTCAGCTCGGGAATGGCCGCGATTCATTATTCGCTCGTCAATATCGCGGAAATGGGACACAACATTGTTTCGCTTCCCCAACTGTACGGAGCGACTTACACTTTGCTGGCGCACATTCTGCCGAAACAGGGAATCACAGGGCGGTTCGCGAAAACCGAGCATCCTGACGATGTTGAAGAACTGATTGACGAAAATACGCGGGCCGTGTTTTGCGAGACAATCGGAAATCCCGCCGGCAACGTTCCGGACCTCGAGGGTCTTGCCCGGGTTGCCCACAAACATGGCGTGCCCTTAATTGTGGACAATACCATCGCGACGCCGATTTTATTGAGGCCAATCGAGTACGGTGCTGACGTGGTTGTGCATTCCATGACGAAGTTCATGGGGGGGCATGGCACGACGTTGGGTGGGATGATTGTGGATAGCGGCAAATTTCCATGGCGAGATTATCCCGAAAAGTTTTATATGCTGAACCGCCCGGAAATCGCCTATCACGGCGTAGTTTATGTTGAGCATTACGGCGACGCCGCTTATGTGGCACGGTGCCGCACCGTCAGCCAGAGGAACACCGGTTCCACCTTGTCACCGTTCAATGGTTTTTTACTTTTGCAAGGGATAGAAACCCTCGCGCTGCGGATTGAGCGTCATGTAGCAAATGCCCGCAAAGTGGCAGAGTTCCTACGGGACCACCCCGCGGTGGAATGGGTAAATTACGCCGGTTTTCCTGACAGCCCGCTGTATGAAATGGCGCAACGTTATATGGGATCAAGCCGTTGTTCTTTGTTGACATTTGGCGTTAAAGGCGGCTTTGAGGCTGGGACCAAATGCTTCAATTCTCTGCGCTTATTCAAGCGAATGGTCAATCTAGGTGATGCTAAATCGCTGGCATGTCATCCGGCGTCTACAACGCATCGCCAACTCACTCCTGAAGAACAGCAGAAAGTCGGGGTAACTCCGGAGATGATTCGACTCAGCGTTGGCATCGAGCATATTGATGACATTCTCGAAGATCTGGCGCAGGCGCTGGAGAAGGCCGCAGCGTGAAATCATCACCGTCGCTGCAGGGAGCAGTATCGTGCCATTGGTCGTAGTGGATGGAAGCCAGGCCTCAACCAAATGGGAAGGGAAGAGATGGGCCCGTTCAGTTGGTTTTCGTGAAGCGTCTGCGTCGCAGCCTCAGCCAGTCACCATTGCGCTGATCAACAACATGCCTGACGCGGCATTGGAGGACACCGAGTTACAGTTCTTCGAGCTTCTGAACCATGCAGCCGGTAATGTTCCGGTCAACCTCAAGTTGTACTCACTGCCAGGAATTCCTCGAAGCGAGCGCGGACAAAAGCATCTCACCAATTTTTACTCCGGCATTGACGATCTCTTTAACAGTCGGTTCGACGGCGTCATCGTAACCGGCACTGAGCCTATTCATCCAGATTTGCGAGAGGAGCCTTATTGGGGAATCCTCATTAGCGTCCTTGATTGGGCTGAGCGAAATACCACTTCGACGGTTCTGTCGTGTTTGGCGGCGCATGCTGGGGTTCTCTATAGCGATGGGATTCCTCGCCATCGGTTAGCTGACAAACAGTTTGGAGTTTTTGACTACATGAAGAACCGTAGCCACGCCCTAACCCAACATATCGAGGAGGCGGTTCAGACCCCGCATTCTCGCTGGAATGAAGTTCAAGAAGATGCTCTGGTCGCATGCGGATATGACGTGCTCACCAGTTCCGCGCGAGGCGGCGTGAATTCATTTGTCAAGAAGAAGGGAAATAGTTTGTTTGTACATTTTCAGGGTCATCCAGAGTATGGTACGCAGACTCTGTTGAAAGAATATCGGAGAGATATCAAGAGATTTCTCAGGCACGAAAGAGAAACCTATCCAGCGACGCCAGTTGGATACTTTAATGCTTCCATCACCCGTCTCCTGGCGGAGTTTCAAAACAATGTGTTATCAGACGCACGAGAAGAACAAATGGCGTTATTTCCAGAAGGCGTTATTGTGGAAACGTTGAGCAATTCCTGGGCCTCATGGGCAACAGACCTCTATCGAAATTGGCTCCAATATTTGCTTTCTCAGAAGTCGGATAGTTCTTCTCCGGTCGCAGTATCGCGGATGACTTCATAAATCGCACCAGATTTCGGAAAACCGCGCCTTCACCCGCACTCGCATTCGTTGAAATTCTCATCCACTTTGAACAATCCTATCCACAAAAAAACGATTGGCATGGGTGAAGACTGCGTATCTGAAATTCTTCTCAATCTGCCCGAGAGGATCAGCGATGTCGTAAAACCTTGGACTGAACATTCTCCGGATCGGCTCGCCCTAGTAGAACCTTCAGGCGCATGGACGTATAGTCAGTTGGCCTCCGCGACCTTCAAGACGCAGGTTTGGCTGCGGGATTTGGGAGTGCGCCCTGGTGATCGAGTCATGATCGTCAGTGAGAACTCTCGGGCGATGGTTGCAATTTTGTTGGCGGCGGCAGCAATAGACGCGTGGCCGGTCCTCGCAAATGCGCGGCTCTCGGCGCGCGAGGTGGACGAGATCCGGGAGCATTGCGGCGCCCGCAGGGTAATCTACACCACGGAAGCGTCTCTTCATGCCACACAGCATGCAAAGAGGCACGACGCGGCCGGGAATCAATTCCTCGAGTTGGGTTCCGTAGGCATTGGCCAGTTAAATGAAAGTGCCCAGCCTGAACCGATCGAAACAGACGTTGCAAACAGTGTTGCCGCACTCATATATACCTCCGGGACCACCGGTCTTCCCAAGGGTGTGATGTTGACTCACCGGAACCTTCTATTTGTCGCTGCCGTTTCAGCGCGGATAAGAAAGCTTGGTCCTGAAGATCGCCTATTTGGCGTTCTGCCCATGTCTCACGCGGTTGGTCTGTCCGTCATTCTGTTGGGATCGCTGTTAAGCGGAGCCACATTATATTTGACCCCGCGTTTTGACCCAGTCGCTGCGCTGGCCGCAATTAAGAGAGAAAAACTTACCGTCGTGTTGGGCGCTCCGGCTATGTTTTCGCTTTTACTCGAATACACAAGGTTAAAGGGCTTAGAGTCGGTCCATTTTCCCGCGCTTCGAATTATTTCCTCGTCAAGCGCGCCGCTTCAACCTGCGCTTAAGTCCCAGGTGGAGGATTTATTCGGTCTGGTACTTCACAATGGTTACGGGGTGACGGAATGTTCTCCGAACATCGCCCAGACACGGCCGGAATCGCCCCGTCCTGACACTTCAGTCGGCCCGATTTTCCCCGGCGTGGAAGTTAAGCTGACCGGTGTTGACGCCGAGCCGGTGCCTGACGGCGAAGTAGGCGAACTATCTGTGCGCGGTCCAAACGTCATGAAGGGCTACTACCGTAATCCAGAGGAAACACGGGCGGCCATTGACGCCGAAGGATGGTTTAATACGCGTGACCTCGCGCGAATCGAAGATGGAAATCTCTTTATCGTTGGACGGACCAAGGAACTCATAGTGCGTTTCGGGTTCAATGTTTATCCGGCAGAAGTCGAAGCTGTGCTGAATGCGCATCCTGCTGTCGCTCGCTCCGCAGTTATCGGTCAGCCTGTAAATGGAGCCGAAGGAGATGAAGAGATTGTGGCCTTCGTTCAACTCGTTCCGGAATCAGAACTCGGGATCGAAGAACTGGCGGAATATGCTTCACAACTGCTCGTTCCCTATAAGCGGCCGTCGAAGATTCATTTCGTTCGTTCCATGCCGCTCACTCCGACCGGCAAAGTCATCAAAGATGACCTTCTAAAGATGCTTCCTTCCGGAATCAATCCCACCTTGCTCGCGAAAGCCACGTAGTCTAGAGTCTTACCTCGATCAGCATCGGGCCTTCCGCCTGAAAGCCTTCCTGGAGTGCCTTCACAAATGTATCCAACGTGGTCACACGTGTGCCCGGAACTCCCATACCTTTTGCGAGAGACACCCAATCCAGGTCCGGGCGGCCGATGTCAAACAAATCTGCCGCACGCCGGCCGGGTTCCCCGACACCCAGGCTGGAATACTCGCGCTTGAGAACGGCGTAGGAGCGGTTCGCGAAAATCACAGTCGTGATATTTAGATTCTCGCGGGCCATAGTCCACAGAGCTTGCGCTGTGTACATTCCGCTGCCGTCGGCAGAGAAACAGAGCACTCGACGATCCGGACAAGCGACTGCCGCGCCCACAGCCAGGGGCATGGCGATTCCAATGGACCCGCCAGTGTTTGCCAGCCAATCGTGGCGTGGACAGCCTCTGGTGGCCGCCATCAGGCCTCTGCCAGAGGTCATGGATTCGTCTACCACAATGGCGTTTTCGGGCAGGAGAGCAGCCACGGCAGCCGCCAGGCCTTGCGGCGTGATTTCACCGGTGGGCACTGGAACGCGCTCTGCCTGGGCAGGAACCGATGACCTTTCATCCAGAGACAAGGCCGTTGCCAACGCGTCGAGCGCACCCGCACAATCTTCGTGGGGAGAAGCCAATGTGTAGAGCAGGCACTCCGGTGGGGTAAGCACGCTGTCCTTGTCCGGGTAGGCGAAGTAGGAGACGGGAACCGTTGCGCCAACCAGGATGATCTGCCGGAACTCCTTTAGCTGCTCGACTGCTTGCTCCAGGACATAATGCATGCGTTCAACTGTGGGTAACCCAGCGCCGCGCTCCATTCGCGTGAAAGGATAAGGAGCAAGCAATTTTGCGTTTGTTCCGGCGGCGATACGACCAGCAGCAGCCAGACCTTTTCCATAAAGACCTTTATCGGCAAGCAAGATTGCGGTTCTCAGTCCAGATCGCAACATGTCTCCTGCTTTTTCTATTTTCTCGGCTCCGGGCATCGGAGCGATGGGAAAAGAAAAGCTGTTTCTCATGTCGCTTTCCCCTGCGGAAACTCCGTTCCAAGCGACATCCGCCGGTACAATGAGGGTCGCGATCTGACCGGGTGGAGTGTTGGCCGCAACCATCGCGTCATTAGCGTCGCGGTTTATATCCGCCGCGGATTGAGATGTTCGCAGCCACTTGGAATAAGGACGCGCAATTGCCTCAATGTCCGACGCGAGCGGCGTATCGTATTGCAAATGATGGGTTGCGTGCTGACCAACGATATTGACGATGGGCACATGCGCGCGGCTGGCATTGTGTAGATTGGCGAGGCCATTAGCGAGGCCGGGACCAAGATGTAATAAAGTACACGCTGATTTCCCAGCCATGCGGGCATAACCGTCCGCGGCGCCAGTAACCACACCCTCGAAAAGACCCAGCACACAGCGGATTTCGCTAGCGCGATCGAGCGCGGCGACAATATGCATTTCCGAGGTACCGGGATTAGTGAAGCAGACTTCGACCCGTCCCGCGATCAGCGCACGAATTAAAATCTCTGCTCCGGTCATCGAATGGCCTCGGGTGTTCTCGCGATCAACCGCGAAAGCAGGGATCCCAGCATCTCACAGTGCTCCGCGAGAATTCCGTGATGATCGCCCTGGACGGTTTCGACTTCAAGTTCGCTTGCTAGCTTGCCCCAGACAGCGGTGGGATTATCAGGGTAGATCGTAGAAATCGCGGCTCGCACAAAATATATCTTTCCTTGGTAGGACCGCGGCCGATAATGCTTCCATGCGCTATACGCACAGTTGTAAGCATGCTCCGTCACCGATGGCATATGAGTTGCGCCTTCCACTCGAGGATCTGGATCATGAACCGAAGCGTTGGAAGGTGATTTAGAGGGGGTGGAGGCGGTGGATAATGCGCGACGTTTTATCCGGCGCAAAGCCAGTCGAATCCGCTGCCATAACGCAAGCTGCGTCAGGTGAGGATAGCTCTCCAGCATAGCTAGCAAGCCTACAATTTGTCCTTGCGAAGCGAGGCGTTGGGCCATTTCGATGGCAACCAGTCCACCGAGTGAATAACCTATAAGGAAGTAAGGTCCGCCAGGCTGTGTTTTTTTAATCGTATCGAGGAAGTACCCAGCCAAATCTTCGATTCGATCAAATGGCACTTCGATCCCATCATTGCCTTTTGCCTGTAATCCGTAGATGGGTCGTTCAGTACGAATGAACTTGACGAGATCGCGAAACTCATCAACACTGCCTCCCATACCGTGGGCTAGGAATATGGGCTGACTTTCGGCGCCAGCCTTGAGCGGGACCAGAACTTCACTCATCGCGAAAGTCCTTTGTTATGAATGCGCGAATTCCCAGTACAGTGCGCGCGCCTTTGTGTAAATGGGCCCAGGTTGGATGGAGCGGTCATCAATCCTGATCACAGGAACAACTTTGGAATAGTTTCCGGTCGAGAATATCTCATCCGCCGATTGGAAGTCTTGATAGGTGAGAGTCTTCTCCATGACCGTGACATTATTTTCTCGCAACAGAGCAATCACGCGGCGGCGCGTTATACCGGCTAGGAATGTCCCATTCGGCTGCGGAGTGAAAACGATGCCATCGTTCACCATAAAAATGTTGGAAGTGGCCAGCTCCGCGACGTTGCCCAGCATGTCGCACACGACGGCATTGTCGAAGTGCCTTGCGTGAGCTTCGAAAAGCGCCCGAGCGTTGTTGGGATAAAGGCATCCCGCTTTGGAGTCCACAGGCATCGTCTCCAGCGTAGGCTTGCGAAAGGGAGACAACGTGATGGAAAATCCAGTCGGCTTTCGCATGGGCGCCTCATAGATTGAAAGGCACCATCGCGTGGATTCAGGATCATGTGCCTGAATCCATGGCCCATCTTTTTCCGCCCAGTACATTGGTCGAATGTAAAGCGAGGCATCTTTATCGAATCGGCTCATTCCTTCTCGAGTGAGCTTGATCCATGTCTCGACTGGGACAACCGGCTTCAAGAAAAGTTTTTTGGCAGAATCGTTGACACGCGCGCAGTGAAGGTCAAGGTCAGGAGTGACGCCTTCGAAGGACCGGGCGCCATCGAACACTACCGAGCAAAGCCAGGCTGCGTGGGTGCGAGGCCCCATGATCGCCACGTTGCCCTCACGCCATTCTCCCTCGAAAAATGTCCAGGTTTTCGACCAATTGCTTCCGATAGTCAATCGAGGATCCGCTCCTTGGTGGTCTCCGCCAATCCAGCCGTGGATGTTAACGGGGCAGCGGCAGCGTCAATTGAATCGCGCAAAGCTAGGGCCAAGTGCTTAACAAACGGTTCGACCAGCATGCCGGCTGGATAAACAGGCAGAATAACGATCTCCTGTCCCCCTCGCGCCAATGATTCCCACTTAGCCTCAGGTTTACTGTATCGCTGATACTGCTTTCGAGGGCGAAAATCCGTTATCTTCCCCGGATAAGGACGTGGGAGATAAACAACGCAAGCGCGATCATTCAATTGCCAGAGCCGCCCTAGGGCCCGGGATTCGGGCATGGTCCTTCGAAAGCGCTGGGGACCCAACTTCGCGAGTTGCATGCCCATCCACAAAGGAAGCCTGTCGCCAAGTATCACGAGTTTTTCCCTGAAAAATTTGACCATTCCGGCAAGATCTAAGCAGAGAAAGTTTGCCAAGTGAAACGTCAGCCGTTGAGTTATTTGATAAATTCTGGTCCAGACTGAGGCCTGGGGGATCTTAGACCAGTCCATGGTGTCGAACAGCGCCAGCAGACTGACTTGTTCTCCCTGTGCTGTCAACTGCTGGGCTACTTCGAATGCAACCGTTCCACCCATGCAATAGCCGCCGAGGTAATACGGCCCGTGAGCACACGCTTTGCGTATCTCCGCTACATAGACTGCCGCCATTTCTTCAATTGTTTTCAGCGGCGAGGAAGTGCCGTCCAGTCCCTGGGATTGCAAGCCATAAAAAGGCTGATCGGGACCGAGGTGGCGTGAGAGATCCCGGTAAATTAAAACGTTTCCGCCAGCACCGTGTATGCAAAAGAAAGGGGGTCGCGAACCGAATGGTTGGATTGCAACCAATGGCGACCAATGAGAGGCCGAGACCTCATGACGTAAAACTTCCGCCAGCTCGGTAATGGTCGGAGCGTCGAAAAGGGTGGCCAGCGGCAACTGGACCTTGAACACGCTTGCAATTCGGGAAAACAGTTGCACGGCAAGTGAAGAGTCTCCGCCGAGATCGAAGTAGTTTTGGTCGAGACCTACGGTACCCACGCCGAGCAGTTCCTGCCAAATCTGAGCAAGTCTTTTAGCGGTGTCATCAACCGTGACGTCGGGGCGTACTTTCGGCGCATCAGCCGCGGGTAAAGATACGACGTTTTGTTTTTGGAAATGGGCCTCGCCTTGCATCCCCACAACCCCAATTATATTGATAGTTTAGGCGTACCGCGCATTCAATGTGCAGCAGCTTTAGTGTTCCTAGTTTACTTAATTTGTGCAATTCGAAGGCCAAATCGGGAGACGGCGTTGCAGGAATCACGGCAGTTATTCTGGCAAATGAAATTGGTCAGGCATGTCTCCGAATTCAAGTGTGAAAACATTTTCCCAAAATGGCCTGAATCCTCAGTCTTCTGACCTCCAGGGACGGGCGAGCGAACAACCTTGTATTGGACAAGAGTGCTGGTCCAACCTAAACTGTTATGGCCTATATAGTTCAAAGAATTTATCAGGGTGGTATTTGAGCTTTTATTCGATTGACCCGACAGCCGACCCCAGATGGCAGGATTTCGTCGAAAGACATCCTGACTCGTCTATCTTTCACACGCCCGGTTGGCTCCAGGCTTTGGCTCGCACGTATGCATATCGGCCCGTCGCGTACACCACGTCCCCAGGGGGTAAAGAGATCAGGAGCGGTCAGGTTTTCTGTCATATAGATAGTTGGGTCACCGGTAGGAGGTTGGTATCGCTGCCATTTTCCGATCATACTGCGCTTTTATTGGAAAGCCAGAATGACCTCCAGGAGATGGGCTCCTTTTTGCAGGAGAAGGTTGACCGCAAGGCTTGCAGGTATGTTGAAATCCGTCCCTTGGCTCAGCTCAGTGCCGGCACTGATCCGTTTGCTGGAAGCAAGCTGTTTTATTCTCATCGGCTCTCACTTAAGGGCGATCTTGAGACTTTATTTCGGAGTTTCCATCCCAGCTGTGTGCAACGCAAGGTTCGACGCGCCGAGCGGGAGAAATTGGACTACACCGAAGGGCGATCGGAAAAACTTGTCCAGCAATTTTATCGGCTCTTGCTGCACAGCCGTCGCCGATATGGACTTCCTCCACAACCAATTTCATGGTTCCGTAACCTGGTGGCCTGCCTAGGGCCGGATCTGAAGATCCGTCTTGCATCTCGAAACGGCTCACCGATTTGCGCGATCATTACGTTGACCCACAAGAACGTCATGGTCTACAAGTATGGATGCTCAGATCCTAAGCAGCACAAATTAGGCGGAATGGCGTTGCTGTTCTGGAAAACTATCCAGGATGCAAAGAGTAACGGTTTTGATGAACTGGATATGGGCCGTACCGACTGTGACGAGCCGGGGCTGATTGCCTTTAAGGAGCATTGGGGCGCCACCCGCAGTCTGCTGACTTACTGGCGCTATCCGGTACTTGTCCCGATGACGTCGGGCGATACATGGCAACTTAAGATTGCCAGAAAAGTCTTTGGTGTAGTGCCAGTTCCGACCCTCGCCACCGCCGGCAGGTTTTTGTACCGGCATGTGGGATAATTTCGGCTTTAGTCAGAAATAGCGCGCACTGATTGTTCTGCCCTCCGGTCGGAGAGTCAATTAGGAAGAAGCTTGTCCTCACAGCTTGCCAGAAATGTTCTAACTGAGAGAATGTTGTCCCAGTCGTTTAACGCAACCAGGCTCGCAGAGTCGTACGCTTAATGCACATTCTTCACGTTGTTGGTGCGCGCCCTAATTTCGTCAAGGCAGCGCCGGTACTCCGTGCACTCAAGAACCGGAGCGTACGGCAGACTCTGGTTCATACCGGTCAGCACTATGACCGCAACATGTCAGACGTATTTTTCACGCAGCTTGAGATTCCCAAACCCGATGTCAATCTAGAAGTCGGTTCCGGCAGCCATGCCTCTCAGACCGCCGAAATCATGCGCCGCATCGAGCCTGTGTTGCTGGAGCGCAAGCCAGACATCGTGCTGGTTTACGGAGACGTCAACTCCACTGTCGCGGCTGCGCTGGTTTGCTCGAAACTGCTCATTCGCGTGGGTCATGTTGAGGCAGGCCTTCGTTCCTTCGACCGCACCATGCCTGAGGAAATCAACCGCATCGTTACAGACCGGCTTTCCGACGTTTTGTTTACGCCATCCGAAGATGGTGATTTGAATCTTCAAAACGAAGGCGTTCCGTCCGAGAAAATTCATCGTGTTGGTAACGTGATGATTGATTCTTTGATACGGTTTCTGCCGCTCGCTGCGAAGTGTTTGAAGAACGAATGGCTGGGCCAATTTGCGCTTGTGACTTTGCATCGCCCATCGAATGTAGACGACCCGCGCAACCTCGAGAGTATTCTCGGCTCTCTGATCGAAGTAAGCGACAAACTGGATATTGTCTTTCCAGTGCATCCGCGGACGCGTCAGCGGATCGCGGACTTTAAGATCGCCACCAGGAAATTGCATCTACTCGAGCCGATGCCGTACATCGAATTTCTTGCCCTCCAAGGCCGTGCGGCAGTTGTCATCACCGATTCGGGAGGCATTCAGGAAGAAACAACCTACCTCGGAATTCCATGCCTGACGCTGCGATCAAACACCGAGCGCCCCGTCACGGTGACCAACGGAACTAATATCCTGGTGGGAGAAGACAAGCATAAATTGACTTCTGAAATTAAGAAAATTCTGTCGGGAAACGCGAAGAAGGGCACGATTCCTCCTTTATGGGATGGTCATGCCGGAGAGCGTATTGCCGAGGTCCTAGGTTTGTTATAGAAATCGGCAACCAAGGAGAGGTTCTCCCGCTCTCGCCGCCAGAAAGGGTATATCCGTCCGCTTCTAGCTGCGCTAGGAGTTGCTGGCTACATGGGGCCGATTTCACGCCGGCCCCATCTGCCAGAAGCCGCTACGAGCGCTATTTCAGAATAATCTCTTGCAACAAATCAGAACTGACGAGTTCTCGTATTTCGGCGCGTTTTTCCGAAAGCTGTTGCGCCGACTGCTTGCCGCCGAGGAATTTGTCGCGAAGCATTTCACCTTTCGCCGCCAAACCGTCCATGGCAGCATGGTTTTTGTATTCGATGGCGAGGCAAACGTCCCAATCTTCGGGATTGCTCTTGGTTTCTTTCAGGAAGAATTTGTAATCCATGATCGTTCCCTGGCGTTTTTCCTCATCGAGCAACGGCTTACTCGATCGTTGCAGGCTGGCTAGATAGGCTTCCATTTGTGTGGGTTTGACCCGAACGAGCGACGTTCGCCAGACAGGCCCCTCGGTATAGTGTTCCTGGGCGAGAAGGGCGGGAGCAAGCAAGAGTACGAAAGTTGCTAAACAATAAATCGTTTTCATCGTGGTATCTCCTCGAAGTGGCGTTTAAACGCAACAGCGGGAGAATCATACGCCTGG
>Ga0208849_1001672_pt1 | contig 14438 bp, 11 predicted proteins | sample NGESurdeep072012_10_FD_184470 | JGI IMG/M metagenome (GOLD analysis project Ga0208849, IMG submission 184470) | Arctic peat soil microbial communities from Barrow, Alaska - NGEE Surface sample 53-3 deep-072012 (SPAdes) | ecosystem: Environmental > Terrestrial > Soil > Wetlands > Peat ...
CCTGAAAACGTCGACTACCGGTACCTGACCAGCCGCGCATACTGGCAGCCGGAGTTTGGCGGCGCGGCTGTTACCGTGCTTGCCCCGCACGTCGAGGGATCCACAACTTGGGATTGCCTCCGCTTCCAAGTCCGCGGCGGAAGCGGCTTCTCCTTTCCGTTTTGTAGTTCTCAGTAGACGTATTATGGAAAGTGGAAACAGAGAACCGCTCTAAGGAAAACAGTATGCCCAGTTGGAATCCTGATTTATATCTGCGGTTCGCCAATCAACGGACCCGTCCCGCGTTGGATCTCGCCACCCGCGCCCGCGACCTTCTCAAGGACCGGGCCGACCGTCCACTACGCATCGTCGACCTGGGCTGCGGCCCTGGCAACTCCACAGCGGTGCTTGCCGCCGGCTTCCCCGGAGGAGAAATCATCGGACTCGACAGCTCGCCCGACATGATCCAGCAGGCGACGGCTTCTTCGATCCCCGCATCGTGGGTAATGGCCCATGTGGAAAAATGGCAACCCGTAACCACCTTCGATCTCGTGTTTTCCAATGCGCTCCTGCAATGGGTACCGGAGCAGGCCGTGCTTCTCGCTGCTATTGCCCAATGGCTTGTCCCCGGCGGTGTCATCGCCATCCAGGTGCCGGGCAACAATATGAGCAGTTTGCACCAGGCGCTTTTGGCCACTGCCGCCTCGGCCAAGTGGCAGAGCGCGTTTTCCGGCATATCCGATCATCTGTACTATCGCGATCCCGACTACTACCATGAGGCGGTCGAAGAACATTGTCATGAAGTAGATGTTTGGGAAACCACATACTGGCACCTGCTCAAGGATCACCAAGCCATCATCGACTGGTACGCCGGAACCGGCATGCGACCGTGGCTTGATTGCCTATGCTTCGAGGCACAGACGGATTTCAAGAAGGATGTTCTCATTCGCGCAGCCCCGGACTATCCGCTGCGAAGCGACGGCTCGGTCTATTTTCCTTTCCGCCGCATTTTTTTCACCGGGCTTACCAATGCTTGATGGGCAGGTTCCCTTTAAACATGTCGGGGCGCTGGATGAGCCCGGATTCGTACAGCGGAAGCTACGACTTCACGAATCCACAGACTCTGAACCGCTACGCGTATGTGAACGGTCAGCCCCTTGGCTTCACCGATCCGAGCGGACAGGATCCCGGCGATGGCGGTTGCAATCCCGATTTCCCCGATTGCGGTGGCGGTGGTGGCGGCGGTGGTTGCGATTCCGATTGCGGTGGTGGCGGCTACTGGCCCCCACCGCCGCAGCAAGTTGATGTGCCCCGGCCCGACGTCAATCCCTGGGATGACCAATTCGGAGTGCCGTATCCGGGTCTTCAGGCTGCGATCCTGAATGCCATAGGCTTTCCGACTTTGGCCGATGTTGGGTGCCTGCCGATCTGCGATGCGACCCAGAATTCCCAAAACAGCGCGAACATAGTTGTCAATTGTCGGGGCATCCAAACATACGACCTAGGGGCTCTGGGCTTCCAGCACTGCGACGCCCAAGTTACGGACTGCTCGGGAGTGGTGCATTCGCTGAGCGCCGGGCCCAACGGGACTGGGGAATTGCAGGCTTGGAATACTCCCAATCCGAGTACACCATTTACTGGAACAACAGTGTATTCTAGTCAGGCTGGCTGCTCTACTGTCCAGGGTCTCATCGACACGACGAATCTTTGGCATAACAGCCCAATGCATCCAAAATATAGCGCAGTCTTCGGACCAAATAGTAACATTTGGCTTCAGTTTACTTTCCTAGCTAATGGGATACAGCTACCGATTAACGGATACGGGAGCATTTGGTGATTAATAAGTCCCGATACTTCGCCGCAGGCGCCATTTTCAGAGTAGTAAATCTGACAATCTGTCTCTCCATATCCGCTTGTGGCCGTAGACCGGAGGCGTCTTCAAAGTTACTCAGCGATTTGGGGGCGGAACAAAGTACGAATCACTTCGCGATAGGCTACAAGGAGGACGAAGCATTCGAGTACATTGATCCAGCCACTAAAGGGGCTTTCATACGGGTTCCTCGTCTAATCCAGCCGACGGGCGTCCAAAGCATCGATCTGAAGGCCGCTAATGGAGTCCAAAGCTCGTCAGATGGAAGATGGATCGCTTCATGCTCTGGAGATCAGGCGTGCAAAGTTAGTGAGAGGGACAATCCGGCTGAGCAATTCGTTGTATCGCGCAAACACGCCTTGACACCTTTGTATTTGTCTCCTGACGGCCGATTTGCATTCTTGGTTGAAGGAGCTCCTAATTGGAGGTTCCCGCGTCGCTGTTCACTCGAGGATGAGCGAGATGTTACTGTGTATGACATTGTGGCAGATACGAGCGGCGTGATTACAACGGTTTGTGGCGGGTTTCCATATGGAAGTTTGCGTTGGTATGAGTTCGGTCCTACATAGCGATGTTCCGCCAGCGATCGAGTCGTTACCAACCAGATCGCAACAACTCGAAAATTATTAGGTGCGCGCGCTGCTTGCCATGAATGCTGGCCCCGGCTGGAATCTCAACAGCGCGACTTCGTGGATGGGTCCCTGCTATATGAATCCCCGTAACGGCAATCCGAGGCGTTTTTTCGGGACACGGTGGTGCGGGCCAGGTGGGGGAGGCTCACCAGTCAGCGGGGTTGATCGAGCCTGTCATGCACACGATATTTGCTTTGGAAATGCCGGTATAGACGCTAGCGCAAACACCAACTCATCTGTTCATCTCAGCCTAGTACAAGCAGCCGCAGCGCAAGGATGCAACCAGACCTTGTACAACGCTGTTCAACAATTTCCTAACGATGCAGGTTCGTCAAGAATTCAGTGGTGGCTTAAGTACGGAGTGTACGTCGGAATACTTGCGCCAGGGACCGGTGTGCAATGAGGCCCGTCAGGATGTTTCGACGAGCGTCGTCCGTGCCGCTATCTAAACGGGCCGGGTTTTTCATATGCTGTGCCGTCATGTTGATTTGCGTAGTTGTTCAGGGGCTATATTTTTACGCCCGTGACGGCGTAACACCTGATCCTTTGCCGAGGGCGTTCTTCCTTTCCGACTGTGCTTGGCTTCTGCTTGTGCTGTCGGTGTTCATCTATCTCTATAAGCCTGTTGTGACAATGGCAGTTGCCTGGGTGGTTTTCGCTGTGTTGGCAGTGTCTCTGGAGCGCTTCACCGACGAGCATACGCTGGAATGGTTTTTCTATCGTCACTCCCTAATCCTGCTATTCATCGTGGCATTACATGTGGGATTTTTCTTGACCCGCAGTCCGGCCACAGGTCAGCTCTCGGAGCAACAGATAGGGTGACGCTTTCCCTGCAACCCCTCTCCTGATCCAGCATCCTGAAGTAACCGAGGGACAGCATATCCACTTACTATATCCAGGAACTCAAGCGAGGTTCTAAATGTTTCGTACTCAGTCGGTGTTGCAGTATGTCTCGTGGGTGATAATAACGAGCTATTTGTTGCTTAGAGGGCTGTACGTGCTGGTTCTTGTACCTCTTGCCGGGGGGCTGGCTAATCCCGTCGCGAGAGATTTGCGGTGGCTCTATCTCCTTGAGATTGCGGCTTCTGCGTGCTTGTTTTGGCGTACACGCATTGCAGCAATTCTGGCAACAGGCTATTTTGTGCTAATGAGCTTTGTGTGGATTCGCTTTAATAGCACCGGTGTCGGCTGGTTCTTCTATGATCGGTCATTGGACTTTGGCTTCATTAGTGCTATCTACGTCATTGCGTGGGTCCGACACGGTTCCAAGTCGTTGTCTTCCCCTTCTCTGGCATCACAGTCTCAGTCTCCTCCCGCCTCATAGAGGCGCTGTCGCTTGGACGCGAGAGTCATGCGAGTTCGGGCCGTGCGGGGCAACTCCGGCTGAAGGTTGGCAGCGTAGCGATGCATCTGCGGCTTCTCCTATTCTTATACCACCTCAGTGGAAACTTGGGGAAACCTGGGGACAGACGGGGCGTTCCCCATAAATTCCCCAAGGGTTCCTGCCTGAGAAGGTCGCGGCCTTCAGTTCCCGCCCTAACAAGTTAGATTCTCTCTTGGGAGTCAAGCATTTTCTGTGGGCGGGCCTTGGATTTTCAAAGCATGACGGGTCTATCGCTCGGATGTTCTCTTGGTGGGCAAGCGAGGTTATCCCGCTTGCCCACGGTTCATCCTTACGATGAGCCCGCCAGGCTATCCCTCGGCATGGTTGCTTCCCAGCAGAGCCCGCTTGTGTTTCACCTGGAAGCCGATTGTAACTCCGGCGCGATGGCGAGCCGCGGAAAGAGTTTTCGTCCGTCGTACGGAGTCCGCGTTTTGAAGATTCCATAGATGGCGTGGAGGATTTTGCGGGCGACGGCGATGAGTGCTTGCAGCTTGGTTTTGTGGCGTTGTTGGAGAGCTTCGTAGAAGGCTTTCATATGCGGGTCCCAGCGCACCGCGGCCAGAGCCGGCATGTAGAGGGCGCGGCGCAGATGGCGGTTGCCGGCACGGCTGATGCGGGGACGCTTGTGGACCGAAGTTCCCGAGTTGTGATGCGTCGGATCGAGTCCGCTATGCGCCACCCACTGTCGTGCAGTGAGTTGCGGTGACAGCAGCGCGGTTTCGGCCAACAAGTAGATGGCGCTGACGTCTGCGATGCCGGGCATGGCGACCAACAGATGATAGCACTCGTTGAGCGGGGCATCGGCGCGGATGATTTCTCTGGCCGCTTTTCGCATTTTTGCTATGCGGCAGGCGAGCGATCGCAGAGCTTGCGCGAGGTCGTTGACCACCGCGCGCGGTGCTGTGCGTGATGCTTTAACGGCATGGAGGCGATTCTGCTCATGGGTTTGCTGGACAACCAGCGCATGGATGTGCCGGGCGGCCGTGCGCAGGGCAAGCCCGCCCGAGCTGGGCGCGGACCAGGGTATGAACGGCATGCGCTGGCTGTATTGCGCAAGCACGAGGGCATCGGCGGCATCGGATTTAGACCGAGACAGCGTTTGCGCAAAGCGGTTGACGAGCTTTGGGTTTAGCACTGCCACTTCCACCTGCGGGGCCGCATCGAGCGCCAAGGCAAGATCGAGCGAGTAGATGCCAGTTGCCTCCAGCGATACGCGCACGCAGGCCTGACATTTAGCCAGCCATAGGAGAAGTTGTTTGTGACCTGCGGGCTGGTTGGGAAACTCGCGCTGCTGTGCGGCTTGATCTTGCTCGATGACGGCTACGGCCAGCGTCGCGGCGCTTACATCAATGCCGCAAAACACGGTTGCTGGTGAATCTCCGGATGGATTGTTCATAGACCTCCTTGGGCGCTAAGATGGTCTCGGCTGCTGTCCCTATCCGCACTAACGGACTCACTGGCTGCGCCAACCTTGAACATGCAGGCTCAAAAGGCCTCCGATTCTCCACGGCGTACATACAGAGGGACGGCGGCCTATCTAGCTCACAGGCTCAGATTGCTCTGGCCTAAGGACGGGGACGGCCTCTCCGCCGAAACGTGAGTCTATCCTCACGCTCAATTTCGGAAGATACAAGGACGGGGCACCCCATGCCTTGCTGGGTTGAGAGCCCAATGACGTGCTGGGTTGAGAGCCCAATGACGTGCTTGGTTGAGAGCCCAATGACGTTAAGATGGGTCGCTCGCGGTTAGGGGAGCGGGTCAGTATTTTGCGGCGAGGGCTCTTGCGGCTTCGGAGAATTCCGGTTTCTGCGCCTGGGCAGTGCGCGCTTTGCGCTTCTTTCCTGCGGGGGTGCTGTGTGCGGTTGCGGAGGTGTGCGCCTGCGCGCCGGAATTTTCGCCCATGGCATGAAGGCGAAGGAAGTTGGTTGAGCCGGATTTGGTGCGCGTACCAGCCACAATGGCAATCACCTCGCGCGGCCGGACGTAGCCGCCCTGTTCAAGCAGAGTCTCGGCGCAATCCACCATTGCTTCGTTTGAGTTCACCTTGGGACATAGGATCGGCGTGGTGCCCCATAGCAGGTTAAGACGATTGACGGTGACTTCAAGCGGGCTGAGCGCGAAGATCGGTGCCGTGGGATGGTATTTCGAGAGTTGCCGCGCCGTGGCGCCCGACTCTGTGAAAAGCGCAATGCCGCGAAGATCGAGATCATCGGCAGCATGTGCCGTCGCCTCGCAAATGGTCTCAGCAATTGAGAGGCCGCTGCGGCGCTCGCGCGGCTGGATGTCCAGAGTCTCTCTCATGTGCCGCTCGGTCTCGGTTACGATGCGCGCCATCATCTCCACTGATTCCACCGGATATTTGCCCACGGCGGATTCGCCGGAGAGCATCACGGCGTCAGTGCCGTCGTAGATGGCGTTGGCCACATCGGAGACCTCAGCGCGCGTGGGCCGCGGATTCTCGATCATCGATTCCAGCATCTGCGTCGCCGTGATTACCGGCTTGAAGTACTCTGCGGCGCGACGGATGATGTACTTCTGAATGGCGGGAACTTTTTCCGGCGGCACTTCCACTCCGAGATCGCCGCGCGCCACCATGATGCCGTCGGCCACCTGAAGTATGGCGTCGAGATGCTCAACGGCCTGCGGCTTTTCCAGCTTGGCGATGATCCAGGTATCGGCGCCGTGCGCGGCCACGCGATTGCGCACCAGGCTCACGTCTTCGGCGGTGCGGACAAATGACACAGCTATGGCGTCCACACCGTGATTGAGCGCAAACTCCAGGTCCTCGGAGTCTTTTTCGGTGAGCGAGGGCGTGCGCACCAAAACGCCGGGAAGATTAATGCCCTTGCTCTCGCCCAGCATGCCGCCATTGATGATGTCGCAGACCACATCTTCCCCGGTGATCTGATGCACGCGAAGCTCAAGCAAGCCGTCGGAAAGAAGAATGCGCGAGCCTTGTTCAACGTTTTCAGCGAGGGTCTTGAAGGTGGTGCCGACTAGAGAAGCGGTGCCCAGCACATCGCGCGGAGTGATCGTCATCTTGTGGCCTGCCTTGAGCAGCACAGGCTGATGATCCTTGAGCAGCGCCGTGCGAATTTTCGGTCCTTGCAGGTCGGCCAGAATGCACAGCGGCTTGTTCTCCTCGCGGCTCACCTTGCGGATCTTCTGCATCACCGCTACCTTGCGCTCGTGCGTGCTGTGAGAGAAGTTGAGGCGCACCACATCCACACCGGCGCGAATCATGGCGCGAATGACAGGCTCGCTGTTCGAGGCCGGCCCCAGCGTCGCAACGATTTTTGCGCGGCGCTGCGATGGAGATTGCGTCAGATTCAGTTCGGCAAAGGGCATGGAGGCGGCTCCAGACACGTTTCTTGTTGAGCGAAAGCAGTTTTCAGCGCAAAAAGGAGCAAACGTGGCGCGAATGACTTTATTGTAACTGGCCACGCCGAAGCGCCGAAGAGTGCACTCAATTTGCGGCTTACGGATTCCCGCCTGGGCCTGCGAATAGATCTGCGAACAGACCCGCCAATAGAATCGCGAACAGCGTATAGCTAGCGCGCCAGGGGCGCCGGTTCATGCGCAGACGATTCCGCTGCGATTTGATTCTGGCGTTCCCAGTAAAGAACGCCGTTCAGCTCCGCGCCGAGCAACACGCTGAACGAAGTGATGTAAAGCCAAACCAGAGTTGCAATTCCAGCCGCGAACGAACCGTAGAGCCGTGTGTAGTTGGCCACGCTGGTCACGTACCAGCCGTAGGCGAGCGTGGCTGGAAACCAAATGAGCGTGCCCGCGATGGCGCCGGGCGTGACCAAAGACCAATGCTCCGTGCGGCGGGTTCCGAAATGATAAAGAGCAGTGAGGACGGCCAGAATAGCGGTAAAGCTGACCGCCCATCGAACCATGCGCCAGAACAAGATCACGACGTGGCGCAGGTTGTGGCCGGCATTGGCGACCATCCAGTGTTCGATCTGGTGGCCAAAGACGATCATCAGCGATGCCAGCGAAAGCGGAATCAAGACAATAAAGACCAGCATCAGCGCACGGGTGCGGCGTCCCCAGAAGGTCCAGCTTTCCTGCGGCAGCCGGTAGGCGCGGCGGAATCCCTCCATGAGCGAGAGCATGAAGCCGAGCCCCGCAAAAAGGCTGAGCAAAGTGGCGGAGAGAATCAGTTGGCCAGAGTGGAACTGATGGTTGAGTATGGAGGACTGAACCAGATCGAGCGTGTCATTGGGCAGAAACTGCTCCAGAACGCCGCGCGTTTCTCCCACCAGCGTGGGGCCTTCTTCAACCTGTGCCACCAGCGTGGTCAACACCAGCAGGGCAGGGAAGAACATGAGCATTCCCGAATAGGCGGCCGCTTTCGATGTGTTGACAACATCGTGGACAAAAGCCTGAAAAAGCGCTTCGCGGATTCTGGCCAGGTATTTATGCATTTGCGTTCCAAGCCAGAGTAGAGCATTTGCGGGGTTTGCGGCGATAAAAACAGAGAACAGGGATTAGGGAACGGATAACAGAAAGCCAACGGGCCAGTCCTCGGTCCGGCACTCGGCCCAGTCCTCGCAGCGTTGTCTTTCTCCCCATGCCGTTCCGAGCTACAATGCGGCGGGGGATTGGTTCGCGATGAATTCAACCTTGAAAGCGCACAACTGCCGCACTGTTATCCCGCTCTTGCTGTTTGCGTTTTTCGCCGCGCGGCCCGCAACCGGCCAGGTCGTCGTCAGCGAAACAGAACGCGCCGCTGCGCAACTGCCTCCGCAATCCCGTGCGGTGGTTGAGCGGCTCTTAAGTCTCGACCAGCTCCCTGCCACCGAGTGGAAGATGCACTCCGGCGACCTGACGCATGGCGAAGCGGTCGGTTTGGACGAAAGCGGCTGGCAGCCCGTGGCTCTGCGCGAAAAAGCTCCGACCGACGCCGTCTGGTTTCGCCAGACCGTCCAGATTCCGGACACGCTCAACGGTTACGACCTAACCGGCGCGCGCATCTGGTTCCAGTTTCACGCCGACGCCAACGGCCCCATGCCGGAGATGATCTACTACAACGGCCGCCGCGTGGCCATGGGCGAGGATCTCGAACCGATCGTGCTTGAGGAGGACGCGCACCCCGGCGACAAAATTGTCATCGCGGTCAAGCTTCTTGCGACGATCGACACGAAGACCTTTCGCGGCGCAACCCTGCGCATTGAGTTTCCTGAGAATCGGCCCAACCCCGAGGATCTCGCCCAGGAGTTTCTGTCTGCGTCAGTGCTGATCCCGAGCCTGACGCCCACAAATGTCGAAGGCAAAAATGTCGAAGGAAAGATGAACTCGATGGCCACGTTGAATGGCGCCATCGCCGCCGTTGATATTTCGGCCCTCGATGCGGCGGGGACGTCAACTGGCGACGCGCGCGCGCATGCGCAATCCAAGTTCGACGCCAGCCTGAAAACGGCGCAGATGCAACTTGAAGTGCTTCGTCCGCTTCTGGAGACTGCAACATTCCACCTGACCGGCAATTCGCACATCGATGCGGCGTGGCTGTGGCCCTGGACTGAAACCGTCGACGTCGTCCGGCGCACATTCGGCACCGCGCTCCAGTTGATGAACGAGTATCCCGGCTACACCTACACGCAGTCGGCCGCGGCCTACAACGAATGGATGGCCGAAAAATATCCGTCAATGAATGCCGAGATCAAGCGGCGCATTCAGGAAGGCCGCTGGGAGATTGTTGGCGGCATGTGGGTCGAGCCTGACCTCAACATGCCCGACGGCGAGTCTCTCGTGCGTCAACTGCTGGTGGGCAAACGCTGGTTCAAAATGGCCTACGGTGTTGACGTGCGCATCGGCTGGAACCCCGATTCGTTCGGCTACAACTGGCAACTGCCGCAGATCTACAAGAAGAGCGGCATCGATTATTTCGTCACGCAGAAGATGGAATGGAATGACACCAACCGGCTTCCCTTCAAGCTGTTCTGGTGGCAATCGCCCGATGGATCGAAGGTCCTGGCGTATTTCCCACACGGCTACGGCAATGAGGATCTGCGCCCGCTTCGGCTCGCGGACGATCTAATGGCCGCGCGCGAGCGGTCCACAGGAATGACAGACATGATGGACCTCTACGGCGTCGGAGATCACGGCGGCGGGCCAACGCGGGCCATGCTCGACGAAGGCTTCCGCTGGGCTAAGCCTGATGCGGCGGCGATTACCGCGGATGGCGGAGCGCCGGTCACGCCTCATTACGAGTTCGGCACTGCGCAGAGCTTTTTCTCGTCGGTTGAGAAAAATATCGCTCCCGACAGCCCCGTTTGGAATTATCAATCGATTGCTAAGGGTTACACACCGCCGCCGGCCGTGCCCGGCAAGGTTTCGATTCCAACGTGGGATTCGGAGCTTTACTTCGAGTATCATCGCGGCGTCTACACCACGCAGTCCAATCACAAGCACAGCATGCGCACGGCGGAAGAGGAGATGCTGAATGCGGAAAAGTGGTCGTCGCTGGCGTGGCTCGATGGCGCGAAGTATCCAGCCGACGAACTGACGGAAGACTGGAAGAAGGTGCTCTTCAACCAGTTCCACGATCTGGCGGCAGGTTCAGGCATCGCCGACATCTACAAGGACGCGCAGAAGGATTACGCTTGGGTGCGGATGTCGACCAACGAGATTTCGGGGGCGGCGCTGCAGGCGGTGGCCAATGAGATCGACACGCGTGGAATGGGCGCGAGTGAGCTTTCCGTCGTGGTTTATAACTCGCTCGGCTGGGATCGATCGGGTGACGTGACTTTCCCAATGCAATGGACGCAAAACCCTCCCAGCGTCATCGACGTGACTGAAGGGCCCGATGAGAACGGCAGTAGGCACTCGCTGCCATTCACCGTGGATCGGAAAGCCGATCAGCCTGGAACGATTCGGGTCACCGTGCACGTCGATCAGGTACCCGCTCTCGGCTATAGGATTCTGCACGTCCGCCGCATGCCCATCAACGGCGGAGCCTCGTTTGGCATAGCGCGAGGGGAGGGTCTAAACGACCTGAACGGAAAAAGCATCACGATTCGTGGAATGCTGAACCTTACCGTGGACAGGGCATCCGGCTGCATTACTTCGGTCCAGAGCCTAACTGGATACGAATTTCTTGCCCCCGGTTCGTGCGGCAACCAACTCCAATTTTTCAAGGACACACCGAAGCAATACGACGCTTGGAACATTGATCCCGGTACCCTCGATGCGGCCCCAAGTACGATCGCGGAAGCCGACGCCGTCGTGATGCTTGACAAGGACTCCGATCACCCGGCGATCCGCGTCACTCGCAGTTGGCAGAGTTCGAAGTTCGTGCAGACGATCCGGCTGGAGGGCGACATCGTCGACATCGACAACGACATTGACTGGCACGAGAAGCATGTGCTGCTCAAGGCAGCCTTCCCGCTGGCGGTGACGAGCGACTTTGCGACGTACGAGATTCCCTATGGCTCGATCAAGCGGCCAACGACGCGCAATAGCTCTTTCGACAAAGCGCAGTTTGAGGTTCCGGCTATGCGCTGGGCCGATTTGAGCGGAGCGGGACCGGACGGAAAGATTCGCGGCCTAAGCATTCTGAACCAGGACAAATATGGCTACGATGCCGCGAGCAACGTGCTGCGCATTACGCTGCTGCGCTCGCCCATATGGCCCGATCCCGACGCCGACCAGGGCGAGCATCACTTCCACTACGCGCTCTATCCGCACGTGGGCACATGGAAGGATGCGCTGACCGTGCGGCATGGATGGGAGTACGACTATCCGCTGCAGGCCGTGGTGACGACCGCGCATGCGGGATCGCTGCCGCCGGAGCACTCATTCGCGTCAGTCTCGCCAAACAATATCGTCCTCACCGCCGTGAAAAAAGCCGAAGACGCGAATGCGCTGATCTTCCGCGCGTATGAATGGGCCGGCAAAGAGACTACCGCCGAGTTCCATGTACCTCCGGGCGCGACCGGCGCAACGATCACGAATCTCATTGAGCAGCCCGAAGGGGATCCGCTTTCAGTCTCGACCGAAAACGGGGCAGATGGGGGCGACGTGCTCAAAGTTCCCATCCATCCCTACGAGATCCTGACCATTCGCGTGGACTATGCGAAGGCAGGGAGTAGGCAGTAGCGAGTAGGCAGTAGGGACCAGGGGAGAAGCTTTCAGCCGTCAGCTCTCGGCTTTACGGTGAATTCCGCCAGCGATGAGTGCGAAACCGAAAACACGACAACCAGAGGCTTCGGAAGAACACTCTAAGAGCCTAAGGCTGAGAGCCGAGCGCTGATTTGTTAATCTGAATTCAGCAAGGAGCCTGCGCCATGCATATCACTTCTCCGTATTTTGTTGTCCCCGTCATCATCGCCGTTTTTGTCGCATCGATCCTCTTCGCCACCAGCAGCAAAGAAGACCCGCCCTCAACGCACTGAGCGGGGGCACTGATCGCGTCTGAGTACCGCCGGCGGGGACGCCGGCGCTACCACTTGCACTTAAGTTGGTCTCCCGGCCAGCCCTGCACGTTTCCCGGAACATTTCGTCCGCCCACGGCGTATAACGTCCACAGAGGGCGATTGCCATGGCATCGAACCCAATACAGGACTCGACACAGAACCCAATACCCAGGCCCGCACGGAACCCAGCGCGCGTTTCAACACGGAAGGCGAAGCCCAATTTGGTCGGACCGGCGGGCGGCCCGTTCGTCTACTTCGTCGCCGGTCGGATTGCCCTTTCTGTTTTGGCTGCGTGTTTGGCTATAACAGTTGGAATCGCCGGATGCAGAGTGCAAGTGGACAAAGGCGCGAACGGCGAGCAGAAGAGAGTCCAGGTCGATACTCCCTTTGGCGACATTCACGTAAACACCGACCAGACCTCGGCCGCGGACCTCGGGCTGCCCACATATCCCGGCGCGAATATCGTGAATGACAAAGATAACGAGAAGTCGGCAGACATCCACATGGGGTTTGGCGAGTGGGAGCTGCGCGTGAAGGTGGTCAACTTCGCGACGCCCGACAGCCAGGACAAAGTCGTCGCGTTTTACAAAAACGCGCTCACGCGCTACGGCGATGTGATCACCTGTCGGGGCACTACGCCGGTGGGCACGCCGACCGCGACCTCAGAGGGGTTGACCTGTGCGGACGACAAGGACAACAGGAGCACGGTTCAGATTGATCGTGGGGATTACGGCACCGGCGAAAAAAGTCTGGAGCTGAAGGCCGGATCGAAGCGCCACCAGCACATTGTTGGATTTAATAGCTCCGCATCGGGCGAGACACGGTTTGCACTCGTGGCGCTCGATCTGCCCGCGGTGGCCGTCGGTGGTTCGGGTAAAAGCGACTGATTCAGAATGCCTGGCTTGGGTCCGAGTGTCGGTGCGCGGGCGCCTTCCCGCAGTTTCCAATACGATCCCACGCTCCTGCCGCATAGCCCAGCAGGGCGACGGTTTACCGCACGTTCATGTAAGATGCGTCAAATGGGGATTCGTCAAATGACGATTCGTTAGATGGGCGCGGGGTCTTTTTTCATGGCTTTCAGGATTCGTCCGGTAATTCTCAGCGCCACCTTCTGCTCGGGCGCAATTTGTCTTTCAGCGCAGGTCGGCCGGAGTCAAAGCGCCCCGAGTCCTGATTTGCCGCATATCGACCTGCCTTCCAGCAAGCAATTGATCGGCGAAGCTCCCGGCCATCCGCAGCGCATCAACAGCCTGCCTATTTCCATGGCAGTCTCACCCGATGGCCGCTACGTGGTGACCGTCAATGCCGGCTACGGGACCTTCGAATCGCAGTACGAGCAGTCGTTTTCCGTTCTCGACACGGCGACCGGCTCGCTTGCAGACTTTCCGGATTCTCGCACCTCGCTGCATGCGCACCAGACGCTCTACTCCGGCCTGGCGTTTAGCCACGACGGCAGCCGCATCTACGCCAGCATGGCCTCGCTCACCGATGCGAAAGGCGACGGCAAAGGCGATGCGGGCAGTGGAATCGCAGTGTACACCTTCGCCGGCGGAAAGATTGCGCCCGAGCGCCTGATTCGTCTGCCGGTGGAGCGGCTGCCTCCGGGCAGAAAGACGCGAATGCCCGAAGGAGCCGAGAGCGATGCAGGCGTGCCTTTCCCTGCCGCGATTGCGGTGCTCGGCGAAGCCGGCCACGAAAAGTTGCTGGTCGCCGAGAATCTTTCCGACGACGTGGTGTTAATTGACGCCGCGACTGGCGCGGTGGAAAAGCGCTTTGACCTCTCGGAGAATGACGCTGTGCCTTCGACCTACCCAATTGCCGTTGCTGCAGCCAGCGATGGCAAGCGCGCGTTTGTCGCGCTGTGGAATGCATCGGAGATCGTTGAGCTCGACCTCGCGCGTGGCACCGTTGGGCGTAAGCTGGCGCTGCTCAAGCCGCCCAGCCCGATTGCGCCGGGCACGCACCCCTGCGCATTTGTCTTTTCGCCCGGCAAGAAGACTCTCTACGTTGCGCTCGCAAATCGCGACGCTGTTGCGGCCGTGAATGTGAGCGCCGGACAATTCGTTGTTAACGGCTACTTTGACACACGCCTGCCGGGCCAGAGCTATTTTGGCGCTGAGCCGGTTTCGCTCGCCGTCGACGCCGACGGC
>Ga0208849_1001673_pt1 | contig 14436 bp, 14 predicted proteins | sample NGESurdeep072012_10_FD_184470 | JGI IMG/M metagenome (GOLD analysis project Ga0208849, IMG submission 184470) | Arctic peat soil microbial communities from Barrow, Alaska - NGEE Surface sample 53-3 deep-072012 (SPAdes) | ecosystem: Environmental > Terrestrial > Soil > Wetlands > Peat ...
CCTGCCGGTCTACAGCTGGGGCTGCGCAGCGGGCCATGCGATCCGGATGGCGTCACGGATCAACGACCGACACGAGGTGCTCGTACCACGGTCGCTCGACCCTGAGCGGCTCGCCGTCATCCGAACATTCTGCGAGCCCACGGAGACACCAAGGCACCTCAACGTCACCCTCATCGATTTCGATCCGGAGAACGGCCGTCTCGATCTCCACGACCTCCAGACGAAGCTCTCGGACCAGACCGCCGCGGTCTACATCGAGACGCCTTCCTACCTTGGCACCATTGAGGCAGACGCAGCAGAGATCGTACGATTGACCCACAGCGTGGGCGCCGAGGCGATCGTCGGCGTCGATCCGATCTCGCTCGGAGTGCTGGCCGCGCCCGGCGACTACGACGTCGATATTGCGGTGGGCACGATCCAGCCCCTCGGTGTCCATATGAACTGCGGCGGCGGAGTGGGAGGCTTCATCGCATCACGCGACGACGAGCGCTATGCGCGCCAGTATCCAACGCTGAACCTCTCGATGTGCGAAACCATCGTTCCTGGCGAGCGCGGCTTCGCGATTTCGCTCTTCCACCAAACCTCATACGGCTCACGCGACGACGGCAACGACTGGACGGGGAACTCGACCTACCTCTGGTCGATCGCCGCCGCGACGTACATGTCGTTGCTTGGACCGGCTGGTTTCACAGAGGTCGGAAAGCTCATACTCCAGCAAAGCCACTACGCAGCCTTGCTTCTCGACGAGCTCGACGGCGTCCGTGTCGTCTGGCCAAGCGGGTTCTTCAAGGAGTTCGTAGTCGACTTCGCGGAGACCGGCGCGACGGTCGCCGATGTCAACCAGGGCTTGCTCGAGCGCGGAATCTTTGGCGGCAAGAGCCTCGTATCGGAACTCCCAGCGCTCGGCGAGAGCGCGCTCTACTGCGTCACGGAAATGCATACGAGGGCCGACATCGAGCGTCTCGTCGACGCCGTCGGCGAGGTCACGGCGCGATGACTGCGCTTCGCCGGTACCACGCTGCAGTGTGGGACGAGCCGCTGGTGATGGAACTCGGGCGCGCAGGCCGCCGGGGCCAGCTGTTCCCGGCGGCGGAGCCGGAAGTGCGGAAGCGAGTCGGCGACGCGACGGCGCTTATTCCCGAGTCCATGCGCCGCGCCGAACGGCCGCTCCTGCCGGAGCTCTCCGAGCCAGAGGTCCTGCGCCACTACCTCCATCTCTCGCAAGAGACCCTTGGAATGATGGGCGTGAGTCTCTTCGGCACGTGCACGATGAAGTACAACCCGCGCCTCGGTGAGGCACTGGCGGCACGACCGGAGCTGGCCGACCTGCACCCGTACCAGGACCGCGAGACTCTTCAGGGCGTACTCGAGCTTATCTACGGGCTCGACGACATGCTGCGTGCACTGTCCGGCATGGATCAGTTCGTCTTCCAGGCCGGCGGCGGCGCCCACGCCGCCTACACCTTCGCGTGCATCGTCCGTGCTTACCACGGCTCCCGTGGTGAGCTCAGCCGCCGCGACGAGGTGATCACAACCATCCAGGCGCATCCATGCAATGCCGCGACCGCCGACGCCGCCGGGTTCAAGGTCGTGACGTTGATGCTCGAAGAGAACGGCTACCCCTCGGTCGAGGCGCTCCGTGCTGCGGTCTCCGGGCGCACGGCAGCGCTTATGGTCAGCAACCCGGACGACATGGGCATCTACAACCCGTACATCGACGAATGGGTACGGATCGTGCATGAGGCAGGTGGCCTCTGCTTCTATGACCACGCCAACTTCAACGGCGTGATGGCCAAGATCCGGGCCCGCGACCTCGGCTTTGATGCCTGCATGTACATGCTCCATAAGACCTTCGGGGTTCCGAAAGGCGGAGGCGGGCCTGCCGTCGGGGCGTTCGGCTGTACCGCAGACCTTGCACCGTTTCTGCCCGTGCCGTTGGTCGTCCGAGACGGCGACCAATACTGGCTCGAAAACGATCGGCCGGCGAGCATCGGCAAGGTTCGCGAGTTCTGGGGCAACGTGCAGCAGGTCGTTAAGGCGTACGCGTGGACGCGGGCGATGGGAGCCGAAGGAATCCGCGAGGCGTCCGAGCTTTCAGTGCTCGCAAACAACTACATGGAGAAGCGTCTGCTCGAGATCCCCGGGGTGACCCGCTCGCATCCACAGATTGACGCGTATCGCCTCGAGATGACGCGCTATAGCCTCGACACGCTGCGCCGACAGACAGGTATCGGCGTTGTCGAGGTCGCAAACCGGATGGTCGACTACGGCATCGATGCGCCTTGGCTCTCACACGAGCCGTGGCTCGTTCCCGAGCCGATCACGCCGGAAGCCGGCGAAATGTGGTCGAAGGAGGACATCGATTACTGGATTGACGTGCTAGCAGAGGTCTGCCGCGAGGCGTACGAGGATCCGGAGCTCGTCCGCTTAGCGCCACACAACCAGGTCGTCCATAAGCTCGCAGATACCGCGCTCGACGACCCTGACGTCTGGGCGACCACTTGGCGTGCCCATCGGCGGAAGCACGGAAGTGCACACGCCCCAGCGAAGGACTGACAACAATGTCGCGGCTACCGCTTGGACCAGAGGTCGAACGAGGACGGCGCGTCGAGATCCTCATCGACGGTGTGCCCGTCGTGGCCCACGAAGGAGAAACCGTCGCAGCTGCTCTGCTCGCGCGCGGCGAGGTCGCAACACGCAGGACGGTCAGCGGCAAGCCGCGCGGCATCTATTGCGGCATGGGTGTGTGCTTCGACTGCCTCGTGATCATCGATGATGTCCCAAACACCCGCGCATGCGTGACGTGGGTACGCGAGGGCATGCGGGTGTCACGGCAGGACGGCTTTTCACCACTCGAAACGTAGGAGAGCAAGCGTGGAGCCAACCGATGCCCTCCGCGAACTCCTCGACCGCCAGGCGATCACGGAGCTGATCTACGCCTACTGCTACCACTTCGACCAGAACGAGCCCGAGCAGGTGGCGGCGCTATTCACTGCAGATGCAACGATCGACTACGGCCCCGAAGCGGCGCAGATCAGCGGGGCAGATGCAATCGCTGCGACGATCGCCGTCGGCCTCGAGCGCACATTCGCTGCCACGAGCCACCACGTCTCCAACATCCAGATCAGGTTCGACAGCCCCGACTGCGCCAGCAGCGTCACCTACCTTTACGCGTGGCACAAGTACCGGGACGGATCTCCCGACGGCGAGCTCTGGGGCAGGTATCACCACCGGTTTGAGCGCACAGAGCGCGGCTGGCGGATCGCCGAGCTTGTTCTACGGGCCGCCGGGATCGTGGACTTCCACCGAGCGACGATGCACCCCATCCAGCGTCGCTAGTGGCGGTTCAGTAACGAGCCTCGACGAGAGAAACGTAGAGGTCATCTGGGTCGCGAAAGTACGCGTAGCGCCATTCCCCCATCGCCACACCCAGCGACGCCGGCCGACCCTTTACTTCAACGTCGAGCTCTCGCAGGCGCGCGATTCCCCGCTCGAGGCTGCCCACGCCGATTGCAAACTCGAACGGGCCGAGGTGTCCCCACTCGCCGCGCAGGTCGGGCCCTGGCGGATCGAGGACGACGGGTTCGATGCCGGCGCCCTGCGACCCAAACAGCATGATCATGTGCTGTCCGGGCGGCCTTCCCGGATACCACGACGCCATCGGATCAAAGAACTCCGTGGACTCGAAGAGCATCTCGGTGAAGCCAAGCCGCTCATAGAAGGCGCGTGTCCGGCCGATATCGGCGACGCCAAAGGCAACGTGATTCACGCCCTCCGCCCTCGCAGGGCCGGGGAGCGAACGCCAAAGCCCTGTCCACTCGATCAGCTCAAGCTTGCCCTCCCACGGGTCCGCGACGTACCCGATGTCGAGCGAGACATCGTTGGGCGGCGTCGATCCAGCAAGTGGCTCCATCAGCGATCGCGCGCCAGCCGCGACGAGTTCGCGATGCACGGCGGCGACGCCGCGCGCGTGGAGACAGATCTCGCAGATGCCAAGCTCGCCCCAGCCGCCGCCGGCCGGGACAGGTGGTGGCCCCTTACCATCGAGGACCTGCACGAGCTTGATCCGGCCGGGTCCAACCGGTGTCGCATGTGGGTTCGCGAGCATTGCGACGCGCGCCTGCCGATCAGGGCCGGGCACCACACCTGTGTAGTCGAAGAGGACGTCGCTGAACCCGACGTGAGCGTAGAAACGGATCGCAGCGTCGATGTCGGCGACGCCGACCCCGACATGGTCGACTCCTCTGAACGTGCTCATGTCGACGCCGGCTCCTTAAGCAGGTCGAACGCGTCCAGCACCTCCCTGATCTCCTGAAGCGACTGCGGGTTGTCGACCGGCAGTCGCGGACGGCGTGGCAGGCCTCCCGGCTGTCCGAGCATCTTCATGATGGCCTTCAGTTGGCTTTGGTACCCGCCATACTTGCCAGCCCAACCACCGGGGAGCCACAGCTTCGGAAAGAGCTCGTCCGTCCGTTGGGCGTGGGCGCGGCATGCCTGGTCGTCTCCGCGCCAGTAGTTCTCCCAGAACTCCGGGTCGGGCGTGCCGAAGACCGTGCCGCCGCCGATGAACCCGTCTCCGCCATATGTCTTCAGTTGCTCGTACCCGGCGACCGACATGAACGGGCCGAAGACGCGCAAGCGGTGATTGACCTCTCGGTTCGTCTCGAAGAACTGCTCCTGGTTCGGCGTAGAGTCCTTGAGCGCGACAACAGTGTCGATGTCGGCCAACCGGAGAATCAGATCGGCCTGCATGTCGACGGCAGTACCGTGCACCCAGTTGTAGACGATTAACGGAGCGTTCGTAGCAGCCGCGATGTCCTCGTAGTAGGCGACGATCTCGTCGTTCGACGGCTTCACGTACGGCGGCGCGGTCGACTCGATGCCGTCGGCGCCGACCGCGGCCGCATGCCGGGCTAGCTCGCTTGCCTCGCGCGCCGTATAGGCGGTGCACCCGATGACAACGCTCATTCGGCCAGCGATCGCCTCCACTGCCGTCTCGGCGACGAGCATCCGCTCCTCGGTCGTCTGCGAGAACCACTCGCCGGTCGTGCCGTTGATCAGGACACCGTGCAGTCCATGATCGACGTACCACTCGAGCAGCGCCCGGTGCGTCGCCGGATCGTAGCTCTCGTCCTCGCGGAATGGCGTCGGAGATGCGGCCCAGTAGCCGCGCCAGTTTACGTCGTTGCGGTCCATTCGAGTCCTTTCCGATCGGGTGCGTATTCGTGCGGTAGCGATTCGCCGCGTGCGATATGGGCGGCGAGCATCCTCGCGATCATTGGGCTGAGGGTGAATCCCGTCGTGGCAATGCAGGTGAAGTAGCCGGGGAGGGACCCCATCTCTCCGACCACCGGCTGCAGATCGTCGGTAAAAGCCATCACCCCGGTCCACATGCGGACGAGCCGAACGTCGGCGAGGCTCGGCATGACGCGAATCGCCACTGCGGCATTCCCGGCGGCGCTCTCCCACAGCGTTGTGAAGCGTGCTGGCGGCTGTTCCGGGCGCGCCGGCCAGCCGCCGCCGATGATGAACGTGCCATTTGCAGCCTGCTTGAGGGTTAGTCGGCGACCGATGTGCTGGACGAGCGGCTCGAGCACTTTGGCACGCGGCTCGGTCACGTTAACGTGCAAGCCCTCGGCGCGGATCGGTAGCCGGAGCCCGCTCGTCGCTGCGATGTCGTTCGCCCAGGCGCCGGCGGCGTTAACGACACGATGCGCCCGCAGCGTCCCCGCGCTTGTGGTGATCACAAAACCCGGCTCGATCCGGATCACGTCGATGCGGGTGCGCACGACCGCTCCGCGGTCGGCCGCGCGAAGAGCGAAGAGTGGCGCCGCGAGAAACGGATTCGCGTGCCCTTCGGCCGGGCAGAAGCTGGCGCCGAGAAGATCCCCGGCGAGGTACGGCGCGAAGCCTTGCAGCTCCGAGCCTTCGAGGACATGCGTTTCGAGTCCGGCTTCCGTCTCGATCAAGTGCTTGTCGTGGAGGATTTGCAGCTCTTCGGGCGTTTCGGCCACCATCAGGCCGCCGGTCTCGTGCAGATCTAGCGCGCCGTCGAGCTCCTCCTCGAGGGTCTGCCACAAGCGCGCCGCGCTCAGATGAAGGCGTACGTCGGAAAGCAGCCGTGGCCGCGCGCTCTCGGTCTCGCGGGCGGTTAGCTGGTGCATCGCGATCTGGAAGTGGAAGCTGCCCGCGTTCGTCCCGGATGCCTCGCGGTTCAGCTCTGACCGCTCGATGAGGACAACGTCAACACCTTCGCGGGCTAGGTAGTAGGCGACTGCAGTTCCGGCCAGTCCGCCGCCGATCACGACGACGTCCGTCTCTGCGGGAAGCGGGCCGCAGGTTCGCGCCGCGCTCAGCACCGGGTTACTTCGCAACAAAGAGCCCCAGGTCATCGATCGTCTCGTCCGCCACGGCTGCGAGGGGGACGGGCCGGACGGGAGATCGTGGTGTCGCGACGAGGAGGTCGCCGAGCGCGCAGCCGTGCTGTGCTGCGAGCAGAGCACCGATCTGCCGCTGGCAGTTCCGTCCTTGGCAGAGACCCATCGTCACGCGTGTAAACCCCTTGACGACGTTGATGTCGTCGCTTGCCTTAATCGGCTGTGCGAGTTCGGCAAGCGTCACTTCTTCGCAGCGACAAATGACCGTCTCCGGCGTCGCTAGCTCGTAGATTCCCGGCCCGATTCGGTGCATCCGTTGCAGTGCGTGCTGGAAGCGCAGCTTCCTTTTGAGCCGACGTCGGATCGGCCCAGCGGATCGCTCGTCCCCCACGAGTCCGATTGCCGCGAGCCTTCCCTCATCGATCGCGACGAAGGAACCGGCAACGCCGGCCCCGTCGCCAGCGGCGGATATCCCCGGGACAGTCGTACGCATCCACTCGTCGACGCGGACGACGTGACCGCCGAGATCCTCGTCGTAGCGGAATGAGCAGCCGGCAAGGCGCATCAGTTCAGTAGACGGGAAAAAGCCGTACCCGACACACAGCGTGTCGACCTCGACCCGCTCTTCGGTGCCGGCGATGACGCGCCACTCCGCATCGCAGGCGGCGTGTACCACGGCCTCCAGCCGGTCGCGACCTTCCGCGCGAACGACGATCCGCCGATAGCGCAAGTTGACCCCGCCGCGAACAAGTCCGACTCGATAGCCGACAGCGTCTCGGAAGAGCGCCGCGTTGCCTCGCGCTGCTCCGGCTATTCGCGCGATATCGCGCGGACGAGGAGGCGGCCCCGCTTCGAGTGCCGCGACGATGTTGACGCCGTAGTGATGGAGCTGAGCCGGAAACGCAAGGGCGAGAGGTCCGCTTCCTGCGAAGAGGACCCGTTCTCCAGGGGTGACGCGATGCGTCTTGACGATCGTCTGTGCTGCCCCCGCCGTCACCACGCCTGGGAGCGTCCAACCCGGGAACACAACCGGCCGGTCGTGCGCCCCGGGTGCGACGATAACGTGACTCGCCGAGACGGCACGAGCATGGCCGCCTTCTTCGACGATCACCGCATTGGTGCCTTGCAACGAGACGCAGCTCGTTCGTGTCAGGAGCCGGACCCCCGATCGCTCCGCAGCCTGGATCAGCGTTCGACCGCGCCGGTGATCGCGTCCAAGCGCCGCGTGATCGCGCACTTGTAAGCCGGGTTGCTTGAAGATCTGTCCCCCGAGTGTCGGTCGCTCGTCGACGAGCGTGACGTCGAGCCCGAGCGACGCGGCTTGTACGGCGGCGGCGAGTCCGGCCGGCCCTCCGCCGACGACGAGAAGCTCGCACGACGTCCCGCTACTCATGTGCGCTCTGCTCTAGCGGACATACGTCGCTCCGCTTACGTCGATGGTCGCCCCTGTCAGATGCCGACATGTACCGCTCGCGAGGAAGGCGATCAGGGTTCCGAGCTCCTGTGCCGGCACCATCTCGCCGAGTGTGAGGACCGCATTCAGCTTGTCGATACCGCCTCGAGATACGGCGGAGATCTCCGACATCCGCGTTCCGACGATCCCGGGCGCAACAACGTAGGCGAGCACGCCGTCCTTCGCGTAGTTCCGAGCGACCGTCTGGGTGACTGCCTTCAGCGCAGCCTTCGACGCCGCGTATGCGGAGAGCGAAGCGATCGCCGACCCTTGCTGAGCCGCCCAACTTGAGAGCGAGATGACGGCACCGCCGCCGTTGGCCGAGAAATGGGCGACGGCTTCCCGGATCAGGCTGGCGGACTCGAGCAGGTTGATACGCAAGGTTCGCTCCCAGCCTTCGTCCCACTGCTCGTCGGTGCCCTCGAACGGCGTCTCGACCGAGATGCCGGCGTTGACGACGACGACATCGATGCGCGCATAGTCGGCCACGACGTGCCGCCAGAGCGCTCGTGCCGCGCCCGCCTGTTCGAGGTTCGCCTGGACGAGCAGCTTACGCCCCTCCGGCAGCGCCGCGACCGCTTCCTCGGCGCCCTCGCGATACGAGCCGTAGTGGGCGATGACTGTCGCGCCGGCGGCGCCCAGTGCTTTCGCTGCGGCGGCACCGATTCCCCGCGATGCGCCGGTCACGAGGATCGTCTTGCCCGTCAAGTCGATCAGGGGCGCATCGCTCATGCGGGCACCATCGCCGTCAGCCGGCGGAGGGCGTCTAGCTCCTCATCGCTCGGGGGCTTCACGTCCTGCAAGTCGGCTGCGACGCGCAATGGCCAGCCTGTCGCGTCCCGCGCCTCCTCGACGGTCCTGCCGGGGTAGAGCGCTGACAGCATGAGCTCTCGGGTATCGACATCGGGCTCGAGAATGCCGAGATCAGTGATGACTGTCGTGACGTGGTCTCCAGGGCTCGAGACGAAATCGAGGCTCGTGACGAACGAGCGCGGCGAATGGCGAAGGATGACGACGACGTTCCGGCAGGAGCGCGCGATCTCCGGTGCGCCACCGGCACCCGGCAGCCGTACGCTCGGCCGCTCGTAATCACCGATAACGGTCGAGTTGAGGTTGCCGAAGCGATCGATTTGGGCGGCGCCGAGGAACGCGACGTCGATGTGCCCGCCCTGTAACCAGTACGCGAACATTTCCGGGACAGACACGACGAAGTCCGCCGTCTGGGCGAGTTCGCCATCGCCGATCGAAAGCGGCGGTTGGTTCGGCTTCGCGCCGATCGTCCCCGACTCGTAGATGAGAACGCAGTTCGGAGCGTGCGTGTGGCGCGCGAGGTTCGCTGCAAGGCTCGGCAGACCGATGCCGACAAAACAGACTCCGTCTGCGACCAGTCGTGCAGCCGTCACTGTCATCATCTCGTCCGTCGCGTACCCGGCTTGCATCACGTGCCCAACAGTCGACGGTAGTCGCCAAAGTCGGACGTGGCGTATATGTGCCTGTCCACCCACTCTGTGAACCGCTTTCGATCTCGGCTGATCGAGCTCCACCGGACGTAAAAGTCGTTGTCGCGCTCGTAATAGCCGTGCGCGTATGAAGGATGAGCACCCCCGGGCACCGCGCATACGGCGTCTACTACGAACGCTGGGAGGAGGACGCCGCCGGGCCGCGGCTCCAACCGCTCCACGATCTCCTCCACCGTCACAATCGTGCGACTCGAGGCGAGCACGACCTCCTTCTGAATGCCAATGATTCCCCAGAGTTGCACGTTGCCCGCTCGGTCGGCCTGTTGCGCGTGAACGATGCCGACGTCCGGACGATGCGCCGGGACGGCTGCAAGCTCCTCGCCAGTGAACGGGCACGTGACCGTGGCAACGCGCGTACGCGAGGCGAGGTCCGTCCCCACGTAGCCCCGCAAGATTCCGAACGGAAGATTCGCCGCGCCTGCGGCCCAGGCGGCGGCCATCCCTGCGTGCGAATGTTCCTCGATCTCGAGAGCTCCGGGCCAGCCGTGCTCGATCGCGTCCCGGAACCGGGGAAGCGAACCGACGCCCGGATTGCCTCCCCAAGAGAAGACGAGCTTGCGCGCCGCGCCGACGCCGATCAGCTGGTCATAAATCACATCCGGAGTCATCCGAATCAACGTCAGGTCACGGCGACGCTGCCGGATGAGCTCGTGCCCCGCTGCGTGGGGGATCAGATGCGTGAAGCCCTCAAGGGCGACGGTGTTGCCGTCGCCTACGAACTCCTCAACCGCCTCGGCCAGCGTGGTGATCTCGGGCACCGTCGTTCCTACCGGCCGGCAGACTCGAACGGCACGAGCCAGGGGCGCACCGCGCCATCTGTGGGCTTTCCGATCCAGTGTTCGGATCGTGCGAGCCGCCCGACAGCGTTATCGACCGATCCGTCGAGAGCACCCCCACCCCGAGACCGACTGCAACACCGTGTGTAGAAGCGGGGACATTCGCCCTGACAGCAACTCGCCGCTATATCATTGCGTGTGCAATGTCGCCGAGGCTGGACAGAAGTCATCAGAGGTTGGGCGACCTGTGCCCTGGCACCGAGTGAGCGGGTTTCCCGAAGACACGCGCTGCAGAGGCGCGGTGCCGCACGGCTCCCAGTCAACGACGACCGGTGGTTGGTTGCAGCCGAACGAAAGTGACCCTGGAGTCGGAGGTTCGTGCCGTGCCAACTAGCGAGCTTTCGGCGCGCGGCCTCGCGACGGTGCTCGTTCCGGGCATTCCGGCGTACCGGCAGATCACCACCATTCTCGAAAACCGGGTCCGCAACGGCGTGTACCCGCCCGGCGACCTTATCCCTTCCGAGGCTCGGCTCTGCGAGGAGTTCGGGGTCAGTCGTGTGACCATTCGTCAGGCGTGCACCGACCTCGTCGCGCAGGGACTGCTGGTTCGGCATCAGGGTCGCGGCACGTCGGTTCCGCTGTCGTATCGACCGTTCGGCCCGCCCGCATCGAGCGGCTATCTCGAGGACATCCTCGTGTTCTATGCCGCCACCAAGCTGGCGAGGCTGGAACGGAAGACTGACGTCCCCCCGCCGGACGTCGCAGACAAGCTGCGCGTTCCCACTCGGCGACGCCTCACCGTCTTCTCCGCTTGGCGGACGCTCGAGGATCAGCCCTTCTCCTACTCCTTGACGTACACGCCGACGGCGATCGCAAATCAGATCGGCGATGAGAGCCTGCTCAGCGCGTCGCTCGTCGAGCTTCTCGACCGTCACTTCGGAGCGCGGATGTCGGGCGCAGAGCAGCTCCTCTGGGCGTCCGTGGCCGACGAGACTGTCGCACCGCAGCTCGACGTCGCGGTCGGCGCGCCCATCCTCGCGCTCGGTCTTACCTATTACACAGCAGACGGTGATCCGGCCTTCTACTCTCGATCGCTATTCCGCGGCGACCGCTACGTTCATCACGTCCGGCTTGGCCGGCTCCCGACGTAGCTCCGTCGCCACCCTAGTCCTCCCACCGCGAATAGCGCTCGTGGCCCAGTAGACCGGTGAACTCGGTGGGACTGATTCCGGTTGCCTGCATGTCCGAGAGCCGGCCCTCACGCGTCAATCGGTACGCGTCGATAAGCGCTCGCATTGAGGCCCGCTCCTGTCCGCCTATAACGTGGGCGACGAGCCCAGCGCTCCGAACATCCTCGACCGACGGAACGTAGCCGTTTGGGCCGCGGCCGTTGATCCCGAGCGCGCGGCCGGGCGCAACGGAGGCCACGGCTTCGAGGTCATCCCTCGAGCGGACGTAGACCGCCGTAACCGCGTCAGCGCCGGCTTCAAGGTAGAGCTCGAGTCGCTTGGCGGTCTCCTCGATCGGCCAGTCGACCGTCAGGACATCCGTGCGTGCGAGAATCCACATGTCGCCGCCTGTCGCCTCCTTTGCGACGGCAATCCGTCGCCTCATCTCGTCGACATCGCAGAGGCCGGGGTTCAGGGCGATCGACTGGCCGGTGTACGTCTGGTCCTCGATCATCACACCGGCGACGCCGGCCTCCAGGAGTCGATGCATGAAGCGCGCTACAGGCGGGGGCGATACGCCTCCGCACTCCCCGTCGACCACGATTGGGAGGCCGGTCGCCTCCACGATGTCGAATGCGGCACGCGCGATCTCGTCTGGCCCAAGAAGGCCGAGATCCGGAAGGCCCCGCGTCGCCGCAAGCGCGCTGCCGGCGAGCATCGCGCGACTCGCGCCAGCGGCCTTCGCGGCGGTCGCGGACAAGACGTCGAAGACAGACGGGATGACGAACTGGTCGTCCGGCTGGTCGAGCTGCCACACAGGTGCCTTCACGCCGTTTCGTCCTTTTGGGGTCGCAGCGCAACGTCATCGCCGAGATAGATGTTGCGAACCTGTTCGCTCGCCGCCACCTCGGTCGGGTTCCCCTCGAATGCGATCTCGCCCTGGTGGAGCACGGTGACTCGATCGACAAGATTGAACACGACGTCCATGTCGTGCTCGACAACGATCATCGTGAGGCCCGCAGTCGCGCGCATTCCGGTGAGAAGCTGCGTAATCGTGTCCGTCTCGCGCTTCGACATGCCGGCGGTTGGTTCGTCGAGCAGCAAAAGCTTGGAGTCTTGGGCGATGACCAGTGCGATCTCGAGGCGCTTGCGGTCTCCCTGCGAGAGATTGCCCGTCTTCGTGTCGCGTAGCTCGTGCAACTGTGTCGCATCGAGTGCGCGTCCAACGCGCTCCCGCTGCTCGTCGGAGGTCGGTAGGAAGAGTTTCACGATCGAGCGACGCGTCGCCACAGCCGCCGCGATCTCGATGTTCTCACGCACGGTCATGCCGTCGAAGACGCTGGCGACCTGAAACGACTGGCCGATCCCGATGCGGATCCGGCGCCACGTGGGCATCTTCGTAATCTCGGTTCCGAACGCGCTGACGCTGCCCGAGTCGGCAACCTCGTGACCGGTGATGATCTTGAGTAGCGTCGTCTTCCCGGCGCCGTTGGTTCCGATCAGCCCGTGGATGCTGCCCTCATCCACGCGAAGGCTGACGTTATTCAGCGCACGGAACCCGCCGAACCGCTTGGTGACGCCGCTGACGATCAGCGACTCAGGCATCAGCACTCGGTGTAAGGAGACGCAATTGGAGTGCACGGTCGCTCACGAACTCGGCAGCTGGACCCTTGTGAACAATGGTGCCTTTCACCAAACCCCTCACTTCCGAACAAAGACCGGAAATCACCGCCAGGTTCCGCTCAGCGACCAAGAGGCCGACCGAGAGTTCGTGCTGGATCCCTCGGATCCCTTCGATCAACGACGCCGTCACGATGGGCGCAAGCCCTTCGCTTGGCTCGTCAAGGAGCATGTACCGCGGCCGCATGAGGACAGCCCTCACGACCGCGAGCGCCTGCTGCTCGCCTCCGCTCAGCGTATCGCCACGCTGACTCATCCGCCCGGTCAGGAACGGGAAATGGGATAACGCTTGCTCGGCAAGCTCCTCCCACCCGCGGCGACCACCGGCGGCGAGTTGAAGGTTTTCGCGCACCGATAAGGGAAAGATCCGGCGGTCGCTCGGCACGAACGCGACTCCCATTCGTGCGATCTCGTCAGGCTGGCAGCCCGTGGTGTCGACGCCGTCGACCGTGATGCGCCCGCTATGTCGTACGCCAAAGACGTTGCAGATCGAGCGGAGCAGCGAAGTCTTCCCGACACCGTTGCGTCCAACGATCGCCATGCCCTGACCCGGGGCCACATCGAGGTCGATCCCTTCGAGAACTTGGAAGTTTCCGTAGAACGCATCGACCGCAATAAGACGTAGCCCGTCAACCACGCTTCGCCCCCGATGGGATGAGCCGGGCGAGCACTCTACGCACCTGCGAGGCCCAGCTGCGTGTCTCTTCCGAGCGGATGCCGACGAGAATCCCGTCCGGCCATACGAGGTAGAGCGTGACAACCGTGAGGCCGAGCCAGAAGACCCAGGCGGTGCTGGCTTGGCCGACGAAGTAGGTGATGCTTTGCAGAATCACCGCGCCAAGAACGGGCCCCCAGACTGTGCGGATCCCACCGACCAGACCAGAGAGAATCGGGTTAGCGCCCGCTGTCCAATAGAAGAGGCTCGGATCGACGGCCTCGACGAGTTGCGCAAGCAGCGAACCGGTCACCGCCGAGAAGACGCCGCCAATCGCGAACGCAAGCGTCCGGTAGCGCGCAACCGGAACGCCAAGACTACTGACGCGTTGATGGTTTTCTCGGATCGCCCATGCGATCCGGCCGACCATTGAGCGTCTCAACGCGAGCATGGCGATGAAACAGACGACGACGACGACGAGCGTGTAGAAGTAAAACCGAGTGTCGGAGCTGATCGAGATGCCGAAAACCTCGCCCCGGTAGACGCCGCTCAATCCTGCCTCACCGTACAGATAAGAGCTCTGATAGACGAACAGGTAGATCGCCTGCGCGATCGCCAACGTAAGCAAACCGAACGCAAGGCCGGCCGTACCACGCATGAGGAGAGCGATCGGGAGCGCCAATGCCAGTCCGACGGCGATCGATGCAACCAAGATCACCAGCTGATCGTGCCAGTGCGCGTGCGCCACTAGAAATGCCGTGGCGTACGCCCCTCCTCCGTAAAACGCCTGCTGCCCGAACGTCGGG
>Ga0208849_1001674_pt1 | contig 14410 bp, 16 predicted proteins | sample NGESurdeep072012_10_FD_184470 | JGI IMG/M metagenome (GOLD analysis project Ga0208849, IMG submission 184470) | Arctic peat soil microbial communities from Barrow, Alaska - NGEE Surface sample 53-3 deep-072012 (SPAdes) | ecosystem: Environmental > Terrestrial > Soil > Wetlands > Peat ...
GGAGATGGTGTCGTTGACATTGGTCAGGGTGGTCGCCGAAGCGCCGCCGACGATCTGGTTGTCGGCGAAGTCGGTCAGGGTGACCTGGCCCGAGCCGGAAAGCGTCGTGGCGGCCTCGATGGCGAGATCGGTGTAGGTGCTCGCGCCATTCAGCGCGATCGTGCCGCTGTTGGCGAAGGCCCCGCCGATCTCGAAGTCGCTGCCGTCGCCGACGGTGATCGAACCGGCGTTGGCGCCGCTTCCCGTGCCGTTGGTGGCCGTGAACACCGTCGAGCCGGAGATGGCCAGGGTCGCCGTCGCGGCGGTCTGGATGCTATTGACGGTCTGGGCGGCCGAGGATGTCACCGTGTAGTCGGTGGCCCCGGCGGCGTCGAGGATAGCGTCGTCCGATGCGCCCGGAGGGTTACCGCCCGTCCAATCGCCGGGCGTGGTGAACGCGCCGCTGACCTGACTGGCCCAGTGAATCTTCGCCACGGCCGACCCCCATCGTCGAAAAGACTGTCATGGGAAATCGGAGCGGCCTGGATTCCGCGACCGGCGAATTCCCCCCGAGCGAGAACGGTTAACATTCCGGTAATGATCTGTCCATCGCCGGCGAAGCCGCGGGACGGCGCCGCAGGCAAACCCTGCCTCCCCTTCATGGGGAGGGTGGCGCGAAGCGCCGGGTGGGGAGGTATCGATCTAGCCTCCAATGTCGGCGGGATTCATCAGACTTCCCCACCCTGGCCGCGAAACCCGTTCCTCCCTCCCCTTCATGGGGAGGGACAGACGGCGAAGCCGTCAGGGTGGGGCTGTTTCGTTGAGCCACGAAACTTCGAGTGGACCCACTGCCCCACCCCGGCCTTCGGCCGACCCTCCCCATGAAGGGGAGGGAGGAACGCGAGCTACTTGATGGTGACGCTGGCGCCGGCGGCTTCGAGTTTCTTCTTGACCTCTTCGGCGTCCTGCTTGGAGACGTTTTCCTTGACGTTGGCCGGGGCGGCCTCGACGAGGTCCTTGGCTTCCTTCAGGCCGAGGTCGGGGCGGACGGCGCGGACTTCCTTGATCACGTTGATCTTCTTGTCGCCGGCGGCGGTGAGGACGACGGTGAATTCAGTCTGTTCCTCGGCCGCTTCGGCCGGGGCGGCGGCGGCGGGACCGGCGGCGGCCAGGGCCACCGGCGCGGCGGCGCTGACGCCCCACTTCTCCTCCAGCAGCTTGGACAGTTCGGCCGCCTCGAGGACGGTCAGGGCGGAGAGTTCATCAACGATTTTTTCGAGCTTGGACATCGCAATTGTTCCTTCTGGAGACGAGGCTGGGATTGGAAACTTAAGCGGCGTCCTTGACCGCATAGGCATTGAACACCCGGGCGAGCTGGGCGGCGGGGGCCTGGAGAACGCCGGCGATCCTGGTGGCCGGAGCCTGGACGAGGCCGATGATCCTGCCCCGCAGCTGATCGAGCGAGGGCAGCCTGGCGAGCACGCCAATGGCCGCGCGGTCGAGAACCTCTTCGCCCATCAGGCCGCCGAGGATGGTGAATTTCTCGTTGTCCTTGGCGTAGGCGGTGGCGACCTTGGCGGCGGAGACCGCGTCGGGACCATAGGCGATGGCCACCGGTCCCTTGAAGAGGTCGTGGGCTCCTTCACCGGCGCCGTTCAGCGCCTTCTGGACCAGGCGGTTCTTGACCACCTTGATCGTCGCGCCTTCCTTGCGCAAACGGCCGCGCAGGTCCTCCATCTCGCGCACCGAGAGGCCGAGATAGTGGGTGACCACCACCGCCCCGGCGCCGGCGAAGACGCCCTTCAGGGTCTCGATCGACTCCGCCTTCTTGGCGCGTTCCATGCGGTCTCCGTTGGCGGCGGCGCGTCGGATCGCTCCGACGGGCGGCGTTTCAGGTCTGGCCGATCAAGGAGGCTCGAAAGCAGCGCATGGCCACGGGGGCCGGGCTTTCTTCGCTTCCCATCTCCCCGCGGCGGTGAGGATTAAGCCCGAAGGCCCGCGGTTCTCGGACAGGTGCGACGCGGGCGGACCCGCGTCGGAGGCGGGCCTATAGCGGAAGGGCGGCCGGGTTACAAGATCGAGGCCGATCACCAGGCGAAGTTCACGTGGCGCGCTCGGGCGTACGATCCACAGATGGCGCAGATGCGCGCGGATTGTTCGCACCGCCGCGATCGGGGGCGCTTGCCCGGATCGGGTTCAAAAGGCTATGAACGATCCATGCTCCCCGGTTTCGCCTCGTCCGCCCGATCATCCGCATCGACCTGACGCGGGCTCGCACACCCGCGTTCCGGCGGGTGGCGCTCAAGGTGAGCAAACGGTCCCGAAAACCGCGCCTCCGAAAGGATGAGGGTTCGATTCCTTCACCCGCCGCCAACGCGACCAATTGACCAATGGAGGCGGCAAGTCCGGCGGGCGCCTCGTGGTCGCGCCGGCATCAGCCCGGCAGAAAGCCCGGATCGAGAACCTGCTCCATCGACCACGGGCAGGCTTCCGGGAAGCCCGCGAGACCGGTTTCCTTGGTCGCCTGATCCACGGCGTCACCCCATACGCCCGAGAACCAGCGATCGTCGCGCAGGATCGCCTTCAGGCTCGGAGCGTCCTCCAGATGTGCGGCGACGGCCTTGCGCTGGACGCGGATGGTGACTTCCCAGCTCGCGCTCCGATTGGCGACCTGAGCCCGCCATTCGAGCAGATGGGCCAGGAGGACCGCCATGCGGCTGGCCAACTCGCGCTTTTCGCTCTTGCCCACGTCCTCGACCTCGTCGGCGATGTGTTCGATGTCGAGCGCGGAGAAGCTTCCCGCGCGCAGCAGGGCGGCCTGTTCGTTGGCCCAGGCGACGACATCGCTCTCATAGGTGGCGCTCATCGCATCCTCTCGCGCGAATCATAGCGCGCCACGAAGTGTTTGTCCCGCCCAGGCCGTCCCTGGCATTCGGTCGGTGCTCACGGCCGGAGCGCGGGCTTCCAGCCCGCTCCTTGACCGATCGCGAGAGCGGGCTGACAAACCCCGCGCTACGAACGTCAATCAGCCCCCGATCGTGGCCGCGTCGATCTTGAAGCCGGGACCCATGGTCGAGGACAGGCTGATGCGCTTGATGTAGGTTCCCTTGGCGCCGGTGGGCTTGGCGCGGGTCAGGGCGCCGACCAGGGCCTTGACGTTGGCGGTCAGGGCGTCGTCGGTGAAGCTGGCCTTGCCGATGCCGGCGTGGACGATGCCTTCCTTCTCGGCGCGGAACTCGATCGAGCCGCCCTTGGCGTCCTTGACCGCCTGGCCGACGTTGGGGGTGACGGTGCCGACGCGCGGGTTGGGCATCAGGCCGCGGGGACCGAGGATCTTTCCCAGCCGGCCGACCAGGGCCATCATGTCGGGGGTGGCGATGACCCGGTCGAATTCCATGAAACCGCCCTGGATGCGCTCGACCAGATCCTCGGCCCCGACGATGTCGGCCCCGGCGGCGGTGGCCTCGGCCGCCTTGGCGTCCTTGGCGATGACCGCGACGCGGACGTCGCGGCCGGTGCCGGAGGGCAGGGAGACGACGCCGCGGACCTGCTGGTCGGCGTGGCGCGGATCGACGCCAAGATTGACGGCGATCTCGACGCTCTCGTCGAACTTGGCGGTGGCGTTGGCCTTGACCAGCTTGACCGCCTCGGAAAGGCCGTGGACGGCGTTGCGGTCGCCGGTCCAGGCCTTGGCCCGCTTGGGTTGATGAACCATGTCTCTCTAAGCCTCCACGACGCGAAGGCCCATGGCCCGGGCCGAGCCCTCGATGATCCGGGCCGCGGCCTCGATATCGTTGGCGTTGAGATCCTTCATCTTCTTCTCGGCGATCTCGCGCAGCTGGGTTCGGGTGACGCTGCCGACGCTGTCGCGGCCGGTCTTGCCCGACCCCGACTTGATGCCCACCGCCTCCTTGAGGAAGTGGGTGGCCGGCGGGGTCTTGGTGACGAAGGTGAAGCTCTTGTCCTGATAGACGGTGATCACCGTCGGCAGGGGCGTGCCCTTCTGGGTGTTTTCGGTGCGGGCGTTGAACTCCTTGCAGAACCCCATGATGTTGACGCCGCGCTGACCCAGCGCCGGCCCGATCGGCGGCGAGGGCGTGGCGGCGCCGGCGGGGACCTGCAGCTTGATGTAGCCCAGGATCTTCTTGGCCATGATGTTCCTCTCTTCAGCCGATGTCGGCCTTGGCTAGAGCCGTGGTGCGGGGTGGCGCCCCTCCCACGGGTTTGAAAAATCGGTTCGGAACGCTAGCTGGTCTTTTCCACCTGGGAATATTCGAGTTCGACCGGCGTGGCGCGGCCGAAGATCGAGACGGTGACGCGCAGGCGGGCGCGATCCTCATCGACCTGCTCCACCGAGCCGTTGAAACTGGCGAAGGGACCATCGATCACCCGCACCGTCTCGCCGATCTCGAAGGTGATGGTCGGCTTGGGCCGCTCGACGCCCTCCTCGATGGCCCCGATGATCCGGGCGACCTCCTTCTCGGAGACCGGCATCGGCCGCGAACCGGAGCCCAGGAATCCGGTTACCTTGGGGGTGTTCTTGACCAGGTGATAGGCTTCGTCCGAAAGGTCCATCTTGACCAGCACGTAGCCGGGGAAGAACTTGCGCTCCGAATTGATCTTGCGACCGCGGCGGATCTCGATGACGTCCTCGGTGGGCACCAGGATCTCGGAGAACGCCTCGTCGAGGCCATGGGAATGGGCCTGCTCGCGGATGCTGTCGGCCACCTTGCGCTCGAAATTCGAGTAGGCGTGGACGATGTACCACTTGTGGCTCGGATTGGCCGCGCGGGTGTGGACGTCGGTCATGGTCGCTGCGTTCACTCCGCGTTGGCCAGCTTGAGCAGGGCGCTGACGCCCAGGCCGAGGATCCAGTCGACCCCGAAGAAGAAGATGGCGGTAAGGATCACCATGATCCCGACCATCACCGAGGTGATCCAGGTTTCCTTCCAGCTCGTCCAGGTGACCTTGCGGGCCTCGGCGCGGACTTCCTGGAGGAACTGGATCGGATTGAACGGCTTTTTCGGCGCGGCGGTCGCGGTCACGGCGCCGCCGGCCGGCGCGCCGCGAAGCGGCGTGCGGCGGCGGATGGCGCTCTGAACGATGCCTTGATCCTTGGCCATGTCGGCCTTCCTCAAACTCTCTTCTTCATCGACGCCGGGACCCTTACAGACATTTGGCAGGAGTGGGGGGACTCGAACCCACGACCCTCGGTTTTGGAGACCGATGCTCTACCAGCTGAGCTACACTCCTTCAGACGACAAACCCTATAACCCTCCCTCCCCTTCATGGGGAGGGAAGATCGCGAAGCGATCGGGTGGGGCTGTCCGAAACCTCCCCGGCCGGGAGAAAATCCATACAGCCCCACCCTGGCGGCTTCGCCGCCTGTCCCTCCCCACAAGGGGGAGGGAGGAAGACGGTCCTACTCGATGATCTTGGCCACCACGCCCGAACCGACGGTGCGACCGCCTTCGCGGATGGCGAAGCGCAGCTTCTCCTCCATGGCGATGGGGGTGATCAGCTCCACGTCCAGCTCGGTGTTATCGCCGGGCATGATCATCTCGACGCCTTCCTTGAGCTTGACGATGCCGGTGACGTCGGTGGTGCGGAAATAGAACTGCGGCCGGTAGTTGGTGAAGAACGGCGTATGCCGGCCGCCCTCGTCCTTGGTCAGGATATAGACCTCGGCGGCGAACTTGGTGTGCGGCGTGATCGAACCCGGCTTGCACAGGACCTGGCCGCGCTCGACATCCTCGCGCTTGGTGCCGCGCAGGAGCACGCCGACATTGTCGCCGGCCTGGCCCTGATCGAGCAGCTTGCGGAACATCTCGACCCCGGTGCAGATGGTCTTCTGGGTCGGACGCAGACCGACGATCTCGACTTCCTCGCCGACCTTGACCACGCCGCGGTCGATCCGGCCAGTGACCACGGTGCCGCGGCCGGAGATCGAGAAGACGTCTTCCACCGCCATCATGAACGGCATGTTCACCGGCCGCTCGGGCTGGGGAATGTAGCTGTCCACCGCCGCCATCAGCGCGATGACCGATTGCTCGCCGATCTCCGGGGTCTTGCCTTCGAGCGCCGCCAGGGCGGAGCCCTTGACGATCGGAATGTCGTCGCCGGGGAACTCGTAGCTGGAGAGCAACTCGCGCACCTCCATCTCGACCAGCTCGAGCAGCTCCTCGTCATCGACCATATCGACCTTGTTCAGATAGACCACCAGGGCCGGCACGCCGACCTGACGGGCGAGCAGGATGTGTTCGCGGGTCTGGGGCATCGGGCCGTCGGCGGCCGAGACCACCAGGATCGCGCCGTCCATCTGGGCGGCGCCGGTGATCATGTTCTTCACATAGTCGGCGTGGCCGGGGCAATCGACGTGGGCGTAGTGCCGGTTGGCCGTCTCATACTCGACGTGGGCGGTGTTGATGGTGATGCCGCGCGCCTTCTCCTCGGGGGCGGCGTCGATGTCGGCATAGCTCATCACCTTTGCCCCGCCGCTCTTGGCCAGCACCGTGCTGATCGCCGCGGTCAGGGTGGTCTTGCCATGATCGACGTGACCGATGGTGCCGATGTTGCAGTGCGGCTTGTTGCGTTCGAATTTTGCCTTGGCCATTTCGTCTCGAGCTCCAGCCCAGGGGGGCTTTTTCCAGCGGGTTTAAGGTTCAGTCGTCTTTCTCTTACGTGTACTTCTTGACCACTTCGTCGGCCACCGCCTGCGGCACCGCTTCGTAGTGGTCGTAGTCCATGTGGAACTGCGCCCGGCCCTGGCTCATGGACCGCAGGGTGTTCACATAGCCGAACATATTGGCCAGCGGCACCATGGCGATGATCACCTGGGCGTTGCCCCGCTGATCGGTGCCCTGGATCATGCCGCGGCGGGAATTGAGGTCGCCGATGACGTCGCCCACGTAGTCTTCCGGGGTGGTGACTTCAACCTTCATGATCGGTTCGAGCAGCTTGGGGTGGGCCCGGTCGCGTAGTTCCCGGAAGGCGGCCCGGGCCGCGATCTCGAACGCCAGGACGCTGGAATCGACGTCGTGGGAGGCGCCGTCGATCAGCGTGGCCTTGAAGTCGATGACCGGGAAGCCGGCAAGCAGGCCATTCTCCTTGGCCTGCAGCAGGCCCTTCTCGACGCCCGGAACGAATTCGCGCGGCACCGATCCGCCGACCACCTTGTTCTCGAAGGAATACCCGGTCCCGGCCTCCACCGGTTCGAACACCAGCTTGATCCGCGCGAACTGGCCCGATCCGCCGGTCTGTTTCTTGTGGGTGTAGTCGATCTCGGTCCGGCGCCCCAGGGTCTCGCGGTAGGCGACCTGCGGCTGGCCGATGTTGGCCTCGACCTTGTAGGTGCGCTTGAGGATATCGACCTTGATGTCCAGGTGCAGCTCGCCCATGCCCTTGAGGATGGTCTGGCCGCTCTCCTGGTCGGTGGAGACCCGGAAGGTCGGGTCCTCGGCGGCGAGCTTCTGGAGCGCCACGCCGAGCTTTTCCTGATCGGCCTTGGACTTCGGCTCGATGGCGATCTCGATCACCGGATCGGGGAAGTCCATCTTTTCCAGGATGATCGGCGAGCGGCTCGGATCGCACAGCGTGTCGCCGGTGCGGGTGTCCTTGAGGCCGGCCAGGGCGACGATGTCGCCGGCGTAGGCTTCCTTGATGTCTTCCCGGTTGTTGGAGTGCATCAGCAGCATCCGCCCCACCCGCTCCTTGCGGTCGCGCGAGGAGTTGAGCAGGCCCATGCCGCTTTCCAGCTTGCCCGAATAGATCCGGCAGAAGGTCAGCGAGCCGACGAAGGGATCGTCCATGATCTTGAACGCCAGCACCGACAGCGGCTGGTCGTCGGACGCCTGGCGGGTCACCGGCAGTTCGGTCTTGAAGTCGATGCCGGGCGTCGGCGGGATGTCCACCGGCGACGGCAGATATTCCACCACCGCATCAAGCAGCGGCTGCACACCCTTGTTCTTGAACGCCGAACCGCAGAGGACCGGATAGAAGGCGCCGGTCAGCACGGCCTTGCGGATGCACTTGTTGAGCACCTCGGCCGAGGGTTCCTCGCCGTTCAGATAGGATTCCATCGCCTCGTCGTCGAGTTCGACGGCGTTCTCGACCATGAAATGGCGCGCCTCGTCGGCGGCGGTCTTGAGATCGGCGGGGATCGGTTCGTCGTGATAGTTGGCCCCCAGGCCTTCGCTGTCCCAGACCACCGCCTTCATGCGCACGAGGTCGATCAGCCCCTTGAGCGAGGCCTCCGAGCCGATCGGAATCTGGATCGGCACCGCCTTGACCCCCAAGCGGTCGCGGATCGATTCGACGCACTTCTCGAAGTCGGCCCCGATCTTGTCCATCTTGTTGACGAACACGATGCGCGGGACATCGTAGCGGTCGGCCTGCCGCCAGACGGTTTCGGTCTGGGGTTCAACACCCTGATTTCCATCCAGAACAGCGACGCAGCCGTCGAGGACGCGCAGCGAGCGTTCGACCTCGATGGTGAAATCCACGTGTCCGGGCGTGTCGATGATGTTGAGGCGCTTGCCGTTCCAGATGGCGGTGGTGGCCGCCGAGGTGATGGTGATCCCCCGTTCCTGCTCCTGCTCCATCCAGTCCATGGTCGCCGCGCCGTCGTGGACCTCGCCGATCTTGTGGCTCTTGCCGGTGTAGTAGAGGATCCGCTCGGTGGTCGTGGTCTTGCCGGCATCGATGTGGGCCATGATGCCGAAGTTCCGATAGTCCTCGATTTTGTGCAGGCGGGGCATGGCGGGGTTTCTTGAACGAAGCTCGTGCGTGAGGGCTGGCGAGGGCGGCGGGGGTCTAGCCCAATCCACCCCCGCCCGAAAGGGCATGGCTGATTGGTTTTGGCGCTTTCTGGGCGCTACCAGCGGTAATGCGAGAAGGCGCGGTTGGCTTCGGCCATCTTATGGGTGTCTTCGCGCTTTTTTACCGCCGATCCGCGATTGTTCGATGCGTCGAGCAGTTCGCCGGCCAGCTTCTCGGTCATGGTGTTCTCGCCGCGCTTGCGGGCGGCGGTGACCAGCCAGCGGATGGCCAGCGCGCGGCGGCGATCGGGACGGACCTCCATCGGCACCTGGTAGGTGGCGCCGCCGACCCGGCGGGACTTCACCTCGACCGACGGCGAGACGTTCTCAAGCGCCGAATGGAAAGTCTCCAGCGGCCCCTGATCGCGGCGCTTGGCCTCGAGGATGTCGAAGGCGCCATAGATGATGTTCTCGGCGACGGCCTTCTTTCCCTCGTACATGACGTAGTTCATGAACTTGGTGATCACCAGGTCGCCGAATTTGGGATCGGGAAGGACATCGCGCTTCTCGGCGCGGCGGCGGCGGGACATGAGCTTTTAGGTCCTTACTTCGGGCGCTTGGCGCCGTAGAGGGAGCGCCGCTGGCGACGGTCCTTGACGCCCTGGGTGTCGAGGACCCCGCGCAGGATGTGATAGCGGACGCCCGGAAGGTCCTTGACCCGCCCGCCCCTGATCAGAACGACGGAGTGTTCCTGCAGGTTGTGGCCTTCGCCGGGAATGTAGCACACCGCTTCGATGCCGGAGGTGAGGCGAACCTTGGCGACCTTGCGCAGGGCGGAATTGGGCTTCTTCGGGGTCACCGTATAGACCCGCGTGCACACGCCGCGGCGCTGGGGCGAGCCCTTGAGGGCCGGCACCTTGTTGCGGGCGACCTTGCCCGCGCGCGGCTTGCGGATCAGCTGGTTGACTGTCGGCATTGGTTCTTTCGTGCGTTCCGTGGCGTCGAGGCGGGTGGATAGCTTGAAGTCGCCGCGGCTGGCCGCCGAACGCCTCCGACAAACGCGAAATCGCGCCGAGCCGCTTCAACCGCGATCCCGGTGCGCTTAAAGGACGTCCGCTGGCGGACCTCCGGTTCGTCGGAGCCGAAGATGGAGGTCCGGCCGCGAAATGAGCGCGGGTGATACGCGCCGACGGCCAATCCGTCAACGCCCCGGCGTGGCGCGCCCCGACGTGGTGGGGGGGCCGACGCGGACCACGCCCGGTCCGAACACCCGCCGGGTCACCGGACCGGTGACCCGCGCCGCGGCGACCAGGCCGGGACCTGTGACCTGGGCGCGAAGGTCGCCGGCCACGCCGCCGAAGCGGACCACGCCGGAGCCCGCCACCGAAGCGGCCATGTCCCCGACCCTGCCGTCGGCGACGAGGATCGCGCCGCCTCCGGCGATGCGGGCGTCCAGCGAGCCGGAGACGAAATCGGCGCCGATGTCGCCGTCGCCGGTGGAAAGCGCGGTGAGACGGCCGGCGATCCGGCCGACCGCCACGCGGCCCGATCCGGCCACGCTGAGATCGGCCGACGCGGCCGAGCCGGCCCGCACCGCGCCGGAGCCGGCTTCGGCCAGGCGCAGATGGCCGGCGACATTGCCGATCAGCCAGTCGCCGCAGCCCTGGTTAGCGAAATCCAGTGTCCGCGTGCGCCCGATCGCTCCGAACACCGCCTCGCCGGCCGAGACGCGCACATCCAGCGGCGCGTGGATCACCAGTTGGGGCATGTCGTCGTAGCCCAGGACCCCCCGGCCGCGGATCCGGACAGTGGGGCGCCCCATCAGGGAGCGGCAGGAACGCGACTTGTGACGAACGTCGCCATCGACGAACACGGCCTCGCCGAACCGGCTGATTCTTAACGGAAAGGCGCGGTTGGCCCTGACGAGATCGACGCGCACGTCGGTTCGCGCCTCGGCGACCACCACCGCCCGCGCCACCGCGCCCCTGATCTGCACCGACGGCGTCGCCCCCGCCCCGGACGCCGAAATCGCCCCGACCCCAGCGAGGGCGAGCAGGAATCGCATGCGGCCTTCCCTCCCGAGGAGACAGAGGTCGCGACGCTAGCCGACCTGGGCGGCGATCGCAGCCCCTATTCGCGCCGGCGACCGCCGAGCCCGCCAGGGATCAGCCGCCGATCCGCACCTCCCCCGATCCGGCGACGTGCTTGGTCACCGAGCCGGTGACCCGGCCGACAGTGACGTCGCCGGAACCGGCGATCGAGGCTTCCAGGCTCTGAGCGACACCGGAGAACAGCACATCGCCCGAGCCCGACACCGACACCCGCATCTCCGTCGCCTCGCCGCCATGGGCGCGGACATCGCCGGAGCCGGCGACGTGGACCCGCAGCGGCCCGTGGATGGCGGCCGCCTCGATATCGCCCGATCCGGAGGTGGCGGCGGTGAGGCCGCCGCGGATTTCGCGGGTGTGGATGTCGCCCGACCCCGAGATGCGCAAGTCGGCCGACCCCGCCGCGCCGGTCCGCGCGTCGCCGGAGCCGGAGATCGAGATGCGCATCGGTCCAGCCACATTGGCCACCGTCCACCCGCCGCAGCCGCCGATCCGCAGATCGACGCTGCCGCTGCGGCCGATCGCGCCGAAGACCGTATCGCCGGCCCCGACATCGACGTCCATCGGCGCGTGGACGACCACCTGGGGCAGGTCGGCGAGATCGAAGTCGCCGAGGCCGAAGACGAACACCCGGGTGTGGCCGAAGGCGGTGTGGCAGCCGTGCGGTCGCATGGTCAGGCCGCCGTCGATCACCACCCGGTCGCCATCCCGGCTGATCCTCAGCGGCAGGCGCGGGTTGGCGCGGGTCACGGTCACCGTGATATCCGGGCGGGCTTCGGGAAGGACGGTCACCCGCGCCACCGCGTGATCGATCTCCACCATCGGCGCGGCCGCCGCGGCGCCGCAGGCCGCGCTCGCCGCCAGGACGAGCGCCGTCGTCAGGAAGTCTCGCATCTGTTGCTTGCCTCGCTCACCAGTCGATGAGCAAGGCTACGCCGCTGATCTCGCGGGGGCAGCTTAATTCGCGGTCATGGTCGGGGCTGGTGGAGCGGGTAGCGGGAATCGAACCCGCATATTCAGCTTGGAAGGCTGCTGCACTACCATTGTGCTATACCCGCATTCGCCTTGAGGGAACCGCGTGGTGGGGGAAGCAGGACTCGAACCTGCGAAGGCGTACGCCAGCGGATTTACAGTCCGCCCCCTTTGCCGCTCGGGACATTCCCCCGACGCGAGTCCTTCAGAATACGAACCGACCGCTCCGCCGTCATGAAAACCCTGGCCATCACCGTCCCTCGCGATGGTAAGGAACCCATTTCGAGCAAACGCTTGCCCGGGCCTCATTTTGGAGCGCGTCTTATAGTGACCTCGAACCGGCAACGCAACGAGCGCCGGGACCCCCGCGGACGCCCCGCCGCCGGTCCCGATCACGCCGCCGGCCTCGGTCACCGGCGACGGCTGGAAGAGGCTCAGGCGGAATGGATCTGGGGGTGGCACGCGGTCGCCGCGGCGCTGGAGAACCCCCGGCGCGAACCGCTCAAGCGCCTCGTCGCCACCGCCGAGCGCGCCCGCCGTCTGGCCGAAGCCGACCCCTCCCGGCCGATCGAGATCCTCGATGGGCCGGCCATCGCCCGCCTCCTGCCGGCCGGCGCGATTCACCAGGGGGTCGCCCTGCGGGTCCCGCTGATCGAACCTCTCGACCTGGCGGAACTGGGACGCCCGGCCGCCGGCTTCCTGGTCATGCTCGACCAGGTGACCGACCCCCAGAACGTCGGCGCCGTGTTCCGCAGCGCCGCCGCCCTGGGCGCGCGCGGGGTGATCGTCCAGGACCGCCACGCCCCGCCGCTGGCCGGCGCCCTGGCCAAGGCGGCGGCGGGCGCCATCGACCGCGTCGCCCACGCCCGGGAGGTCAATCTGTCGCGCGCCCTGGACCGTCTGGAAGCCATGGGCTGGCGCGCCGTCGGCCTGGATTCGGCGGCGGCCGAGGAGCTGGCCTCGGTGCTGGACGGCGGCCCGACGGTGATCGTCCTGGGGTCCGAAGGCGAGGGTCTGCGCCGTCTGGTCCGCGAGCACTGCGACGCCCTGGCGCGGATCGCCATGCCCGGAGGCTTCGAAAGCCTGAATATCGCCGCCGCGGCGGCCATCGCCCTCTACGAGGCCAGCCGCGCCGGCTCGGGAGCGAGACCCTGAGCGCGCTCCTGGCTCACTGGAGCGCGCCCCTCGCCGCCTTCTTCCAGGTGGTGCTGATCGACCTGACGCTGGCCGGCGACAACGCGGTGGCCGTCGGGCTCGCGGCGGCCGGCCTGCCCCACCGGCTCCAGCGCCGGGCGATCGTGCTCGGCCTGGGCGCGGCGGTGGTGATGCTGAGCGGCTTCGCCCTGGTGGCGGTGCAGCTCCTGAAGCTTGTCGGTCTTCTGCTGGCCGGCGGCCTGCTGCTCTTGTGGGTGTGCTGGAAGATGTGGCGCGACCTCATCCGCCAGGGCCGCGCCCAGGAGGCCCTGGGCGAAGCGGTGCTGGAAGGGACCGATGTTCCGGCCCCAAAGAAAGCCAAGACCCTGCTGCGCGCCCTGATCCAGATCCTCATCGCCGACCTCTCGATGTCGCTGGACAACATCCTGGCGGTGGCCGGCGCGGCGCGGCAGCACCCGCAGGTGCTGGTCTTCGGCCTGATCCTGTCGATCACCCTGACCGGCTTCGCCGCCGCCTGGATCGCCAGGTTCCTGCACCGCAGCCCGTGGCTGGGCTACATCGGCCTGATCATCGTCCTCTACGTCGCCGGCTCGATGATCTGGCAGGGCTCACGCGACGTGCTGGCCGACGTCCACCATCACCACGTCGCCTTCCAGGCGCCGGCGGCCAAGACGCCGTTCGGCGGCCCGCGATCGTTCAGGGTATGACGACAGCGGATCTTCAGGCTTTGGCGGCCTTCCTGCCCGCCCTGCGAGAGCCGGGATTCAGGGCAGGAGAACTTTGCGGCGGCGACGAGATCGAGCCGGGCGTCTTCCGGGCGCCGTTCGTTTCATACGCTCCCGTCGTCGACTCGTTCGTCGAAACCGCCTACGCGCACGCCTGGGTCCTCAAAGGCTTCGACTGGGCGGCGTGGGCGCAGTCCGCCGAAGCGAAAGCTTTGCGCGACGACGAGACCGCCGTCCGCAGCGCCACGCCGGAGCAACTCGCGCGTCTGCTCACCGTTTGCATCCGGCAGGATCGTTTTGTCGACGGCGCCCTGATGGATGCGTTCGACTCCGGCCTGATCCCCCGCATCGTCCAGCGCGCCGCCGCTCTGGCGGGCGCTCCACCTTCCTTGACAGTGGATGAGAGCGATGCGTGAACTTCCTGATCGTCCAACTCCTTCACCGCTTCCTTCAAGTCCTGGCCGCCGCGCTATCATGGGGCGAGGGCGAGCCAGCAGGCCATGGACGCTTGTCCCTCTTAGGCGACGCTCAAGAACGAATGCTCCAATTCGGACGTCCTGCCGGGTACTGCGATGATCCCCCCACGAGACCGTCGTGGCCGGGCGTCAGTCCCGGCCACCCAAGAACGCAAACCGTGCAATGGCCGCGCCCGGGCGCGGCCACGTCGAACGGCGGTGTTCCTGGATCGCCGGGACTGACGCCCGCCGATGACGGG
>Ga0208849_1001675_pt1 | contig 14386 bp, 14 predicted proteins | sample NGESurdeep072012_10_FD_184470 | JGI IMG/M metagenome (GOLD analysis project Ga0208849, IMG submission 184470) | Arctic peat soil microbial communities from Barrow, Alaska - NGEE Surface sample 53-3 deep-072012 (SPAdes) | ecosystem: Environmental > Terrestrial > Soil > Wetlands > Peat ...
AGGCGCACTTTTCGAGAGCATTTCGCCCCCCAAATGCGAAAACTCATCCATGAACCCCTCTGCCATCGAAATTATGCACCTGCGCAGAGGTTCCTTAGAAACAGTCCCAGCGCCTTGTCGTCTTCGGCTATGAGTAATCTCATGAGAGCCTTTCCATTCATTCGATCTCGGCTTTCAATCTGTGCCCTGCTTCTTGTTGCAACTTCTTTTCCGGCTGCTCTCTCGTTATGGCTGGCCCAGTGAGCCGCGGCGAGCAAGGCACTACTCAACATTCCCGTGTGGAAGAAAGGAACACAATCAAGAACATTGGAAAATAAGAGCCAATTGCAGAAAGGGGCCGCTGGAAATTCAGCGTCCTTTAATGGGTGTGAACGTTCTGAGGTGTGACGGTCATCACACGTAATTCCCGAAAGCTCAGAACATCCTTGATTTATCGACCAAAACTCTGCTCCTGTTTACTCAGAAATCGCTTCACTGCTCTCAGCACGCATCTCTTTAAAGCCGCATCCCAGCCGGGCCTGGAAAATATCGCTCGCCGCAATCTGAGATAAATGAGGAAATCCCCACTTCGGCCCCCGCCTTCGGGTCCAGAATTGCATCAGATTTGTGCCTTTTCCAGCTCGTTTAAAGATAGTTAACTCGTTTAGTTCGTTGGAATTCTGGCCGTAAGATTACCAAAGTGTATACTGGTGCCTTAAGAGTCCTACAAAAGCGCTATCGCCCTTTCTTAAAAAATAGCCGATGCTGTCGTTAATAGACATTAGATAAAGCGCGGCGCAACGCACGCGCACGAACGGAGTACCTTGGTTGACTGGAGCAAACTACCCGATTTAGGAGCCGTCGCGCTCCTCACCTTGGCTTTTGCATCTGTCGCACGGCATGCGCGCGCATCGGTCTCCGCCATCTGGCTCACCGGCTGGCTGCTGATCGCAGTTCATTTCGCAGCCTTCATGTTTTTGGGCGCCCCTGGATACTGGGCTGACCTCGCGACCTTTGTTGGCCTTGCCGCTCTCGTTGCCGCCGGCGTTCTGTTTATGTGGGCGGCCGTTCCCCATCGCGCGCAACAGCGCTCCAGCCGCTGGATGCTCATAATCCTGCTGACGATCTATACGCTCTATTTCGGACTTCTCGTCATCGACCCCATCGCGTCCTGGGCTCTGACTCCCGTTGCGGTCCTGATCGGAGTCTTGCCGCTCGCTATTTCTCTGTTGACCCTATCCGAATTCACACATCCGCTGCGCTGGACGATCGTCGGCCTCAACCTTGCACTCTCGATTTTCCTGTTGATCTTCCAGCATCAACCCGGCATGGGCCCAATGCTTGCCTTTGAGGCGGTGCTGTTCACCGTTTACCTTGGCTGCGCCATCCATTTCTGGGTCACTTATAGGCGCGCAACCGCAGGAGCCTTCATCACCATCGCCGCCTTCTTCGCCTGGGCTGGCGTCTTCGTCGCCGGACCGTGCATCGCCTATTACTTTCCCAATCTCCATCTCGAAAACGAGGTCTGGAATCTGCCCAAGTACGTCGTAGCGGTGGGCATGATCATGCTTCTTCTCGAGGATCAACTCGAGTACAACAAGTTCCTGGCTCTGCACGACGAATTGACCGGCCTGCCCAACCGCCGTCTCTTTCAGGATCGACTGGTCGGCTCCATTGAGCGCGCGCGCCGCACCGGCTCGCATGTCGCTTTGCTTCTCCTCGACCTCGACAATTTCAAGCAGGTCAACGACACCGCGGGCCATCATGTCGGCGACCAATTGCTCAAGCATGTGAGCGATCTCTTCACTGGGCGAGTGCGCAAGTCCGACACAGTGGCGCGCACTGGAGGCGATGAGTTCTCCGTAATTCTTGAAGAGCCCATGACCCGCGCCGACGCTGCCCGTGTCGGAAAGATCCTTACCAAACTCCTCGAAGAACCGGTCACCTTCGAAGGAAAAGCGGTCCTGGTCGGCGCCAGCGTGGGCATCGCCGTCTTTCCCGACGATGCCAAGGATGCCGAATCTTTGCGCATCGCAGCCGACCTCCGCATGTATGCCGGCAAGAATGCCGCGCGGGATATGAACGCCAAAGATGCGACAGCCCAGCCACACAAGCGGAAATCGCCGCGCGGCGTAAAGAGCGAGTCGAGGCTGCCCGGCTTTCAAACCGCGGAGTAATCCGCTGCCTCGGCCACTTGGCCTCTTAGAAACTCACCACCTCGAACGTCCTCCACAAACAGAAGGCCCGGACAATTTGTCCGGGCCTTCTGTTCTTCAAGTGAGCAGCCTAATCATCCCTGCCCCCCGCCGGGTCCACGTCTGCCGCGCCGACGCCTGCGCCCGCTGTTGGCGCCTGCGCCGGAGCCTGCACCCGGCCTGCCGCCGCCGCCGGACGGTGGTCCGCCGGCGCGAACAACCGGAGCTCCATCCACGCGGTTGAAGTTGGGCTCGTTTGCCTCGTCGATCTCCACGCCGCCGCCCGGTTCATCGAAGTCGTCTCCGCCCTCGATAAGAATCGTGCTCTGGTTTGAGCTTGGCTGGCGCTCGTCGAACTCATGCCGCGGCGCTGCGGCCCTCGGGGTTGGCGCCGGTGCCGATACTGATGCCGCAACAGGCTGCGAATCCCCTGCCTCTTCATCTTGCGCCGGAGCCGATTGTCCCAGCTTTGCCTTCTGCTCCTTGATGAGTGCCTTCCGGCTCAGCTTGATGCGATTGCCTTCGATGGCCAGCACCTTAACCATCACCTGATCGCCTTCGCGCAGTTCGTCCTTCACTTCCTTTACGCGATGCTCGGCAATCTCGGAGATGTGCAGCAGTCCATCTGTTCCAGGGAACAACTCCACAAACGCGCCAAATTCGGCCAGCCGCACAACTTTGCCCAGGTACGTCTTGCCGATCTCGGGAACCGCGGTCAGGTTGCCGATGATGGCGAGTGCCTTCGCCAGGCCCTCAGCGTCGCTCGATGCCACGCTCACCTTGCCGGTGTCGTCCACATCGATCTTCGCGCCGGTCTGCTCCACGATGCCGCGAATCGTCGCGCCACCCTTGCCTATCAGGTCGCGAATCTTGTCCGTCGGAATCATCACGGTCTCGATGCGCGGTGCATACTTCGAGCGCTCCACGCGTGGACCGTCCAGCACCGCGTCCATCTTGTCCAGCAGGAACAGCCGGCCTTGACGCGCCTGCTCCATCGCCTGCTGCAAGATCTCGCGAGTCAGGCCGCCGATCTTGATGTCCATCTGTAGAGCGGTAATTCCCTTGCGCGTTCCGGCCACCTTGAAGTCCATGTCGCCGTAGTGGTCTTCCGCGCCGGCGATGTCCGTCAGGATGGCGTAGTCGTCGCCTTCCTTCACCAGACCCATCGCCACTCCAGCGACCGAGCCTTTCAGCTTGATGCCGGAATCGTACAGTGCCAAACTCGCGCCGCACACTGAAGCCATCGAAGACGAACCGTTCGACTCCAGAATGTCGCTCACGATGCGGATTGAATACGGTGACTCGTCAGCGCTTGGCAAAACCGCGCTGATCGCGCGCTCCGCCAATGCTCCGTGGCCCACTTCGCGCCGGCCCACGCCGGTCATGCGGCCTGTTTCGCCTACGCTGAACGGCGGAAAGTTGTAATGCAGCATGAAGTTCTTGCGCTTCTCGCCCTCGTAGCTTTCGAGCCTCTGCCCGTCGTCCGCCGTGCCCAGCGTCGCCGTGACCAGTGCCTGCGTCTCGCCGCGCGTAAACAGTGCCGACCCGTGCGTCCGTGGCAGCACGCTCGTCTCAATAGTGATTTGGCGAATCTCGTCGAATGCGCGCCGGTCAGGCCGGATGCGCTCCTTCGTCACCTGCTCGCGGAACATCCGCTCGCGTAATAGCTCGTAATAGTGAGAAAGCCTCTTTTTCGCAGATGGATCGTCAGCCGGCAGCTCAGCTGCTAGCTCGTCCTTGATCTGCTTCACCAACGCATAGCTCTCAGTCTTGGCGTGCGCCTTGGTGTCCAGCGCATCTTTCAGCCGGTCGCCGATCTTTGCCTTCAACTCGCCGTAATAAGCCTCGTCCACTTCAGGAGCGGCAAACTTCCGCTTCGGCTTGCCGGCCTTCGACACCAACTCTTCAATCGCCGCGACGATTTTCTTAATCTCGGTATGCGCAAACTCGATCGCCGCCAGAATAACCTCTTCGGTCTCTTCCTTGGCGCCCGACTCGATCATCACAATGCCGTCCTTATGGCCGACCACCATGATGTTCATCGTCGTTGCTTTGCGTTCAGCGTATGTGGGATTCACCACAAACTCGCCGTCTACGCGTCCCACGCGCACCGCTCCAACGATCGCACTAAAGGGAATGTCCGACAGGGCCACTGCAGCTGCTGCCGCATTGATTCCGATCACATCGGGATCGTTCTCCTTATCCGCGGAGAGAACCAGTGCGATCAGCTGTGTTTCGTTGCGAAATCCATCCGGGAAAAGCGGGCGCAGAGGCCGATCGATCTGACGGCAGGTCAGAATCTCTTTTTCGCTGGGCCGGCCTTCGCGCTTGATGAATCCGCCGGGAATGCGTCCGCCGGCGTAGGTGTACTCGCGGTAGTCCACCGTGAGCGGGAAGAAGTCGATGCCTTCCCTGGGATCGGGAGATGCCACTGCAGTGGACAGAACAACAGTTTCGCCGGTCGTTACCAGCGCTGCGCCAGAGGCCTGCTTGGCCATGCGGCCGGTCTCAAAGACCAGTCGCTTGCCGCCGGATAGCTCGACGGCTACATCGTGTTTCGTAGACATAGTGTCCTCGTTTCGTTTTTTTCGCTTGGGAAATTTGTGGGGGGAACGCGCGGATTCTGAAGGGTGCAAGCGTTGACCTTGAAGGCTACGGGCTTTGACTTGAAGGGTACGGGCTTTAGCCCGTACGTCAACCACCCGCTCAATATCTGGGCTTTAGCCCCTGAGAGATTCTTCCTCGCGCCCCGTGTGTGAGTGTTTGAAGTTTTGAAAGGGCACGACTTTAGTCGTGCCGCAAACCGGCCAAAACGATCCGGGGCTTTAGCCCCCGAGGGAATTCCTCCCGGGCCGCGCCGACACCTCAGCACTAGCTCAGGCGTCCCTTGCGGATCGCCCGGCGCGCCTTGGTCAGGTGTTCCAGGTTGGAGGTGGACCGTGACCAGTGTCCGGTCTGAATGCTTCCGGTTCAATGTCTGCTTTCGTCGATTACTTGCGGATTCCGAGTTTGCCGATCACGTCGCGATAGCGGTCCGTGTCGTGCGTTTTCAGGTAATCCAGCAGGCGGCGGCGCTTGCTCACCAGCATCAACAAACCACGCCGGGATGCATGATCCTTCTTGTGGGCTTTGAAATGCTCGGTAAGGTCGGTGATCCGCTCGCTCAGAATCGCGATCTGGACCTCCGGCGATCCGGTGTCCGTATCATGGGTCCGGAAGCGTTTGATCAGGTCTGTCTTTTTTTCAATCGCCAGCACGGCGTAGGTAACTCCTCATTCTCTGTCGTTTCCACTCTTCAGTGTCTACTGAAAGATTAACATGAACGCCTTCTGCCACAAAGCCTGCACTGCCGCCCTGCCCCCGCGAACCAATATGGCAACTTTCCAATCACTGCGCCCCGAACCGGAACAGCCTGATGTCGAACCGCTCGCGGATCGCCTCGACAATTTGCAACTGCGCCGCATCTGGATGGAGGGGATTGAGGAGGTAATTCCAGGTATGAGGAACAATTGCAGAGGGCACCCGTGCCAGAGGTGTTTCCAATGAGGCAAGCCATGCGTCGCCGATACCGCGCGTAAACTCTCCATGTTCACGCCAGTCGCTTGGGGCAAGTGCACTCAGCGGCTTTGTTGCAAGATCATCTGGAACTGAGATTTGAAGTAGCTGATAGACACGTGGAAGAATCCCGCCTGGGGCGCGATCCGTCAAATGAACGATTCGCTCCAACATTGCGCTGGCTGGATTTTCCGCCAGATAGACAATGAACCGACCTTCCGTATGCCAACGCCCAGAGCCGCCCCGCGAACCCTCGCCACTCAAATCGGCGTAATTACTAATGCGCCATAATCGAGTTATCGGAGAAATGCCTTCCAGCCGCGCCACCTAGACAAACATTCCTTCGTCAATCTGAATCAGAAACTCCCGTACCGCATGTTCGCCCGCTTCTGTTCGCAGCATTTCCAGTGCAGTCTTTCCATCGAAGCGCTGCTTCTTGCCGCACAACCATTCCCTGCCATCGTCTCGATCGCTGTACACCTTCACCGCCAACTCATACACCCGCACCACGCGTGCCAGACGGTCTGACTCATCAATACTCAACGGCTCCTGGCGCGCGCGCCGGTGCTTCAATGTTCGAGCCGGGATCACCACCTCCAGCAGATACTTAATCGCGATGCCGGAATAGGCCGAAAACTCCTCCAGCATCGCAATCGGAAGCCCGCGTTCGACTTCCCTCCAATCAAACGTGAAGGGCGGCGGCGAAAATGCGACCTGTGCAGCTTGACTCATACAGACATTATGCCACACTTTCTGCGGCATTTTGTCTATTTTGCATATAACTGAAAATAAATGACATATAGTGCGACTTCCCGCTCGCAGGGCACGCCGCCTCAATCCGCCGTCGCATTCCGCCACTAGCTGGCCTAAAGTCACAATCCTCGCGCCGTAATAGTCCGCTATCCATACGCGAAACGAGTGAATCCGCAGAATGGATTTGTGAGGATTGATTTTTCATACTGACCTGCCATCAGTTGGGGCATGGCTGCCATCTCATCTTGTATATGGTTGCTCTCGTCCTGGGCCACCGATTTCCCCACCCGGCCGGAGAACGTTAAGCGTGAGCTCCGGTCAATTCATCGAGCAGCACAACACCTATTAAGGAGAAGAAAATGGCCGAATCATCTCTCGTCGGAATCGGGAAGCTATCCGCTGGCTGGGCCATTGCATTAAGCGTTCTGTTGATCCTCGCGGGCATTCTGGCGATCGTCATTCCGCCGGCCGCAGGCGTCGGAGTGGCCATCGTCATCGCCTGGCTGGTGCTGCTAGGCGGTGTGGCGCACCTCGCTATCGCCTGGCATATCCGTTCGACCGGAGGCATGGTCTGGGAGCTTCTAGTTGGTCTGCTTTACCTCGCGATCGCAGTTTACATGCTGCTTTGGCCGGTCGCCGGTCTCGCCTCGCTTACCTTGCTTCTCGCCGCTTACCTCTTCGCCAAAGGCGTTGTGGTGTTGATTCTGGCCTATCGCATCCGCCAGCATTCGGGCGCCGGCTGGCTTTTCTTCGATGGCGTCATCGCCCTGATTCTCGGCGCGATGATCGGTCTCAGCTGGCCGTGGAGCAGCGAGTGGGCCATCGGCACTCTGATCGGGATCAGCATGATTTTCGCCGGAATCACCCGTCTGCCAATGGCACTCGCCGCACGCCGGCTTGTTGCGAACCCTGCATAGCCGCGTGGCCGTTGCGCGAACGACACCTATTCCAGAATAGCTTCCGCGAACAGCCGCTGAAGCCGAGCAGCATTTGCCGTATTCGCGCCCCGACGGACAGTCCTCCGACTGTGAGGCGACCTCGGTCCCTGACTTTCTATTCCTATTGACTTTTCCCTACCCGCTTAATCAAGTTCCCTTGGTCCCTCTGTCCCTGTCTTTCTACTCCCGACTGGCCATTACCTACCGGCTGTTCCCTATTGGCTACTCACTATTGGCTGCTCCCTGCATCTGCCCAATAATTCGCGCGCGCCACAATCCTCGCCCCATAATCCTCGGCCGTCTTCACGCGAATCGCATGCAACCCTGGCGTCGGGTCCGACGGGCTGAACGTGATCAAATACCGGTTGCGCGCATCCCGCGCCGCCGTCATCACCCGCGCCTCGAACCGCTTGTCGCCCACAAACGTCGTGTACTCGCCGCCGCTCTCCATCGCCACTTCCTTCGCGACATTCTTCTTGAAGGCCTTCACCGCCATTACCAGCGCGCCCACCATACTCATGGTTCGGTCTTCGCCGCTATCCTTCACGTCGTGCCCCAACTCCGCCAACGCCGGCGAAAAACTCACGCTCAGCACCAGCACATCCGATTCGCCGATCATCCTTATCAGCTCCATCGGCTTTGTGTGCTTGCTCCCGTGGTCGCGCTCCTCGCTGATCAGCAGCAGCACACGCCGGTACTCCTTGGGCTGCGACTCCAGCAACGTCACGCCATAATTCACCGTGTCCAGAATCGCCGCACCGCCGTCTCCCGGCTCCAGTCGCGTCAACTCCGTGTTCACCTCGTCGCCCGAGTGCGTAAAGTCCTGGATCAGTTGCGGCTCGGAATCGAATCCCACCAGCGCCACCTGGCTTCGTGGGTCCGACAGAAACACATCGAGCAACGGGCCCAACCGCGCCAGCTTGTCAAACTCCAGCACGCTCACTCCGCCCTGCTCCACCGCAACCACCAGTGCCACCGGAGCCGTGTCCATCTCCGGCTGCACTTTAATTTTCTGTGGCACGCCGTTGTCTTCAAGAACAAAATCGCTCGGCTTCAGCCCATAGAGAATGCCTCCGCTCTTCTTCTCCACCAGCGTCGGCACCAGCACTTCCGTCGTTGTAACGCGCAGGGTCGGGGCGCCATTTTGTGCCGCGGGCATCGGCTGCGGCGATTCAATTGGCGGCAATTGCTGTGCCCGTAAAAACGTCAACGGCGCGGACATTGTCATCGCGGCGAGCAGAAGAATTCCTCGCATCTTTATTGAATATCGAATCATTTTGAGGATTTTGTCACTGCGGGAAAACCTTCATGCCACGGCTGCCTCGTTCCGTTGTTCCCTTGGTCCCGGTTTTTCTGCTCCCTACTGGCCATTCCCTATTCCCTACTTCGTCCGCGCCTCGCGCTCCAGCTCACCCGTCCACGCCAGAAAACGTAACAGCTCCCAGCGCTCGGCCCACATAAAGCCAAGCACGCTCCTCGCAGTCAGTGTTTCGGCTTTTTTGCCGGAATAGGTCTCCACGCGCCAGCGCAAAAACGCGCTTCGCCACGGAGCCAGCCTGTGGCCCCGCGTCGCATTCCATAAGAAACGCAGCGCAGCAAACAAAGCGAATCCTCTCTCCCAAGTATAGAAGAGGCCGCATCTCTCACACTGATTTTGGCTTTACCACGGAGTTTGCTGGACAGGCTCTTCGGCGGAGATGCCAGTTGAGCGATCATGTCTTCCAGATCTGGCTGCCACGTCTCCACATTCGGGCGAATGCCCACCGCTCAACATCGATTCCACCAACTTCGCTGCCAATGCCTCCGCCGGCACAAAGTACGTTCCCGCCGCCAGCGCCGCCCGAATGGCCGCCACCTTTTCCCACCGAACGCATTCGCCAATAGCCGGCTGAGAGACTTCGTTAGCCGCCTCGCTCAGCGTCGCACCGCCAGAATCAAATGCGCTCACTGCTGCAGCCCGACCACCGGTCGAATGCGGCGCAGCCTGTAATGTCGCGCTTGCCCCTAAAAGGGATATCAATCTGTCAACCCATTGCGAGTACCCATATTCTTTGCTCACTGACAATTCTCTCTCTGATAATCCTATCGACTCCTTTCCGGATCACTTAATCACCCTGGTCATTTAGAAGCTCTCATCACGGTATTGACGCGCAGATCTCTGGGTACCGCGCCGCTTTCGCGCTGGTTACTTTGATGTGGGGGGGGGGGAATCAGGCCAGCGAATTCAAAATCCGCTCGGCGTCTTCAGGCTTGCGCTATTCGTATCTGCGTCTTCGATCGCGCCCACTGGGTAGCGCGCTCGCCGGCTAGATCGCGCAGCGCGGCGCGCAGATGAATCACCGCCGCGGCGTGGACCTGCGATACGCGCGACTCGACCACGCCCAACGCCAACCCGATCTCGCGCATGGTCATCTCTTCGTAGTAGTAGAGGGTCATCACCAACCGTTCACGGTCAGCAAGACGTGCGATGGCGCCGCTCAGGCGATTCTCGAGCTCGCTTTTGAGGCATTGAAACAAGGGATCGTCATCCGGACGGCCGGGAACGTAAGCCAGTTCCTCCTCGCCCGAGTTTTCGTTGCGCTCGATGTGCAGCGTGCCGATCTCCAGGCCCTTCAGATCGCCCAGCAGTTGCTGGTACTCGTCGAGACTCGTCCCCATCTGCGCGGAGACTTCGCCCTCGCCCGGCGCCCGGCCCAGCCGTGCGGTCAGCGCCCGAATCGCCTCTTCCACCGCGCGCCCCTTGCGGCGCAATTCGCGTGGGCTCCAGTCGAGCGTGCGCAGGCTGTCCAGAATCGCGCCACGAATGCGGAACTGCGCGTAGCTCCGGAACTGTACCTTCTTCGCGGCATCGAATTTAGCAAAGGCATCCATCAGCCCCACAACGCCTGCCGATACCAGGTCCTCGATCTCCACGTGCTGGGGCAACCGCTCGTGGATGCGGCGCGCGATAAAACGCACGACCGGCAGATGATCCAGCAACACGCGCTCCTGCTCGGTCGTAAGCACCATCGGGGCCGCCCGCAGCGGAGATCCGTTTCCTGCCGCGCCACGGCGGGCGGGCCTCGGCTCCCTTACAACCGCTGTTGCTTCCATGGCCATCCCCTTTCACCCGGAGTCTTCACCGGACAATTCCCACGACACCAAACCGGTTCTCGGGCGAAACTTCACTCGCTTCGATCACCGCCAGACGCGGCAACTGCGATTCCGGCCACCGCTTGATGAGAAAGCGTGCCGGACTAGGACAACGAAGCACGGGCGGCCCCACCGGGAGGTGAAAGCGATAAGGGAGCTCACAGAATCGGCGAGGCGCCCGCCAAACCGGCCCGAGCTGCCACCACATGTCTCGAAACGATGCAGGAAAAGGACCAGAGCGCGATCAAGAGATTAGAGCGTTCTCATAATTACGTCCGTCACCACTACACCGCGTCGCTATGCGCCCAATTCACTTCGCTGCTACACTTGAAGTTGGAAAGATTTTGCGGCCCATCACCACGCTCGCGTCGGGATCGGCCGCCTTCCGAGGTCCAAAACCATGCCTGAACCCACAGAAAACAAGAGTTTCACAGGAACCACGCTGCGCCTCAAAGTCGGCCTCGCCGAGATGCTCAAAGGCGGCGTCATCATGGACGTAATGAGCGTCGAGCAGGCGCGCATCGCCGAGGAATCCGGCGCCACCTCCGTCATGGCTCTCGAGCGCGTCCCCGCCATGATCCGCGCCGAAGGCGGCGTAGCCCGCATGGCGCGCCCCTCACTCATCAAGCAGATCATTCAGGCCGTGTCCATTCCAGTAATGGCGAAGGCCCGCATCGGCCACACCGCAGAGGCGCAAATTCTCCAGGAGCTGGGCGTCGACTATATCGACGAGAGCGAAGTCCTCACCCCCGCCGACGAGGCGCACCACATCGACAAGCACGCCTTCACCACGCCGTTCGTCTGCGGCGCGCGCAATCTTGGCGAGGCTCTCCGTCGCATCGCCGAAGGTGCTGCCATGATCCGCACAAAGGGCGAAGCCGGCACCGGCGACGTGGTTCACGCCGTCCAGCACATGCGCCAGATCACCCGCGAAATGCGCACGCTGACCGTGCTCTCTGAGCAGGAGCTGTACGCCGCCGCAAAAGATCTGCAGGCGCCTTATGAACTCGTAGCCATGGTCGCCAAAATCGGCAGGCTTCCCGTTCCCAACTTCTCCGCCGGGGGCATCGCCACTCCAGCCGACGCCGCGCTCATGATGCAACTCGGCGCAGAGGCCGTCTTTGTCGGCTCAGGAATCTTCATGAAGGAGCGCGCCACGCCGCTCGACGTTGAGAACTCGCCCAAGGAGCGCGAAGAGGCCATGTCCCGCGCCAAGGCCATCGTCATCGCGACCACCCACTTCAACGACCCAAAGATTCTCGCCGAAGTCGCTGAACAGGTCACGGGAACGATGAAGGGGCTAGCCGCTGCCGCGCTCGAAGAGTCGCAGCTTTTGCAGACTCGCGGCTGGTGAGTGTGGAAGCAGTAGCCTTCAGATCCTTCAAGCCGACGGCGTCGTGTAAGGGTATAGGTCCAGCTTGTCAAAAATAAACGCGCAAATTTGCTCCGCTGTTCGACCTGCTGGAAAGTCAGGCAAAGTAAACCGCTGCCCAGCACCTGACAAAGTTGCTGTAGTCCTGTAAGCGTGGTGATATACGTTCAGTCTAAGGTTCACAATTTCACACATACTATAGTTCTCCTGGCCGAAGTACTAGGAACGTGCTTTCTTCGGCTAGGAACTAATACTGTGTTTTTCAAATGCAGAGAAATCCCCTCGGCGGGTGGCCCACATGTGACTATCACAAAATGAATGGGTGCCCCAGGTCTATTCACACCTGGAAGACCACGAACTTCAATTCGTCACGGCCTGATAGGTCCGCTCCACCGCAGGCCTTCACGCCGACAGCTTGTTGAGCAGATCGATCTTTACGTCACCGTCAGGAAACACCGCGCGAATCTCCAGCGTCCCGCCCATCGCCTCAACATAGCTGCGCAGAGTGCTGAGGTACATGTCGGTGCGCTTCTCCAACTTGGAGATGTTGCCCTGGTCCATCTCCAGCACCTCGGCCAGCCGTGTCTGCGTCATCTCCCGCGCGTTGCGAAGCTGATGCAAAGGCATCTTCGCAAGCTCTTCTTTCACGCGCGCTGCGACACGCGCCCGCCGTTCCGGCGACATCCTGGCTTCCAACTCTCTGAAGTTCCTCGCCATGTCTACTCCTCTCCAATTTCGCGCAGGTGTTGCGCATAGATTGCATCCGCTTTCGGCACGAACTCCCGGTACCAGCGGGGATTGCCTGTTTTGTCGCCACCGATCAGCAGAATCCCCGTGCGATGCGGGTTGAAGGCATATAAGACGCGAAACGGACGGCCTTCATGCTGTACCCGCAGTTCGCGCATATTGGGAAAATCCGAGTCGCGAACCGTATCGGCGTAGGGGCGCGTCAGGGCTGGACCGTGTTCTCTGAGGAGGTTCACCCCAAAGGCCATATCGTCCTGCGCGTTCTCGCTCAGGCCGCCCCACCACTCGCCAAATTCATCCGTGAACTCGACTTCCCATGCCACAAATCAATTATGTACTGATATACATATATCGTCAAGGGAATATAAGAAATGAATGCAGGCGCAGTTACTCATCGCATCTGTTCGTTCCCTGCGCCGAAAGCTTGTCCTGAGCAAGTCGACGGAGCGTCCGCCCCACGCGTTCCTTGACATAGTCATAAGACTAGTCATATGACTATATGAGGAGGCGCATTTCCCATGGTCTGGCAGGTCTACGATGCAAAAGCAAGGTTCAGCGAACTCCTTGACGCCGCTCTCAAAGATGGCCCGCAGGTGATCACGCGCCGTGGTGTGGAGACCGCGGTCCTCGTTCCCATCGACGAGTGGAAGCGGCTCAAGTCCGGATCGCTGCCGAACATCAAAGACATTCTGCTCGACCCAAACGGTCCGCACGACCTCAATATCCCCCCGCGCAGGCGGTTTCGGCTGCGCCCGTTTGTCTTTGAGGATGAAGAATAGATCGAATGTACTTGCTCGACACGAATGTCGTCTCGGAACTGCGAAGGCGAAAGCCGCACGGGGCTGTTTCCGCTTGGTTCGATGAGGTCCGCGCCGAGGATATTCAGATTCCCGCGGTAGTTGTCGCCGAACTGCAGGACGGCGCCGAAATAACGCGGTTGCAAGATCCGAGTAAAGCCCGAGAGATCGAGTTGTGGATCGATCAAATCATGCTCACGTTCGTGGTTATTCCGATGGACGGCGCCATGTTCAGGGAATGGTCACGGCTAATGGCTAGCAAGTCTAACGATCTGGCGGGAGATGCCATGATCGCGGCAACAGCACGGATTCACGATCTCATCGTCGTCACTCGGAACGTCAAAGACTTTAAAACCTTTGGCGTGCAGGTATTCAACCCGTTTACCGGCAAATAATAGAAGCGAATAGGATACTTTTCCGATTTCCGTCTTGAACGCGCGCGAGTCGGCGTTCATTTCCCATTCCACAGGCACCTCTTCCGATTTTCGGTGCGTCAAAACAAAAGTGAGTGTAAATTCATCCTCACAGGGTTCGCCATGCCCACTATCTTTACTCCCATCCCGTCTGAGGTCGAGCGCAAATCCCCCGGCATCGGGGGCAAACCGCCCGTGGCCCGCCGGCCCACCGGCGGCGGAGGCGGCGGAGGCGATGACGACTGGCGTAGCCCGCGCCGCGGCCCGCGCGATGTCCTCCACCGCACACGCGCATTCGTCTTCGTTGCCCTCGCCGGCGACATGGCGTTCTTTCTGGCTCTCGTCGCCGTCTTTTACGCGCGCCAGGCCGCCATGCACTTTGACCCGCGCACCATGCAGCAAATCGGCGATTGGCACCCAGTTCTCTTGCCGCGCATCCTCTTCCTCAATACCGTGGTCCTGCTCCTGAGCACCCTCACCATGGAGCTGGGCCGCCGCCACATCT
>Ga0208849_1001676_pt1 | contig 14376 bp, 16 predicted proteins | sample NGESurdeep072012_10_FD_184470 | JGI IMG/M metagenome (GOLD analysis project Ga0208849, IMG submission 184470) | Arctic peat soil microbial communities from Barrow, Alaska - NGEE Surface sample 53-3 deep-072012 (SPAdes) | ecosystem: Environmental > Terrestrial > Soil > Wetlands > Peat ...
GGCGCTCGAACAGCCCGAACAGCGCCAGCAGCAGCGCCCCGCCGATCGCCAGGGCGACGATCGTCGGCGAACCCCACGCGTAGGAGGTGCCACCGAGCGACGTCGCCAGCACGATCCCTGCCAGCCCCGCCGCCAGCAGCGCCGTGCCGGCGTAGTCGATCGTGTGGTGCACGCGCTCGGAGGCAGCCGGGAGCGTGGCAGCCAGCACGAACAGCGCGAACACGCCAAGGGGCAGGTTCACATAGAAGATCCAGCGCCAGCTGAGGTTGGTCGTCAGAAAACCACCCAGCAGTGGCCCGGCGATGCTCGCGAGCCCGAACACCGCGCCGAACAGGCCCGTGTAGCGGCCGCGTTCGCGGGGCGGAACGACGTCGCCGATCGCGGCCTGTGCGCTGACGATCAGGCCGCCCCCGCCGAGACCCTGCAGTGCGCGGAACGCGATCAGCTCGTCGAGGTTCTGGCTCAGCCCGCACAGCGCCGAGCCGAGGAGGAAGACGATCAGCGCGGCCTGCAGGACGATCTTGCGCCCATACATGTCGCCGAGCTTTCCGTACAACGGCGTGACCACCGTCTGCGCGAGCAGGTAGGCGGTCACGACCCACGAGATGTGGTTCAGACCGCCGAGGTCCGTGACGATCGTCGGCAGCGCCGTGGCGACGATCGTCTGATCGAGCGCCGCCAGGAACATCACCAGCATCAGGCCGCCGAACACCAGGCGCAACGGTCGGCCGCGCAGGCCCGTCACAGCGGGAAGCTCACGCTGAAGCGAGCGATGATGTGGGTGCCCGGCGCGAGCGGGGCTGGCAGGCCGTCCGGAAAGGCGTAGACCTTCGGCTGCGCGACGACTCCGCACGCGATTCGGCCGTCTTCGAGCTTGAAGCACGGGCTCGGGCTTTCATAGGGTTCGCTGCGGCAGGGGTACGTGCTGTTGCAGGGCGGTGCGTGCGGGACGGCGTAGATGCCGCCGATGTAGCTGCCGCCACGACACCAGTGTCCGGCGGGCGACTTGGCCCGAGTCAGCGCGAGCGCGATCGGGTGGCCCGGCTGCAGATAGCCGTAGTCGGTGCGCTGCATGTTGCTCGAGGTCGCGCACGGCGGCGGCGCCTGCCTCGTGTAGTGCTTGTAGGGCTTCAGCACGATCACCGCGTAGTAGTAGCCACCGGGCGGCAACCGGTCGGTGGGGATGAAGCTGATGTGCACGTTCCCGAGCACGCTCAGCTTGCGCTGCACGTGAACCCGGGTCGGCGAGGGCGTTGCGGCCGACGCGCCGACCGAGATCAGCGCAACCACGACGAGCGCGATCGGTGTGAGGAGGTGACGGCGGCGAGGCATTTGAGGGCAGCGTAGAGCAGCTACGCTCACGCGATGAACGCGGGTAGCGTCCCAGATCCCGCCCTCACGCCGGTGCTCAGCCCGGCGCAGCTGCATGAAATGGCGGAGTTCGGCAGCGAGCGGCCGGTGGCAGTAGGGGATCTGCTGTTCGCCGCCGGCGAGGCGTCGTCCGACCTGTTCGTCCTGCTGGAGGGCGAGGTCGAGGTCGTGCGCGGCGAGGGCGCCGAGGAGGCGGTCGTGATCGTGTTCGAGCCGGGCAACTTCATCGGCGAGATGAACCTCTTGACCGGTCAGCGCCGCTTCCTGACCGCCCGCGTGTCGCGCGCCGGGCGCGTGCTGACAGTCGAGCAGGCCGAGCTGCGGCGGCTGCTCAGCACGCGCCCGGCGCTCGCCGACATCATCTTCCGCGCGCTCGTCGCGCGGCGCGAGTTCCTGCGCGCCGGTCCGGGAGCGCAGGCGATCCAGATCATCGGCTCGCGCTATTCGGCCGAGGCCATGAGCCTGCGCAACTTCGCCGAGCACTCGCGGCTCGCGCACACGTGGATCGACCTCGAGGACGCCGAGGACGTCGACGAGCTGCTGAAGAGCATGGACGTGCGACCTCAGGACACGCCCGTCGTGATCACACCCACCGGGATCCTGCGTCACGCCACCGCGCCCGCGCTCGCCGAGAGCCTCGGCCTCACCTTCCAGCCCAAGCCGGGCTACATCTTCGACCTGGTGGTCATCGGCAGCGGCCCCGCCGGCCTCGCCGCCGCCGTCTACGGCGCCTCGGAGGGATTGAGCACCGTCTGCCTGGACGCCGTCGCGGTCGGCGGGCAGGCCGGGTCGAGCTCACGGATCGAGAACTACGCCGGGTTTCCGAACGGCATCTCCGGTGGTGATCTCACGGCCAGAGCCGCCGTCCAGGCGTTGCGACTTGGGGCGCGCCTGAACGCGCCGTGCGAGGTCGTCGGGCTGCGGGTCGAGGGCAGCTTCAACGTGATCGTGCTGCGCGACGGCAGCGAGATCCCCGCCCGCGCCGTGATCGTCGCCTCAGGAGCGCGGTATCGCCGCCTGCCCGTGGAGGACCTCGAGCGCTTCGAGGGCGCCGGCGTGTACTACGCGGCGACCGACCTCGAGGCGCGTGTCTGCGGCGGCGCCCCCGTGCTCGTCATCGGCGGCGGCAACTCCGCGGGCCAAGCCGCCATCTACCTCGCCCAGAGCAACTGTGCCGTCACGATCGCGATCCGCCGGCCCGACCTCACCCAGACGATGTCGCACTACCTGATCGAGCGGATCGACGCCGACCCGAAGATCGACCTCGTCACCGACGTCGAAGTCCACGCGTTGGCCGGGAACGATCACCTCGAGCAGGTCACGCTCGTGAGCACCGCCACCGGTGAGCAGCAGACGATGTCCTGCGCGGGCCTGTTCTGCTTTATCGGCGCGACACCCGAGACCTTGTGGCTCACAGACAGCGTGGAGCTCGACCGCGACGGCTTCATCCTCACCGATCGCCAGCTGCCTGCGCCGGCGCCCGGAGCCTCCGGGCCGCTGCCGTTCGAGACCTCCGCGCCCGGCATCTTCGCCGCCGGCGACGTCCGCCTCGGCTCGATGAAGCGAGTCGCGGCCGCCGTCGGCGAGGGCTCGAGCGCCGTGCGCTCGGTCCACGAGCGCCTCGCCACCCAGGTGTAGCCGATCTGTCCGCCGCGGGGCCATTAGACCGCGGTCAGGCTTTGGGCTTGCGCCGACTGGTGCCAGGGGCCCGGTAGGGCATGTGGCGGCGCATGAACTCATCGAAGCGCGGAACCGTGAAGTCGATGTGCCCGTAGTCCTCGGTCGCATAGGCGAGTCCCTTGTCGATCAGGTGCTGCCGGGCCATCGAGAGCTCACTTGTGCTGCGACCGAGCTTGGCCGCGACCTGTCCGGAACGATACGGGCCCTCACCCAACTCGGCCATCGCCCGCATATAGCGACGCTCCTCCCGCGTGGCGCGCTGGATACGCACCTCGTAGATGCTCGCGTCCAGTGCCTGCTGGGCGGCGGGGACTGCCGCTTCTACGTCGCCGGTAGTGATCGGGGACGTCTTGGCGAGGTTCCAGGCGTGCTTGCCGAGCTGCTGGATGTAGAAGGGATAGCCTCGCGTCCACTCGAGTGCCAGTGCGACGGCGGCCGGCTCGTAGTCGACGTGCTGATGACGGGCGGGCTCCACAAGCGCCGCGTGCCCATCCTGCTCGGAGAGGCCGGCGATGACGGGGAACGTGAACAGGCGCTCCGCGTAGGAGCGGGCCTCGCCGGTCAGTCTTGGGATCTGCGGTAGACCGGCAGCAGCTGCGGTGATCGGCATGTTCTTCTGTGTGGCGCGATGCAGTGCGCTGATGAGAGATCGGTATTCGACCTCCTGCACAAACTGCACCTCGTCGAGGAGAAATACGACGCCAGAGTTCTTCTCTGCCGCCGCGGCCCCGACAGCCAGGAAGAGCTCCGAGAGGTCGCCGGCGATCGTGCCCTCATCCGCAGCGCGCAGGTCCACAGCCAAGCCGAGGCCTTCGGGCCCGGTGAGTCTGATCGTGGCGAGGTGCTCGAGCGCGCCGCGGATGCGCTTCATCGCGCGGGCGCTCAGCTTCAAGCGGGCGAGGGCACTCTGCGCGTCGTGGGCGATCTGTGCGATGAGGCTGCTGTCCGGTGTCAGCTCGTGGTAATACGTGAGGAAGCCTTCGGCCTCCGCGCGGTCTTCGAATGCATTCAGGAGGACGGTCTTGCCGACGCCGCGCAGGCCACGAACGATCATGCTCTGCTCGGTGGCGCCGCGCTTCAGGCGACCCACCAGCACGCGGAACTGCTCGAGCTCGCCGGAGCGGCCTGCGAGCTCATGAGGGCGGGAACCCGCGTTGGGCGTGTAGGGATTCTCGACCGGATCCATCGTCTAACGAGTTATAGCAACGTATAAAGATACCGTTTAGAAGTGCATATAACTCGTTCGAAGTGAGCTTCGGGTGGTCAGCCCGCACGCCGCCCATCTATATGTTTTAGATCCTCGAAGATCGATCCGGCCGAAGGAGTGGACAGGAATGGCGAGCACTGCAGCGGCGCCCCAGGCGATCAACCCCAGGGACTTCCTTGGCATCGACCAGCTCCTCTCCGATGAGGAGCGCGACATCCGCGACACGGTGCGCGCGTTCGTGCGCGACCGCGTGCTGCCGTTCGTCGGCGACTGGTTCGAGGAGGCGCGGTTCCCGACGAGCGAGCTCGCGCCCGAGCTCGGGAAGCTCGGCGTTCTCGGCATGCACCTCGAGGGCTACGGCTGCGCCGGCGCCAGCGCAACCGCCTACGGCCTCGCCTGCCTCGAGCTCGAGGCCGGCGACAGCGGGCTGCGCTCGCTCGTCTCGGTGCAGGGGTCGCTGGCGATGTATGCGATCTGGCGCTGGGGCAGCGAGGAGCAGAAGCTCCAGTGGCTGCCGCGGATGGCCGCCGGCGAGGCGATCGGGTGCTTCGGGCTGACCGAGCCCGACGCCGGATCGGATCCGGGGGCGATGCGCACCCGCGCGCGCCGTGACGGCAGCGACTGGATCGTGCACGGGCAGAAGATGTGGATCACCAACGGCTCCGTCGCCGATGTCGCCGTCGTGTGGGCCGCCACCGACGAGGGCACCCGCGGCTTTCTCGTGCCCGCCGGTACCCCCGGCTTCACCACGCAGGACATCCACCGCAAGCTCTCGCTGCGGGCGTCCGTCACCTCGGAGCTGCTGCTCGATGACGTGCGCCTGCCCGCCGACGCCGTGCTGCCCGAGGTCTCTTCGCTGCGTGGACCGCTGTCGTGCCTGAACGAGGCGCGCTACGGCATCGTCTGGGGCGCCGTCGGCGCCGCGCGCGCCTGCTTCGAGGCGGCGCTCGACTACAGCAAGGAGCGCATCGCCTTCGGGCGCCCGATCGCAGCCACCCAGATCCAGCAGCACAAGCTCGCCCACATGGCGCTCGAGGTCAACCGTGCAACGCTGCTCGCGCTGCATCTCGGGCGCATGAAGGACGAGCATCGCCTTGCGCCCGAGCACGTCTCGATGGGCAAGCTCGGCAACGTCAACGCCGCCCTCGACGTCGCCCGCACCGCGCGCCAGGTGCTCGGCGCCAACGGCATCACGCTCGAGTACCCCGTCATCCGCCACATGAACAACCTCGAGTCCGTCGTCACCTACGAGGGCACAGCCGACGTGCACGCGCTCGTCGTCGGCGGCGCGCTCACCGGCATCCAGGCGTTTCGCTGAGGCGGGCGGCCCGCTACAGACGCTCGGGACGCTTGGCAGTCGCAGCTGCATGATGTAGCATTACATCACCATGCACCGGACCCAAATCACGCTGACCGACACCCAATATGCGCGGCTGCGCGAGGAATCTGCCAGGAGTGGTCGTTCGCTGGCCGAGATTGTCCGCCGGGCGCTCGACGAGCGCTATGAAGCGGTATCGAACGCCGATCGACGGCGGCTGCTCGACAGCGCGTTCGGTGCGTGGGGACACCGTGACGAGGACGGCGCCGCATTTGTACAGAGGGTGCGTTCGGGTACCGCCCGAAGGCTCCACCCGACTGGGTGAGCCCCTTGGTCGACACCTCCGTCCTCGTGGACTACCTGCGGGGCGTCGAGCCGGCGCGCGAGCTACTGATGCCGGTGCTCGAGCGCGAGGAGCTCCTAGCCGCGTCGGTGCTCAGCCGGATCGAGCTCTCGATCGGCATGCGGGCCTCCGAGCGACGAGCCACCGACGCCCTGGTGGCCGCGCTGCAATGGCTCTCAGTCGATGCCGCCGTCGCAGAGCAGGCTGACACGTTCGCGCGACGCTATGCGAGCAGTCACTCTGGGATCGATGCGGTCGACTATTGCGTTGCCGCGTCTGCGCTCGTAAACGGACTGGAGCTGTGGACGCTCAACGTGCGCCACTTCCCGATGTTCGAAGGACTCAGAGCACCGTGGTGAGCGCGCTCGCGCGGCTCGAGTTGGGGAGCCGGAAGCGCGTCCAGCAGCGCGAGCGAATCCACGCGCCCCGCCACGCCCAACCTCGACAGATCCGTTGACCGCACTAACTGCATATCGCAGTTGGGGGGTGATTTGTGACCAAATGCTCGCGAGGACCCCATTGACCCCGCCCACACGCCGGTGGCGCATACTGCAGGTCGTGCCCGCTGACCTCACGGTTCGACTCAAACCACGCGCCAAGCGCAACGCGCTCGTCGGCGAGCACGACGGCGTGCTGCACGTGAGCGTCGCGGCGGCACCCGTCGACGGCAAGGCCAACGCGGCACTGTGCAAGCTGATCGCCAAGCGCGCGGGCGTCGCCCGCGGGCAGGTCAGCGTCATCCGTGGCGAGCGCTCACGCGAGAAGGTCGTCCGCGTCGAGGGAGTGACCCCGCACGAGCTGCGTCGCGCCTTCGAGAAAACCGCGCTTCGGGCCGGTCCCGGCGGGAAATAGTGAGGCGTGATCGTGAGACGCGTCCCTGTCAGGGACGCGTCATCGGGTCTTCGTGCGGGTCGCGCTCGACCACTCGGTCGCGGACGACAGCGCGCCGCGGGCCCCACGCGAACATGTAGAAAAGAGACAGCACGAGGCCAAGAACGCCGGCGATGATGAGAATCAGCCCGACTGTCTGGATCGAGATGCCAGACACGCTCGCCGTGACCGCGTAGCGCAGAACCGCTCCGACGGCTATCAGAAATATCGAGCTTCCTGCGGGCATGAATGGGTAGTACCCAAGACGCCCGGTCTTCTAACTCTTCTTTCAGCGACTGCCGACGAAGCGTATCCCGCCATCGGGCCCGGCCCGCGCTCAGCTCGCCTGCAGCAGCGACTCCTGCGAGAGGAAATCGCTCAACATCGCCCTGCCGCCGTCCAGGACCGGCTCCGCGTGTGCGAACAGCAGCGCGTCGAAGTCCTCGTCGAACATGCGCCGCAGGTTTCTGCCGAGCCCCGCGCGAACGCGCTCGGGGTGCTCGCCCAACAGCTCGTCAGGCATGAACGCGAGCCCTCCGTCCTCGTCGCGGGTGACGCCGTCGCCGAAGCACAGTACGCATTCGTCTGCGTCGAGCAGCAGCGTCGTCTCCTCCGGGCAGATTGAGCCCAGCTCAAGCGCGCGCACGTCCCGCGCGAGCTGCTCGTCGAAGGTGAACCCGCGGACGGGATGCTCGGCGGCGAAGTGGTAGATGCCCGCTTCGTGGCAGAAGACCGGACAGCCGAAGCGCTCCACGTAGCGTTCGCTGTGACGGTAGTGGTGCCGGTTGGTGAGCACTATCTGCTGAGGCGTAGCCAACTCCGCCACCGCGTCGAGTCCCTCCTCGGGCTCCATCGGATCGATGAGCGTGGCGGAGCCCAGCTGGAAGTGGCTGAACACAGTGCGACCGATGCCCTCGTGGAACGCAGTCCACTGCGCCAGCCCGGGTAGTAGCTCTTCGATCATCGCCTCCTCGTCTTCCCCGGTTTGTCTGTCGCTAATCAGCGCCCGCGCCGCCGGGGACACGAGGGTCGCGCCGCTAGTGCGTCTCGCCGGCGCTGCTGAACGGCAGGGCGTCGATCAGCCCGGTCAGCTCGAACAGGCGCTGCACGGCGCGTGGCCCCGGAACCAGGGTCAGCTCAAAGCTGTCCCTGTCGCAGAGCTGGCTCGTCAGGATGATCTCGGCAAGGCCGGTCGAGTCGATGAAGATCAGCCCGCTCAAGTCGAGCGTTATCCCGCCTACGCTGCCTGCCTTGCAGATGCGAGCGATCGCCGCATGCAGGATCGGCACCGAAGCTATGTCGAGTTCGCCGCCGAGCGCCAGCGTGTGACGGTGCTCGTCAGTGCTCTCCTCGATCTCGAGGCCCGAAAATCGCTTGCTCATCGCTGCACCGGTCCTCGCTCCATACCCGGGAATGGCGTCGAGCGAAACGGAGCTCGCCCGGCTGATGTGACAGTCGTCCACCACCGCGTTTGAATCTCCCGGGCCGGGGCAAACGACGGGCAGATGGCAGACCTGAGTCCGCCGGATGCGGTGATCTCATTGCACCCGGACCCCTACGCGCCGCGCGCGGCTCGCTGCTGCGTGGCGACGGTGGATCGTCCCTCCCCGGATCTTCGCGACGTGGTCGTGCTGCTCACCAGCGAACTGGTCACGCGGGCCGTGATGCTGTGTGAGAGCGCGGTTGACGAGTTCGTCGAGTTGCGTGTCTGGATGCCGCCCGACCTGGTGCGGGTGGAGCTACGGGGTGCGCGGGAGCTTCTGTGCGCGCCGGCAGAGTCCGATCATCCGCACGATGACCTCATGCTCGTCGACGGGTTGGCCGACCGCTGGGCGATCGACGCGGACGAGGACGATGCGTGCATCTGGTTCGAGATCGATCGACATCCTGAGACGCCTCACGCGCACCGGGAGGGTCCTTTCGCCTCGATGCGGCGGCGTTGAGCCCCGGCTTCGCGCGGGTCCTTCGGTGCAGGCCTTTGCGCCGCCCGGCGCGGTCGGAGATAATCAGCGCGATGGCGCTGGATCTCGCAGAGCTCATCCTCGACCGCGCTCACAACGCCGCCGTCCTGATGGACGAGCAGGGCGTGGTGACGTACTGGAACCCGAGCGCGGAGCGCATGTTCGGCCTCGCGCGCGAGCAGGCCGTGGGTCGGCGGGTCGCAGACCTGATCGTCCCCGAGCGTCTTCGTGAGACGCATCTGGCGGGACTCGAGCGCTTCCTCGCGGACGGCACGGGCCCCGTCCTCGACAAGCGGATCGAGATCGCGGCGCTGCGCGCGGACGGCGGCGAGTTTCCCGTCGAGATCACGATCTCGGCGCACCGCGACGCAGACCGCTGGTTCTTCCACGCGTTCATCCAGGACATCAGCGAGCGTGTGCACGGCGAGCGCGACCGCGAACGCCTGGTGGAGGAGCTCCGAGCGGCGTTGCGCGGAAGCGAGCGACGCTTCGATGCGATCGTGGGCTCGCTCACGGACCCGGTGACGATCCGCGATCGCGAGCATCGCTTCCTGTACGCCAACCGTGCCGCGCTCGCGCACCTCGGGTTCGAGTCCTGGGAGCAGCTGCGCGAGACCGCTCCGGCGACGATCATGAGCGACTACGTCGTTCGCGACGAGCACGGCGAGGAGGTCGCGATGAGCGACATTCCGTCGGTGCGGCTTCTGCGCGGCGAGACGGCCGAGCCGCTGCTGATCCAGACGATCAACCGCGAGACCGGCGTGCAGCGCTGGAATCTGCTGAAGGCGGCGCCGCTGCTGGACGAGCGCGGCGTCCTCGACGCGACGATCATGATCATCGAGGACGTCACCGAGCAGCGACGCGCCGAGCTGCGCAACTCCTTCCTGGCCGACGCGGGCGCGGCCCTGGCCTCTTCGCTCGACTACGAGCAGACGCTGCGTAACGTCGCCGAGTTGGCCGTTCCGGGGATCGCCGACTGGTGCGCGGTCGACCTCGTCGATGACGAAGGGGATCGCAAGACGGTGGCCGTCGCGCACGTCGATCGCGAGCGGCTGAGCCTCGCGGAAGCGCTGCGCAGCTATGTTCCCGATCGAGTCGACCCCGACGAGGGGCTCGGTAGGGTGCTGCACACGGGCGAAGCCGTGGTCTACCCCCACATCACGGACGAGATGCTGGCAGCGGCCGCGGTCGATGCACACCATCTTGAGCTGTTGCGCGCCGTCGGCTTTCGCTCGGTGCTGATCGTTCCGATGCGCCTCGGCGAGCGCATCCTGGGAGCGATGACGCTCGTGAGCGCAGAGTCGGTACGAACGCTCGATCGCTTCGACCAAGAGCTCGCCGAACAGGTAGCCGCGCGGGCGGCGGCGGCGATCGAGAACTCGCGTCTGTACAGCGAGCGCTCGAGGATCGCGCGCAGACTGCAGCAGAACCTCCTGCCGGAGCAGCTGCCGGCGATACCCGGATATGACCTCGGAAGCATCTATCTGCCGGCGGTGGAGACCAGCATGGTCGGCGGGGACTTCTACGACATCTGGGAGGCGCAGGAACGCTGGTTGATCGTCATCGGGGACATCACCGGCAAGGGCGTCGAGGCGGCTGCTCTGACCTCGCTCGTGCGCCACACGCTGCGCGCCGCGGCAGAGTTTCACAGCAGTCCGGCCGCACTGCTGTCGTTCGTCGACGCGACCCTCAAGAAGCGCCCCAGCCTGTCGGTCTGCACGGCCCTGTGTGTCGCGCTCGAGGGGGATACGGCGACGATCGCCGTCGGTGGGCATCCGCTGCCCTTGTACATGACGGCCGACGGCGTCCGGGAGGTGGGCGAGCACGGGCCGCTGCTCGGAGCCTTCCCGGGCGCGCGCTGGCAGGACTCGACGCTGCGACTCACGGCCGGCAGCACGCTGCTCGCCTACACGGACGGGATCACCGACGCACAGGGCGGCGAGGAGGAGCGCTTCGGCCTCGGGCGGCTATGCGACACGCTCGTGCAGCTCGCCGAGCGACCGGCGGCCGAGGTGATCGACGAGCTCGTGCGCAGGCTCGATGAGTTCCAGATCGGCACGCACGCCGACGACACCGCGGCCATCGCCCTGCATCGAAGCGCGGACGGTGCAACTCCCAGCGGGCGCGAGACGCACGCCGTCCTGCGCACAGGCACAATCACGACACCCGTATAGAGGAGCGCGATGGTACGACCAGTCAGACTCGAGGTTAGGGTGCAGCCGGGCCGGGAACGTCCCACCTTGGCCGTGGACGGCGAGCTCGATCTGAGCAGCATTCCATTGCTCGCGCAACACATCGACGCTCAGATCGAAAGCGAGCAGGAGGCGCTGACCCTCGACCTCAGCGGCGTCAGCTTCATGGACTCCTCGGGCCTGCGCCTGCTGATCGAGCTCAACGAACGCGCCGAGCGCGACGGGTGGAGCCTGTCGCTGATCGCGCCGCAGAACGAGTCCGCGACTCTGGTGCTGCGGATGACAGGGGCGGACCGGGAGCTGCCGTTCGAGGGCCCGCCGCTGTCGTGATCTTCGTGTCCGAGCATGCCGCAGACTCACAGGACCTGCGCACGATGCGCGTCAGCCTCGAGCGCGACCCGCAGGCGCCGTCGCTGGCGCGCGCGGCCCTGACGGGCTTCATCGAGCAGAGCGAGCTCGCCGCCTCCGAGCTCGGCACGCTGACGCTGCTGGTCTCGGAGCTCGTCTCCAACGCTGTGCTCCACTCGGATGCGCCACCGGCGAGCGGCATCGTGCTGCGCGCTCACCTGCTGCACGATGACGCGGTTCGCGTCGAGGTGATCGATTGCGGCAGCGGCTTCACCGCGACGCCGCGCGACCCCGAGCGTCCGCACGGTGGCTACGGGCTGTACCTCGTGGAGCAGCAGGCGACCCGCTGGGGAGTGGATCGGGAGGGCGGCACGCGTGTCTGGTTCGAGCTGGTGGGCGGTCCGCGGACCGAGAGCCCGTGAGCCAGCGCTCGCTGCCGGCACGCGATGTCGCCGTGGAGCTGTTGGTCGAGGCGGGCGCGGTGCTCTCGACCTCGCTCGATTTGACGACGACGATGGAGCAGGTTGCGCATCTGACGGTGCCACGACTCGCTGACTTGTGCGTGATCGACCTGCGCAAGGACACCGGCGAGATCAGGGAGGTGGCGGTCGCAGCGGGGGATCCGTCGCTCGCGTCGGCGCTCGAGGACCTGCGCGCGCGTCATCCGCTCGATCCCGACGGCGAGCACCCGGTGGCGCAGGTGATCCGCAGCGGCGAGCCGGTGCTGCTCGAGGAGATGTCGGGGGTCCTGCTGCGCTCGTTCGCCCAGGGTGACGAGCACGCGCGCTTCATGATCGAGCATCAATACCGCTCTGCGGTGGTCGCGCCGCTGCGCGCGCGCGGGCGCACGCTCGGCGCCCTGTCGCTGCTGCGCCTGGGCGACAGCGCGCGCTACCACGGCGGGGACATGGAGCTCGCGTGCGAGCTCGCCGGACGCGCCGCGATGGCGATCGACAACGCGCGCCTGTTCTCGCAGCTGCGGCGTGTCGAGCGGCGTTTGGAGGCGGTGCTGGCGAACGTCGCAGAGGCGATCACGCTGACCGACGATCGCGGGCTGACGGTCTTCGCCAACCAGGCCGCCGGCGATCTGCTGGGTGCGGACACGCCCGAGGAGCTGACGAGCGCGCCGCCGGGAACGATCATGGAGCGCTTCCTCGTGTTCGACGAGGACGGTCGCGAGCTGGGGCTGGAGAGCATGCCCGGCAGGCGGCTGCTCGCAGGCGAAGATCCTGAGCCGCTGCTGGTCCGCAACGTGGTGCGCGCGACCGGCGAGGAGCGCTGGCTGATCGTGCGCTCTTCGCCGGTGCTCGACCCCGAGAGCGGTCGCATTCTGTACGTGGTCAACGTGTTCGAGAACATCACCGAGGTAAAGCGCGCGCAGCTGGCTGAGAGCTTCATGGCGGAGGCCAGCCGCGTGCTCGCCTCCTCGCTCGACTATGCGGAGACGCTCCAACGCATCGCGCGGCTGGCGGTGCCGCAGATCGCCGACTGGTGCGCCGTTGACGTGCTGGGCGAGCGCGGCGAGATCGAACGCGTCGCCGTCCACCACAGCGACCCGAGCAGGATGGCTCTCGCCGAGCAGCTCGACCGGGGATATCGCCCGGCGCTGGACGAGCCGCTGGGTGTGCCAGACGTGATCCGCACAGGTGAAGCGCGGCTGTACCCGGACATCGACCCGGAGAGGCTCGCCGCCTACGCGCGCGACGACGCGCACCTGGCGCTGCTGCAGGCGATCGGAGCGACAGCCGTGATCATCGTGCCGCTCGCCGCCCCCGCGAATACGCTGGGCGCGATCACACTCGTCTCCGCAGAGTCGATGCGCCGCCTCACGGACGCGGATCTCGATCTCGCCGTCAGGCTCGGCCGCCGCGCCGGCACCGCGGTCGAAAGCGCGCGGCTCTTCACAGAGCGAACCAGGATCTCGAGGATGCTCGAGGCAGCGCTGTTGCCCGACTCGCTACCGCAGATCCCCGGTGTCGAGCATGCATCGCTGTATCACGCTGCGGGCGAGCTGAACGACGTCGGCGGCGACTTCTACGACGTGCTCGCCTACGGCGCCGAGCGCTGGATGCTGGTGATCGGCGACGTCTGCGGAAAGGGTGCACGAGCTGCGGGCGTGACCGCGCTGGCGCGCCACACGCTCCGCGCGGCGGCGATGCTCGGGCTGGCCCCGACCGGCATGCTCGAAACGCTGCACCGCGCACTGCGCGAGCAACCGGCCGGCAGCGATCTGTGCACCGTCTGCCTCGTGACCGTCGAGCGCCTCACGGCGCACGCGGCGCTCACGGTCACCCTCGCCGGACACCCGCCGCCGCTGCTGATCGACCCCGAGGGCGCGGGCACGCACGTTGGTGAGCCGGGCACGCTGCTCGGCGTGCTCGACCCGATCGCGGTCAGCGAAGTCGGCGTCGAGCTCCATCCCGGCCAGACGCTGTTGCTGTATACCGACGGGCTGCCGGAGGCGGGCCGCTCCACTGCACCCGCTGAGCAGAGTCTCTTCGAGCTGTCCGCCGGCGCTGGACGCTCGAGCCTCGGCGAGCTGCTCGAGCTGTTGGAGCAGGGCGCGCTGCAGCGCGCCAACGGCAGCCTGCGCGACGACATCGCGCTCCTGGCGATCCGTCTCAGTGGCCGCGAGGTCACGCCTGGGCCGGCCTCGGGTCGCGTGCCGGTCCACGGCTAGCGCGGGGCAGAGACGCAGGTGGTCCGTCCTGGTGCCTGTTTAGCTAAAGTTCAGTCATGGGGGTGCACGATCAGCTTCAGATCGAGGTCAGCCACGACGGTGGCCGCGCGATTCTCGCGCTCGTGGGCGAACTCGACATGGCCAGTGCGGATCGCTTGCAGCAGGCCGTCGACGACGACGCGCTGCGCACCGAGACGAGCGTCGTGCTCGACCTCGAGGGGCTGCAGTTCATCGACTCGACCGGCCTGCGCGTGATTCTGAGGGCGCTCGAGCGTTGCCGTGGGCGTGGGCAGGAATTCGCGATCACCCGCGGCTCTCCGCAGGTTCAGCGACTGCTGAGCATCACCGGCGTCGCCGCGCACCTGCCGACCATCTCGTCAACTGACGAGATGGTCGCGTAGCGCGA
>Ga0208849_1001678_pt1 | contig 14365 bp, 18 predicted proteins | sample NGESurdeep072012_10_FD_184470 | JGI IMG/M metagenome (GOLD analysis project Ga0208849, IMG submission 184470) | Arctic peat soil microbial communities from Barrow, Alaska - NGEE Surface sample 53-3 deep-072012 (SPAdes) | ecosystem: Environmental > Terrestrial > Soil > Wetlands > Peat ...
CTGGCCCCTTGAAACTCGTTGGCTGGATTTCAACTGCCGCAATGGGCGCTGCCGCTCTGGTTCTGGCGATTACCTCAGTCGTGTCGCTGATGTAGATAATCGCCGATGTCGGCGCTTAGTTCGGCTCGCCGGCGCGAGCCTCTAACCGAATACCCGGCATATATTCGGCAACACTCCGGCGAAGTAACTGTGCGACCTCGATTCCAAAAGCGGTCAGAAGATTTCCCTTGGTGACTTTCTGACGTTCGGCCATATTTGCCGAACCCAGCCCTGGGCCCATCGTTCCAGAGTGGTTAAAAGTTCAGAGCCTTCTTGAAGGAGCTTCGCCATGACCCGCGTTCTGACAGTAGCCCTGCGCGTCCTCTTCGGGCCGCGCACGCCTGACAATGCTGGGCACGCGCGCATGTTCCCTATCCAGCGGAACCACCAGTAATTTTTGTTTACGTGCGCTGTAGCGTAGAAAATTCCGGCAGGGGCAAGCCGTGGCGAATGGGCTCCTCTCCGGCTGCGCGGGCGGTCAAACGCACAAGCTTCCTGAACTTACGATCCCTCGCGCGGGACTTTCCAGCTCCAGAACTCCGGTCACTGGTATGGAGCATGCCACAAATATGCTGGGAATTTCGCCGCCGCTGGCTGGCGCGAGGCGAGCCAGAAATAGAGCGTGGCATCGAATGGCGGCCCGACCTGCGGTCATCGGCCTGACGTCCGGCATCCTCCGCGGCGCATTGCGCTGAATATCGCCAAGCTGCCGGAGCCGCTGAGGCGGCGATCCGGTGGCCGCCCGGAAACCGGGGAGGCAGGAGACCGTCATCGCCGGGAGACGTGCGACGGTGCCACAGGGGTCGCGACACGGTGCAAATCGACTGCCACCGGAAGCCGAACCATGATCAGCACCGGGGTGGTCAGCGGCAGGGGTGTGACAGTGTCACGCGCCGGATGCCATTCGCCATTTTCACCCGGGACTGGTTATGAGAGTTGATCCCACCCCAGATTCGGCCTGGGCGGCGGGCGAGAAATCGAGCCTATTTTGGAGACGCTCGCTCACACCGAGGACACCCTCGCTACGGCAAAATCCGCGAAACGTCAAAGAGTTGGAACGAAGCGAAGGTCATTATGCCCGACCAGATCCTCGAGGTCGGATTGCCAATGGCAAAATTCGCATTGCCCGCAAGCAAAAGCACCGCGATGCGGGGCGACTTGTAACAGCGGGCCGAGGCCGCACCGGTCGAAGGCGAGATCACTGAGTTTCTGGGCGCCTGAGTAACGCCGTTACGACTAGGTGACGCTGTCACGGACGTCGAAATGGGCGGCGCATCGCTCGATCGGCGGTTGCCGCCGGCGCGCGCCCCGGCGCCGGGGCACCTGATCCCAACCTGGCGCGAGACACTCATCCGCCCCAAAGGAAAATCCATGGCCTATCGCCTAATCCACGACGCGCTGCATGCTCACGCGGTTGCTTGTGCAGCAAGCCGCTTGGCGAACGGTGTAACAGGGTCGCAAACTTGTGTGCGAGGCACCAATTATAACCGTCCCATAAGGACAAGTATCAACAAGATTACGATGACGAGGCCCAGTCCGCCGCCGCCGTAATAGCCGGTGCCGTAGAATGGGCCCCCCCCAATGCCGCCAAGTCCGCCGAGCAAGATCAGAACCAATATTATGATCAAAATCCATCCGAGAGACATTAGGTTTCCTCCTAAGTATTGAACGATGAATAGCCCCGCTGGGTGTCAAGCGCCCAAGCTCGCTTGGGGACACAACCACGCACCGCCAAAGCTGTTCCGAAAGGGCTCGGCCGGCAGTCGATCGCCTGCATTAACCGCGCGGACTTTTTGTTCGGCGCAATGGAACTAAATTTCTGCGCACGCCCTTATTTCGCATCGCAGAGACCTCTGCCAAGGACCGTCCAATGACCTCATCACAAGAAAAGTCCGTCGAGGAATTGCGCCGAGAGTCAGAGCGCACACGCGAGGACTTGGCCTCTACCGTTACGGAACTGCGGGACCGCGTTGGTCACACCGCGACCCACATCAAGAAGGTCGTATCACCCGCCAATATCAAGCAGGAAATCCGCGGGTATGTTCGCCAGGAGGGAGAAAGTATTGTCTCCGCCGTGCAGCGCACAGCTAAGGACAACCCTTTGCAGATTGCCGCAGTGGCCGCGGCCGTTGCCTATCCTGCACTTCGCCTTCTCCGCGCTCTGCCGGCTCCGTTATGGCTGATTGGCGCGGGCCTGTTTATGACCAGCAAACGGGGGCGACAGATGACCAGCGACGCGAAAGCCCGCGTCGACGATGTCATTCAACAAGGCACAGAGAAGCTCACCGACCTCACGGACGCCGTCCGATCGGATCTCCAGGACCGCATGGCTGGAGCGGGGGATGGGCTCGGAGACGCCGTGAGCACCATTTCGTCCACGGTCAGCGGAATGACCGATAAAGCGAGAGTGGCCTTTCAGGATGCGCGCCATGCCGTCACCGGTGTCACTCAAGATGGTACGTCCAAAGCAAAATCCGTAGCGGCCCGGGCGAGCGCTACTGTCTCGGAGACAGCTAATACGATGAAACGGCGCGCCGACGAAATGACCCGCACCACTCGGTATGCGGTGTCTGACTTCGTAAACGACAACGCACTTCTGGTTGCGGGCGTGGGCGCCGTCGTGGGCGCTGTAATCGCGGCATCGATTCCGTCCTCCGAGGCCGAGAACCGATTGTTCGGTACCGGCAGCGTGAAATTAAAAGAGAAGGCGCGGGAAGCCGCGGCGGAGGGTATCGAAAAGGCGGGCGATTTCGCGGCTGAAACCGCGGGCGCGGTCGCGGCCGCTGCCGCACGCGAAGGCTTGGATGCCGCAGGCGTGCAAAGCGTGCTCAACAAGGTCGCCGACAGTGTTCGCGCGGTTGCCGATCGCGGTATCGACACGGCGCTTGGCAAAAAGCAACCCCAGGAAGCCAACAACCTTAGCGATCCATCGCCATTGGAGAGGAATCCATCATGAGCGACACTTTTTCCCCGCAATCCGATCTGGCTGGAAAAGCCAAGGAGGTTGTTCGTGACGTCAAAGCGAAGGCGAGCGGAGTAACCGACGATCTCACGCGAGTTGCAAAGGATAACGCCGCGCAGCTGGGCGAAACTGCCCGGCAATTTGCCAATTCGGCGAAAGATAAGGTTGGCGAAGCAGCCACGGAGCGCAAGTCCGTTGGGGCCGATTACATTAACTCGATTGCACAGGCCACCGGACAGGCTGCTCAGGCTTTCGACAGTGATCTTCCGCAGGCAGCTCAGTATATCCGTCGAGCGTCGGAGCAAATCAAGGGCGTTGCTGATGCGGTCCGCGAGCGGGACGTGCGCGAACTGTTCGGAGAGGTCCAAGAACTCGCCCGAAAGCAGCCTACTCTATTCTTTAGCGGCGCTGTCATTCTAGGCTTCGCGGCTCTCCGGTTCTTGAAGAGCGCCCCCCCTAAGCAAACGATGGACTATGACGCCCAACGCGAGGAATAGCATCATGGCCCTCTCGGAAGATCTCAATGCAATCCCTCGGCTTTTTGGTGATGCTGTCGAGAAGTTGGGCAAGCTTGTTCAAAACGAGGCACAGCTCGCGAAGGCCGAGCTTTTTCAGAAGATCACCCGGGCTGGTATTGGCGCAGCCTTTATCGGTGGGGCCGCGATCTTCCTTATCCCTGTACTGGCCCTGGTGCTGATGGCGCTGGCGCTTTGGTTTATGCAAATGGGAATTTCGCCCCCGACGGCGCATCTCGCCGCAGCCGGTTGCGGTGCTGTCATTTGCGGCATCCTTGCCTTGGTTGGCATTAGCTATCTCAAGCCCGAGCAATTGAGGCCTAAGGTGACAATCCAACAGGTCGAGCGGGATGTGGCGACTGTAAAGGAATTCATGCGATGATCATGAAAACAGAGATAGATCAACAACCCGGCACGGTCATTGACCGGATCAATGGCGCCATCCGAGATAATCCGCTGGCCGCAGGATTTATTGGCGCTGGCCTCGCCTGGATGATTTTCGGCACGCGGGGTTTCGGTGCCATCGCCGGGGCAGCGAAGGAAGCGACAGGCAAAGCCACTTCTGCGGCAGTTGACGCTGGCAGCAGCCTGTCCCAGGGCCTTCGAAAGGTCGCGACGACTGCAGCTTCGACGGCACGGGATGTTGCGTCGAGCGTCGGAGAGCAGGCAACAGCAATGGTTTCGGATGTGAATGCTGCCGATGGCGAAAAGTCCACGGACACCTTGAATTCAGCGGCCTCAGTGGTGCGGGAAAACGTTCGATCTACCCTCTCTTCGGGAGGAGAGTTCGGTCAGGCTTTGAAATCCCGGCTCTCGGAGGGCCTGGAACGGCAGCCTTTACTGTTGGGTGCTATCGGCTTGGTCATCGGCGCTGGTATCGCCTCCACATTTGCAACGACGGAAATTGAGAGCCAATGGCTCGCCCCGCATGGAGAAGCCGCCCGCGGGGTTCTGAAAGGCGCGGTTGAAGAGGCAAAGAATCGCTCCCGCGAGGTCGTGGCGGCTGTTCAAAGCGAGGCTACACGGCAAAGCTTGACTATGGATGATGCCGCAAAGGCGGTCTCGACCGTGGCTGACAAGGTCAAGAATGTCGCGGGCAGCGCAAAGGATGCGGTGCACAAACCCTTCGGTTTGAAGAGCTAGGAGCCCGTCCAGATAGGCAACGCGGCCGGGCATTTATTGCACGGTAGCGTTGACGCGGCCCATGAATTAGCTTCCGCCGCTCGCGTCCCGTCGACGGTACCGTTCCTCCCGCGTTCGTTCATGTTAGACCCTCTCGCACCCCAGCTTTGTTTTTGGGCCGGCCGCGCGTTGGGTCTCTTTTCTTGAAGACATCGTTTTCTTTGCAACTCTCGTAGCAACTTTTCCCGCAGAGCTGCGTTGCAACGGTGCCGGGCCTGCACCGCTACCGGCGCGTTTTTCCATTCACTGTATCCGGGAGACAATCATGTCGAAAAAGGCAGCAGAGCACCATAGAAAGGCCTCCGAACATCATACCCAAGCCGCTCACCATCACGGTGAAGCCGCCAAGCATCACGAAGGGGGACACCACGAGAAAGCGGCCCATCACGCGCATACGGCTAGCGGTCACGCGGCCCATGCCAGAACTCATTCGGAGGAAGCTGGCAAAGCGCACCTTGAAGAGCACGGCAAGAAGTAAGTTTTCGCCCCTCACAATAACACCCGTACTGGGAGACTACGATGAAAATTGCTTCGGCTGTGATGTTCGCGACTTTGCTGGTAACCTCGGCTGCATCCGCACAACATATGATGTCGAGCGTGCCATCCTCCAGCAAAACCATTACCAATTGGTACAAGCAGGACGTTTACGACCAATCTGACAGTACGATCGGTAAGATCGACGATGTACTGGTCTCGAGTAGCGGTCAGGTCGATGCTCTGATTATCGGGGTCGGCGGATTTCTGGGCGCCGGCGAAAAGGACGTGGCCGTGCCGTTCAATGCCGTCAAGTGGACCTCAAAGAATAATAAGAAATATCTGACGATGAACACGACGAAAGACGCGCTCAAGGCCGCTCAAGGTCTCAAATACGATCGTGACACGACGACGTGGGTTCCCGCGAAGTAAGTTCGGGAACGTAGCTTTGAAGTGGAAGCCCCCCTCCCGCGGAGCGGGGCTTCGTTTGTCCCAGCAGATGAAACTCTTGATGATCGGTCACGGGTCGTTTGGCAGCGACGGCGAAGATCGCAGCAAATGGTCGAGATGGATTTCAGTCCTTCCAGAAATCGCTAGCGCTGATGCGCGCGCCGCAGGAAGTCGAATACCGCAGCCCGTCGGTGTTAGTGACGATCGCCTCGCCGTACCAGTGCGCTCCTGCCTGGCTGCTGGCTCGGCCTCACCTCCGCTCATTTGAAGCCCCGAACTTAATAGAGTGAGAGCATTAACAGCCCCCCATCTTTAGTCTTAATGCAGCCCAGTCGCCGTGGTCAGCACGTCACCGTCTGGCGTGCTTTGTCGCCTCGTGATGTCCAATCGCGCAACCCACCGCAGCACCCAGCAGACCATGATGGTGAGCGTAATGACCCGCCGCGCCGCCAACGATGGCGCCTTTGATGCACCCTTTGGCCTCGGCGGTACCAGCACCTACCGCCATCGCAAACGCCAGAACCGCATAAGTCAAAGTGATTTTCATGACGCAGAGCCTTTCTCATTCTGTTAAGAGCTGGCCCCGGCCGGATGCCGAGGCCTTGCTCCTGTTCCGCTCTGTAATCCGCAAGACAAACTCCAGCGTTTGCGTCGGGTTCCCCGGAGATAAACGAGATTCAGGTAGCGGCAATCTGGCCGTCCCCGGTCTGCAAGAAGCGCAGGATGGCGCAACCTGACATAGCGCAGCCGCGCGAGTAGCCGCATGTCGCGCAATTCGGCCGCAGCACAAACTGGGGCGAGCCTCGGCGTCCGGCACCAGCGGAGTCCGCTTTGAGCGAGCCCCGGCGCATACAGGCTGCCAAAGGTCCTGCTCGGGCAGGGTTTGGACGCTGTGAGCGGCAAGGCTCAAGTCCAAATGCACCGCAAAGCCCGACGTTAGTGCTTGAAACCCTTCCGAAAAGGCAATCCAGACGCCTACGAGGGGCTCTCGGGGCTGCGTATCCCACACGAAGGCCGCGCTGGGTCGCGCCCGTCTGACAATTCGAAACGACCTCGCGACGATAATTGAAAAACGGTTTTGCTGCGCACAATTGAAATCGAAGAAAAATACTCTAGGCGTTGGAGCTTTTGGCCGCGAGGGTCATTGACTCGGTTGGGAGCGACGACGGCAATTTGTCATCGGCCGCTACCTTGACATATTGAACCCGGGATTAAGGACACGCCCATGACAAAGAATCTCCTTCTTGCAACGGCTCTGATGTTCGCTTCGACCATTCCGAGCTTTGCTACGGACTATTACGTCGTCCGGGAGGGCTCGACGGGACCATGCAAAATCGTTGAGACCAAGCCTACCGATACGAAGATGGTGATTGTTGGAGGTGACAAGGTATATACCACTCGGGAAGAAGCTCAAAAGGAAATGAAAGTCGTTTGTAAAGAGGACTAAGCTCGCATCTTGTTTTCTTCTAGGGAGCCTCGCCGCAGTTCGGTTGGGGCTCCCTTGTTCTATCACGACCGTATCGCCAGCGGGTTCATCAATAAGCCGGGCGCCATCATCAATGCGGGCTATTCAAGTCGAGAGGCTCGGTCCGGGCCATAACATCGCGACTTTCCATCGCAATCCTGATGATCAGGTCGTCGAACTCTATTGCGAGCTCGACAAGATGGTGGATGAAGAACTAGGCTATTTCGAACCGCGGCCCGGCCAAAGACGTGGAACGCTAAAACTTCGAATATCTGGGGACCGCCACTCCTGCCGGATTTCTTCCGCGACCGTACGTAGCTTCGTTCAATGAAAAATCTGTCGGTGCGTGTCCTTCCAGATGACATGCCAAGGGGTGAGAAAGCACCCTTGTGCATCTCGCTCGAAACGAAGTTCAACCAGGATTGCAGCTTCGTTCGTTCGATTGTGCCGTTGGGCGGAACAAGCCTCTTATGCGGCACCTGATCGGCGATGTATTGAACGATCGCGACTCCTTGGGTTAGCAGCGTCCCATCCTTCAGCTGAGCCGGTACGTAGCCCAGCGGGTTCACGCTCCTATAGTCACCACCCCCATCGATGATCTTGGTATGCTCATCTACCCTGATCGCCGTAAACGGCAACCCGGCCTCGTAGAGCACAATGTGGACCAATAGAGATGACGAACCAGGCGCGTAAAATAGCTTCATCAGCGACGTCCATGCGTCAGATCAAGACCGAGTTTTTGTTCACAATAGCGCTGGAGGTTGAAGTCTCCAATCTCGGCGACACGCCCTATGGCAGCCTGGCGCGTTGGACGGTTCAGTACCGGTAGGTTCGAGGGGCCGAAGCTCAAGGGCACCGTATTGTCGGGCAAATACAGCTGGATGAACCGCATCTGCTCGATTGCCACCGGCTGCCGAAATGCGGGCGGAGGGTCGTTTGAGGTTTTTCAGGTGTTGTAGAGGATGCTTTGGAGGTGGTGACACAGGCCGATAAAAAGACGGCGTGTGGCGCGGGCCCGTGGTTGGCGTGCAGTTCATGTCTCATTTGCCGAACTGGTCCGGCTGTCGCCCCGGAGCATCGCAGATGAGATGCGCGAAGAGCACCGGCGCCAGGTAGTAGGCGAATGACGCCGCCTAATACTAGCCTGCGCTTGGCCGGCTTTCTTGCTGAGGTTGGAGATCAGCAGCCGTACCTAACCGGCGCAGAGCCCGGTTCCTGTCGACGCCGAACCACCGTTTGCCGCCAAAGGCCGCCCGAACATCGCGTCGCTCGCCGTTACACTGAGAGCATGAGGCCCGGCATCGGTTTCACATCATCGCTGCCAGGAAAGACGTTTGCCGCAAGCGCGCGCTCATCGGCACGCAGATGGTCGCGCAACAATCCTTTGAGCACCGCGCGCAGGTCGGTGGTCGCCTTGAGGTCGCGATTTTCGTAGAGGTTGGCCGGCTTCAGGCCCGGCCAGTCGGCGATTACGCGGCCGCCTCTGAGCGCGCCGCCGGCAAGCAGCGCCACCGTGCCGGTACCGTGGTCGGTGCCGTCGGTACCGTTGATATGCCGGTCCGGCCAAACTCCGTCACAACGACGACCGCAGTCTCGCTCCACACCGGGCTCATGTTGGATTTCACGGCAGCGAGCGCGGCGTCGAGCGCGCCCAGGAGTTGCGACAAGTGACCCTGCGCTATGCCTTCGTTGAAATGCGTGTCCCAACCGTCGAGCGCCAGCGCGCCGACGCGCGGGCCGTCCGGCTGTGCCAGGAATTTCGCGGCGGCGCCGGCCACTTCGGCGAAATACGCACGGACTTGCCCTGGGCCGGGACTGCCCGGCTTTTGCTGCGCCATGCCGCCGGCCTGTTCGATCGCGGTGAGCCTGGCATTATCCTCAAGCGTATGCGCAAGTTTGGGGTCTGATCGCCGGTAAAGCGCCAGCAGCCGATGCACGGTATCGTCGCTCGCCGGCAAAACATGCTGCGGCGACCATGACAGCACCGGAGCCGCGCCGCGGGCGATCAGCGGCGTCACCGGTCCGACCGCGAAGATCTTGCTACCCTTCGGGTCAACCCGGCCACCAGGGGCAAGCCCTCCAAGCGCGCGATTGAGCCAGCCAGAGTCGCTGGCATTCGGCTTAGTTATGCCGCTTTCCAGAACATCCTGACCATCGAAATGCGAGCGTTCGCGATATGGCGTCGCCGCTGCATGGACGACGATCGCCTCGCGAGCGGCAAACATGCCGTGCAGGTTCGGCATTGCCGGATTGAGCGCGAAAAAATCGTCGAGCTTGAGCGCTGGCGTCTTGCCACCCAGCGTGAGGGCGTCGCCGCCGCGCAACGAAATCCAATCCGGATCGCCGACCGGTGCGACGGTTGCGAGTCCGTCGAGTGCGCCGCGCAACACGATGGTAAGAAAGCGCGGATCGCGGCCTTCGGCGCGCGCGGCCTTCGGCAGATAGGCCCAGGCGAACAGCGTGCCGGAGCTGAGCAGCACATCGCGGCGAGAAGGGGCGTGGGGGTATCTCATGGTCAACTCCGCAAAAATTCCGGCGACATGATGAGCAGCGTCAAAGCCTGGGCGCGGCTCTCGGCGCGGGAAACGGTGTCGCGGGTGTACGCCGAAGCGAGCGGGCCGAGCGCGCTGTCGAGCATGCTGAGCGGGTCCATGCCCATCGCCAGCCGGTTGGCGAGTTGGTTCGCCAGATTGAGCCGATGCGGCACGCCGTCGATCCATGCCGGCTCGCGATCCGAGTAACCGTTTGGCGCCGGCGGCCGCCATAGCGCGGCGCCGAGCTGGGCCTGCGCACCCATCACTTGTCCAATCGGAATGAGGGGGCCACCGTCGGTGAGCCGCAGCACGCCGACGATCCATTCGGCAGGCGGCTTGAGCTTGGTACGCTGCGGCGTCCAGGCTTCGTTGGCAGTGATGAGCGTTGTCGCCACGGCTTTGAGATTGCCGCCCGAGTCGTTGAAGGTCTTCTCCAGCTTGGCGACCAGTGCCGGCGGCGGATCGTCGGCGACAAAATGCGCCGCGAGCTCAAGCGCGATGTGGTGGGCCGTCGCCGGATGGCGCGCGAGATCGGCAAGCACCGCGCGACCCTGCTGCACTCCGTTGTCGGCATGGTGTTTGCCCAGCACGATCTGCTCGCCCGGTTCGTGCAGGATCGGGTTGAAAACAAACTCGCCACCATGAATGGGTTCGAATGGCGGAAACCAGGTCCAGCCGGTGAGAACCTTGGCGAAATTAGTGACGTCGGTTTGGGTGTAGCCGGTGCGGACGCCGAGCGTATGCAATTCAAGTGTCTCGCGCGCGAAATTCTCATTGAGCCCTTTTTCGCGATTGATGCCGGCCGTTGAATTCGGCCCCGTCGACTGAACGTTGTCGAGATAGTACAGCATCGCCGGATGGCCTTCGACTGCCTGCAACATGTCGGCGAAACGGCCGAGTATGTGCGGCCGGATGGCCTCGCGCTCATAGGGGCCCGCCATGGCGGGAATTTTGTCGGCCGAAACGCAAAAATGATTCGACCAGAACCACACCAGCCGCTCGACAAAGCCGATGTCGGCGCCAGTTGCGGCGTCGAAGCGGGCCTTGGCTTCGTTCAGAATGAGTTGCTGCGGCAGCGGCGGCCGGCGCGATTTATCCTGCTTTTCGGGTTCGGCGACGACGGTCTCTGGAACACACGGATCGGCTGCCGGGGACTGTTTGCAGTTGAACGGGTTTGGACCACCACCGGCGTCGGCCAGTTTTTTTGCGCGCAATGCGAGCTTCTGCTGCGCGCGGCGCTCGGCCTGAAATCGGAATACCGCGCGTTCCGCTTCGCTGCTTGACGGCAATGCCGAGGTAATCTGCCCGGCGCCCGGCCGATCAAGCTCTTCAAGCAAAGCGCCGCGCGGATCAGTTGCGATTGCCGCGATGGAATTGCGCTGGGGCCCAAGACCGAATCGGTGCAAAGCCAGCGCCGCAGCCTGTGGCCCAACAACGTGTGGCCCATCTACCCTCATGGCAATCTCCTCGGTGCCGCTCCCCGCCCCAAATCCGATGTTCAAACCTCAGTCTTCTATTGTGGCAAAAGTTACGAGTCCCGCTATGGAACCGTTTTAAGTTTTCATACAAACCGTTCATCGGTCCCGCGGCGTATCGCTGGCCGCGATCAGCAGAGATCGCGGTGGGGGAACTGGCCGGCACACTGCTGCGACTGGCCTTGTCCACGTAGCCTTACCGATGCACGGGGGTAACGAGCGCTCGTCGCCCCTAAGTGTTGACTGGCCCCGTCATCGCGGCGGGCTTTTTCAGGGCCAACTCGCCCGCACTGGCGACAACAGGGATTGCCCCGGCGGATGTTGAAAAAGGAGTGGCGGCGTTGCTCGCCTTGAGCCGCTAGGCTCGGGGTGCTGATTCCAACAAAGGAAAGCAACGCCATGACGAGAAATAGCACAACTGCCACCGCTTTGCCGTCGGCGACCATGAGCCCTGTGGGTAAAGCGTTGGAGGAAGTCTCAGCGAGCTTCGATCGTTTCTGCCTGGCGGCCGGCATCGAGACGCTCGGCGAGATGATGGAGCGGGACGCGGCGGCGGCCTGCGGACCGCGCCATTCGCGTGCCGAGACCCGCCGCGGATATCGCTGGGGCCGCACGCGGGGCAAGATTGGCTTCCACGGTGGCAAGACCGAGATCGAACGGCCACGGGTGCGCGATTTTGCTGGGCGGGAGCTGGCGCTGCCAAGCTGGGAGCAGGCGGTGGCGGAGGACTGGCTCGGCAAGTGGGCGATGAATCTCATGCTAATCAACGTCTCGACGCGGAAGTTCCGGCGGGCGGTGCGGCTTCCGGAGGGCGACGTTCCAGTACTGGCTGGGGCTGGGGTGTCGAAGTCGGCCGTCTCCCGGCCCTTCGTTGCGCTATCGGGGGGCCGCCTGCGGGAGTGGCTGGCCACGGACCTGTCCGGCCTCGACCTCATGGTGGTGCAGATCGACGGCATCCACATCAGCGAGCATCTCATGCTGGTCGCGGCGATCGGGATCGACGCGGAGGGAGTGAAACATCCACTCGCGGTAGCCGAAGGTGCGACCGAGAACGCGGCCGTTGTCCAGGCCCTCATTGACGACCTGATCGAACGCGGGCTTGATCCGGCGGTGCCGCGCCTGTTCATCATTGACGGATCGAAGGCACTGTCCAAGGCGATCCGGCGCAGCTTCGGGCGCCACACGCCGATCCAGCGTTGTCAGATTCACAAGGCTCGCAACATCATGGAGCGGCTGCCGAAGCCGTTGCATGCTTCAGTACGCCGCGCGCTGCGCCAGGCCTGGGAGTTGGACGACGCCGCCAAGGCCGAGAAGCTGATTCGCAATCTCGCCCACCGCCTGGAACGCGATGCGCCCGGGGTCTCCGGCAGCCTGCTGGAGGGGCTTGACGATATCCTCACCGTCACGCGGCTCGGTCTGCCGCGCGAGCTCAGACGATCGCTCGCCTGCACCAACATCATCGAGAACATGATGGGCACGATTCGCCGGGTCAGCCGCAACGTGAAGCACTGGAACTCGGCATCGATGGCACTGCGCTGGACTGCAGCCGCCATGTTGGAGGCCAAGAAAGGCTTTCGCCGATTGAAGGCCTACAAGCAACTCCCCACACTCCGGGCTGCGCTCTTCGCTCACAACGCGCACGCATCAAACAAACAAAACAATCAAGTTGTTGATCAACAACTCAAAGTCGCGTAGTCTGATCATCGGCAGCGACCGCTTCGCCAATTTCAACAAAGCCCGGGGCATCCCCCTGGCGACATGTCGGCACACGTCAAAGAGGGCAGGCGTCTTAATACCAACGTCCCCGACCATGCAAAGCGACCCCAAGCACGACGGCAAAGACTACAATCATGATTGTGACGGATGCTAAAAGCATCGGCTATTTGCGGGCGTTATCGCTTATTGATCTGCCGGTCTTGGGATTGACCAAGTGAATGCGCGTGCAGGCTATACAAGTCAGGGCTTTGTAGCTGTCTTCGCTGAATGTGGCCGCGTCATCGGCAATCCAGCCTTGCACATTTTTACCCGTGTTCGGGCAGCGGTAGAGGAAGGTCGGCATAGCCGTGTCATAGCCGCCACGCCATTTATGACCACTAGGGAAATCTACCTATATAGTTTGGAGCACTGCTGTCCCAACATTAACTGAATAGGTTCAATTGGTTGGCGTCTGCGGCATGAATTTTCTGCGATGCATCATCATCAAACAAGCCATTGACCGGGGTTTTTTCGAACAGGGTGAGGCTCAGAATCTGTAGAATTTCGTAGAGGCTCGCCGGCAACGCGAGGCGCTTTTTCACGATGGCGACCAGGACGTAGACAGAGACGGCGATCCAGATTTGCGATTTGACGGCGTTCTCGCTGGTGCCGAAGAACGCCTTGATGCGCAGGTGCTGCTTGATCCATTTGAAGAACAGTTCGACCTGCCAGCGGCATTTGTAGAGCTTGGCGATGGTAAGCGCGTCGAGGGCGAAATTGTTGGTGAGAAACACCAGTCGCTTGGCGGTTTTCGGATCTTTGAACTTGATCCGCCGCAGCGGACGGTCGAAGCCCTGGCGCGAATAGAAACCGGTCAAAAGAACCGTCTGGTCGCAGATGAGGCCGGTCGAACGATCGACCGGGCGTGAGTAGCGGCGGCGAGCCTTGAGGTTGGACTTGGCGCGGGTGACGAAGAAGCTTCCGGCATCATCGAGGCGCGCCAAGCGCTCGAAATCGAGATAACCGCGATCCATGACATAGAAGGCGCCGGCTTCGGGAACGAGTTGATCCAAGATATTGACGTCATGCATCTTGCCGTCGCTGATGAAGATGAACGAGGGGATGCTGCCGCGCAGATCAAGCAGTGTATGGAGCTTCACGGCGGCCCTGGTGGATCGGAACGGCGCCCAAGGAAACACCGAGAGGCAAAGATCGATGGTGGTTGAATCCAATGCATAGACGGTCTCGTCGAGGTCGAGTGCGAGCGGATCGTCCGCATAGAGCTGCCGCGCGATGCCGATCAGTTGTTGTGCAAAGTCGGCATAGATGCGCCAGTCGCGCACCGCGTTGGCATTGGCCAAGGTGTTGCGGGCGATCGCACTGCGGAAACCGAGATGGTAGAGTTTGGACGATTGCGCACGCAGACACGCTTCGATGTCGCGCAAGCTCTCGCGCCAGGTCAACTGCGCAAACGCCAGGCACAGATATTGATCAAGGCATGAGAAACGTTTGACTCTGTGCTCGCCGCTGTAGCGGGCGACGCAACGGCGGAAAACGTGCAACGGCAGGAAATC
>Ga0208849_1001680_pt1 | contig 14353 bp, 8 predicted proteins | sample NGESurdeep072012_10_FD_184470 | JGI IMG/M metagenome (GOLD analysis project Ga0208849, IMG submission 184470) | Arctic peat soil microbial communities from Barrow, Alaska - NGEE Surface sample 53-3 deep-072012 (SPAdes) | ecosystem: Environmental > Terrestrial > Soil > Wetlands > Peat ...
TACCTCGACCTGCTGCAGCAGCTGTCCTCGGCAATCCACAAGCCCTGGGCCGTGTATCACGTCAGCGGCGAATTCGCGGCACTCGAGGCGTTGTGCGCCCAGGGCCTGGCCGCGCGCGCGCCCCTGCACCGCGAGATCATGACCGCGTTCAAGCGCGCCGGGGCTTCAATGATCATCACCTACGGCGCACGTTTCGCCCGCGAATGGCTGACGGCATGAGTGCCGGGGCCGGCCGTTCCGAGCAACTGTTTGCACGCGCGCAGCGCGTCTCCCCGGGCGGAGTTCATTCCCCGGTACGGGCCTTTCGCGGCGTCGGCGGTACGCCGCGCTTTATGGTCGGCGGCCGCGGCGCCTGCCTGCTGGATGTCGACGGCCGTGAATACATCGATTTCTGCATGGCCTTCGGGCCGCTGATCCTGGGCCACGCCGACCCGCAGGTACGTGCGGTCGCCGAAGCCGCACTCGCGCGCGGCTGGAGCCTGGGCACGGCGGAGCCGTACAGCCTTGAACTCGCGGAATTGATCACCGCGCAGATTCCGTGGATTGAAAGCATCCGATTCGTGAATTCCGGCACCGAAGCCGTCATGTCCGCTTTGCGCCTGGCACGCGGCGCCACGGGCCGCTCCAGAATCCTGAAGTTTGAAGGCTGCTATCACGGCCACACGGACTCCATGTTGTTGCGCGCCGGCTCGGGTCTCGCCGAGGCGCCGCTACCCGACAGCGCCGGTCTGGCACCGGATATCGTCCAGGAAACGTTGATCGCGCCACTCGATGACATCGGCGCGCTGGAGACACTGTTCGCCAGCCGCGGCTCCGAACTCGCCGCCGCCATCATCGAGCCGCTGCCAGCCAATTACGGCCTGCTGCCGCAGCGCGCGCAATTTCTGCAGGCGCTTTCCCGACTGACGCGTGCGCACGGCGCGTTGTTGATTTTCGATGAAGTCATCTCGGGATTTCGCATTGGCTTCCAGGGCTATGCCGGCGTATGCGCAATCCATCCGGACCTGACCACCTACGGCAAGGTGATCGGCGGCGGATTCCCGGTCGGCGCCTACGGCGGCCGCCGCGATCTCATGGAATTGATTGCGCCGGCGGGTCCGGTGTATCAGGCCGGCACCCTCAGTGCCAATCCACTGGCGATGTGTGCCGGACTGGCGGTGCTGCAACGGCTGCAGGACGGCCGGATCTACCGTCAGCTGGAGAGCCTGGGCGCACGGCTGGAGGCTGCAGCGGCGCAGATTCCGCGCCTGGCGATGCAGCGCGTGGGCTCTATCTTCTGGCTGTGCATGTCGCAGCACGGCCGCCCGGCCACACCGATACGCACGCCGCAGGCCTTTCCCGTCGATGCCAAGGCCAGTTTTGCCGCGCCGTTTCATGCCCTGCTCGAACGCGGCATCTATCTGGCGCCGAGCGCCTTTGAAGTGGGCTTCCTGTCGGCCGCGCACACCGAGACACAGGTGGATGAGCTGGCCGCAGCGCTGGCAGCGCAGTTTTAATCGCGCGGCGACAGAATAGGCTGTACAGCGGTGTCGCCGGCGGTATGCACCACGCCCTCGGGTGACGGCGCCTCGACCACGGCGGTCAGCAACTGCACGCTGTGCGACGCCAGCTCAACGTGCGATCCCTCGATATCCCGATCCGCCAGCGCACCATCGGCAGTATCCAGCCGCAGGCACCAGTGCAAATGCGGCTGCGGCAACTGAAAGCTGTGCACGTCCGCCGTGGTATTGATCAGTAGCAGGCTCACTTCAGCGCGCGCCTCGTCCAGGCGCAATGCCCGGCGCAGGCATAGCAAGCGTCCTTCCGTGTAGTGCCAATCCTCCGGCCGCATGACATCGCCGTTTTCGTCGAACCACTCGATGTCGCGCACCTGCGGCAACGGCTCGAGCAGGCCATGCTGGAAATAGCCGCTGCGAAGGGTGCAGTGATCGCGGCGCAATCGCAGCAGGCGCGCCAGGAATAGTTGCTGCTCGACCCCTGAGGGCGATTGCGCCTGGTGCCAATCCAGCCAGCTGAGCTCGGAGTCCTGGCAATACGGGTTGTTGTTGCCCTGCTGGCTGTGGCCGAATTCATCGCCGCTCAACAGCATGGGTGTGCCGTGCGAGAACACCAGGCTCGCCAGCATCGCGCGCTTGACGCTCTCGCGCACCGCCGTGATGGCAATGTCATCGCTGGGCCCTTCAACGCCCCAGTTGTTGCTGGCGTTGTCGTCGCTGCCATCGCGATTGTCTTCGCCGTTGGCCTCATTGTGCTTCTGATTGAAGCTCACCCAGTCCTGCAGAGTGAAGCCGTCGTGCGCGGTGATGAAGTTCAACGACGCCCAGGGTTTGCGCCGATGGTGATCGAACAGGTCCGCCGATCCCTGCAGCCGCGCGGCCAGCGCCCCGCGCTGTCCGGGATCGCCGCGCCAGGCCCTGCGCATCTCATCGCGAAATCTCGAGTTCCATTCCGACATGCCCGGTGGATGACTGCCCAGCTGGAAACCGTCCGGTCCCAGGTCCCAGGGTTCGGCAATCAGCTTGACGCCGGCGAGCGCCGGATCCTGCATCAGGGCATCGAAGAAGCCCGCGCCCGGATCAAAGCCGCAGTCTTCGCGTCCCAGGGTCACGCTGAGGTCGAATCGAAAACCATCGATATGAAATTCCCTGACCCAGTAGCGCAGCGAATCCATGGTCAGCTGTATGACTCGCGGGTGGGAGAAATTGAGGGTATTGCCGCAGCCGCTGAAATTGGCGCAGCGCCGCGGTTCCTGCGGCATCAGCCGATAGTAGGCGGCATTGTCGAGGCCGCGCATGCTCAGCGTGGGTCCGAGCTCGCTGCCCTCGCCGGTATGGTTGTACACCACGTCCATGAATACTTCGATGCCCGCAGCGTGCAGCCTCTTGATCGCGCCTTTTAGCTCATCGAGATCGCCACTGGCCAGGTAACGGGGCTCGGGGGCGAAATACGCCAGCGTGTTATAGCCCCAATAATTCACCAGACCGCGCTCGAGCAATGGCCGATCCTGTAGAAATGCCTGCACAGGCAGCAGTTCGATGGCGGTGACGCCCAGGCGCTTGAGGTGATCGACGATGCTCTCGTGACCCAGCGCCGCGGCTCTGCCGCGCAACGCTTCGGAAACGGCGCCCTGGCGCATCGACAGGCCGCGCAGATGCGCCTCGTAGATCACGGTGTCGCCCCAGGGCGTGTTGGGTGGCCGGTCCTCACCCCAATCGAATCGGTCGACCGCTACCACGCCCTTGGGCATGGCAAAGGCGCTGTCCCGGCGGTCGAAGGACAGATCCGCTCGCGGCGAGGTGACGCGGTAACCATAGAGCGCGTCGCTCCAGCGTACCGCCCCGGACAGGGCCCGGGCGTACGGATCCAGCAGCAGCTTGTTGGCGTTGTAACGATGTCCCTGTTCCGGATCGTACGGGCCATGAGCCCGGTAGCCATACAGCTGGCCGGGCGGCAGGTTGGGCACAAAGGCATGCCAGGTGCCATCCGAGCAGTCGGGCATGGCCAGCCGCCGCAGTTCGGTACGCCCGCTGGCGTCAAACAGGCACAGCTCGAGCTGCTCGGCGTTGCCGGCGTATACCGCAAAGTTGGTGCCGTCCGCGTTCCAGGTAGCTCCGAGCGGATGGGGCACACCCGCCAGCGCGCGCGTGGGCAAATCGGAGCCGTCACCCCCCATGGCGCAGCAGTACCGTGGCCAGGGGCGGAATCGTGATTTGCAGCGAGAACGGCTGGCCGTGGCTTGGCCCGGCGTCGGCCTGTACCCAGCCGCCGTTGCCGAGATTGCTGCCGCCGTAGAGTTTCGCATCGGTGTTGAGGATTTCACGCCAGCCGCCGGCGCGCGGCGCACCGATGCGATAGCCCAGGCGCGGCACCGGCGTGAAATTGCACACCACGATGACCGGCGGTGTGTCGGCGTAGCCGCAGCGGTAGTACGCGAATACGCTGTTATTGCGGTCATCGCCGATAATCCATCGGAAGCCGGCGCTGTCACAGTCCAGCGCGTGCAGCGCAGCCTCGCTGCCGTAGAGATGATTCAGGTCGGCAATCAGCCGCTGCATACCCTTATGAAGCGGGTGCTCCAGCGATGCCCAGTCGATCTGGCCGTCGTGGTTCCATTCCCAGTCCTGGGCCAGTTCTCCGCCCATGAACAACAGCTTCTTGCCGGGTTGCGTCCACATGAAGCCGAAATAGGCGCGCAGGTTGGCGAAGCGCTGCCAGGTATCTCCGGGCATGCGGCCGATCAGCGAGCCCTTTCCGTGCACCACTTCATCGTGCGAGAGCGGCAACACGAAACGCTCGGAAAAGGCATACAGCAAACCGAAGGTCAGGTCGTTGTGATCGTAGGCGCGATGCACCGGATCGTGCGACATGTAGCGCAGCGTGTCGTGCATCCAGCCCATGTTCCACTTGTAGGTGAATCCCAGCCCGCCTTCCGCCGTCGGCCGCGTGACGCCGGGCCAGGCGGTGGATTCTTCGGCGATGACCATCGAGCCGGGATAGCGCTGTGACACGGCGTCGTTCAAGTGCCGCAGGAAATCGATGGCCTCGAGATTCTCCCGGCCGCCATAGCGATTCGGAATCCACTGCCCTTCCTTGCGCGCGTAGTCGCGGTACAGCAGCGACGCCACGGCATCGACCCGCAGCGCGTCGATGTGGTAGCGCTCGAACCAGTGCAAGGCCGCTGAGATCAGGAACGAATGCACCTCGCGCCGTCCCAGGTTGTAGATGGCGGTATTCCATTCCAGCTGAAAACCTTCGCGCGGATCACTGTGCTCGTACAAAGCCGTGCCGTCGAAATAGGCCAGACCGTGCGCGTCGGTGGGAAAGTGTCCGGGTACCCAGTCGAGGATCACTCCGAGACCGGCGCCATGGCAGCGATCGACAAAACGCGCAAATCCCCTGGGTTGGCCGAACGCCGCGTGCAATGCGTATTGACCAAGCACCTGATAGCCCCAGGAGCCGCCGAATGGGTGCGCCATGATCGGCAGCAATTCGATATGCGTGAATTTCAGCTCTTTGACATACGGTATCAATTGTTCGCTGAGCTCATCCCAGTTCAAGCCGCGCCAGTCCGGCCCCGTTCGCCGCCACGAGCCGGCATGCACCTCGTAGATCGAGACCGGAGCGTGCAGGGTCTGGCCCGTTGCCGCGCGCGCCTTCAACCACTGCGCATCGCTCCATTCAAACGGCGTCGGGTCGGCGACCACTGAGGCGGTGCGCGGCGGTGCCTCCGCCTGCAGTGCCACCGGATCGGCCTTGAGGGGCAACAATCCGTGAGAACCCAGGATCTCATACTTGTACACGGTACCCACGGACAGGCGTGGAATGAACAACTCCCAGACACCGGCCTCGACCCGCTTGCGCATCAGGTGGCGGCGACCGTCCCAACCATTGAAGTCGCCGACCACCGACACGCGTCGCGCGTTGGGCGCCCACACCGCGAAGCGAACCCCGGCCACGCCCTCGATGCTCATCGCCTGCGCACCCAGGCAGTGGCCGAGTTCCAGGTGATTGCCTTCCGCCAGCAGGTACACATCCAGCTCGCCGAGAAGCAGCCCGAACGAGTACGGATCCTCCGTGTCCTGGATCACGCCTTGCGGCCAGCGGATGCGCAGGCGATAGCGTGTAGGGGCGGCAATACGCGCGGCATATAAGCCCTGCGGCTCAATGGGCAGCATGGTCGCCAGCAGCTCATCGTTTGGGCCGATGACCTCCACTGCCTCCGCCGGAGGCACAAAAGCGCGGATGACCACGCCCCTGGCATCGCTATGGGGTCCGAGCAGGGCAAAGGGGTCTTCGACGGCGCCGGATTCAAGCGCCGCCGCTGCCGCCACGTCTATGGTCAAACCCGTATCATTGATGCGCTCGCCAATCATGGTAGTGCGGTGCCTTGTATCGGTTACAGACGTGATAACAATTGCGCGAGCCCGCGCAGCGGCACGCTCAGCAAGGCCGGCCGATTGGCCGCCTCATAGCAGATCTCATACGCGGCCTTCTCGAGCAGAAACAGATTCAGCAGATCGCGTGCGCTGTGGGCACTCGCCCAATGGTGCGCGATTGGCGCCGCAGTCTCCTGGTAGGCCTCAACGAACGCCTTATCCGAACTCTGCCAGAAGCGCTGGACGATGCTGCGCTTGCGTGCCAGCGCCGTTTCGTCCTGCCCGGCGCCACCCGTGGCAATGATGGTCGCCGCAGCATAGTCGAACGAACGCAGCATGCCCGCGACATCGCGCAGCGGGCTGCCGAGCGTACGCCGCTGATCCAACGGGCGCGCGGGTTCGCCCTCGAAATCAATGAAGAAGACATCGCCCTGGGCCACCAGGGCCTGCCCCAGGTGCAGATCGCCGTGGATGCGTATCGCCAGCGAGCCTATGCCGGCTGGTGCCAGGAGCGCAGGCAGGCCCAGAGCCTGCTCGCGCGCCGCCTGCAATTGCTCGGCGCTGTGACGCTCCTCGTCGCTGAACTGGGTCCGGGCATCGAGCAGTGCATAGGCCGCAGCGAGTTGCGCGCGCGCCGCCTGCGCCCAGCTCTCGCACTCCTGCGCCGTGCTGACCCGCGGCGAAAAGTCCGGCGTGTCGGTGGGCTGCGCCAGCACCACATGCATCTCACCCAGGCGCCGGCCGAGCATGCTGGCGGCTTTCTGGAAGCGCTCTATGGCCTCGCTCTGTTCCGGAAGCGGTGCCCCGGAAGGCATCACCAGCACCTCCTGCACCGTGCGCTCCAGCAGATTCTGGGTCCAGCTCCAGGCGTCGCCCTCGTTGTAGATGAATCCCTGTGCCACGCCGAGCACGAATGGCACACCATCGAGGCCCAGACGCGTGATCTCGCCCAGCATCGGCGCGATGTTGTTATAGCCTCGCTCGGTCAGATATCGTCCCATTTCCGCTTCCGGATGCGGGCCGCCATGGATGCGGCGGAACAGTTTGATCATGACCTGGCCGCCGACGATGAAGGCGCTGTTGGACTGTTCGGCCGAGGAGCGGCGCACCTGCGCGTCAGCGCCGATATTGACCGATGCCAGGCGCGAAGTCGGATTAAACTGCAATTCACCGCTGACGGTTGTTACCCGGGCGTTGGATGTCATCAGCTCGATGAGCCGGCGAGCAAAACTGTCGAGTGAGAACGCATCCGTCAGGAAGCCGATTCGCCGCCCGCGGCGTACGCGCGCGAGCGCCAGCTGCTGCTGCAACGCGCCGGCCATGTCATCCTCGGAGATGAAGCCGAAGGGCAGCAGATAGCGGTCCGTGCCGCGCTGCATCTGCACTTCGATCTCGGCCAGCAGCACCGGCGGCTCGATGCCCGGCACAGTGGTGACATCGGCAATCCTGGTCTGCAGCAGCTTCTGGTCCTTGCCGGCAAACCAGCGTCGCTTGGGCAGGTAGGCCGGAAGTACTTCCTTCTCGATAATGGAACGCAGCGGCTCTGCCAGTAATTCCTCCAGCGAGCTGCGCACCACCAGCGTCACGTATTCGGGCATGGGCTGCGGCGCCGGCACGAACCAGGTAGGCATGCTCGATAGCGGCGCCAGTACGAACCAATAAAAACCATAGGGCGGCAAGGTCAGCAGATACGGCAGCTGGCCGATCGGCGGAAAGGCAGCGCCGCCGAGCATCTCGACCGGCACGCAGGATTCGAACTGGCTGAGATCGAGTTCCACCGCCTGCGCAAAACGCGACACGTTAGCCACGCACAGGATGACCTCGCTGCGGCCCTCCTCCGTGAGCTCGCGTACGTAGGCCATGACACGCCGGTTGGTCGGATACAGCAACCGAAAGCTGCCACGGCCGAAGGCGCGCTGCAGCCGGCGTATGGACAACATGCGGCGCATCCAATTCAGCAGTGAATGCGGATCGCGTGACTGCGCCTCGACGTTGATGGCCTGGTAGCCATAGAGCGGGTCCATGATCGGCGGCAGCACCAGCACCGCCGGATCGGCGCGCGAGAAGCCGCCGTTGCGATCGCTCGACCATTGCATCGGCGTGCGCACGCCGTCGCGATCGCCCAGGTGGATGTTGTCGCCCATGCCGATCTCATCGCCGTAGTACAGCACCGGCGCCCCGGGCATCGATAGCAGCAACGAGTGCAGCAGTTCGATGCGCCGGCGATCGCGCTGGACCAGCGGCGCCAGTCGCCGGCGGATGCCGAGATTCAGGCGTGCGCGCCGATCGGCCGCGTACTGCTCCCACAGGTAATCGCGCTCCTTGTCGGTGACCATCTCCAGCGTCAACTCGTCGTGGTTGCGCAGAAAGATCGCCCATTGCGTGTTGGCCGGAATTTCAGGCGTCTGCCGCAGGATATCGGTGATCGGAAAGCGATCCTCCTGGGCCAGCGCCATGTACATGCGCGGCATCAACGGAAAATGAAACGCCATGTGGCATTCATCGCCGTTACCGAAATACTGCTGTACGTCCTCCGGCCACTGGTTGGCTTCTGCCAGCAATACGCGATCGGGAAACGCGGCATCGACCTCGGCGCGAATGCGCTTGAGTATGGCGTGGGTTTCCGGGAGGTTCTCGTTGCTGGTGCCCTCGCGCTCCACCAGGTAGGGCACGGCGTCGAGCCGCAGTCCATCGACTCCCAGGCCCAGCCAATAGCGCAGCACCGACAACACCGCCTTGAGTACCAGGGGGTTGTCGAAGTTCAAATCCGGCTGGTGATGATAAAAGCGGTGCCAGTAGTAGGCATTGGCGACCGGATCCCAGGTCCAGTTGGACTTTTCACTGTCGAGGAAGATGATGCGCGTGCCGGCGTAGCGCTGATCGCTGTCCGACCAGACGTAGAAATTTCGCGCCGAGGATCCCGGCTTGGCGTGCCGCGCGCGCTGGAACCAGGGGTGCTGGTCCGAGGTGTGGTTGATCACCAGTTCGGTAATCACCCGCAGGCCGCGGGCGTGGGCCTGGGCGATGAATGCCCGTGCGTCGGACAAGCTGCCGTAATCGGGGTGCACGCCGCGATAGTCGGCGATGTCGTAGCCATCATCGCGCCGGGGACTGGGATAGAACGGCAACAGCCAGATCGTGTTGACACCCAGTTCGGCGATGTAGTCGAGCTTGGCGATCAGGCCGGGGAAATCACCGATACCGTCGTTGTTGGCGTCAAAGAACGATTTCAGGTGCAGCTGATAGATGACCGCATCCTTGAACCACAACGGGTCGCGAACGTGCGCCTCGGCGGCACGCGTACTGCGCAAGCGGTTCTGGTTTCTGGGCGGTGGCGCTTGATCCATGGGGCTGCGTCTGGCTCAGGTAACCCGTGGCTGCACGCGAAAAATGGCAAACGGCAGATCCTGCGGCACGAACCGCCAGTTTTGCACTTTGCCGTACCAGTCAAACTGCGTGCCGCGCATGAGTTCCTGAACCCGAAGTACCCCTGTGTCAGGCAATCCGAATTCCCACAATGGCACCTCGAACTGCGTCGCCTGCACGTTGTGCGGGTCAAGAGAGACGGCGACCAGTATGAAATTATCGAGTTCGGGCGTGGCCTTCCCGTACCACAGCACCTGATCGTTCCAGGCGTTGTAGAAGCGCAGCCAGTGATGCGTCTGCAGGGCCGGATTACTGCGGCGGATGTGGTTGAGGCGCGAGATCTCGGCGATGATGTTGCCGGGGGCCTGCCAGTCGCGTTGCTTGATCTGATATTTCTCCGAATCGAGGTACTCCTCGCGGCCCGGAAGCGCCGCGGCTTCGCACAATTCGAAACCGCTGTACAAACCCCACAGTCCCGACAGCGTGGCCGCGAGCGCCGCCCGGATCAGGAAGCCCGCGCGGCCGGAGTTTTGCAGAAACAACGGATTGATGTCCGGGGTATTGACGAACAGGTGCGGGCGAAAGAAATCCCTGGGCGCTTGCGTAGTGAGCTCGGTGAAATAGTCGGTCAGCTCACGCTTGCTGTTGCGCCATATGAAATAGGTATAGCTCTGGGCAAAGCCGATCTTCGCGAGCCGGTACATCATGGCCGGGCGCGTAAATGCCTCCGACAGAAATATCACGTCGGGATGGCGGGCGCGGATATCGGCGATGAGCCATTGCCAGAACGGCAGCGGCTTGGTGTGCGGATTGTCAACGCGAAATATTTTGACTCCGACCTCAACCCAGTAAAGCACCACATCGCGCAGACTCAGCCACAATGCCGGTTTGGCCTGCTCGGCGTAAAAATCGACGTTGACGATGTCCTCATATTTCTTGGGAGGATTTTCGGCGTAGCGGATCGAGCCGTCGGGCCGCCATGAGAACCACTCCGGGTGACTCAGGAGCCATGGGTGATCGCGCGAACACTGTACGGCGAAATCCAGCGCCAGTTCCATGCCGTGCCCGGCGGCCGCGCTCAGCAGCCGGCGAAAGGCGTCGAGCCCCCCCAGCTCAGGATGGATGGCGGTATGGCCACCCTCGACCGCACCTATGGCATACGGACTTCCCGGGTCGTCCGCACCGGCCTGCAGCGCGTTGTTGCAGCCCTTGCGGTGGCTGCGGCCGATGGGATGAATCGGCGGCAGGTACAGCACGTCGAAACCCATGGCGCGCAATGCCGGCAAGCGCGCGATGACGTCGTCAAAGGTGCCGTGCTCGCCGGGATGCTGCGCCTGGGAGCGCGGAAACAGCTGGTACCAGCTGGCGAAGCCCGCGGCCACTCGCTCGACCTCGATGACCAGATCCGCCGGCAGGTGGGTCACGAAGCGGCGCTGCTGCAGTCGCGCCATCAGCGTCGCCGCCTCCTGCGACAGCAGCAGTTCCGTGGCCGCCAGCTCATCCAGGCCCTGCAGGCGGCGTACAAACTGAGCTGCGGCTTCGCCCGCGGCGCCAATGGCGTGCCCTACGGCTGCCGCCAGCTGCCTGCGACCTTCGTCGATGTCCTGCAGCGCCGGAACCCCGTCGGCGGTCTTCTTCTGCAGGTCGCGGCGATAGCTGCCCCAGTCGTCGCGCCAGGCCTCGATGTTGAAGCGGTGGCGGCCGGATTGGGCCGGAATCAATTCCGCCCGCCAGCGATCATTGCCCATGGGCACCATCGGCGTGGACTGTTCCTCCAGTGCCCGCGGGCCGCGCCAGATCAGGCGCGCAGCCAGCCGGTCATGGCCATCCATGAAGATGTCGGCCTCTACCGCGATTGCCTGGCCGATGACGGCCCGGGCGGGCAGCTGACCTTCATCCACGCACGGCCTGACGCGCTCGATTCGGATGCGCGCGGCCTCGATGGCCGCGGTAACCGAGCCGAGCCTTGAATCCGGGGAGACCAGGCTGCTTGCGCTCACCATGCCGTACTCTCAATGGCTGGATGGATGGAGTATCGCAAACTACGGCCATGCCGGCCTTGCGCGTGTAGGCGATTGCGCCAGAGTACTGAAGTATTAGCCGACAGGGCCCCTTGGCGGCGCGGTTCAGCCGGCCGGTGCGCGCCGCCGCACAGACAACAGGACGTCGCTGCCGTCCTGGTAGGCGACGCTGAACGTATTGAATGCAGGCAGGCAGGCCGCCAGGTCCTCGGCCGGATCGAGATCGAAGGCGTCGAAACCACAGCGTGCCAGGAAGAACAATTGATCGCGTTTGATGACGCCGCGGGCGCGCAATTCGTAGGGGTACCCGCAGCGCTGACGCAGCATGCGCGCCTGTGAAAAGCCGCGTCCGTCGCCGGGCTTGGCAAACTCGATGACGATCCAGCGCACCGATTGCAGATGCGGAGCCAGTGTTTCGATCTCATCGCTCGCGCTCAGCAGCACCGCCGCGGGGGCGGTGGCGCAGCCGGCGCCGGCAATCCACTCCGCCAGCGTCTGCACGCTAATGGTGCCGTCGAGCTCGGGTTCGCCGGCATAGCGCAGTTCGTCGGCGACGATTTCACGCCGCCGAATAATCTGTCTCATAGACCCGTTCCTGGAAAGGTTCAACACCAATACGCCGCACGGTGTCGAGGAAGCGTTCGTCCTCGCCGTGCCGCTCGCGCACATACACCTCGAGCAGTTTGGCAATGGTCTCGGCGACCGCTTCCTTCGCCACCGAAGGACCAATGACCTCGCCGAGCGCGGCCGGCGCCGCTGATGAGCCGCCAATGGTGATCTGATACCACTCCTTGCCGTGCTTATCGACACCCAGTATGCCGATGTGGCCGATATGGTGGTGGCCGCAGGCATTCATGCAGCCTGACATCTTGATTTCCACCGGCCCTAAGTCGTAGAGATAATCCATGTCGTCAAAGCGCGCATGAATCTGCTTGGCGATGCCGATCGAGCCGGCGTTGGCAAGGCTGCAGAAATCCAGCCCCGGGCAGCAGATCATGTCGGTCAGGGTACCGATGTTCGGCGTCGCCAGCCCCAGGGCATCCAGCGCCTGCCATAGCTCTGGCAGCGAGCGCTGCGGTACATCGGCAAGCACCAGATTCTGGTCGTGGGTGGAACGGATCATGCCGAAGCTATAGCGATCGGCCAGATCGGCCAGCGCATCCATCTGCGCCGCCGTGACATCGCCCGGCGGCTCGCCGTGTTTCTTCAGCGACACGAACACGATCCGGTAGCCGCGAACTTTATGGTCGCGGGTGTTGTAGCGATGCCAGGCTTGAAATGCCGGATCGGCGCTGCCGGGCGAGCACTGTTCGAGCTGCTGGTACGGCGGTGGCACGAAAAAGGCGCGCATGCGCTCGATTTCCTGATCCGTCAGCCGCGGCGCGAACGGGCGATTGGATGCAAATTCCTGCTCCACCTGACGCGTGAACTCCGCGGTCCCAAGCGCGCGCACCAAAATCTTGATGCGTGCCTTGTGGATATTGTCGCGACGACCGTAGCGGTTATAGACACGCAGGATGGCCTCCAGATAGGCCAGCAGATCGGCCCGAGGCACAAAGCTGCGGATCAGCTTGCCAACGATCGGCGTGCGCCCCAGGCCGCCACCGGCGAAGATCTCGAAGCCGAGTGCGCCGTCAGCCGCGTACTTGAGGCGCACGGCAATATCGTGCAGTTCGCTCGCGGCGCGATCGGCCGGCGAGGCGGTCACCGCAATCTTGAACTTGCGCGGCAGGTAGCTGAATTCGGGGTGCAGGGTCGCCCACTGTCGAATGATTTCGCAGAACGGCCGCGGATCCTCGAGCTCGTCGGCAGCGACGCCGGCGAGATGATCCGACGTGATGTTACGAATGCAGTTGCCGCTGGTCTGCAACGCATGCATCTGAACCGTCGCCAGGTCCGCGAGAATGTCGGGCACGCGCTCGAGTGCGGGCCAGTTGTACTGGATGTTCTGGCGCGTGGTGAAATGGCCGTAGTCGCGGTCATAGTGCCGCGCGATGTGGGCCAGCATGCGCAGCTGCCGCGTCGACAGCAATCCATACGGGATCGAGACCCGCAACATGGGTGCGAAGCGCTGGATATAGAGCCCGTTGCGCAACCGCAGCGGCCGGAATTCATCCTCGCTGAGCGCCCCGGCCAGAAATCGCTGCGTCTGGTCGCGAAACTGGGCAACCCGCTCGTTGACCAGCGTCTGGTCGATTTGATCGTATCGGTACATGTAGCCCTGATAATCACCCATGAGCGCTTGGCACGGCAGATATATCAATCTCGATTTCGCGCATAAGAGGCTGCGATCGCGCGCAGCGTCTCACCATCGATGGAGTTGGCGGTTCGGCCGCGCGCAGTTGCGCTAGGTCAGCCGCGCGAGCAAAGTCTCGAGTGCCACTTCGCCTTCGGCCTGTACCCGCACGGACAGGCGCTCCTTCGGATCGGCCTCTCGCGCCAGGGTGTACCGTGCCCCGGCGTAGAGCCGGTCGAGAAAGGTCTTGAGCGCCGGTTCGAGTTCGGCGTAAGCCGCATCCGTGTTGGGCGCGATCAGCCGGTCGTTGGCGAAGAACTGCAGGTGGTTGCCAGGCAGCTTCAGCGCACCTTTGAGCTCCGCGTCCGCTTTCATGAGCAGGGCGGCCTTCAGGGCCTTGCACGCGACCCGCGCAAAGCGTTCCTGCAGCTCGCCGGCGAGCGGATGCTTGCTGTAGTACACGACGCCGCGTTCGTGGCCGGTCTCGTCCAGGGCATAGTTGCCCTCGTGGGCGATGAGCATGACACCAGGGCCGGCCGGCACGTGGCTGTAATCGGCCACATCGATGAGCAGCTCTTCCAGGGCATCTTGCTGGATCCAGCGGTGGTACATGGGAATGAGCTTGAGGATGTCGATCTTGTTCGCGTCCACAGCGAACAGCTTGATACCGAACTTGTGCAGGTCCACGGGCTCTACACCGTCGCTTCAGCGGCTGCTGGCACACGCAGGGCCGCCGTCGCCCGCGCGCGCTGCTCGGTCATGCGTTGGTTGCAGCTATAGACCGCCTCGATGAACAGCTGAGCTTCCTCCACCAGATGGCGGACCCTGTCGGCCGTGAACACCGGGTCCTTGTC
>Ga0208849_1001681_pt1 | contig 14337 bp, 15 predicted proteins | sample NGESurdeep072012_10_FD_184470 | JGI IMG/M metagenome (GOLD analysis project Ga0208849, IMG submission 184470) | Arctic peat soil microbial communities from Barrow, Alaska - NGEE Surface sample 53-3 deep-072012 (SPAdes) | ecosystem: Environmental > Terrestrial > Soil > Wetlands > Peat ...
TCCGACGGCGGGGTGTTCGCCTTCGGTGACGCCACCTATGCAGGTTCGGTGCCGGGTGTCGGTGTCCACGTGAACAACATCGTGGGCCTCACCCCGACCGCCGACGGCGCCGGCTACTGGCTCTTCGGGTCCGACGGCGGGGTGTTCGCATTCGGTGACGCCAAGTACCTCGGCTCCGTGCCCGGTGTCGGTGCCCACATCAACAACGTGGTGGGTGGATCGAGCACCTGAGCCGGCGCACGAGCGCCGCAACACACGCGGGACCGACGCTCCCGCCTCCGACGACATGTCCGGGGGCGGGAGCGTTCCCCGTTCGGGGCGAGGGCATGAAGACCCCTCTTCGGCTCGCTGCCGGCGCTGCACATCCCCGTGTCGAACATCGTCGGGGTGGTGGCCAATCCGTAACGCCCACACCGGCGGAGAGACTCAGTTCAGCGCTTCACGTTCCAGACGAAGGTGACAGCGGCGGAGTCGACCGAGTCCGAGACGGTCACGGTGGCGTGTCGCTTGCCCCGCACCGTCAGCCTGCCCGAGATCACGCCGGAAGCGGGGTTGATCGACAGTCCGGCCGGGAGCCCGGTGGCCTGGTACGCCAGGGTCTCGCTGGGCGAGGCGTCGACGGCGTGGACGGCGTGGCTGACCGGGGTGCCCAGCGCGGTGGTCTGCTTGCCCGGATTGGTGACGGCAATGGGCGTCCAACAGTGGGCCGGACCCGAGAAGATGGGAGCCGTGGTCACGGGGAGGTCCGAGGGTGGGTCGACGATGACGGTGGGGTTGGCGGGATCGCTGACGAAGTCGGCACGCGTCCACGCGCTCTCACAGGCCCGCAGCGCCTTCTTCTCGGGCGCCGTGCGGGAGTTGGCGTCTCCTCCCGCCCACATGTCGAAGCGGTAGAGGTGGAAGCGGGACCAGTCACTGTCACATTCCGAGCACTCGTCCTCGTGGATGAAGTAGCGCTTCATGTATGGGACGTAGATGACCTGGCACCAACCCAGCTCGCTGACGTCGGTGGCGAAGGTGACGGGATTGGCGAAGGTCCCCACGCCGCCGGCGGTGTTGTGCAGGCAGGGATGGGCGATGACGGGTCCGGGCGGGGAATTGTCGGCCCAGCCGTAGAGCGTCATGAAGGCCTTGACGTTGCTCTGGGCGCTCGCCGCGGTGGGTGCGCCGACGATGCTGACGGACAAGGCCAGGACACCCAGGACGAGAAGGCTCCGAGGCGAGCGCCACCGCGACGTCGAGGTCACGGACCGAGCGTACCGGACCGTCCCCATGCGGGCCCGGGACAATCGCAGTGAGGGGGCTCAGTACAGGGGCGACCAGCTGCTCGTGCGCAGGAGCTTGCTGTCCCAGCTGTCACGGTAGGCCAGCGCGTCGTGCATGAACTGGCCGGGCTGGCGATGTGCGGGATCGGTGTCGTGGGTCAACAGGTGCATGAGCACTTGGTGGTTGACGATCTTCTGCATCAGGATCGCCTCCTTGCGCAGGCCGGCGCCGAACGCCACCTGGAACACGGCCTGGATGTCCAAGAGGTTGGCGGCCCGTTCCTTCATGGGCCCGTAGTAGCCCGTCCCCCAGAACTCGACGTAGTCGTCGATGGGGGCATGGGGGTGGCCGGTGTCCTCCATGTAGAGCGAGAGCTCGTGGGGAGTGCCGTCGGTGGGCACCGTGGCCAGGTCGAGGTCGGCCATCGGCGACCAGTGCACGCCGAAGAGCAGCTTGCCGGTGACACCGTGGCGCAGCTCGTCCACGTTGCGGGCCCATTCCTTCAGGTCCCCCCGCTGGACGCGCCGAGCTAGGTCCTCCCATGCCGCGCCGTCGCGCAGGGCCGTGATGGTGACGACGTTATACGCCGGCCCGCTCCCGTGGGCATGGTGACAGAACCACAGCAACCGGGCGTCTGCGCTCTTGGCCAGTGTCGACATCCACTCGTCGCGGAACGCCGACTCGAATTCCTCCTCGGCCGCCCCCTTGACCTGATGAACCTCGTGCAGGAAGAGCATGGGCGGTCACTGTACGGCCTTCCGGGTCCTCGTGCCCTGACGGGGACCGGAGGAATTCGGAGTGGCCCAGGCGGCCCGACGATCGGGCCCGTTGACCCTATTCACGTCGGGTGCCAGGATGCGGCCCTGTTGTCCGACGAACGAAAGAGGGACCATGGGCCGACTCGAGGGACGCCGTGCCGTCATCACGGGAGCCGCCAGTGGTATCGGAGAGGCCACGGCGCGCCTTTTCGTGAGCGAAGGAGCATCGGTCGTCATCGCCGACCTCGACGACGACCGGGGCAAACGGATCGCCGACGAGTGTGGTGAGCGCGCCCGCTTCGTGCACACCGACGTCACCCAGGAACGCGACGTCGAAGCGGCCGTGGCGGTCGCCGTGGACAGCTTCGGGGGGCTCGACTGCGTGTTCAACAATGCCGGCAACCCCGGATCCACGGGTGGAATCGAGGACGTCGACATGGCAATGTTCGACCGCACGGTGGCCATCCACCTGCGCGGGGTGTTCCTGGGCATCCGGGCCGCGGCCCGGGTCATGAAGCCCCAGGGCCACGGCAGCATCGTGAACACCTCCAGTGTGGCCGGGCTCGCCGCCAACTACGCCGGTCACGACTACAGCGCCTGCAAGGCGGCGATCGCCCACCTGACGCGCACCACCGCCAACGAGCTCGGCGAGTACGGCATCCGGGTCAACGCCATCTGCCCCGGGGGCATCGCCACCTCCATCTTCGCCCGGGCCGCCGGGCTCGAAGGCGACGCCGCCCAGGACACGGTCCCGTTCATGTCGGCCGCACTCGGCGACATGGCGCCCATCCGGCGCGCCGGGCAACCCGTCGACATCGCCGAGGCCGCCCTGTGGCTGGCGAGCGACGCCTCGAGCTTCGTCAACGGCCAGGCCATCGCCGTCGACGGCGGCCTCACCACCGGCCCCCTCTACCGCGAGCAGCACGCCCGGATCGAAGGGCTGTTGCAGATCCTCCACACGCCCCCGGCCTGACGGGCCGTCCCCCGGCGGCGGCCGGTCGCCGGTGCGGTCACGTCCGGGCGGGGGGCTGCTCCAGGGCGTACACCAGGGTGATCTGGGCCGATTCCTGCTGGGTGCCCGGCTGCAGCGGCACCGAGGCCTGCGGCGCGGCGCTGGCCGCACTGGCGGCGTTGAACGGCTCGGCCACCCCGAAGTCCGGCGTCGACTGGTCCGTGAGCGAGCACACCGGCCCCAGACGCTGACCCGCGGCCTGGGCCATGGACCGGGCGTGGCTCACGGCCTGGTGGACGGCGTCGGTGCGCGCTGTGTCCTCGATGGCGCGTGGGTCCTCGATGGAGAAGGTCAACGAGTCGATCCGGGCCGCATTCCCCGCCGCCGTGGCCACGGCGTCGAGCACCGAGCCCGCCGTAGCGAAGTGCCGAAGCTGGGCCGTGATGGTGTTGGTCATCTGGTAGCCGTCGATCTTGCCGGCCAGGGAGTACTGCGGCTGGATCGAGACGTTCGAGGTCTGGACATCCTTGGGGGCCACACCCCCGTGCTCGAGCACGGCGGTGACGGCGGAGGCCTTGGTGTTGTCGTCGACGAGCGACGCCTGGGCGTTGGGGTCGGTCACGGCGATGTCCACCGTCACCGTCAAGATGTCCGGTGTGGCCGAGGCGTTCCCCGTCCCCTGGACGGTCAATTTGGGCGCCGAGCCCGCGCATCGGACCGACACAGATGTCGACGCCGGCGAGGTCGTGGTGGAGACCGCCAACCCGAGGGCGACGACTCCCACGACGAGCGCGGTCGCGACCGCGATCACTCCGGTCCACCGCACGGTCTTTGCCTGCATCGTCCTCGCCCCTCCCCCACCGGTGCCGTGCGCCCGGAGGACGCGTCCGACGGCACCACCGGTTCAGACGAACGAGGTGGGCGAAACGTTCCCGGTCAACCGGTCAACCCGTCGACGCCGGTGCCGCCGGTGCCGCCGGTGCCGCCGGTGCCGCCGGTGCCCAGATGTACGTCACCGAGGACAGGATTGCGTGGTACGAGATCCCCGTCGGGGCCGATCCCCTCCCGGTGTAGAACGTCAGAAAGGCCCGGGCGCACTTGTGCGGCGCCAGGCTCTTCAGGTTCTCGAGGTCGGGCTGTTGGGCACGGAACGACGACGGAATGATCTCCGTCGCCGGCCCGAAGAGCAGGGTGAAGTCGGTGTTGGACATCGCGCCCGTGTACGGATGCTGGCCGGCGCACACTCCCACGTCGGCCATAGTGAGCTCACCCTGCACGGGGGCACCGTCGGAGCCGCTCGACACAAGCGTCGGAGGGCTGAGCGAGTACACGGTCATCTCGTCCAGGCCGGTCAGGGCGTACGGGTCGGAAAGGTGCGCCACAGCGCCGTAGCTCACCGCCACGGTTGTGGGCGGCCCAATCGGCGCCAGGAATCCAGGGGCAAAGAACCGTGCCCTGCTCATCTGGTGGAGGAACACCAAGCACCCCGGGATCCCAATCAGCAACAACAACGCCGACAGCAACGCCACCAGCTTGAGCGTTCCCAGCGCCAGGCGCCGGGTGAGGGGCGGGACCGGGCCGGCGTCGCCAGTGGCCAGATCGTGAACCCCGGTCCCCGGACCAACCATGCTGCAACCCCCTTCGGGGAAGGCGCCCCGTTCCCGGATTCCGGTCAGGCGCCCCGTAACACAACCGCAACATAGCGCACACAACCGCAACATAGACAAGCCACCGGCCCGAGGCTTCTCAGCGGGAAAGAAGCGGTCCCACCTGCTCGCCGAAGGCGGCGATCTGGTCGCACAGCTCCTGGAGGGAACCGCTGGGGAACCGCATCTGGATGTGCGAAACCCCCATGTCGATCAGCTCGGCCAGGTTCTCGGCGATGCGCTCGGGGCTCCCCGACACGGTGCCGCGCGGCAGCTCGTGGTCGGCCTCCCCCACGTGGAACACCCCCGCCAGCGCGCCGATCTCGATGGGCGCCCCGCCCCGCAGGTCCTGGCGCAGCTCCAGCAGTTGGGCCACCTGGTCGCGCATGTCGCTGCGCCGCACCGTCTGAGGGAGCCAGCCGTCGCCGCGCCGCGCGGCCCGGCGCAAGGCGGCGCGAGAAGACCCCCCCACCCAGATGGGCGGCCGGGGCTGCTGCACGGGCCGGGGGCTCACCGAGACGTCGGCCGACGGCCACCGGGGCCCGGCCAGGGTGGGGTACTCGTCGGTGAGCGCGGCGGCCAGGGCGTCGATGGCCTCGTCAAGCCCGCCGCCCCGTTCGTCGAAGGGCGGCCCGAAGAGGTCGAATTCCTCGTTGACGTGGCCCGCCCCCACGCCGATGATCACGCGCCCACCCGACAGGACGTCGAGAGTGGAGAACTCCTTGGCGGCGCGCAGGGGATGGCGCTGCGCCGCGATGTAGACGTGGCTCATGAGCCGGATCCGCGTCGTGATCCCCGCCAGCCACCCCAGCGTGGCGATGGTGTCGTACCAGGTCGTGCTCATGGCCCCCGCCAGGCGACGGGGGATGGCGGTGTGGTCGCACACCGCCACATAGAAGAAGCCGCTGTCCTCGGCCTGGCGCGCCACCCGGGCCAGCTCGGCGGGTCCCGAACCGAGCTCCCAGTCCTCGACGTAGATGGTCGACTGCGACTGGATGGGCAGCTGGATCCCGAACACCACCGCGCCGTCGGGGATGATCTGCACCGGCTCAGCCCGCGTCGGCTCCGCACTTTCGGTCACGACCTGTCCCCTCTGTTCGATCAGTAGCGCTCGGCCACGAGCTCGGCCAGGGCGTCGGTCCCCTCGAGCGCGCTGGCCAGGACGCGTGCCCGCATCAGGTAGAGATGGGCCGGCACCTCCCACGTGAAGCCCATGCCCCCATGCACCTGGATGCACGTCTTGCCGTTGGCGACGGCGGCCTCGACCGCCAGGAGCCCGGCACCGGCGGCGGCACGCAGGGCGTCGCCGACGTCGGGCTGGTCGATGGTGACCGCGGCGGCCTGCACGGCGGCACGGGCCAGCTCCGAGCGCACCAGCATGTCGGCGCACAGGTGCTTGACGGCCTGGAACGATCCGATGGGCTTGCCGAACTGCTGGCGCTCCTTGGCATAGGCCACGGCCATCTCGACGGTGGCGGCGGCGAGACCCACGAGCATCGCACCCCCGAGGACCGACGTGTCCCGCCGCCACACAACGGCGTCGTCGGGGCCGCCGACCGGCTCGCCCGCAGGCAGATGGTCGACACGCCACAGCGGGGTGAGGGGGTCGAGCGACCGTTCCACCACCACGGCGTCGAGGACGGCGGGGTCGACGACGGCCAGCCCGTCATCCCCCACGACCACCAGGGCGCCCAGCGAGGCCAGGTGCTCGATCACGACCGGTGCGCTCGCCACGGCTCCCGACCCCGACCGGTGCACGGCCCCCACCATGACCTTCCCGTCCCCCGATCCCTCCACCAGCCCTGCAGCCAGGTGCGAGGCCAGGATGGGGCCGGGCACCAGGGCACGGCCGAGCTCCTCGAAGACCACCGCCGCCGCTGCCGTCCCGAGTCCCAGGCCACCCGCGTCCTCAGAGAGGCGCAGCGAGAACACCCCGGCATCGGCGAGCTCGGACCACCCCGCCCCGTCGATGACGACGCGCTGGCCCTCGGCACCGCGGACCCGTTCCAGCGGAAACCGCCCCGCGCACAACCGGCGCATCCCGTCGGCCAGTGCCACCTCGTCCTCGGACAGCTCGAAGTCCATGGCGCGCTAGCCCTTGGGCAGGCCGAGGATCCGCTCGGCGATGATGTTGCGCTGGATCTGCGAGGTCCCGGCCGCGATGGTGCGCGAGAAGCCGTGCACCCACGTGCTCACGATCTCGAGGTTGCCCACCGAGCCAGCGCCTGTGCCCGGCAGGTCGCCGAACACCAACCCCGCCGTGCCGGCGAGGTCCATGCCCAGATCGGCGATGCGCTGGCGCAGCTCCGACAACGCCAGCTTGTACACACTGCCTCCGATCCCCGGCACGCCGGTGCGCGCCGCCTGCGAGACGTTGCGCCGGGCCAGGGCCCACAGGGCGTCGAGCTCGGCGCCGAGATGCCCGGCCCGACGGCGCACCGAGACGTCGTCCCAGGCCCCGGTGCTCTTCGCCACCGCCCGCAGTCCCCGCAACAGCTCCATGGACTGCAGCACCTCCCCCACGAACGCCGTGCCACGTTCGAAGCTGAGGGTGGTCATGGTGACGCGCCAGCCGTCGTTCTCATCGCCGAGCCGATTGGCGACCGGCACGCGCACGCCATCGAGGAACAATTCGCCGAACTCGGTGGACCCCGCGATAGTGCGCAGAGGCCGGAAGTCGATGCCAGGGCGGTCCATGGGGAGGATCAACCACGTGATGCCACGGTGCCGGCTGTCCTCGGGCCCGGTGCGGACCAGGAGCTCGCAGAAGTCGGCCACCTCGGCGTGCGACGTCCAGATCTTCTGCCCGGTGACGACGTACTCGTCGCCGTCGCGCTCCGCCCGGGTGCGCAGCGAGGCCAGGTCACTGCCTGCCCCGGGCTCGGAGAACCCCTGGCACCACACCTCGTCGCCGCGCAGGATGGGCGGCAGGAAGCGGGCCCGCTGCTCGGGCGTCCCCTCCACGATCACGGTGGGGCCGGCATGGAGCAGCCCGACGAAGTTCACCCCCACGTACGGGGCATGCGCCCGCTCGAGCTCCTCGAGGTAGATGAGCTGTTCGACGGGGCTGGCGCCGCGGCCGCCACCCTCGACGGGCCAGTCGATCCCGGCGTAGCCGGCATCGAAGAGCATGCGCTGCCAGGTGGTGTCGAAGGCGCGGCGCCCGGGCCAGTCGAGGTGCGACGGCTTGTCGGGCAACGTGGGAAGGACCTCGGCCAGCCACGAGCGCAGCCCGGCGCGAAAGGCTTCCTCGCTCTCGGAGTAGCGCAGGTCCATGTCGGAGCGGCCTAGGGCGCCAGGTAGTCGAGCCCGAAGAGCCGGATGGCGTTGCCCCGGACGATCTTGCGGCGCTGGTCGTCGTCGAGATGGGCCATCTGGCGCTCGGCGATCTCCTTGGTGTGGGGCCAGGTCGAGTCCGAATGCGGGTAGTCGGACTCGTAGGTGATGTTGTCGACGCCGATCTCCTCGACCGAGCGCAACCCATGGGCATCGTCGAAGAAGCAGCCGTAGACCTGGCGGCGGAAGTACGTCGACGGCGGCTCGGGGACGATGTCGGCCACCCCTCCCCAACCCCGGTTCTCCTCCCACACCTTGTCGGCACGCTCCAGGATGTAGGGGATCCAGCCGATCTGGCCCTCGGAGTAGGCCAGCATCAGCGTGGGGAAGCGCACCAGGACACCCGAGAACAAGAAGTCCACCAACGAGAAGGTGGCATTGGTGTGCGTCAGCGTCGACCCCACCGCCGGAGGGGCGTCGGCGGAGGTGGACGGCATCTTCGACGACGAGCCGATGTGCATGTTGACGACCGTGTTCGTCTCGGCGCAGGCCGAGAAGAACGGGTCCCAGTAATGGTGCGGGTCGTGCACCGACGGGAGCCCGAGGAAGGGCGGGATCTCGCTGAAGCACACCGCCTTCACGCCCCGTGCCGCGTTGCGCCTGACCTCGAGCGCGGCGAGCTCAGCGTCCCACAGCGGGATGAGGCACAACGGGATGAGCCGGCCCGACGACTCCGCACACCACTCGTCGACCATCCAGTCGTTGTAGGCCTGCACGCACAGAAGCGCCAGGTCCTTGTCGTCGGCCTCGGTGAAGGTCTGCCCGCAAAAGCGGGGGAAGGTCGGGAAACACAGCGACGCCTCGAGATGGTTGATGTCCATGTCCTCGAGGCGCGGCTTCACCTGGTAGGCGCCGGGGCGCATGTCGTCGTAGGTGACCCCGGTGATGGTGACCTCGTCACGCGGCACACCCACCGCGGCGTCGAGACGCAGAAGGGGCCGGCGCAGCTCCTCGTAGTACCACCAGTCTGTGGGGACACCCTCGGTGCCCGGCACCACGGTCAACTTGCCGCCGACGAAGGTGATCTCGCCCATCGGGGCCCGGACGATGCGCGGCCCGATGTCGCGGTACTTGGCCGGCAACCGGTCCTGCCACACGTCGGCGGGCTCCACGACGTGGTCGTCGACGGAGATGATCAACGGCAGGTCGCCCACGAGGCGAGCATAGCCATCGATCTGACGGCGTGTCAGTTGCGTGACCACCACTACCCTGAGCTCGATGTGCCTGCTCGTGGTGGTGTCGCGCCTCGACCCCGGGGCACCGCTGGTGGTCGGCGCCAACCGCGACGAACAGCTCGTCCGTCCTGCCACCGCCGTGACCGTGCTGCGCGACGCGCATCCGCGTGTGGTGGGTGGACGCGACGAGGAGGGGGGCGGGACATGGTTGGCGGTGAACGAGCACGGCGTGGTGGCGGGCCTCACCAACCGTCCCTCCCCCAATGGGCGCGACCCCGCCAAGCGGTCGCGCGGCGAGCTCCCACTGGCACTGGCCCGGCACCGTGACGCGGCCTCGGCCGTGGACGCCTTCGTCACGCGCTTTCGTCCCGCCGACTACAACCCGGCCTGGCTCCTCGTGGGAGACCGCAGCGCGCTCTATGCGCTCGACATGACCGGGGCCGCGCCCGGGCATGACCGTCCGCGGATCGAGTCTCTGCCCCCCGGCATCCACATCCTCGAGAACAATCCGCTCCACGCCCAGTCGCCCAAGGCGGACCACGTGCGTTCGCTCCTCGGGGACGCCGGCGCGCTGGCTGGAGCGGCCCTGCTCGAGCGGGTCCGGGCCGTGCTCGTCGACCACAGCGTGCCGAGCGGGCTCGGCGACCCCGAGACCGGACCCGATCCCGGGCTCAACCAATCACCGGGTCGGTCCCGGCCCGTCGAGACGCTGGCGGCGTGCGTGCACACCGAGACCTACGGCACGCGCGCGTCGACCCTCGTGGGTGTCCCCGCCGATCCCGGGCACCACCCCCGGGTGCTCGTGGCCGACGGGCACCCGTGCACGGCACCGTTCGTCGACGCCACTGGCCTTTTCGGGCCCTGAGCGACGGGGTGACGTCGGAGTGTCGGAGGAGACCAGGCGCTACTTGGCGTCCCAGCCCTTCCGGGCCTGCTTCTGCTCGGCCTGCTTCTGATGCTTGGCCGCCCGCTTCTCTTTGACGCTGCGGCTCGGCTTCTTCGATTCGGCGCTCGGTCGTGACTTCTCTGCCATGACGCCAGCCTAGACAGCGTTGGGGCCCGGCGGCGTCACCGACGGGCGGCGGGGGGCTACCTTTCCGAGCATGGACAGCACCGCTCCTGACCTGCGCAATCGCCGGGAGGCCGTGGTACGCGAGCACATGGCCTCGGAGAACGAGAGTCGTTTCGACGACACCTTGGCCACCTTCACCCATCCGCGCTACGAGCTCATCGGCACGGGCCAGGTCTACGACGGGGTCGAGGAGGTCAAGGGGTACTACGCCCGGTCCCGGGCCGTGTTCCCCGACCAGCGCAACGAGGTGCGCGCCATCCTGTCGGCACCGGACACCGTCGTCGTGGAGTTCGACCTCCTGGGGACGCACCTGGGCTCGCTCACCGGGGAGGAGCCCACGGGCAGGTCCTTCCGGTGCCCGATGGTGGCGCTGTTCGAATTCGAGCCCGGAGGAGAGGGCATCGTGTGCGAGCGCGTCTACTTCGACTCCGAGACCATCTACGGCCAGTTGCGCGCCGGGGAGTCGGGGGCCTGACCCAGCAGCATCTCCAGAACCCGGGCCCGATGGGTGGCCGCATCGCCCCACGCGGCGGCGAGCGACCAGGCCCGCTTCATCCACAGATGCAGGTCGTGCTCGGCGGTGTAGCCGATGGCCCCGTGGACCTGCAGCGCGGTGCGCGCCGCCAGGGTGGCGGCCTCGGATGCCATGGCCTTGGCCATCGACGCGTGCAGGCCGGCGTCGGGGTCGCCCTCGGTCAGCGACAGCGCAGCGCGGTACACCATGGGTCGGGCGAACTCCACCCGCACCAGGGCGTCGGCCAGATGGTGCTTCACGGCCTGGAAGGACCCGATGGGCTTGCCGAACTGCACCCGGTCCTTGGCGTACTGCGCGGCCATGGCGACGAGACGGTCGGCGACGCCCACCAACACCGCCCCCGTGCTCATCGCCGCCCGGTCCCCCAGCGCGGCGAGGAACTCCTCGGCTTCGAACCCCGACACCACCAGCGTCGACGGCGACGGCTCCCACGCCACGTGGGCCAGTCCCCTGGACCCGTCGAGGGAGGGCCGGGGGGCGATCACCACCGCGGCGGCGGGCACGGCGTGCAGCTCCCGGTCGCGCTCGAGCAGGAGGAGGTCGGCCCCCACCGCGCCGGGTACGGCGGGCATCGACGACATCCCCACCGCCATGGTGGCCCCGCCCTCGGAGACCGACCGCAGCCAGCGGGCCCGTAAGGCCTTGCCCTGGGGACCGGGTGCGTCGAGGAGCACGGGGACCCCGAGCGCCACCGTCTCGACCAGGGGCTCGGGCAATCCCGCCCGACCGGCCTCCTCCAACAACAGCACCGCGTCGAGCAGACCCAGGCCCATCCCGCCGAATTCCTCGGGCACGGTGATCCCCGCCACACCCATCTCGGCCAGTGCCGTCCACCGGGGCCGCGACCACCCCAGCGGTGACGCCCAGGCGGCGCGGATGTCGGCCGGCGTGCACTGCTTCTCGGCGAAGGCCCGGAGCTGGGCGCGGAACTCGAGCTGCTCCTCGTCGAAGGCGAAATGCACGGGCCGACCGGTCGCCCCGCTCAGGCCCGCGGCAACCCGAGCACGCGCTCGGCCACCACGTTGCGCTGGATCTCGTTGGTCCCGGCGTAGATCGGACCGGCCAGGGCGAAGAGGAACCCGTCGAGCCACGGCGAGGGCCGCGAGTCGTCGCCCAGGATCTCGGCCTCCTCGCCCAGCAGGGCCAGGGCGGTGCTGTGGATGGCGAGGTCGGTCTCGGACCAGAACAGCTTGTTCATCGACGCCTCGGGCCCCACGCCTCCGCCGTCGAGGACGCGGGTCACCGTCCAGTACGTCTGGAGCCGGTAGGCCTCGGCGTCGATCACGGCGCGCGCCACGGCATCGGCGTGCCGCCCGGCCCGCCCCGGATCGGCGGCGGCATGCCGGCGATAGAGCTCCACCAGGCGCGCCGCGGCCTCGGTGTAGCGCGCCGGGCTGCGCAGCGACAGGCCCCGTTCGGACCCGGCCGTCGCCATCGCCACCTTCCAGCCCTCGCCCACGCCCCCCAGGACTTGGGTGGCGGGGACCTCCACGTCCTCGAAGAAGACCTCGGCGAACCCCGTCTCCCCGTCGAACTGGGCGATGGGGCGGACGGTCACGCCCGGGCTGTCCATGGGCACCAGGAAGTAGGTGAGACCCCGGTGCCGCTCGGCCTCGGGGTCCGAGCGGAAGAGCCCGAAGATCCAGTCGGCGAAGGCGCCGCGCGAACACCATGTCTTCTGCCCGTTGAGGACCCAGGTGTCGCTCCCGCCCCCCGAGGGCGTGGCGCGGCTGCGGATGGCGGCCAGGTCGCTCCCGGCGTCGGGCTCGGACCATCCCTGACACCAGATCTCCTCCCCCGAGGCCATGGCGGGCAGATAGCGCGCCTGCTGCTCGGGGGTCCCGAACTCGAACAGGGTCGGGGCGAGGAGGAAGATGCCGTTCTGCCCCACCCGGGTGGGCGCGCCGGCCCGGTAGTACTCCTCCTCGAAGATGACCCACTCGAGGAGCCCGAGCCCGCGCCCCCCGTACTGTTCGGGCCACGACACCACGGACCAGCGGGCGTCGTACATGACCCGCTCCCAGGCCCGGTGGGCCTCGAACCCCTCGGCCGTGTCGAGCGACGGCAGCGCGCCGGTCGCCGTGGAGGCCGACGGAGCATGGGCCTCGAGCCAGGACCGGACCTCGGCACGGAACCGCTCCTGCTCAGACGTGAACCGGAGGTCCATGCACCGGGAATCTGACACACCGCCAGATATTGGGCAACAATCGAAGGGCCGGGAAGGTCAGTGTCTGGGCCCAGACCCCCCGACGTCGAGGGTCAGGAGGACTGCCATGCCCAACGCGGTGATCGTCGACGCGGTGCGCACCCCGGTGGGGCGCCGCAACGGCAAGTTGTCGGGCTGGCACGCCGTGGACCTCGCCGCCGCCCCCCTCAGGGCGCTCATCGAGCGCAACGACCTCGACCCCGCTCTGGTGGAAGACGTCGTCATGGGGTGCACCATGACCGTGGGCGAGCAGGCCATGAACATCGGCCGCAACGCCGCGCTGGCGGCCGGCTTCCCCGACACCGTGCCCGGGACCACCGTCGACCGCCAGTGCGGCTCGGCCCAGCAGGCCATCCACTTCGCGGCCCAGGCCGTCATGTCCGGCGCCATGGACATCGTCATCGGGGCGGGTGTGGAGTCGATGAGCCGGGTCCCCATCGGCTCCACCACCGATCCCGGGCCCGGAGAGGCTTACGGGCCCACCGTGCACGCCCGGTTCGAGTTCATCCACCAGGGCCTGTCGGCGCAGGAGATCGCCCGGCGCTGGGACATCGGACGCGACGAGATGGACGCCTTCGCCCTGCAGTCGCACCAGCGCGCGGCGCGCGCCCAGGACGAGGGTCGTTTCGCCCACGAGCTGGTCGTGGTGCGCTCGCCCGGACCTGACGGCGACGCCACCATCGAGGCCGACGAAGGGGTCCGGCGCGACACCAACATCGAGAAGCTCGGCGGCCTGGTCCCCGCCTTCACCGAGGGGGGCACGGTCACAGCGGGAACGTCGTCGCAGATCTCCGACGGCGCCGCCGCGGTCCTGGTCATGAGCGAGGAGCGCGCCGAATCGCTCGGACTACGCCCCCGCGCCCGCTTCCACACCTTCGCGGTGGCGGCCAACGATCCCGTCATCATGCTCACCGCCCCCATCCCCGCCACACGGCTCGTGCTCGAGAAGGCCAAGATGCGGCTCGAGGACATCGACGTGGTGGAGATCAACGAGGCCTTCGCCTCGGTCGTTCTGGCCTGGGAGCGCGAGCTGCATCCCGACATGGACCGCGTGAACCCCAACGGTGGGGCCATCGCCATCGGCCACCCCACGGGGTGCTCGGGGGCTCGACTCATGGCCACCATGCTCAACGAGCTCGAGCGCACCGGTGGCCGCTACGGCCTCCAGACCATGTGCGAGGGCGGCGGCCAAGCCAACGCCACCATCATCGAGCGACTAGGCTGACCGCGCACGTCCTGCTTCTGAGTTGCTGTAAAGCTCAGAGAAAAATGAGGTAAGCCCACCCCGACGTACCCGAGGCCGTCTCCCATTTTTGCGGGATGGCCGCGATCTCGAGGTACGACGACCCACCACCACCACCGGCCCCGGCGCAGATACTGCAGCCGCTCGC
>Ga0208849_1001682_pt1 | contig 14331 bp, 16 predicted proteins | sample NGESurdeep072012_10_FD_184470 | JGI IMG/M metagenome (GOLD analysis project Ga0208849, IMG submission 184470) | Arctic peat soil microbial communities from Barrow, Alaska - NGEE Surface sample 53-3 deep-072012 (SPAdes) | ecosystem: Environmental > Terrestrial > Soil > Wetlands > Peat ...
TGTTGCTGCATCGCGTCATTCAACGCCGGCGGAGCGTTGGGATCGTCCTTCGCCGTCGGGAACGCCCCAGTGGAGCGGAACTGGGCAAACTGTGAGTCATCCGAGGACCAGTTGAGCGTGAAGTCGTAGCGGTCTTTCAAGCCGGTCTGGTCGACGACCGGGCGATCCATTACGCTCGCCTGCATCCACTTCCCAAAGTCCGTGATCGTCATGTTGCGCACGCTCAGGTTGGCCGGCGAGATGGACCGAAAGCCGAAGCCTATCCCATCGTCAGGCCCTGCCGCCGTGGTCACCTGAATCTTGGGGCCGTTCTTTGCCACATTGATCGCAAAGACCGAAAGTTCGCGCTGCTCATGATGAAACTTCAAACCGAACCGATCTGCCAGAAGCTTCTGTAGCATGATGTCGATCTGCGCCTGGCTCGGAACCCCGGGCACGTCGGGAATTCCATCGATGTCGTACAGTTCTGAGTTGAACCAGTCCGGCGCGCCGATGATCTGTTTCGTGTGCAGGCCATATGCAAGCGCCAGCAGGTCATCCACATTGAAGTTTCTGCCGATAAAATGCCGCCCCTGGAAGCCGATGTTCTTTCCTGGCTTCGCATCAGGCCCACGCGGCTTGATCGTCACCACTTCAAAACCAGGCTTCGCATCCTTGGCCATCGGCTTCGGAGCTTCGGGGATTGCCCATGCATTCTCATCGCTCACACGCGCGAGATCGAGTGGGTGGGTGTCGCCGTGCTGGACGAAGTTGCCCGTCATTGCCTTGTCGTCCGCACTGAGAGTCGCCGTGTACTTCAGCTCCAGTCCGGTAATCCCCAGAGTTACCGTGCTTCCCTGCACGTCGAAGCTATTGGCGCCGATTGCCTGCCCACCCTGGTCGATCGAATACATCACAGCTTTGTACTTGCCGTCCGTGCCCTTCAAAACTTTCACCAGAAGGCGCAGCCCATTGCCAACCGCCAGCGTGCCCTGCCAGTTGCCGGTCAGATCGCCCACCTGCGCGGGTGTTGACGCCGTCGCCGGCGTACCTTGTGCAGTAACTGGCTTATCCTGCGCCTGCACGCTCGCCATGCCGCTCACCGCCGCCGCCATCACCCACACCATCGCTCTCTTCATCGCAAATTCTCCTTGTGCTTCAACTTGCTTCATTGCTTTCCGGAACCCATAACGGCATACGCAAACCAGCATCTTCTGGTTCCTTTTCCGAGGGAAAAACCCGACTGCCGCAGGTCTAGTTCGCTCCCGGCTTCTCTGCGTGGTCGATCACCATCACCGGCACCATCGTCTTCACGCGTTCGATCTTCAGCCCCAGCTGCTGCTCCGCCGCCTCATTCAATGCAGGCTCTGCAGACATGCCGTCGGGTGGTGAGGGCAGTTGCGCTCCATTCTGCCGCAGCCGTGGGTACTGTGACTCATCCGGCGGCCACTTCAACGTAAAGTCATAGAACCCCGTCAGCCCGGTCCGATCAATCACTGGCCTGTCCAGCACGTCCGTCTGAAACCACTTCGCAAAGTTAGCCACTGTCATGTTGTGAATCGTCGCGTTGCCGTAGCCCAGGCCAATCTGTCCGGAATCGGTGGGGCCGGATGCCGTCGGCAGCAGCTTCGGCCCGCCCTTGGCTACCGTAATCACGTACGCCGAAAGCTCCCTCTGCTCTATGTGGAACTTCATCCCGAATCGCGTCGCCAGCAGATCGTGCGACAACTCGTCGAACTGCGGCGGGCTCGGACGTCCCGGCGTGTCCGGTATCCCCACCACGTCCCACCGGTCGGTCTTGAACCAGTCCGGCTCGCCTGCAAGCTGGTTCGCGTGCAGTGCATACCCCAACCCGATGATGGCTTCCACCGTGTAGGCCATCCACATGGTCTCGTGTCCCCTGAAGTTCGGGCCCTGCCTTGGCTCATCCGGCCTGCTCGGCTTCACCGTCAGCACATCGAACTTGGGGTGCGCATCCTTGGCCATTAGCGGCGCAAACTGGGGTATCGGCCACGCGGCGTCCTCCGTCACGTGACTCAGGTCCAACGAAATCGCGGGCCCATTCGGCGCGTTCAGCGCGCCGGTCATCATCTTGCCGTCCGCGGCCAGCGTGCCGGAATACGTCATCCCAGTGCCAAATTGCGGAATTGAAAAGCTCACCTGCGCGCCATGCACCGCAATCGCCGGCGCCGCCATGGCCCGTCCATTGATCCCCAGGTCCACCAGGTACAGCGTCCCTTTGTACGGAGCGCCCTGCGCGCCGTCCTTCGTTACCTTCATCAGGATGCGTGTGCCCTTGGCGTTCGGATTCGGCGGAGTAATCGTCCCTTGCCAGTTGCCCGTCAGGTCATCCTTCGACTGCGCCGGGGTCTCGGTCAGCGGACTTCGCGCCTGCGGCACGGCCTGCCCCTGCGCCTGCATCCACGTTGCGCTACCCAACAATACCGCCGCCATCACCCACGCCATCGCTCTCTTCATCGTGAAGCTCCTTACGTAACACGCAGAATCATCAACTTCGGAGCCTAAACAGCTTACGCGCATCAGGCCTGTCCGGTTCCGCTCTGACGATCCAGTTCCTCAATCTGCCGCTGCAGCTTCCGCGCGCAGCGCGCATTCAGCCTGCCAATGGCCGCAAATGCCACGATGAAAACAAGCAGATCGACAGCAACCAGCACGCCGGGGTGCTTGATGCTGGAACGAGCGGTTGCCGCAAATCGGGCGAAGGCTGCTATCAGCACCAGGAGTCCCGGGACCAGCGGGCCAAGATTCCAATGCCAGATGCCATTCAGCAGGTCGCGCTGCCGAATCAATTCCCGTCGCCGGAATTCTATCCAGCTCGCAAATCCCGCGTTCTCGCTCACCACGCCCAGCGAGCCTTTGGACAGCAAATGCCACACCATATATGCATTACCCCCAATAACGAGGCCACATCCCACGCGCACAAGCACGTCATGGCCCAGCAGGAAAAGCCACCAGAAAAACAGGGTCATGGCGATTGAGATAACGTATTCCCTCCGATTCCGCCATTGAATCCTGCGCTGAAATCGTCCTGCCTCTTTTTGAATCTGCTCCATCGACATCTGCACGCCCTCCGTCTTCTGACCCTGCCAAAGCTCTCTCACGCCCTCGTTCCCAATCTGCTCAGGCTCCATCGCTGCCTCCTTCCCGGAACCGGCGGCTGAGAGCGAGCTTGATCCGGTGGATCTTTGTCGCCACATGGCTCGCGGAGAGCCCTGTAATCTCGGCCGTCGACACCGCATCTATCCCTTCGAGATACGCCAGCATCACCTGTCTATCCAGCGGCGCCAGATCGCGGATCATCCCGTACAGTTCGCTCAGGACCTGCTGCCGCGCTAAATTCCTTGACGCCGCCTCGTCCGCTCGGTTCTCAATCTCCTCCAGCGATATAAACTCCTGTCTTCTCCTCCGTGCCTGCCGGTCTACGTGCGAAGCCGCAACATTGTGGGCCACGCGATAAACCCATGTGCGCACGGAACATCGCTCATCAAACCCAGTAAAACTCCTCCACAACGCAACGTAAATCTCCTGCAACAAATCCTGCCTGTCAGCGTCATTCGCCTCGTACGCTCGCGCCAGACGCTCCAGCGCCGCGCCGTAGTCGCTCGTCGCTCGGGTGAAGAGCCTGTCCTGATCGTTTGTCGGTCTGGGCATCGGTTCCTAACGGTGTCGCACTAAGGTAGTCAAGCACAACGCTGTTTTCTTACACATGCGCAGAAACTCCTCGCTCCCCGCCGACTCCTCTACAATCTCCCCATGAAGCTCGCCGACCTCGCCGCGCATCTGGGCGCAACTCTTGTGGGTGACCCCGACGCCGAGGTCAGCTCCGCCGCCGGCCTGGAAGACGCCCAGCCCGGCCAGCTCGCATTCGTCGCCAACCCCAAATACACGGCGCTTGCCCGCACCACACGTGCCACGGCGGTCGTTGTCGAGCCGGGTTTCGAACAGATCGCCGCCGCGACCCTCCGCATCGACAACCCTTACCTCGCCTTCGCCCGCGCGCTGGAGCTCTTCTACCAGCCGCCCGCCTACCTGCCCGGCATCCATCCCACCGCCGTCATCGCGCCCACCGCGCATATCGGCTCCGGGGCGCACATCGGGGCCTACGCTGTCGTCGGCGACCACGTCGTCCTCGGCCCCAACGCTACCCTGCTGCCGCACGTTGTCCTCTACCCGCACGCGAAGATCGGCAGCCATTTCTTCGCCCATGCTCATGCCGTCGTCCGCGAACACTGCCGGCTCGGCGACCATGTGACTCTGCAAAATGGCGCAGTCATCGGCGGAGACGGCTTCGGGTTTGCGCGCCAGACCACACCAGAGCCAGGTACCTCGGCCTGGTACAAGATCCTCCAGACCGGGCCGGCGGTCCTTGAGGATCACGTCGAAGTCCAGGCCAACGCGACCGTCGACCGCGCCTCCGTGGGCGAAACGCGCATCCGCAGCGGGGTGAAGATCGACAACCTTGTCCAGGTGGGCCACGGCTGCACCGTCGGAGAGGACTCCCTCCTCTGCGCGCAGGTTGGCCTCGCCGGATCGACACACGTGGGCAGAAATGTAATTTTCGCCGGGCAGGCCGCCTCGGCCGGCCACAACAACATCGGCGACGGCGTCGTCGTGACGGCGCAGTCGGGTGTGGGCGGAGACGTGGCTCCCGGCCTCACCGTCAGTGGAAGTCCAGCCTTCGACAATGTGAAGTGGCTGCGCGCCAGCGCCATGTTTCAGCGGCTTCCTGAACTGATGCGCGAACTGAAAAAGAACAATAATTCAACGACAATACCCAAGGAGTAGGATTGCCCGGAGCGCATCCCGCGCATCTAAACTCCAGTGTCCACTGAGCCACCCATCTCTGCCGGCCTCGAACTTGTCCGCACCCCGAACGTGAACGTCCTTCTGCTCGATGACGATCCCGTGAATTTGCATCTGCGTGGCGCCATCCTGCGCCAGCATGGCTATGCCTCCGTCTCCGCGATGACCGTGGAGGAGGCAAACGAACTGCTCGACCAGATCGATATCGCCGTGCTGGACTACCATCTTGGGTACGGCAAGTTCGGCACCGAGGTCGCCTTGAAGCTGCGCAAGCGCCGCCCAGAGGTACCAATCATCATCATGTCCGCCACACTGGAGCGCCACTTTGGCGGTGTAGAGGATATGCATCTTCTGAAGGGTCAGAGTTCTGTGGAAGACCTGCTGGCTGCGTTGCGTTCGTTCGAGGCGCGCCGCCGGGGAGTTCCGGTCGTCGTAGACGCGCGCGATTTCTTCTACTCGCGCATCTCCCGCGCTATCGGGACTGACGTGCTGGTGCAAATCCTGGACGAAGACGGCAACTGGCTCTACTGCAACGATACTGCCGCCGAGTATATCGGCCAGCCCCGTGAGTGGTTTCCCGGGCGCAACCTCTTCACGGAGGTGCCGTCCTCGCCCAGCGACTGGAAGGAGATCCTTCGTTCGGTCGCGCTTACCCGCGAGACTTACATCGATCGCACGCGCCGAGGTCTCTTCTTCGCGGCAAACGCGAGCCCCAGCCCCAGTTGGAGCGTACTGGCTTTCCCGATCACGCTCCATGACCGGCGGGGCGGAGTAGTCCTCACTGCCCGCATCCTTGAAAAGGCCTCGACGAGCTTCTTCGCATGATCTATTAACGTCACGCGTATGGGTCAAGCCCGACGCTGCTACTCTCGACTTGAGATGCGATTTCCACCTGCCGTCGCCCTGATCGCCGTTTTCGCGCTTGCCGGCTGCCACTCGCGCTATATAACCGCAACGATTATCAACAACACTGCCGGCCCGCTTTCGCCCGTGGAGGTCGACTACCCGTCTGCAAGTTTTGGCAGAGAGTCTCTCGCGCCGGGGGCCACCTACCAATATCGCTTCAAAATCATTGGGAGTGGCGCAACCACAGTGCTCTGGACCGACGCCTCGCACCACGACCACAAGTCCCCAGGCCCGCAGCTCCATGAAGGCGACGAGGGCTCGTTGGCAATCACGATCAAGGACAGTGCCGCGCCGGTGTGGGACCTTCGCCTCGTCCATCGAGGCTCCTAGTCTTCGTCGGAGTTTGCCCGGCCCACGTTGTCTGGGTTGGTCGCTGGTTGGGAAGGCACTGTCTTTGCCCCCGCTTTGCGCCTCTTCGCCGACATCGAGATCGCAATTCCCCCCACAGCAAACAACGCAATGAAAAACAAAAATATAAGCGTCAGCATCGCAGCCTCCCCGCGTAATAACGTGCTTCGCTCCTAAGATGCTTGCCGCATCTTTCGCGGATGCGATGTGCCAGATACGCGTCCATCCGTTGCGCGCTCCTCGCGGTACACTGCCTGTATGCCGCGCGGCTACTTCATCACGTTTGAGGGGCTGGACGGCTCCGGCAAGACCACGCAATTGCGCAAACTGGCGGCGCACCTCACAAACTCCGGGCGCAGCGTCGTCACGCTTCGCCAGCCGGGATCGACTCCCCTGGGCGATCGCTTGCGCACTGTGCTGCTCGACTCGCGTTCAGAGTCCTCGCTTGGCGCCATGGCTCCACTCGCTGAAATGGCGCTGATGTTTGCGGACCGCGCGCAGGCCATCGCACAAATTATTGCTCCCGCGCTGGAATCGAGCGCCATCGTTCTCTGCGACCGCTTCACCGATTCCTCCGAGGCCTACCAGGGCTTTGGACGCGAACTGAGCAGCGAGCGCATCCTTGCCATGCACGCCGCGGTCTGCAACAACCTCCAGCCTGATCTCACCCTGCTCTTGTTGCCTCCGCTCGACGCCTCACTCAAGCGCGCTCGCCGCCGCAACCACAGCACCGCGCAGAGGACCGGCACCGACGAAGGCCGCTTTGAACGCGAGCCGTCCGAGTTTTACTCGCGTGTGCATGCCGGCTATCGCCAGATCGCCACGCGCGAACCCAATCGCGTAATCACCATCGGCGAAGGCTCCATCGAAGAAGTCGCTGCGCGCATCGTCACCACCGTGGATGCCCACCTCGCAGCCGTTCACAGCGGCTGATAATATTTCTCCTTCACATCCGCACAGCCGCGGCAGAGCACTCGCCGCACTCGCTCACCTTCCACCAGCTCCTCGTCCACTATCTCGCGGTCATAGCTGATGCCCTCGCCGCACACCGCACACGCAACCCGCGGCGCTTTATAGCCCGGCAGCTCACGCGGGTGCAGCGGGATCCGCACCCACTCCACCGCGAACAGATCCGCGTCCGGCAGCTCGCGATATGCCGCCATCTGCTGCGCATTCTTCTCGAGGTGCGGAAACATCTCCCGCGCCCGCTCCCGCGAACTCTCCAGCGCCGCAATGCGTACCGCTCGCCCGCCCGCAACCGCAGCAATTCCCCGCTCCGCGTCTGCCACCCGTCCCAGGTCCAAAAAGCTGGCCGCCATCTTGCCCCAGTCGCGGAACTTCAACGCGCGTTTACCCAGTCGGCAGCCAGTCACCACAGCAATGGCATCGGTTGCGCAGCGATCAATCTCTACAAACGTAACCAGCCTCTTGCGGTTGGCGCGCGTCACCCGACCGCGCGGGTCGTCGATGGCCAGTAGGCTGCACCCCAGCATGGCCATACGCACGCCCAGCACCTGCCCAGCGCACAGGTGCCCATGCGCTATCTCTGCTTCTCGAAGCAACTCATCCAGCGTCTCCATCTCCGAAATCATAGTCCCCAACCCCGGGATGGGCTGGTTCGACCCGCCCTGCACCTGTGCAATCCCTTGCGCGCGGCTTTACGTTTCGATTACGCGGGTTCCAGCCGTGGAAATCTCACCAAATAATGTCGCTTCCGTGATTGACTCTCGCAGGTAACGAAGGTAATAATTCGTGCTCCAAGATTGCTGGACGATGCTCGGAGGTGATCCATGAGCGAGATGACTACTACTGTAGGCGCAGTGCTCCGGCAGAAGGCCGACGACATCCTGTGGATCGCGCCCGATGCATCGGTGTATGAGGCCATCGAGATGATGGCCGATAAGAGCGTCGGCGCATTGCTCGTCATGGAACGCGGTGAGCTGCTCGGTATCGTGTCCGAGCGGGACTACGCACGCAAGATCATCCTCCAGGGCCGCCACTCGAAAGAGACCCTCGTCTCCGAGATCATGTCCAGCCCGGTCGTCACTGTCTCGCGCCAGCACACCGTCGGTGAGTGCCTGCGCATCATCACCGACCGCCACTTCCGCCACCTCGTCGTCACTGAGGGTGGGCGAGTTGCGGGTGTGGTCTCCATCGGAGACCTCGTCAACTGCATCATCTCCGAGCAGGAGCAGACCATTCGCCACCTGAACGCCTACATCTCCGGCACCATGCACTGAGGCTACTGATCGTCCGCGGGATCTCCATCCTCCACCAGGGAAGTTCCGCCCACTACATCGAAGGTCATTGGCCTGCCACCTGTGGGCTGGAACGTTACCCGCATCGGCTCGCGTTGCCACACCGCAGCCTTGCACACCGGATTGGCGGCCGACTGCTGCGGCCATTTTTCCAGTGGCTGCTGGACAACAGCCCGACGAGCGCCAAGCTGCGCGACGATCGCGAACAGCCCGCCCTTCGCCGTCGTGCCCACTCCGCAGTACGCTGCATAATCGCGGAACCAGACCACGTCCGACACGCCATCGTCAAAGTCCGGCAGATGCAGCGCGGTCACGTGTCCTGTCGTGCGATCCACCAACAGCCACGGCCCCGGCTGCCAGCTCCATTTGGCCGATAAATCGCCAGGTAGAGCATCGTTGACGCGCATCACACGCCGGACGGTAAAGCTGCGGTCCGTCACATCATGCGCATCGCCCGTTACCCACTCTTTCTGCCGGCCATCGACGATCAGCGCCCGGACCTTCAGCGCCGGCGCATCGTTTCCGACAACAGAGGAAGTCGCCGCGCCCGGCGGCGAATACGGCACCTTCTTCACTGTTCCAAGCACGACGACATGCACCTTGGGCGGCGCTGAAAAGGCAACTTGAGTTGTCAGGAAGAGAAGACTGGCGACCGCAATCATCGACAGTCGCACGGAATCGGCCAGCAGCCGCACAGCAGCGGAAGAGAAGTTCTGCATGGCTGGCAGCCTAGCGCGCCGCTCCCGCGAAGGCAAGACTTTTTGCGGTGTCGAGTTCCCTGCACCAATGCTTGTGCAAATTGCCGTAAACATCACCAGCCATTGCCACAACTCCGATAACCCTCTCGATTCCCCGCTCGTTTTTGAGAGGGCGTCGTTTTCCCATCCCAAGCCGCAGTAGTATTGTGACTGAGAAGGGCGCGCCAGATTGCCCGCAGTTTCCTTGGTTATTGCTCCCGACATAGCGGTCAGCGCGGAAATGCGACGTCACCGCTGGGCCGGCCATCACGAACCGCAAGCAAATCTCCCAGGCACCTCCCCGAAAGGAACAGAACCGACCCATGTGGAAACCGAACCAGACTGGTCCCTCCTCCCCCGCAACTCCTGAGCCCGCACGCCCTACACCCCCGGTCTCAACGCCCGGCTCGTTCGAGGCCTCGCGTCCGGCAGCACCCGCTGCAGCCGCCGCCAGCGGCGAACAGGCCACCATCGGCAAATCGCTCGTCATCAAGGGCGAAGTCACCGGCTCCGAATCTCTCTTCGTCGACGGCAAGATCGAGGGCGCCATCAACCTGCCGGGCAACCGCGTCACCGTCGGTCGCAACGGCCAGGTCGCGGCGAACATTACTGCGCGGGAGGTGGTCGTGCTGGGCAAGGTGCGCGGCAACATCTCCGCCAGCGACCGCGTGGACATCCGCAGCGAAGGCTCGCTGACCGGGGATGTCGCCGCCGCGCGCATTGCCATCGAAGATGGCGCTTACTTCAAGGGCGGCATCGATATCAAGAAGCCGGGCGACGCACCGAAGAGCAGCTCGTCCTCTACCCCGACCAGCTCCTCCACTCCCGAGCCTGTCGCCGTCGAAGCCAAGGTCTAGTCGCGGATCGTTCAGTATGAATCGGGTGGCCCATCCTTCGCTTGAGCGAAGGGTGGGTTGCCTTTTTGCGCCTGCGCGCCGCGGGATTTGCACTGCACCTCATTTGTCCGCACTGCCGCCTCTTCACTACACTCATTCCGTCACCCAGAGATAAGCGAACAAGCGCCATTGCACCCAGCGCCCAAGGAGTCCTCTATGCCCGACCAGCCCGCAACGCCGCAGCAACTCGCTACGCTCGCCATCCACGCCGGACAGGTGCTTGACCCGACCACCAACTCGCGCGCCGTGCCCATCTATCAGACCACCTCCTACGTCTTCAATGACTCCGACCACGCCGCACGCCTCTTCGGCCTGCAGGAGTTCGGCAACATCTACACCCGCATCATGAACCCCACGCAGGACGTCCTCGAGAAACGCATCGCCGCGCTCGAGGGCGGCATGGCAGCGCTGGCCACCGCCTCCGGCCAGGCCGCCGAGACCCTCGCCATCCTCACCCTCGCCCAGGCCGGCGACGAGATCGTCTCCACCACCTCACTCTACGGCGGCACCTACAACCTCTTCCATTACACCCTGCCCAGGCTCGGCATCACCGTCCGCTTCGTCGACGCCGACGACTTCGCCGGCCTGCGCGCGGCTATCTCCCCAAAGACGCGGGCGGTATATACAGAAACCCTCGGCAACCCCAAGCTCGACATCGCCGACATCGCCCAGCTCGCCGCCATCGCGCATGAGAACGGCCTGCCCCTCATCATCGACAACACCTGCGCCTCGCCTATGCTCACCCGGCCTATCGAGCACGGGGCTGATATTGTGATCCACTCCACCACCAAGTTCATCGGCGGCCACGGGACTGCCATCGGCGGCATCATCGTGGACGCAGGCAAGTTCGACTGGAAGGCCTCCGGCCGCTTCGCCGACTTCACCTCGCCCGACCCCTCCTACCACGGCCTCGTCTTCGCCGAAGCCTTCGGCCCGCTCGCCTTCATCCTCAAGGCCCGCGTGCAGGGCCTGCGCGATATGGGCGCCGCCATGGCACCGCAGAACGCCTTCCTCTTCCTCCAGGGCTGCGAGACCCTGCACCTGCGCATGGAGCGCCACTCCCAGAACGCGCTCGCCGTCGCGAAGCACCTTGAGTCCCACCCCGGCATCGAGTGGGTCAACTACCCCGGCCTCACATCCAGCAAATACTTCGCCCGCGCACAGAAGTACATGCCCACCGGCCAGAGCGCACTGCTCACCTTTGGCATCAAGGGCGGCTCAGCCGGCTCAGCCTTCGACGCCGGCAAGAAGTTCATCAACTCGCTGCAACTCTTCTCCCACGTCGCCAACATCGGCGACTCGAAATCGCTCGTCATCCATCCCGCCTCCACCACCCACTCGCAGCTCACCGTCGCCGAGCAGGCCTCAACCGGCGTCACGCCGGAGATGGTCCGCCTCTCCGTCGGCACCGAAGACATCCGCGACATCCTCAGCGACCTCAACCAGGCCCTCCTCGCCGCCAATGGAATCCCGAAATAGAAGAACCTATCGAGATGGCACGAAGGTGAACCCGTTGTCGAGGATCAGGGAGCCGCCCTTGATGCTCAAATCGCCGACAATGCGGCCTGCGGAAGGGCAGCAATTGGCGTCTCCCGGGGCATAGACGGCCGAGCTATAGCCCAGTTGCCTCCCTAAGTTTTCCCATGTCAGAGAAGCTGGGCTATCTGGATAATCCTCCGTCGGCAATTTGCCCCTCACCATCGACGAAAAAGAATCAAACCAGTTCTCGTTCCAGTCGTAGGACGCGCTCCGTGGCGACCAGACCAGAACCCCATTGGGGCCTCCGTGGCAGCTCCCGCATTTGATGGAATAGGACCATATGACGGCATCGGAACCGCCCGCAGTCTTTCCCACTTCGACCATAGTGAAATCTAAGTCCGAGAAGCGCGCGGACACAATCTTTGTGTGCCACCAATTCCGTGACTCAAGCAGAAGCACCTCGTGTTGCACCCCTCCCGGCCAGCCTTCGTCGTCTTCGTCCTGGCGAAAGCGACCAGGGCAGATCCTACGTTCCAGGGTCAGTTGCTCGCCCGGCTTCAATTCGACGGGCCAAGAGGAGTACAGTCGGCACGCACGTAAGGAGGCCTTAGCATCCACTGTGTCTTTGCCCAACTCTGCGGCGGTCACATACGGGTGATGCGCAACAAACGCGGCTGTGAACCCGCCGAAGAGAGCTGCGCCAATAATCAGAGCGGTAGCGAGAGCAGTGCGCCACATTTGGATAAATGTATAGCACGCATGAATCGAGACGACGCTAACAAATACTGCCAACCGCAAAATGAACCTGTTGCCCGCTTCAGAGGACCGCACGGCATCCACCAAATCGCGCTAATCTGATCACACCATCCGATGACCGAAGAAGATCCGATACCCATCCCCGCGCCCAGCTTTGAGGGCGACTTCCAGCTCAACGAGACCCTCCAGCTCGAATCGGGCGAGGTCCTCGTCAACCCCATCCTCCACTACGCCATCTACGGCGAGCTGAACGCTGCGCGCGACAATGCCGTGCTCGTCGCCCACGCGCTCTCCGGCTCCGCGTCCGTCGGCACCTGGTGGCCGCAGCTCTTCCTGCCCGGCGACCTCGGCCTGCTCGATCTCTCGCGCGACTGCGTCATCGGCATCAACATCTTCGGCTCCTGCTACGGCTCTACAGGTCCAAGTTCGATAGACCCGGCAACGGGAAAGCCCTACGGCCCCACCTTCCCGCTCATCGGCATCCGCGACATCGTCCACGCCCAGGTCCGCCTCATGGACTCGCTCGGCATCGACCGCCTCAAGCTCGCCATCGGCGCCTCCATCGGCGGCATGCAGGTGCTGGAGTGGGCCATCCTCTATCCCGCCCGCGTCGCCCGCGCCGTCGCCATCGGCTGCGCGCCGATCGGAGCCATGGGCCTCGGCCTCAACCACCTGCAGCGCAAGGCCATCATGATGGACCCCGCATGGCAGGGCGGCCGCTACCAGCACGGCCACGGCCCCACCAGCGGCGTCGCGCTCGCCCGCGGCATGGGCATGATCAGCTACAAGTCCGTCCCGCTGCTGGAGGAGCGCTTCGCCCGCAAGCCCAACCGCTACGGCAGCGAGAACCCATACCTCTCCACCGCCGCCGGCCAGAACGGCCGCTTCGACGTCGCCGGCTACCTGGACTACCAGGGCCGCATCTTCATCCCGCGCTTCGACGCCAACTCCTACATCTCCATCACCCGCACCATGGACATCTTCGATCCCGTCCGCGCGCATGAGACCCCCTACGTCGCCTACTCGCGCATCACCGCGCACCTCACCCTGGTCGGCATCTCTACGGACTGGCTCTTCCCGCCCGAAGACGTGCGCTCGCTCGCCGCCATCATCCGCGCGGCAGGTGCAAGGTGTGACTACCGCGAGATGGCCTCCAACCACGGCCACGACGCCTTCCTCGCCGAACCCGACCAGCTCGTCCGCCTCCTCACCCCCGTGTTTGAATAGAAACTATCGATAGGCCCAGCCATGACGATCCAATATGCTCTGACTCGCCGAGAAATTGTCAGTTCATTTTTTAAGAGTGTCTTCTCTTCCGGAAAGTACCGAACGACGATTCTGATGTATTGCTTAGTTATCGGGGGATTGGGTGCGCTCCGCGCTATCGAGAGCCATGCGGGGACGAAGTCCATCCTCGCCCATTTCGCCTCCGGGGTCGTGGCATTCGCGATTTTTGCGCCCGCGTTCCTGTTCATTCGTGCCAAAACAGCTATGCGTTCACTCACCATCTCTAGCGATGGCATCTCGACACAAATCGGTCAGATCTCGGGTGCCCTTCTGTGGAATCAGGTTCGAGTGATTCACGAGAGTCCATCGTCCATCTTGATTGGAAGGACGAACGGCAACGCATTTTACATTCCGGATCGTGCCTTTGCAAACCCCGAGCAAAAAGCGGAATTCGCACGACTGGCGAAACAGTGGGCACTGAATCTCCCATAAATTTCGCCGGGCGGGCGGGTGCCCCGTCTCGTAGCGATTTGAGAACTGAGCGCCAACGGCGCGACGGCATCCCAGCGTAGGCCGATCCCGCGAAGCGGGTAGGCCTAGGTATGCGGATCAAGTTAAATTCCGGAGGGCTGTAAGCCCGACCTATCGCTTGTCATTCTGAGCCGTAGGCGAAGCCCCCGCATTACGCGATTGGGCCTTTACGCGAAGCGTCGAGAGCCGCACGAAGTGCTACTTCCCCGCGCCCTTCGCAATCAGCCCTGTCGTCGAGAAGCGCGCCACCGTCGGCACGATCTTCACCTGTCCGCCCCACGCCATCACTTGCTTCGCGCCCACCACCGTCTCCACGTTGTAGTCGCCGCCCTTTACGATCACGTCCGGCCGCGCCGCCACAATCAGCTCCAGCGGAGTCTCCTCGCCACA
>Ga0208849_1001683_pt1 | contig 14327 bp, 13 predicted proteins | sample NGESurdeep072012_10_FD_184470 | JGI IMG/M metagenome (GOLD analysis project Ga0208849, IMG submission 184470) | Arctic peat soil microbial communities from Barrow, Alaska - NGEE Surface sample 53-3 deep-072012 (SPAdes) | ecosystem: Environmental > Terrestrial > Soil > Wetlands > Peat ...
CGGTCGCCGTCGCGGCCCCGAGGACGGTGCTGTCGATAGTCGGCAGCATCGTCGCGTTGGCGTAGTTGGCGTCCTTGTTCCAGAAGCCGCAGCCACCGGTGGTCTGCCTGCTGTAGCCGCTCTGGGTGTAGCGGAATTCCGAGCCGTTGGGGATCGGCGACGGGTAGTTCTGGACGAGGATCGTGTACTGCGACGACGAGTAGCCGGCGTTGGTCATCGCCGTGGCGACGTTTTTGATGGCGGTCTCGATTTCTCCCTTGACCCGCGAGACGTTGCTGGAGGTGAAGTTGTTCGTCACCGAGCTTTCTTCGCTGCAGTAGAAGTCCCAGAAGATGGTGGACTCGAGGAAGTCTTCGACGCACGTCTGCACGATCGGGGCGAAGTTGAAGTTGTTGCCGCCGATCGAGATCGCGACGAGCTTGACGTTGTGCGCGGCGGCGAAGTGCTGGAGCATCAGCGCCTGCCCTTCGTGACCGCCGGAGTTGTAGAAGTCGAGGCCGGGCTTGAACACGCCTTCGGTGATGAAGCTGGACGTCTTCGCCCCAGAGCATGCGAGGTTCTCGCCGCCCACGCCGGCGCCGATGTAGACCTCGGCGGACTTGGAGCGGTGGCAGCCTTCGATCGTTTCGCTCGAGCCGTTGTCGTCGTAGGCGCTCGCTCCGAGCGCGTCGATCTTGGATGAGCTTTCGTTGGTGTTGCCTGCCCAGCGACCTGCCTCGCCGGAGATGAATGAGTCCCCGAGGCTGATCGTGTACGGCGTGCCGTTGCCGGGTCCTTCCGCGCGGGCGACGCCCGCGAGCGAGCTGAGGCTGTAGGCGAGCATCGCCGCCATCAGCACGGTGGCGGCGAGCAGGGCGCGGCTGTTGCTTCGATCCGTGATCGAGCGATGCATCTATAGGTCCTCTCTCTCCCGCGCCGCCCCTCAGCGGCGCTATCGAGCCGACCCTAACGCCTGGCTGTACGGCCAGTCAGTCGGGCGATCGGCCGGCGCGCAAGACGAGCAACGCCAGGGCACCAACCGTCTCCGACTAGGAGCCTCCGTCGCTTGCAACGCGCGCGGGCGCCTCGCCCCACAGCTGCTCGAGCCGGTAGAACTCGCGCGTCTCGGGCGTGAAGATGTGCACGACGACGTCGAGGTAGTCCATCAGGATCCAGCCGGCCTGCGCCGAGCCCTCGACCCGCCGTGGCAGCGTGTCGTGCTCGTGCTTGAGCCCCGCGTGGATGCCGTCGTGGATCGCTTTGGCCTGCCGGGCGGTGTTGCCGGAGCAGACGAGGAAGTAGTCGGTGTAGCCGAGCACGCCGCGCAGGTCGAGCTCGACCACGTCGATCGCCTTCTTGTCGGCGGCGTAGCGGGCGATCTCGCCGACGAGCTGCTCGCCCTGCATCACGCGACCGCCCCGGCGCCGGCGCGGTACAGGTGGTGCTCGTCGATGTAGCGGGCGACCGCCGGCCCGACGAGCTCCTCGACCGCTCCACCGCGGGCTATGTGCCGGCGCACGAGCGAGGAGGACACCGCGATCGTGGGCATCTCCAGGAAGCGCACCCTCGCCCCCGCGAGCGCGCCAAGCACCCGCTCGCGCGCGGCGCCGCCACGGGCGGCGACCGCGAGCTGCGCCAGCTCGCGCAGCTGCTCGGGTTCGCGCCAGGAGCTGAGCGTGCTCGCGATGTCGGCTCCCACGATCAGCGTGAGCTCCGCTTCGGGATGATTGGCGTGTATGGAACGCAAGGTATCCACGGTATAGGACAGGCCGCCGCGCTCCACCTCGATGCCGCACACAGCGAGCCCCTCGATGCCCTCGACAGCCAGCTGGCACATGCGCAGCCGGTGCTCGGGACCCGGATCCCCGCCAGCCGACCCGCTCTCGCCCTCTGACTTGTGCGGCGCGGTGTGGGCGGGAACCAGCAGCACGCGCTCGAGCGCGAGCTCATCGAGCGCGTGGCGGGCGACCGCGATGTGCCCGAGGTGAGGCGGGTTGAAGGTGCCGCCGAGGATGCCGAGCGCTCGTGCGCCGGGACGGCTGGCGTTCACGCGCGGACGTGCCCGTCGCCTTCGACGAGGTACTTGGACGTGCACAGCTCGCGCAGCCCGATCGGCCCGCGCGCGTGCAGCTTCTGCGTCGAGTTGCCGATCTCGGCACCCATTCCGAACTCTCCCCCGTCGGTGAACCGGGTTGACGCGTTGACGTACACGCACGCGGCATCGACGCCGAGCTGGAACGCGCGCGCGGCGGCGGTGTCGCGCGTGACGATCGCCTCGGAGTGACCGCTGCCGTAGCGGCCGACATGCTCGATCGCTTCATCGACAGAGTCGACCACCCCGACGGCGATGATCGGCGCGAGGTACTCGCTGGCCCAGTCTTCGTCGGTGGCTTCTTCGATTTTTAGATCTGGGATGGCGCGGCTGTCGGCGATGGCGTTGTGGGTGCGTTCGTCGGCGCGTACCTGGACTCCGGCGGCGGCGAGCGCGCTCAGCACGCGCGGAAGGAAGTCAGCGGCGACGCGCTCGTGCACGAGCAGCGTCTCGGCGGCGTTGCAGACACCGGGGCGCTGGGTCTTGGCGTTGAGCACGATCGCCTCGGCCTGGTCGAGGTCGGCGCCGGCGTCGACGTAGACGTGGCAGTTGCCGGAAGCGGCGTAGATCACGGGCACGGTGGCCACCGACTGCAGCGCCTGCTTGAGGCCCTCGCCGCCGCGCGGAATGATCAGGTCGACGGTGCCGCTCTGGGTCGCGAGCTCGGCGAGCTCGTCGCGACCGCCGCCGCTGACGAGGCTGACGCAGCCGTCGGGCAGCCCGGCCGCGACCGCTGCCTCGGCGGCGATGAGGGCGAGTGCGGTGTTGGAGTGCGTCGCCGAGGAGGAGCCGCGCAGCACGATCGCGTTGCCCGACTTCAGGCACAGCGCGGTGGCATCGATGGTGACGTTGGGGCGAGCCTCGTATACGACCGCGATCACTCCGAGCGGCACGCGGACCTTGCGCACGTCGAGGCCGTTGGGCAGGCGCCGCCCGTCGATCACCTCGCCGACGGGGTCCGCGAGCGCGACGATCTGGCGCACAGCGCGCGTGATCGCGCCGACGCGCGCCTCGTCCAGGCGCAGCCGGTCCAGCAGCGCGTCGCCGATGTCGGCTTCGCGCGCGAGCTGCATGTCACGCTCGTTCGCCGCCAGGATCTCGTCGATGCGGCTCTCGAGCGCCGCCGCGATCGCCTCGAGCGCGGCATCCTTGACCGCAGTATCAGTCTGCGCGAGCGCGCGTGCGGCGCGCTTGGCGGCGCGGCACGTGTCGGCTACCGATGAGACGGCGATCACCATTGAGCTACAGGGTACGACAGCCCCCGCTTGCGGTCAGTCGAGCACGAGGTAGTCGCGGTGGACGGCCTCGTCGGTGGCGCGCGGCAGGATCTCGCGGACGGCGTCGGACTTGAGGCCGATGACGCGGCGCAGCTCGGCGGCGGAGTAGCTGCAGATGCCCTTGGCGAGCGTGCGCCCGTGCGCACCGTCGCCGTCTGGCGCTGCGGCGATGTCGACAGCGTCGCCGGCGTCGAAGTCGCCGAGCACGTCGACGACGCCGACGGGCAGCAGGCTGGCGCTGCCCTCGCGTACGGCGCGGATCGCTCCGGCGTCGATCACGAGCGTGCCGCGCGAGGGCTTGGCGTACTTGAGCCACAGCTTGAAGCTCGAGTAGCGCGCCTCGCGCGCGTGAAAGTAGGTCCCCTCCCGTCTGCCCTCGCGCTCGCCGGCGAGCACCGCACGCAAGGCGCCGGCGCGCACGCCATTGCAGATGACGGTGGGGATCCCCGCGGCCGTGGCCATCTCCGCGGCGACGACCTTCGAGCGCATGCCTCCGGAGCCGAGCGGCGAGGTCGTGTGTCCGATCTCGAGGTCCTCGAGTGCGCTGAAGTCGTCGACCTCGGCCACGATCCTGGCGTCGGGATGCAGCCGCGGGTCGGCGGTGTAGAGCCCGTCGATTTCGGTCAGCAGGATCAGCTCGTCGGCCGCCACGAGCACCGCCACCTGGGCTGCGAGGAAGTCGTTGTCGCCGAAGGAGATCTCGTCGGTGGCGGTGGTGTCGTTCTCGTTGATGACCGGAAGCACGCGCCACTCGAGCAGCGTGCTCAATGTCTGGCGGGCGTTGAGGTAGTGCGTGCGGGCGCTCATGTCGAAGAACGTCAGCAGCACCTGCGCGCTGGTCACGTCGCGCTCGCGCAGCAGCTCGTCGTAGATGCGGTAGAGCTTTCCCTGGCCGACCGCGCTGGCAGCTTGCAGCGCGCCGATCGTGGTCGGGCGCTGGGGCAGTCTCATGACGCGCATCCCACGTGCGATTGCGCCGCTGGTGACGACGATCACCTCGTCACCGTCGCGGTGCAGGGCGGCCAGCTGGTCGCAGACGCCCGCGAGCACGTCCATGCGCGGCCTGCCGTCGCTGTCTGCGACGACGCTGGACCCGAGCTTGATGACTAGGCGTCTCATCGGCGCCACGGAGCGTAGACGGTCAGTGCGCAGCGCCCGGCTTAGGCGGACTCGTGCGGATCCAGCTCGAAGGTGACGCCTGCGATCTCGATCTCGTCCCCCGGCTGGAAGCCCTCGGCCTCGAGCGCGCCGAGCACACCGATCCTGCGCAGCCTGCCCTCGAGGTAGGCCATCGCGTCCTCGTTCTCGATGTCGAAGCGCTGGAGCAGCCGCTCGATGCCCCTGCCCCTGACTGCGAACGCGCCGTCGCCGAGCCGCTCGACGTGAAAGCCCCTGCCGCCGGCCGGGCGAAACACCATGTGCTCGGCGAGCTGCGGCTCCTCGGGCGCACCGGTGCGCGGCTGCCCGACGCCACCCTCAGCCACCGTGGTGGGCGCGTCGGGGACGATTCGCAGCAGCAACTCCCCCAGCTCGCGGACGCCGGCGCCGGTCGCGCTCGAGGTGGCGATCACGGGCACGTCCGGGCCGAGCCGGCGCTGCCACTCCGCGACCGCCGCCTGAGCCTGCTCGGGGCTCAGCAGATCGCTCTTCGACAGGGCTAGCACCCGCGGAAGCCGCGCGAGGCGCTCGTCGTGCGCCGCCAGCTCGCGCTCGATCGTGGCGTGGTTGCTCGCGGCGTCTGCCTCCTCGCCCATCGACAGCTCTGGGGCGACGTCGAGCACGTGCACCAGCAGCCGGGTGCGCTCGACGTGCGCCAGGAAGTCGTGCCCGAGACCGGCACCGTCGCTCGCGCCCTCGATCAGACCAGGAATGTCCGCGACGACGAGCTGGCGCTCATCGCCTTCGAGCACGCCGAGCACCGGTGAGAGCGTCGTGAAGGGATAGCTTGCGATCTTCGGCGCGGCGCGCGTGAGACGCGCCAGCAGCGATGACTTGCCGGCGTTGGGGAGGCCGACGAGCCCCACGTCGGCGAGCAGCTTGAGCGTCAGCTCGAGCCAGCCCTCCTCGCCGACGAGGCCCCGCTCGGCGAAGCGCGGCGCCTGGCGCGTGGGGGTGGCGAAGCGCTTGTTGCCCTTGCCTCCGCCGCCCCCGCGCGCGATCGTGGCGCTCTGCCCGTCGGCCAAGAGCTCCCAGCGGCGCCCGAGCAGATCCTCAGCCACGGACTCCGCGCCATGGTCTCGCTCGTGTGCCGGCTCGTCGTGCGCACCGGCTGCGAGCACACCGACGACCTGCGTGCCGGGCGGCACCCTGAGCGTCAGCGTCTGCCCTTCGGCGCCGTGACGCAGCGCGCCCGAGCCGTGCCCTCCGCGCCCGGCGCGGTAGTGGCTGCGGCGCTTGTAGCTCTGCAGGTCACGCAGCGAGTCGTCGCACACGACGAGCACGTCGCCGCCGCGTCCACCGTCGCCGCCGTCGGGACCGCCGCGCGGCACGTGCGCTTCACGGCGGAAGCTCATGCAGCCGTCGCCGCCGGCGCCTGCCTGGACATAGATCCTCGCGCGATCGTGAAGCATACGAGCCATCGTGACAGCAGCAGCCAGGCCAGACGGATGCGATCGAATGTTGGTAGACGCTCACAAGCACCCCAACCAACCGGCACAAAGGAGCAGAGACCATGAGCAGCGACACGCCCTCGGGCGATGAACGTGTCTTCCTGATCACCGGAGCCTCGTCGGGCATCGGCGCAGCAACCGCGCGTCTTGCACGCGCGGCGGGCTGGCGCGTCGTGCTCGCGGCGCGCTCGCTCGATCGCCTGCAGGCGCTGGCCGAGGAGCTGGGCGGTGAGGAGCATGCGCTGGCGCTGCGCTGCGACGTGAGTGAGTGGGAGGACCAGCAGCGCATGGCAGACGCCGCGCAACAGAGGTTCGGCCGCATCGATGTCGCCTTTGCGAACGCCGGCTTCGGCGGGCCCCGAGGCTTCCTCGCGGATACGCCGGAGCACTGGCGCGCGATGGTGCTCACGAACGTGTACGGCGCGGCGCTGACGCTGCGCGCGACGATTCCCGCGTTGAAGGACTCGCGCGGACACCTGCTGCTGACCTCGAGCGTTGCGGGGCGCCGTCCGCTGCCCGGCTCGATGTACTCGTGCACCAAGCACGCGGTGACCGCGATGGGCGAGGCCGCCAGACAGGACCTGAACGGCACGGGGGTCCGCGTCACGCTGATCGAGCCCGGCATGACCGACACGCCGTTCTTCGAGGAGCCGCCGATGGACGCGCTGCGCGACGACGACGTGGCGCGGGCGGTGATGTATGCGGTCTCACAGCCGCCGCACGTGGACGTCAACGAGATCCTGATCCGACCGACCGCGCAGACCGGCTAGCGAGGCGCTGCTCGCATTCCGGCGCGGGCCGCGATGGCCGGCATGCGCCGCTCAGGCGTGCTCGAGCGTGTGTGAGAACACGAGGCCGGCGCCGGCGGCCGCGCCGGCGACCGCAACGGTTCCGTACAGCCCTTTGCGGGGCAGGCTCGCGCGTGCGCGGACCGTGGCGAGCACGTCGGTGGCGTCAGCCAGCGCACAGAGCAGCTGCACCCGCGGGCCGGTCACGGGATCGTCGAGCGTCAGCAGCGTGGCGATCCCAAGCGCGAGGTCGCGGGCGCCGAGCGAGCGCGCGAGGTCGCCCACGACAGGCAGCTGGGCGTTGCTCCGCCCCAGCCACCCCGCGGTGACCTGCTCGGGCGCCGCCAGGACCGCGACCCCGAGCGCGCCGCGACCTGCCGCCAGCAGCAATGCGCCCCGCCGCGCGCTCACGCGGCGCACGCGTCAGCCCTGGTCGGCGTCCGGCAGCACGTTGACGACGCGACCGCGCCAGCCGCTCGTGAACTGCACGGTGCCGGCGGCGCGAGCGTAGAGCGTGTCGTCTTTGCCGATGCCCACGCCCGCACCGGGCTTGAAGCGGGTGCCGCGCTGGCGCACGATGATCTCGCCGCCGGTGACGGTCTCGCCGGCGAACGTCTTGACGCCCAGTCGCTGGGCGTTCGAGTCGCGACCGTTACGGCTCGAGCCGAGCCCCTTCTTATGAGCCATCTGAAGTCTCCTTGCCCGCGTCCACCGTCTTGTCCTGAGCGTCGTCAGGCTTTGCTTTGACCGCTTTCGCCGCGGCTTTCTTTGCTCCAGCGCTGATCTCGGTGACCTCGATCCGCGTCAGCTCCTGGCGGTGGCCGGTGCGTCGTTTGTAGCCGCGCTTGGGCTTGAACTTGAACACGCGCAGCTTCTCGCCGCGGACGTGCTCGACAATCTTGGCGGTGACCTTCACGTTAGCCAGGCCCGCCGCGTCGAACACGGCCTCCTCGGAGCGGTAGAGCATCGGCTCGAGCGCCACGTCGGCGCCCTCGGCTGCGGCAAGGCGCTCGACGAGCAGCGTCTGTCCACGCTCAACGCGGTACTGCTTGCCGCCGGTCTTCACGATCGCGTACATGTCTGTGTGATTCTCGATTTCTGTGGCTTTGAGGCAACATCCTTGCCGACGTTCGCCGACTCAGCTGCTCGCCTACTCTGGAGTTGCCTTGGCCTTGGCAGCCGAACGGCGCCGTCCGCCCCTGCGGCCACGACGCCGAGGTTTGGATTGTAGGCCATCCTCGCCGACCCCGTCCTCGGACGTATCGGCGGCGTCAGGCGCAGCGGCAGCGTCAGACGCGCCGGGCGCCGATTCCTGCTCGGGCTCGGAGTCGATCGCGGTGGAAGACTCGCTCAAGCCGGCTTCTCGTCGCGCCTCTGCGTCCTCGCTGTCGACCGGGGCGCGATGGCGGCGACCGCGGGACTCGCCACCGCCGGCGGCGCTGCCCGCGCCGGAGGCGCGGCGCCTGCCGCGCCCGCCCGCGCGTGACTCGGCCGCTCGCGCGGGCGCGCTGACCACCTCACCTGACTCGTCCAGCAGCAGCGCGCTCGCGGCGGTGCGACCGACCTGGTCGATGCGCACCATCCGCTTCTCGCCCACGTACGCGGAGGCGCCGGCGATCGAGATGATGTAGCCGTCGATTTTGGCGACGGCGTCGTCGACGTCGTACATATGTGGCTCGACGATCTCGACCAGCACCTCGTCGCCCTGGCGGAACGGCAGCGCGCGCTCCTCGACCTCCTCGCGGGTGCCCATGAACGTGATCGCGAAGTGGTCGAGCATCAGCCCTTCGGAGCCCTCGAACAGGAACGACTTGCCGGTGTCGGCCTCGAGCGCGTGCAGCACACGCGAGCCGTGGCCGGTGAACTGGGTGCTCACGCGCGGGTTGATCTGCACGAGGAACGCCTCGGCGTCGGGGTGTTCGACGGCGACGTCGCGCAGCCTGCGCTCGAACTCGATCGCGATCGTCTCCTCCGAGCGAATCACGCCCTCGCCCTCGCACGTCGGGCACGGGCGGCTCATGATCTCGCGTACGCCCTCGGTCACGTTCTGGCGCGTCATCTCGACGAGCCCGAGCTTGGAGATCTCGGCGGTGAACGTCTTCGTGCGGTCCTCGTCGAGCGTCTTGCGCAGCGTCTTCATGACCGCGTCGCGGTTACGCGCGCGCGCCATGTCGATGAAGTCGATGACGATGATGCCGCCGATGTCGCGCAGCCGCAGCTGGTTGACGACCTCCTCTGCGGCCTCGAGGTTGGTCTTGGTGATCGTGTCCTCGAGCCCGGCCCCCTTGCCGCGACCGATGAAGCTGCCGGAGTTGACGTCGATCACGGTCAGCGCCTCGGCGTAGTCGATGATCAGGTAGCCACCGCTGGGCAGATCGACGCGCCTGGAGAGCACCCCCTCGATCGCCTTGTCGACCGCGTAGGCCTCGAACAGCGGCTCTGGCTCCTGCCACAGCTCGACCCGCTCGACGAGCTCGGGGGCGGTCCGCGTGAAGAACGACACGAGGCGGTGGTACTGCTGCTCGTCGTCGACGATCGCGCGCTCGAAGTGCGCGGAGAAGATGTCGCGCACGACGCGCACGGAGAGGTCGGCCTCCTGGAAGACCAGATCCGGAGCGGCCGTCTCCTCTACGCGTTTGACGAGCACCTCGTGCAGCTTGTTCAGGTACTTGAGCTCGCGCTCGAAGTCCTCGCGCTTGGCGCCGTGGGCGGCGGTGCGCACGATCACCCCGCCACCGTCGAGCGCGAGGTTGGCGGTCTGGCGGCGCAGCCGTTCGCGCTCGCGGTCCTCCAGGCGGCGCGACACCCCGATGCCCTCGCCCGTCGGAGCGTAGACCATGTAGCGACCGGCGATCGTCAGCTCCATCGAAAGACGCGCGCCCTTGGTCTTGAGCGGGTCCTTGACCACCTGCACGACGATCTCCTGGCCGGGCTTCAGCAGGTCGGCGATCTTGCGCCCGCCGCCCCCTCCGCGTCCACGCTTAGGGGTCTCCACACCCGGCAGCACGATCTCATCGACGTGCAGGAAGCCGTTCTTCTCGAGGCCGATGTCCACGAACGCGGCCTCCAGGCCGGGCAGCACGTTGTCGACCTTGCCCTTGTAGATGTTGCCGACGATCGAGCGTCCGCCGCGGCGCTCTATGTAGAGCTCAGCGACGCGATAGCCGGCCTTCAAGCCGCCGCCGGCCTTGCGGGCGTTGGCGGCTTTGCTGGCCGATCTCCGATCGGCAGCGGAGGACGAGCGCGAGGCAGCGGGCGTTCCGCTCGCCTCCAGAAGCGCCACGCGCGTCTCCGCGCGATCGACGCTGACAAGCACTTGCTTTTTCAATTTGGTCCAGTCTTTCGGTATGGAAACAGGCCGAGCATCGGGCAGGCCGGCGCCGGGACGGCGAGCCTGCGCGCACCCGAAGCGCCCGACAGAGAGAACCCCGCGCGAGACGGCGCTGGAGGTCTGATTGGGGATGCTCGGCAAACATTTGTGTCTAGTAGCGCAGTACGCGACCCTTCAGTGCTGCCGAGGTGCGCGCCTGGACATAGATCGATTGGAGTAGGCCGACGCTGAGTAGGGTGGCGATCACCGACGAGCCGCCGTAGCTGATGAGCGGAAGCGTTACACCGGTGATGGGCATGATCCCAATTGTCATCCCTACGTTGACGAAGACCTGAAACATGAGCATAGCTGCTACGCCGGCCGCGATCAGCGAGCCGAATAGGTCCTTGGCCATCACGAGCACGCGCAGCGTGCGCGAGATCAGCAACGCGTAGAGCAGCAGCACGAGCCCGGCGCCGACGAAGCCGTACTTTTCGCCGAGCGCGGCGAATATGAAGTCCGTGTCGCTCTCTGGCACGAAGCCGTAGGGGACCTGGCTGGCGTGAGCGCCGCGCCCGGTCTTGCCGCCCGAGCCGATCGCGATCTTCGATTGTTCCTGCTGATAGGTGGGGTCCGTCGCTTCCGTGCCTTCCTTTCCTTCCTTGCCTTCCGCTGCTTCCTTCGCTTCGGCGGCTTCCTTCTGCGCGCGAGAGGACGGTGAGGACGGGTGCAGGAACGCCGTCAGCCGTTCGGTCTGGTAGGGCTTGAGAACCTGGATGCCCACCGCCGGGCCGGCGGCCAGCACGAACGCGATCGCCACGCACACGAGCGCCGCGAGCGCCGCGAGATGGCGCCAGGAGGTGCCGGCGATGAACAGCAGCATGCAGGCGATCGCCATGTACACGAGGCCCGAGCCGAGGTCTGGCTGGGCGATCACGAACATCGTCGGCACGAGCGCTGCGATCAGCACGCGTACGGTCGTGTCACGTGCGCGCAGATGCCGTGCGCGCTCGACGATGAGCGCCGACAGCGCCACGATCAACAGCACCTTGCCGAGCTCGGATGCCTGAAAGGAGAACAGCGGGAAGTTGATCGAGCGGACCGCTCCGTTGGCCCCGTGCCCGAGTCCGAGCACCGCGAGGATGCTGAGCACCAGCACGGCGTAGATGACGTTCTTGTAGCGTCGCAGGTGCGTGTAGTCGAGGCGGGACAGGCCCAGCATCGCCACGAACCCGATCGCCAGGTAGACCGTCTGGCGAACGACGTAGTAGTGGGGTCCTCCGGGGAGATTGCGCGTCGCCGCAGGGAGCGTGATGATCGAGGCCACGCCGAGGCCGATCACCGCGAGTGTCAGCAGCGGGTCGAGCGGCAGGCGCAGCGTGCGCGTCGGCGTCGCCGCGGCCTCGTCGGGAACCGTGATCGGGCTGAGCGGGCTCAAAACGTCTTGGACGTGCCGGCGACGAACTTCTTCGGCTTCCCGTACCACTGCGAAGCGATCAGACGCGCGATCGGGGCGGCGGTTTCGGCGCCGAAGCCGCCTTCCTCGACCGTCACCGCGATCACGATCGGACGCTGCGCGTTGCCCAGGTAGCACATGTACCAGGACTGTTCCACGTGTCCGGCGCGTTCGGCGGTGCCCGTCTTGCCGTAGACCGGGTCTTCCGCCTGGTTCCATCCGGTCCACACCTGCGTCGAGGTTCCGCCCGGCGCGGTGGCGGCCTGGTGGATGCCTTCCATCACCAGGCGGAGGTCTTCGTCGTTGAGCTGCACGTGGCGGCTGGGGAAGCGCAGCGTCTGCAGCAGGTTGTCGTTGGCTTCGTCGATCTGCTTGCCGATGTGCGGGGTCACGACCGTGCCGCTGCCCCCGTTGCGGTAGGCGTTGGCGAGCGTCGAGTACGCGACGGCCATCTGCAGCGGGTCGGTCAGCAGCGCGCCCTGCCCGACCGCGAGGTCCATGTTGTAGCCGACGGTCCACGGCGCCCCGGGTTCGGCCACGATGTAGCAGCGGCGTCCGTGGTGCTCGCGCTCGCATTTGGCTTCGAGCGCGTTCTCTTCGGCCAGCCAACTGCGGCTGGGGATCACGCCGGGAAACTCGCTCGGCAGGTCGATGCCCGTCGGCTCCCCCACCCCCAGTTCGCGCGCCTTGCGCTGGATGACTTCGCCGCCGTGTTCGTTGGCGAGCTTGCCGACGGTGAAGAAGTAGGTGTCCGAGGACTCCTTCAGCGCTTCCACGAGCGTCGCGTTCCCGTATTCGGCGTGCCCGGCATTGCAGAACGGCTCGCTCGAGACGAAGATGCACTGCCCCGCTCCGAGTCCGTCGCTCGGCGTGATCACGCCGGCTTCGAGCGCCGCCATCGCGGTGATCGGCTTGAAGGTCGAGCCAGTCGGGTATTCGCCTTCGTCGGCGAGGTTGGTGAGGCGGCCGGGTTCTTCGCCGTGGCGGCCGGTGAGTTCGTTGTATTCGGCGTAGGTGAGCGGTTTGGCGAACCTGTTCGGGTCGAAGCTCGGCGAGGAGCCCATCGCGAGCACTTCACCGTTGAGCGGATCGAGCGCGACGAATGCGCCCGCGATCGCGGGTTTGCCGCCGGCCCGCGCGTGTTCCATGCCTTCCAGCAGCGCCTTTTCGCTCGCCTTCTGCAGGCCGAGGTCGAGCGTCGTCTGCAGCGTGTGGCCGGCATGCGGCGGGATCGGCGCGAGCTTGCTCGGAACCGGCTGACCTTCTGCGTTGACCGCGACGCGCTGCTCGCCAGGGACGCCGCGCAGGTAGCGATCGTAGTAGTACTCGAGACCGGCCTGGCCGACGACGGTGCCCTGCTTGACGCCCTGGAACGCGCGCATCTTCAGCTCCGGTTCGTTCACCTGGCCGACATAGCCGATGACCTGCGCCGCCATTTCGCCGAACGGATATTCGCGAATCGAGACCGGTTCCTGCACGACCCCCGGGAATTCGCTGGCACGCTCTCCGAGCACCGTCAGCGCGCCACGTCCTCCGGCGGCCTTGATCGTGACGTGCGCGTAGGACGTCGCGGTGATGCCCTCGACGACGCGTTCGTCGATTTTGCGCGGGCTCACGTGGATCACTCGGCCGAGGCGCCTGAACAGCTGCTCGAGCGTGACCGCCGTGGCCGGCAGCGGCGGCACCGCGATCCGCGGTGGACCGGTGGCGCTGCGCAGGCGATCGAGCTCGAGCCGCTGCGCGTGTTTCAGGCGCCGAACGCCGCCGAGGGCGGCCTCGTAGCGCGACAGGCGCGCGACGGCCTTGCGCCGCACAGCTTCGGCCTTGAACAGGCTGGCCTGGTATTCGGCGACCTGCGGGGAGATGCCGGGAGGCAGCTCGTCGGGAACGATCTGCACCGCGTTGGTGACCGTGCTGCCGACGATCGGCTGACCGTTGCGGTCGAGGATCTGCCCGCGTGGCGCCGGGATCGGCAGGTGGCGCGCCAGGTTGGCGTCGGCTTGGGTCACGTACTGTTCGCCGGAGAGGACCTGCAGGAACCACAGCCGGAAGAAGATCACCCCGAACATCACCATCGCGACGCCGCCGATGATCGCCACCCGCAGCGCCAGCTGTGGGGAGACGGGGATGCGCGGCTCCCGCGGCCGGACCGGCTCGATCGCACTCATGGCTTGATCAGGGGGCTCAAGCCCCCGGTCGTGTAGGAGCGCCGGCGCCGGCGCCGGCGGGGATCCTCGGGCAGGGCGCTGTCGAGGACACGCCGCGTCAGCGCCCACATCGGCAGCGCGACGACGGTGTTGACGAGCACCCCCAGCACGATCTGGCCGAGCAGCTCGAAGCTGACCGGCGCGTCCACGCCGAGCATGAACTCCATCAGCGAATAGCCGAACAGCGATACGGCCGAGGCCGCCGCACCGACGATCAGCGGCGTGAATGCTCCCTGGGGGTCGCGCAGCTCGCGCAGCCTTCCGCACCAGTAGCCGATCAGCGTGAACACCAGCGAGCTCAGGCCGAGCGTCTGCAACAGCGCGAGATCGACGAGCAGGCCGACCGCAAAACCGGTGGCGGCGCCGACCGTCGAGCCGCACAAGAGCCCGACGAACGCGACCAGCAACGAGCACACGTCGGCGTTGACACCGAACACGGGGAGCTCGGAGACGACACCGATCTGGAAGATGACCGCGATGAACGCGAACGCCGCCAGCCGCGGCACGAGCGAGCTGGACGCGGCGCCGTTCATTTACCAACCGTGGTAGAGGCGAGCTGTTCCCCGGTGCTGGTGGTGGTGCTCTGTCCCGTCGACAGGCTCGCGGCGA
>Ga0208849_1001685_pt1 | contig 14308 bp, 11 predicted proteins | sample NGESurdeep072012_10_FD_184470 | JGI IMG/M metagenome (GOLD analysis project Ga0208849, IMG submission 184470) | Arctic peat soil microbial communities from Barrow, Alaska - NGEE Surface sample 53-3 deep-072012 (SPAdes) | ecosystem: Environmental > Terrestrial > Soil > Wetlands > Peat ...
CCTCGCTCGGGGTGACGGCCGCTATGGCCGCCTGCTCAAAACCATTGGCCGTGTTCAACTCCTCATCCTCGATGACTGGGGACGGCCTCTGCTTAACGGCATCATAGTGCCAAGGCGTGGTCGCCGGAGCGCCACAACAAGGGAGACCGTTCCGTGAAGCAATTTATCAGAATAGGTGTCGATCTTGCCAAGAACTATTTCCAGGTCCACGCGCTGGTCAGCGAAAGCGGACCTGCTATTATCTGAAAGCTTAAGCGCTCGAAGATGCTGGAGTTTCTTTCGCAGATCGAGCCTTGCTGTGTCGGGATGGAAGAAGTGGTCCCACTTCCTGACACAGCCGGATAAGGTGGATTCGCCGATGTAGAGGATTATCCACAATGAGGACGCGGAAACGGTTTTCGGCTGAGTTCAAAGCCAAGGTAGCGCTGGATGCGGTCAAGAGCCACGAGAGACGGTTGCGGAACTGGCGGGGAGGCATGAGCCCTGATCTCTCGCCTGTCCTTGACGCAGTCATAATTCTCGCTGATGCTATTGCTACGAGCAGGAAATGAAGAGCAGGCGGTTTGCCATTACGATGGTAAATTGCGCGATTTGGATGCGAGGTCCCATGGTGAAGCAACGGATTTGGGTCGCCGGTCATAAAGGCATGGTGGGCTCTGCCATTACCCGCTGCCTCGAACAACGCGGTGATGAAGTGCTCAAAGCCGATCGTACTGTTGTTGACCTTCGCAATCAGATCGGCGTCGAGGTGTGGCTCAAACAAAATCGTCCCGATGCTGTCATTTTCGCTGCGGCGAAAGTGGGCGGCATCTACGCCAATGACGCTTATCCAGCTGATTTCATTTATGACAATCTCGCAATTGAAGCCAATGTCATTCATTCCTCCCATCTAGCGGGCGTCAAGCGGTTGGTTTTCCTTGGCTCATCCTGCATCTATCCGAAACACGCTCCGCAACCAATCAAGGAGAGTTCGCTCTTAACTGGACCGCTAGAACCAACGAATGAATGGTACGCGATTGCGAAGATCGCCGGCATCAAGTTGTGTCAAGCCTACCGTAAGCAATACGGCCGGCATTATGTCTCGGTGATGCCATGCAATCTTTATGGCCCGGGAGACAACTTCGATCCAATGACGAGCCATGTGCTGCCCGCCCTGATCCGTAGATTTCATGAAGCAAAACGGGATTCGGTTCAGGAGGTCGTCGTTTGGGGTACTGGGACGCCGTTGCGTGAGTTCCTGCATGTTGATGACTTGGCGCGGGCTGTCGTATTTTGCCTCGACAATTACGATGAGTATGAACACATCAATTGCGGATCCAGTGAGGAGATATCCATCGGCGCTCTAGCGAAACTTGTTGCTCGGGTGATTGGTTACGATGGAAAGATAACTTTCGACGAGACGAAGCCAGACGGAACCCCGCGCAAGCTTATGGATTCGAGTCGAATCAGCGCCCTGGGGTGGGCTCCAACGATTTCGCTCGAGCAGGGAATTGCCCAAGCTTACCGTTGGTTTCTCGAAAAGGCTCAGGCTGCGCATTTGGCCGCCTGAGGGCGGCTATAATGGCCACCGCGCCAACAAACTGCTCGATTTGTCATGAAGGCCGCCTATCTTGCTTTATTAATCTGCAACGCTGTTCTCCCGTCAGTTTATTTTATCACCGGCGCAGTAACGCGCCAGCTCAGCGGCAATATTATCTGTCTTGGAGTTGCTCCTGCTTGCAGGTAACGATGAGGGGCCGTCGCCGGCTTCAGCGACCCCGCGAGTGCTGCGCCGAGCACGTCGATTACCCGGCTCACGCAGACGATGGCGTTCGTTCGCGCCCAGTGCCGGCGCCGCGTCCTCACCGCTCGATCAGCCATCAATGCCGGCAACTATGCAACAGCCAACCCGCTCGTCGAGCCCGGCAGACCTCAGGCGAGTTAGGCTTTGACGCTTTGACGAAACGAAGCCAATTTTCTGCTCGATGCTCACGCGATCGCATCCGGTCGGGAACACCGCAAAAAGTCGCGCTCAAGTCAGTCAAAGTCCTCGTGTCCGCGAGCAAGTAGGCGCCTTCGCTCGTTTGGTTTGCAGCGATTGAGGTCGTCGAGCGCGGACAGGATTTGGCGGGCTTGGCGCCACAGCGTAAATTCATAGCGGCTGAGGCGGTCGAGTGCGAAGTTGGACTGGTTGGCCAAGCGTAGGAAGCAGCGCGCAAGCTCCACGCCGGAATCGAATTCGCCGCCTGGGGTTGTCGGCGTCGCACCGGACATGTCGCTCGTGACGCCCGCAATGTCGTGAGCAGGTGGCGCCCGCTCGATCGCCGCCGGCATGCTTCGGCCGAATAGCGCATAGAGAGCTTCTTGCGAGCCTGGGCCTCCTTGTCGGGCCCGCCGCAATGCGCTCAGATGGTCGGCCTGGATTTCGAATAGGCCGGTTTCCATCGTGGTTGCGCGGCGCAGCCGCCAGAGCACTCCCGCCAGGCGGCGCACCAACTCGCGCTCGACAGCGGATTGCGCATCATAGCCGGTAATAATGACCTGTTCGAAGGCTCCGTAGTCGTCGGCATCCTCCAGCGCTCCGATGACGACCTCCGCGGTGAGCCCATGACGGAGCGCATTGCAGCGGGAACGCTCTTTGCCTTCGGGTGTGACCGGACCGGTGCTCTTCTGCGCATTGGCCCGGTTGGCCTCGACCTGCTTGAACGAGGTCATGGAGTGTTGGCCGCAACAATTGGCTTCGCTTCGTCATTCGCCCCGTCTTTGTTGAGCCGGCCGCCCGCGCTTGCGCTTGGGCCGATCGGAGCCGGCGAGGGGAGAAGTGGTGTCCTCGTCAGCTTCCGTCTCCCGGCCAAAGGGTAGCGGATGGGTGTTGAGCCACAGCTTGCGCGCTGTGGTCGTCGGATCGATCTTGAGCTTGCTCCACCCTGCGGCTTCATCTCCGTAGCGGTGGACTTCGCGATGGTGTCCGCGACACAGCGCGACACCTGGGAGTCTTTCAGCAAAGCCTCGGACATTGTCGAGAACGAATCGGATTACGCCGGCGGAATGTATCTCATCACCTCGGGTTTACCGGATGAAACGGGCCAGAAGATTCGCGACGCTCTTGCGAATTACGTCAGGGTTGTCATCGACGACGAATGGCCCATTCAGCGCCAGGGCGTGATACCCGACCAGGGATGGAAACCGCTGCGAGACATAGGCACAGCGACCGCCACCATACATCCACAAGCGTCGGGCGAAGCGGTGATCGAAGCCCAGTTGCTAACGACCTTTAACGATCTGTACGTGGCGCGGACCACACGTCTGTCCGCGGTGGAGGGACATGTGCCGGGGGTAATTGGGGGCATCGTATTTTTCGGCGCGGTGATCACGATCGCCTACACTTATTTATTTGGTTTTCAAAACTTCAGCATGCATTTGGCGATGACTGGCATCGTCGCAGCCACGCTCGCGCTTGTGATCGTGATGATCATATCGCTCGACAGGCCATTCCGCGGCGAGATAAGCGTCTCCCCCGACCCCTTTATAATGACCCAGCATTCGTGGGTCGCAGCAGTGGACAAAAAATGACCTGCCCTGAACGGACATGAGGCGAGTTGCCCGATGAATGCGAGGCCCCCAAATGCCGTGGGTCTAGGATAATATGGCCGAAATGGCGGGTTATCCGCGCCGCCTCGGTGCGGAATTCCGGGGTGGTCGCCGACGCGAGCGCGCAGCAGCCGCATCGAACTCGTCCCTCTCAGCCGATTACGTCGGCGGTCAATCCAACGTACCCGCTGTCGTCAGGCACGTGGGTTGACGGCGACGACCAACTCATCAGCCCGCCGCGGCTCGGCGGCTCGGCGTACAGCCAGAGCCGCCCAACCAACCGGCCGCGACGTGGCGAGATGGCGACGGGCAGCTCATAACACCGCCTGTGCGCAACTGACCATTTATCCTTTTCGACGTGGGCCACGCGTCGCAATCGGCGGCGGACAGCGCAATTTGCGAAATCGCCCTTAGTGAATGCAAGGGACGTTGCAAAATTGTCACGGTCCGGGAGTTCTGCCTTCAGTGCAAGGATTTTGTCTGAACTCCGCTTGCCAAGACGCCAGTTTCCAATTGTGGTTAGGAACGCGAATGGGGCATTCCCGATGAGAGCGCCTTAGCTACTATCGGCCTCCTTTAAAGTTTAGGAGTATTCGAGGCGTTGGCGTACGCGCGACAAATCAAAGGCACGTCCGGGGGCGCGGTGGGCTTTCTTGTTTTTCAAACACCGTCGGGATGCTGCGTCTCATCTGTGCGGCGGGGCGGGAAGTTGGCCGCCGCCATCCTAAAAGCTCTGATGCGCGGCGGCGCCTGTCTGCATCTAGCGGCTGCTATATCTGTGGTTCTTCTTTGCATGCTGGGCTTCTCAGGAAAAGCTCAGGCGCAAGGCGTCATAATCTTCAGCGTCAATCCAAATACAGGTCCGGCGGCAGGGGGAACCACCGTCACCATCAACGGCCGCGCCCTTGATACAGCGACTGCCGTCGACTTTGGCGCCAACGCAGGCACGATCGTTACCGACACACCGAGCCAGATAACTGCGGTCTCTCCAGCTGGGACCGGTACCGTCAGTGTGACGGTGGTTACTGCGTCGAATGGCAGCTTCACGGACCCTAATGCATTCACCTATGTGCCGGCGCCCACGGTCACTGGCGTTGCTCCAAATAGCGGTCCCGCCAAAGGCGGCACCAGTGTCACCATCACAGGCAGTAATTTCTCTGGCGCGACCGCGGTACGGTTTGGCGCCAATGCCACCGGCTCGTTCACCGTCAACAGCCCAACCCAGATCACCGCGAGTTCACCGGCAGGCACAGGTACGGTTGACGTGACCGTGACGACCCCCGGCGGCACCAGCGCGACCAGTGCCGCCGACCAGTTCAGCTACACATCGGCGCCTACCGTCACCAGCGTCAATCCGAACACCGGCCCGTCTGCGGGCGGCACCAGCGTCACCATCACCGGCACCAATTTTTCCGGTGCCACTTCGGTCAGTTTCGGAGGCACTGCGGCCAGCTCGTTCACCGTCAACAGCCCGACGCAAGTCACCGCCGCCTCGCCGCCGGGGATTGGGACTGTTAACGTCACCGTCAGCACACCGAGCGGCACCAGTGCAACCAGTGCCGCCGACCAGTTCACGTACGGGTCGACGCCCACGGTTACCGGCGTCAATCCGAGTACCGGCCCGCCGTCAGGGGGCACCACCGTCACCGTTAACGGCAACAATTTTACCGGCGCCACCGCGGTCAGGTTCGGTAGCAATGCGGCCGGCGCATTCAGCGTCGTAAGCGCGGCCCAAATCACCGCAACCTCGCCCGCCGGGACCGGCACGGTTGATGTCACCGTCACCACTGCAGGCGGCACCAGTGCTGCCAGTGGAGCCGATCAATTCAGCTACGCCGCGACGGGAAGTACCGTTGCGCTATCATCGTCGCCAAACCCGTCGGGCGCCGGGCAAGCCGTGCGGTTCACCGCGACGGTGACAGGAGTTACGCCGACCGGAACCGTGACCTTCTATGACGGCGGCACGCAGATCGGCGCGGCAACGCTTACGGATGGTACGGCGTCTTTTTCGACGTCTTCGCTCACACCGGGCAGCCATTCGATTACGGCGCGATACAGCGGCGACGGCAACAATGCCGCCAGTACTTCGGCGGCATTGCTGCAGACCGTCAATGTGCCGGCCAACAGCATCACGCTGCGCGAGTTGCAGGACTCCGCGACGCCGATCATCGCGCAGATATCGGGCCAAGCCATTTCAAGCGCGATCGACAGTGCGATAGCCGCTGGCTTCAGCGACAACCCGCCGGCTGTTACTCCCAATGGCGGCGGTTTCAGCGTGCAAATTCCGCTGGATCAGCCCCCGGTGACGGCTTTCCCGCGTATCCGCACTCCGCAACTCGGCGGGGGTGGCGGCAACACGACCGGGTTCAACTTCGGCAGGCCGCGCAACAATGGGCCAGGCAGCAATGGGCCGGGCAGCCTCGCGAACGGCAGGCAGGGCGGCAATGGCGCGCCGCCCGGCACGCGTCTTATCGATATGGCCGTCATCCCGCTGCCGCCGGGTTCGGGCATGCCGCCCATCGGCGAGACACGGTTCTCGCCGAACGAAGTGGCGATGCAGTTCGGCGCCGGCTCGACGGCGCAACAGGTTGCCGACATTGCGCAGCGTTTCGGGCTGGCCGTTGAGGGGCAACAAGCCATCGGCGTGTTGGGTCGCGCCATCTACACGCTGCGCATCGGCAATGGCCAATCCGTGCGCCAAGTCATCCGCGCCGTTGAGAGCGCGCGAGTCAATGCCGCGGTGCAGCCGGTTTACACCTTCGCGCTCGCTCAGGATCAAACTGCCCAGAATCAAAACTCCGGCGAGCAAAAACCTGGCGATCCGAACAATCCAAATGCCGATTCAGGCGATCCGGCACAATATATCATCAACAAGTTCCAACTTGCCGATGCGCACCGCATCACTAACGGCGACAAGGTCGTCATTGCGGTGATCGATTCCGAGATCGATTTCAACCAGCCCAATCTCGCTGGCGCGATCACCGACCGTTACGACGCGGGCTGTGGGGCCACCGCCGCGGACCCGCATGGCACCGGCATGGCCGGAGCCATTGTGTCACACGGACAGCTGATGGGTGTCGCCCCGCGCGCCACCATTATCGCGATCTGCGCCTTCGGCGGGGCCGGCCAGCCGAACGCGAACACCGTCAAGATCATTAATGGCCTCGATTACGCGATCCAGCATGGCGCCAGGATCGTGAACATGAGCTTCGCGGGGCCGCGCGATCCGGCGCTCTCGCAGGCGCTGCAAATCGCCCGCGAGAAGGGAATTTTGCTGATCGCCGCCGCGGGTAATGCCGGTCCGAAATCGCCGCCGCTCTATCCGGGCGCCGATCCAAGCGTCATGGCCGTTACCGCGACCGACGAACACGACCGGGTGTTCAACGGCGCCAATCAAGGCAGCTACGTCACCGTCGCGGCGCCGGGCGTGAACATCCTGGTGCCCGCACCCGACGGGGGCATTCAGTTTACAACCGGGACATCGGTCGCGACCGCGAATGTGAGCGGTGTCGCGGCCCTGCTGATCGCCCACAAATCATCGCTTACGCCGGAGGAAATTCGCGCTCTTCTGGTGAGGACCGCCAAGCATCTCGGCTCCCGCGGCACCAATCCGCAGTATGGCGCCGGCCTTGTCGATCCGCTCAAGGCGCTCGAAACCGAGGTTTCGCAAACACCCCCTGCGCAGCACTACGCCCAACAGGACAGGGTGCAAGACACGCAGCAGCGCACCCAGCCGCCCGCGCAGCAGGACGCCAAACAGGAGACGCACCAGGGTGCGCAGCAGGGCGATCTCAACAGCTTCCTCGCCTCGCCTGATGGCAACAAGCAACGTGTCGCGGACGGTTTCTCCGCGCTCGGCTATGCCGGCGACGGCGGCTCGTGGACCAAGGCGCCGCCGATCGCTCCGATCCACCGCTGGTTCGCCTGGGTCGACGTGCGCGGCGCCGATTTCGATCGCACCACAGTCGGCAGCGATCTCAAGGGCGTGCAGGTCAACACGCTCGCCGGCATCACGCACAGGGTGACGCCGGACTTTTTGGTCGGCGTGCTCGGCGGCTATGAGCATTTCGACTACAGCTCGCAGGCCTTCAACGGCGTGCTGCGGGGCGATGGCTGGACTACCGGCGCCTATATGGGTTGGCGGATCCTCCCGAACGTGCGTTTCGATGCCGGCGGCGCCTGGTCGGATATCTTTGTCGACGACACCTCCGGCATGGCCACCGGCAATTTTCTCGGCCATCGGTGGCTCGTCAGCGGCGGACTCACCGGCACCTATGGCTGGCAGGCCTTCGTGCTCGAACCTTCAGCGCGCGTCTATGCGCTGTGGGAGCATGAAAACGCTTATACGGACAGCCTCGGCACGCTGCAGCCCGACCGTAATTTCTCGACCGGCCGGGCCAGCGCCGGCGGCAAGGTGACGTATCCGTTCGCCTGGTCGAGCTCGGTCGATCTCGCGCCCTATGTCGGACTTTACGGCGACTATTATTTCTCGATGGACGACGCGGTGACCGCCGGCCTCACCACGGTGCCGCTGTTGCAGGGCTGGTCCGCACGCGCAACCGCGGGCTTGGCCATGACGTTTGCCCAAAGCGCGCTGTTGAGCCTCGGCGGCGAGTACGCCGGCATCGGCAGCGATACCCATATCTGGACGTGGCAGGTGCGCGGCAGCGTGCCGTTCTGAGCGCCCCGGCGGTTTTCCTAGTCCCAGGCGATTGTATTCCTTTTCCGTCGGGGCGACGGCAGGATCTCATCGATCAATTTACTGTTCCGTCCGAGAAATGGATTGATGAAGCTGACCCGATGGAGCGCGAATCCGTCCTGAAAGCTTAGTAAGTGCCGTACGCTGACACGTTTTGCAGAGGCCCATAACATTGCATCCCAGCATGCCAGGCGATGTGCGCCTACCGCACCGAGCGCCTCAATAAGATCACTCTGGTCGGCAGCTTGTACTGGCAAGACCGCCATCCAAGCGTCAATTGCTTTGCGAACATCGGCGACGCGAATATCCGCTTTACGGATGGCCACGTTGCTGAACTCAGCGAGGGTCTGCAATAGCAGGACTGTTGAAGCGGCAGCCATCCCGCGGGCAATAAGATCGCGGGCCCGAACGACCTTGACGTCCGCAATCGGAACCGTCGCGTAAACGAGAATATTCGTATCGAACCCTATCATTATCGCTCGTGCATCTCGTCGCGCTGAAACCAAGGCAGCGCGTTATCCCAAGGTAGACCCTTCGTCATCCCATTGAGCGCATGTCGGATGGCCTTTTCCGCTCCGGCGTCATCAGTGGGGACGATAGGGAACAAGCATTGCGACGGGCTTACCGCGTTTGGTGATCAGGATTTCCTCGTCCCGTTCCACTCGCGACAGCAAGTCTGAAAATTCGTGATTAGCTTCTCGTGCACTTACGGTCTTCATTCGGCACCATTGTAGGACTTGTATTACAAATAACCGATGCGACTAGCGCAAGCCAAGGAGATTCGCCCCCCATTGTGCGCCAACGAACTTGCGATTCGGCGCACGTTTGAGGCCGCCGGCGTCGAGTTCACCAACGGCGACCAGCCGGGCATACGACTTATCAAGGCCGATGCGCCTATCGGCGCGCCCGTCAGCTCGTCAAGGTCGGGGCGTGCCGCGAAGGTCGGGCGCGGCGGGATCGCCAAAGGGAAGGCTCCCAAGCGATAGTAGAACGTGAGTTGTCGGCGGCGGCCAAAACAGGTAGTTGCTTTGGCCGGCGTCGAGTTCATCGACGAGAACGGGCGGCGGCCCAGGGGTACGGCTCCGGAACCGGCAACGCGGGAAGTGAATCCTACAAAAGCGTGAGGGTGCGCCGAAGGGTTCCCTCCGAAGCTCTTCTCCGACGCTTTAAGTAATTCAACTCCCTCGCAGCTTTCGGCTCCATCACGCATTCCGTTCAGAGTAAGTGCAGACCGAAGGCTGATGGATCGCGAAACACGCCAATTTTCTGTCGGCGCCGGGCCCTCAGCGGCCGGCGTATCTTGAAAGAAAATCAAGCGCCGTGGGAACCCACGGCCCGACCGGTTCACCACCGGCTAATTTCGCCGTGAAATGGGTGCGCCCTGCAAGCTCCAGCCGACTGGCTGCGGCGCCCGCGTCGTGAACGGCCAGGACAAAGCGTTTCGCTTGGGCGGGAAACCGGCCAGTCCGAAGAGATCCATTCCGCGGAAGAGTGCGCCAGCATTGTCGTCAAATTGACGATGCCGGCGTCGTGGTCGATTGCCGTTGTCTGCACCGTTGCGATCTCGTGTTGGCCCAGAGTCTTGGCCAATCGCGGACTACACGTGTTCGATGCAAAGATAAGAAATTCGAATTAGCGCGAAAGCTAGGCCGTGTGAACGGATTTGATCAAGATGAAGCCGAGAGCAAGCGCGACGAACGAGCCGTAATTCTGCGACGTCTCGCCGCCGATGATCGCGCGGATGATGCGCATGCCGGTCGCTCCTGTTATATCCGAGACGACATGATGAAGCTGAATGTTCATCTCAGTCAGGGCCTTCTGCATATGCTGAATATGCGAGGCCGCGTAGTCCAGCAGGCGTTCACGCTGGCGGAGATACGCACGCAATTCTGCGATCTCACCCTTTGGTCGAAAGCTTGCCCGCAGCAGACCGTGAGAGTGTAGTCTTTGTAGCCATTGTGCGTCGCTTACATCCGTCTTGCGTCCGGGCACATGCTTAGCGTCACGCGCGTTGACCAAGAATACCTCGACGCCACGTTCGTCGAGCAATTCGAAGATCGGAATCCAGTAGACGCCGGTCGATTCCATGACGACAGTCTTGACGCCGCATTCCGCGAACCAATCGGCCAACCGATGCAGGTCGCCAGGTGCCGAAGCTGCGCACTGGATCGGACGTGCAATCCGCGCCCACCGCCGCCATGTGCATAGTTGCACCGACATCGATAGCGGCCGCATTGGGATGTACCGTCACCATCCCAAAATGATTCTCCGCCGACGTTCTCTTGCCCTTCATCTCAACCCTCCTGGTTAATCGGAAGGGCTGGGCTGCGCAGTAGATCAATTTCCTAACCGGGATCGTCCGAAGACGTCACCACTCTCAAGCTCGCAACAGCCCATGGACCATGTTTTTTAACGGGGTCACTCGCCACCAAAAAGCCGACGGCCGCTCCCTCCCACGACAAAGATAGCTCCCGGCCGTTTCTCTGCCCACAGGCGGACCCAATCCGCGATGGTTTTTTAGGATGTCGCGCTCCATCCGCGTCTTGGCCAGTTCCGCCTTCAGACGGGCTATCTCCATCTGCTCGGCACTAACCGCCTTGCCCGTGAGCTCGCGCAATCGTCCCGCGGACTCTGCCTTCAGCCAGTTATGCAGCGTCTGATCCGAAAGACCCAACGTCTTGGCCACCGAGGAGACTCTTTGTCCTCCCCGGACAAGCCGCACCGCCTCCTGCTTGAACTCCAGTGTGTACCGCGCCCGAACCATTCCCATCATCCGAAACCCTCCAAAGCCGATCCTACATAATCAGCCTTGGGGGACGTTTTTCGGGGGCAAGATCACTGAGCCTCCAAAAGCCACAACCGAAAAAGGACTGACCACAGCGTTTGATAGCCGAACGGATACGTTAGTAGGGGGAAGAGCGGCAGGGCAGCGGCAGGATTTCATCGATCAATCGATTGTTTCGTCGGTGGAGCGGATTGATGAGCGTAACGCCGTGTAGCGCGAATTCATCTTGGAGATCTTAGCTTAGCCGCTACCGTACGTCCGCACGCTTCGCGGATCCCCATAGCATTGGATACCAGAAGGCCGACCGATGCGGCGAGACCACCGATCGCTGTGGTCTCGCCGTTGCGACAGGTCCCGCCCCGCTACGCCGCCGCGCAGCCGGCCAAGAGTCGCGGCCTCGGCCACGCGGCCTTCACCCGGACTGCGGCTCACCGATCACGGAACCGAGGCCTTCTGGGTAGCCAACGGGGCTTCTACCTGAAATATTGCCCGCGAAATTCGGGTTGGCGTCGACACGCCGGATAACAAGGAACTGCTCATGGCTGATCCCATGGCCGCGCCTGCGGAGAGGGGAAACGTAATCCGTAAAGTCCTCGTCTTCGGGGCCAAAGTGGCCATGACGTGCGGGTGCTTTTGGTACCTCTTTCGGCAAATCAATATCGACGATCTCCTGCGCGAGGCGGGAGACCTCAAGGCACGATGGTTCGTACTCGCCACCATCCTCGTAATGCTCCAGATCCCCTTGGTCGGGTTGCGCTGGGCGAAAATCACCGCGGCGCTCGAACCGATGCGGCCGCGCCCGCCATTAGGTGCCATGGTCGCGATTACTTTTATCGCGAATTTTTTCAACCAGATATTGCCGAATGTCATGAGCGACGCTCTCCGCATCTGGATGCTAACGCAAATCAGGTCTGGGTGGCGCACAGGCCTGGCCGGGATCATGATCGATCGCGGGGTGGGCATTGGGGTGCTGCTGACGATTGGATTCGTCACCCTGCTCAATGCGTCCGCGTTTACGACGCTTGGCGGTTATCGGCAGACCGCGCTGGCAATCTTCGGCGCTCTCCTCCTTTGCGGCACCGCCGCATTGGTTTGTGCACGGCTCTATGCGCCGATGCTGGCGTGCTGGCGCGCGACAAAATGGATCGGCGAATTAGGTTTGGTGTCTCGCCAGGTGCTAATCCAGTCGCCTGAGGCGCTTTCCATCGTTGGCATTGCGTTTGTCGTGCACTTCCTCGGCATCGTCTGTATCTGGAGTGTTGGACAGGCATTTTCGATGTCGCTCGGCGTTGTCGAGGCAGCCGCCCTGTTTACCCTCATGGTGGCGATTGCGATTATTCCGGTAACGGTGAGCGGTTGGGGCTTGCGCGAAGTGGCGGTGACCGCGTTCCTCAATGCACACGGAGTGCCGGCGCAGCGCGCGCTGCTGTTCTCTATCTGCTTTGGGCTGACGCTCTTCGCCGCCGCGCTGCCGGGCGCCGTGGTCCTGATGTTTTATTCGCCCTCCAAGGGGCGGCGTCCCGGCTTCTTGAATAGAGTCTCCGGCGAGCGGCCGAGTCCAACTCTAAGCCCAAGCCCAAGTGAAACCCGCCACCACCCTGGGCCGCCTGAGGTCGCCTCGCTCGAAAAACGAAAGTCCTAATTGGCAAGAGGAATATTCGACCGCTATGCCGCAAGATCCTATTTTAGTCACGGGCGCTGCAGGTTTCATCGGCTTCCATGTGGCGCGCCGGTTGCTCGCGAGCGGACACGAGGTTGTCGGCGTGGACAACATGAACGCCTACTACGACGTCCACCTGAAGGAGGCGCGGCATCGCGAACTGGCCAAGTTCCCGCGCTTTCGCTTCCTGCCATTCGATATCGCCGACCGGTCGAAGATAGGCGAGCTGTTCGCATCGAAGCGCTTCCCATTCGTCGTGCATTTGGCCGCGCAGGCCGGCGTGCGCCATTCGCTGGTGGATCCGTATGCGTATGGCGATGCAAATTTGCAAGGTTTTCTCAACGTGCTCGAAGGCTGCCGCCACAACGGTTGCCGCCACCTGCTGTTTGCTTCTTCATCCTCGGTTTACGGCGCCAACACCCGCTTGCCGTTTTCGGTGCATCACGGTGTGGATCGTCCGATCAGCCTTTATGCCGCGAGCAAGCGGGCCAACGAATTGATGGCACACGCCTACAGCCATCTGTTCGCGCTGCCGGCGACCGGTTTGCGCTTCTTCACTGTGTACGGGCCCTGGGGCCGTCCCGACATGGCGATGTTCATCTTTGCCTCTGCGATCATCAAGCGGCATCCGATCCAGCTGTTCAATTACGGCAAGATGCGTCGGGATTTCACCTATGTGGATGACGTGATCGAGGCGGTCGAGCGGCTGCTCGATCGCGTTCCGGAGCCAAGCCAAAAGCCGATCGATGAGACGGATCCCGCCGCCAGTAACGCGCCGTGGAAAATCTACAACATCGGTAACGACCGCACGGTCGAAATCTCCCGTGTCGTCGATTTGCTCGAGGCGGAACTGGGGCTCAGTGCAATCAAAGAGCTCGCGCCGATGCAGCCCGGCGACGTCGCCGAGACTCGTGCCGACATCAGCGAGCTAGCGCACGATATCGGCTTCCGTCCTTCGACCAGCATTGAAGAGGGCATCAAATCCTTTGTGGCTTGGTATCGGGATTATCATGGATTGAGCGGCGCGGGTGCGAATTTCTGGGACGGACGGCAAGCCTAGGCAGCATCGATCCGATCAGAGCCGGTCGTGTATGCGGGTTAAAGCGAATTTGGTCGTTCGGTGTGCTGATACTATTTGAGTCCCAGGAGATGGCGTCCATTGTGTCGAAAGCTTGCTCGATAGCGTTGTCTTGAGTCATGCCGCGGGTGGACTCCGCTCACTACTTTAGGCATCAATCCCGGCGCTGCCAACGGGCACCTAGTCGAGCGTTTCCAAAGTTCGAATCATATGCGGCCTCCGTACCAACAGCAATTTTCGGGCCGAAGTCTAAGCCCGCAATTGAGCGGTTTCATGGAATCGTTCGAGTGTCCCGTCTCAGAAATTTTTAGTCATGTCGATTGAGGCATGATTCTCTGTCTCTGTGTTCTTGTTTCGGAGGTAGGGATGGCGCGCGGCCCAGCGGTGGAGCTCATACTTACGGACAGGGAGCGAAGCGAGTTGGAAATGCGCGTGCGTCGCCGAAAGATTGCTCGGTCCGATGCGGTGCGAGCTGAGATTGTACTGTTGGCCGCCGACGGTTTGAACAATAGCGCG
>Ga0208849_1001686_pt1 | contig 14298 bp, 13 predicted proteins | sample NGESurdeep072012_10_FD_184470 | JGI IMG/M metagenome (GOLD analysis project Ga0208849, IMG submission 184470) | Arctic peat soil microbial communities from Barrow, Alaska - NGEE Surface sample 53-3 deep-072012 (SPAdes) | ecosystem: Environmental > Terrestrial > Soil > Wetlands > Peat ...
GGGCGCGGACCTGCCGTAATCGTCGAGTACGGATCGAGCACGCTGGTCGGACCAAGAGATCAATATCGCATCGGGGATTTGGGAGAAATTTACATTGATTGCCATTCTTGAACGACCCGAAATCGCTACAGCCGCGAGCATAGACCCGGTAACTGTCGAGGTCGTCCGACGCCGTCTTGTCGCCATATCCGATGAGGTCGACACCAACATCACGCGGACTGCGTTCAGCCCTTACATCTACGAATATAAGGACTATGCGGTCGGCGTTGTCGATTCGAATGGCGATCTGATTTGTCAATGCACCGCCGGCATGCCGGTATTTGTCGCCGATGTGATGCGAGCCGCGGTCCAGGACGGCCTCCAGCTATACGGCCCCGATCAGCTCCACGAGGGCGATATCATCGTAACAAACTATGCCGGCACAATCGGGCAGCATCTCAATAACGTGACAATGTACACGCCAATCCGGATGCCTGAACAAGGCGACCTGCTGGGCTTTATGGTCGTTGTCATGCATTGGATCGATGTCGGTGGCCGCGATGTCGGTTCACTTTCGAAATTCGCGACCGACATTTTTCAGGAAGGGATCCAGTTCCGTACGGTAAAGCTGCAGAGTCGCGGTGAGAAGGTGCGCGAAATTTACCGGATGATTGAGCACAACACACGTTTCCCCCTTGAGATGATGGGAGATATCAATTCGCAAATTGGCGGCTGTTTGTTGGGTCGGGATAGTGTTATCGAACTCGCCAGCCGTTATGGGATCGATACGTTTCGTCGAGCGATCTCCGTCATCTGGGATCAGTCCGAAGCTCAGGCGCGCGCTGCAATAGCTGCTGTGCCGGATGGAACGTACACTGCAGAGGCGGTGCTTGATAACGACGGTCTGAACCCGGACCCGTTGCCGTGCAAGGTCACGGTTACAGTATGCGGCGATGAGATGACGATCGATCTATCGGCGCTGCCGCGTGAGGTGAATGCGCCGATGAACGCCGGGCGCAGCGGCGGAGGTTCTACGGTTGCGCGGCTTGCTTTTCGTTATCTTCTGCTACCGGAGGGAGATGCCAATGAAGGCACTTTCCGTCCGCTCAAATTGATTTTACCCGAGGGGACTATCGTCAGCGCCGGTCCGACTGCGCCGATGGGATCCTACAATTCGGCTCTCCCAATGCTGATAGACTTGGTCATTCGTGCGCTTAGTACTGCGATGCCCGAACGGGTGGCGGCGGCACATTACGGAACGTTCTCTACGCTGGCGTATTCCGGGCGCCATACGGGCACTGGAAAGGTCTGGCAATGTCATGACTCCGGCTTCGGTGGGTGGGGAGCGCTTCATGACATGGATGGACCCGGACCGTTCCGAACTATGTGTCATGGTGACACGCGGCTCATACCGATAGAGCTTCACGAGGCGACTTACCCCTTCATGGTTGAAAGCTTCAGCTTGCGCACGGATTCTGGCGGTGCTGGCGAATTTAGGGGTGGCCTTGGTCTGGAGCGCCGTTATCTGATGCTGGCGCCGGCGAGGATTTCGACTCGTATTGAGCGAACATTGAGTCCTGCTTGGGGATTGAACGGTGGCCGCGAAGGCAAATCCGGAGCCGCCGTAATTGAGCGCGCCGATGGATCCACGCAGGCTATCTTAAAAGACGTCGTAATGCTTAATGCGGGTGATCGAGTGCGCGTGCATAGCGGAGGAGGGGGTGGTTTTGGCGATCCCCGATGCCGTGACCAGGAACGTGTTCGCGTTGATGTCCAGCGCGGCTACATCTCAAGAGAAGCAGCGCGTGAGATTTACGGTTTGAAGGATTAGCCCTTTTTTTATCTCTATGGGCTTAGCGCACCGAACAGTTACGCCGCTGCCTTCTCGTCACTGTCATCATCTCAGACTTTTGTTGGCCGTGTGTCCGCTGGAGACCGAAGACGCCGATCTGGCCGCACGGATCTTGCTCGACGCTCCGGTCAACTTAGATTAGAGCGAAGTGTTCTCAAGGAAATCGGTCATGGAGCGCATTCGCATTAAAGCAGGCAGCTTCGACTTCATCGCTCGCTTCGAGTCCGAACGCGCGCCGCAGACCTGCGCGAGTTTTCGTTCGATGCTGCCCTACAAGGAGCGAATCATTCACGTGCGGTGGAGCGGCGAAGGTTGCTGGATCCCGCTCGGTGCTCTCGACCTCGGCCTGCCATACGAAAACCCCACCAGCTACCCGGCGCCGGGCGAGATCATTCTCTATCCCGGCGGTATCAGCGAGACCGAAATTCTCCTGGCGTACGGTGCAGTCCATTTTGCCAGCAAACTCGGTCAACTGGCAGGCAATCATTTTCTGACGATCATCGAGGGCAGAGAAAATCTGCGGCCGCTTGGGGAAAGGGTGCTGTGGCAGGGCGCCCAGGAGATCGTGTTCGAAGCGCTTTGAGGTGGCAGCCGTCGCGCGCCGCTATCGACGTACCGCGGACGGCGTGGTCACACGCTTTCGGTGCGGAATGATCGCGTGCGGCTGTCAAAGCCGGTGATGCGAATCACGAGGCTGTCGTCCGGGTAGCAGCCCGTGATCTTTCGCGGCTCCGCTGTGACATCCTCGGCCGCCACCATGACCACGCGATGGCAAGGCTGGTTGATGGTGGCTGCTGACCGGGGTTCGACGGTCGCCGGAAGCTCTTCGGCGGCAAAGCGGCCCGACAGGACAGTTAGACACCCTCAATCATTGGAGCTATGGAAACCTCGCATATCTGCCGGGCCGCCACTTCTCGGAAACAGCGACCGTGTGCGGAGGGAGAGTTGTTCGGCATATCTCTCGCGTGAATGGGAATGGAAACAAGGATGCCCAAGGAACGAACTCTCGACCTCGCGACGGTGGGGAAACTGGTGGTTGCGGGATGGACCGGCCGGGACGCGGCAGCGCTGAACGCGCATATCGAAGAGCTGGCGGCTATCGGCGTCGCGCAGCCAAAGAGCGTGCCGATTTTCTATCGCAATGCGGCTTCGCTGCTGACCACCGCACCGCAGATCGAGACCGTCGGGAGCAAATCGAGCGGTGAAGTGGAGTTTGTCCTCTACTCGCTCGATGACGGCTTATGGGTTGGGGTTGGCTCCGACCATACCGACCGGCAGGCCGAGACTGTCAATGTGACGCGATCCAAACAGATGTGCGCCAAGCCGGTGAGTGCGAAGCTTTGGCATTATTTCGAGGTCAAACCGCACTGGGACCGATTGATGCTTCGCTCGCACGTGCCGGGCGATGACGGTAAGCCGCGACTTTACCAGGAGTGTTCCGTGACAAGCATGCGTGCGCCGGAAGAACTCATCGCGCTTTATACCGGCACCGACCGGCTCCCGGTCGGAACCGCGATGTTCTGCGGCACCAGCGCGGTTCATGGCGCCATGTCTTATTCGGGATCGTTTGCGATGGAGCTGAGCGATCCGGTGCTGAATCGAAGTGTGACACACCGATACGAGGTTCTTCAGCTTCCCGATGAGGGATAGCGTTCCTCGGCGCCGAGTGTGCGGCGTAAAGTGCCGCGCAATAACGATACAATAACATCAAGGAACCGCGTCGATGTCGTCCGCACAATCATCGCCCCTGCCATCCTTCAGCGTCGTCGAAGCGACGATCGGCGACATCCATGCGGCCTACAGAGCCGGCACATTGACGGCCCGTCAGTTGGTGCAAATGTATCTCGATCGGATCGCGGCCTATGACAAACAGGGCCCGGCCATCAACGCCGTTATTTCGCTCAACCCGGTTGCACTAGAGGAGGCCGATCGGCTCGACGCCGCGTTTCGCAAGAGCGGATTTGTCGGGCCGCTGCATGGCGTTCCCGTCCTTATGAAAGATCAGGCCGATTTGAAGGGACTGCCGACCACGCTCGGCTCTGTTCTGTTCAAGGATTACAGGCCCGAGCGCGACTGCTTCGTCGCCGCCAAGCTCAAGCAAGCGGGCGTGGTCTTTCTCGGCAAGGCGACCTTGGGCGAACTCGGCGGCGGCGATACGCACGGCTCGCTGTTTGGTTCGACCCGCAACGTCTATGATCTGCAGCGCACGGCCGGCGGCTCGTCGGGCGGGTCGGGTGCCGCCGTGTCCGCCAATTTCTGCGCGGTCGCGGTCGGGCAGGAGGGCTTTGCCTCGATCCGTCGGCCGTCAATCTGGAACGGCGTTGCCGGTATGCGGCCGACGATGGGGCTGGTCAGCCGCGGCGGTGTCTATGGCGGCTGGCCCACCATCAACGGTTCGCTCGGCCCCATGGCGCGCACCGTCACCGATCTTGCCAAGCTGTTGGACAGCATGGTCGGCTATGACCCCGACGATCCAGTGACCGGCCATGGCGTCGGCCACGCGGCGGAGAGCTATGCGGCCGGGCTTGATCGCGCCGCGCTTGAGGGCGCTCGCCTCGGCATCCTGCGCGAACCGATGGGGTTCACATCGGAACCCGACAGTGAGGATTTCAGGAAAATCGACGAGGTGTTCGATCGCACGATCGGCGAATTGCGCGCGGCCGGCGCCGAAATCGTTGATCCCGTCGTCATTCCCGATCTCAACGCGCTGCTGGCAACGCGGACTCGCAGCGTCGAAGACGATGATACGGCGTATGAATTGTATTTCAAGGGCGGCAAGACGCCGTTTCCGACGCGCGCCGACGCGATGGCCTCGCCGTTATTCGCCGATGTCACCAACAGCGTGCGGCGGCGATGGTTTGCCAATAGTTCCGACGAACGGCAGCTCGACTACCTGCGCGCGCGTGAGACGTTGATGACCAATGTACTCAAGGTCATGGCCGATCATCGGCTCGACGCTATCGTTCACAAGGCCGTCGAACATCAGCCGACATTGATCAAGGACGGCGTGAACGCGCCCTTCGTGGATCAGAAAGGCGCCCCGCACCTCAATACGTTTCTGATTTTCGTGCCGTCGATCGTTGTTCCCGCAGGATTTACGCGCGACAATCTGCCGGCCGGTATCACTTTTCTCGGACGGCCCTATGAGGACGCCAGGATGATTCAGCTTGCCTACGCGTACGAGCAGGCCAGCAACCATCGGCGGCCGCCGGCCACCGTGCCGTAAGCCAACCAAAAACAGAACGGGGAGGGATTGTCGCCAAGCTCAGCGCCGGCGTGGCGCACGCCTTGGAAACTCCGGCTCTGCAGAGGCTCTAGACGGTCAACACGATGGAACGCCGCGACATGACGCTTGAGCATTTCGCTCAGTTCATTCGTGAGGACACGGCGAATTGGACCCAGCAGATCAAGGCCGCGGGCATCAAGCCGGAGTGAACCGGCCGTTCGCGGCGGCAGGGTGCTTCACTCATTGACCCAGCGCATCGGTCGAAATCACGGCGGCTCGCCCGTAACCATCGGCGGACGCGTCGGTCTCCAAAGTCTCCGGCAACGTTGTCGCGTTCGTGGGCGGAAATGGCTTCCGACACAGCCACCACGCTGCCGCGGCCAGCACCAGGCAAGCACCAAGCGGCTCAGGCACGAAGAATGCCCCCAATGCTGCGAGAGCGCGCGGTGTCTTTATGTGTCGTAACGTCAGCTTGCGCACGAACGAACCGTTGGCTGAGTGAGCAAGCGACGGTAACAAAGTATTAACCTAGTGTCGGCGGCTGTCCTTTGGCGTGGTTAACGCCGGGGCCTTCCCGCAGGAGGCGGCAGCGGCCATGGCAAGCAGCAACACATTCGGCGAGCTTGTCGCGCTTGCAGCCGCGCATCATGGCGCGGGGCGCCTGCGCGAAGCCGAAGCAAGCTATCGTGCGGCCCTTTTGCTTTCGCCCGGCCATGCCGCTATCATCAACAACCTCGGCGTCATCGCGGCGAGCGAGGGCCGCCGCGACGCCGCGGCCGCGCTGTTTGACGAAGCGATTGCGCGCGAACACGGCCATGTCGCAGCGCACTACAATCGCGGCGCGGCGCTTGTGGAACTCGGTCGCACGGGCGACGCGATTAAAAGCTTCGAGCGTGTATCCGCTCTCGATCCCGGGCATTACGAGGCGCACCGCGCACTCGGCTTTTTGTGGCTTGAGGGGGGCGACCGCGGCCGCTCGCTCGACCACTTCGCCCGCACGTACGAACTGCGACGCGGTGACGACCGGCTTGATGGCCACGCCAAATTTCTGACCTTTGCGACACGCAGCAAACTGCAGCACGATGCCGAACAATTCCGCTACCTCGCCGAGCGCCGTCGCGACCGCGTGCGCTTCGGTACATTGGCTCGCGCTTACGAGGCGGCGGCGAAGGATTTTCCCGAACGGCCGACCGAGCTTTCGCTGCCGCAGCGGGAGCTGCTCGGCGATGACTACAATACCGCCATCGCCATCGCCGATGCGCCGGAACTCGCCGGCGGTGCGGTAGCGAATCGCGCAGATGCCGAAGGCCTCACGCGCCAATTCTGTGCCGGCCCGGCCGGCGCCATTTATTTTGACGATCTGCTCACGCCGCGTGCGCTGTCGGCGCTGCGGCGGCATTTGCTTGAAAGCACTATCTGGCACGATTTCAGCCATATCGGCGGCTTCGTCGCGTCCTATCTGGAGGACGGCCTCGCTTGCCCGCTGGTGTTGCAGATCGCCGACGAGCTTCGTCAGGCCTTCCCCGGTCTGCTGGCGCAACATCCGCTGTCGCAAGCCTGGGTCTTCAAAGGACTCGAAGGAAGTTCCGCCGTCGACATCCATGCGGATGACGCGGTGATCAGCTTGAATTTGTGGCTCACGCCAACGGCTGCCAATCTGACACCCGAGCGGGGTGGGCTCGCTGTCTGCCGCGAGCCGCCGCCTTCCGGTTGGGCGATGGAGGGCTACGATGCCGACCAGGAACGCATTGTAGCATTTTTGGAACATCACGGCGCGAACACGCTAAGGATCCCGTACCGCGAAAACCGGGCCGTGCTGTTCGAATCCCGTCTGTTCCACGCCTCTGATGATCCGATCTTTGTGCCAAGTTACCAGAATCGCAGGGTAAATATGACATTTTTGTTCGGTCGCCATCGTCCGTGAAGTGCTTGGACGAGCAGCTTTTCTGGGGAGGCGTTCGGATTTTCGGCCATGCCAAAATTGACACAAACCAGCCGCCGCCCTACTTATGAGCTGTCACAGCCCAGCCGCCGCTGAATTTTCGGCCAAGCTCGATTTTGAGCAGAAACCCGGCCCATGTCGTCCGAGCCAAAAAGCAAATACACCAATTCGGCGCTGCGTGTCGGCGACAAGGACGACTATCCGCAACGGCTGGTCGGCGAATTCATCGGCACGGTCGTTTCGAACGATCCGGTCAACGAAGAATATCGGCACCTGATCTTGGATGTGCACGAGCATGCCCTGAAGGCCTATGCGGGGCAGATGTTTCATCTGCTCTGCCCGTCGCCCGACGGCGCCGAAGTCTGGATGCGCCGGCCGATGAGCGTCTATCGCGTCAATCGGCCTAAGGGCCAGGTCGAATTCCTCTACAAGGTCGAGGGGCGCGGCACGCGCGGCATCGCCACGCTTCGCCCCGGCGACGATTTCAATCTTGCGGGCCCGCTTGGTTGCGGATTCAAACTGCAGCCGGATTGGAAGAACATTGCGGTGCTCGGCCGTGGCGTCGGTCTCGCCACGCTCGCGCCGCTGGCGCAGCTTGCGGCGGATCACGGCGTCGGCGTTACCGCAATCTTAAGCGCGCGCAGCGCCGGCGTGCTGATGTCGCAACAGCTGTTCGAGGAGCTCGGCGCACGTACCATCACGGTGCTCGATTCGGACAACAGCAGCGCCGTTGAGAATGTTGAAAAGATCATCGAGGGTTTGATCGCCGCCGACAAAGCCGACGCCTTCTTCACCTGCGGTTCCAACCGGCTACTCAAATTGATGCAGCGGGCCGGCAAGAAGCACAACATCCCCGGCCAGGTCGCGATGGAGCAGATCATGGTGTGCGGGTTCGGCGCCTGTTACGTTTGCATGCGGACCTTTGAGGTCGACGGCAAGCGTGTGCTCAGGCGCGTCTGCCGCGATGGACCTGTATTCGACATGCAGGAGGCGGTGGCATGGTAGATCTTTCGGTCAAGATCGGCGACGTCACGCTGCAAAATCCGGTAACGCCCGCGTCCGGCGCGTTTTCGTGGGAATATAACGACGTCATCGATCTCAACCGGCTCGGCGGCCTTGTCGCCAAGACCATCTGCCGCGAGCCGCGGCTCGGCAATCCGACGCCGCGCATGGCCGAGACCGAAGGCGGCATCATTCAGTCGATCGGATTGCCCGGCAAAGGCATCGAATATTTCGTCGAGCACATCGTGCCCGAATACGCCAGGTTCAAGCCGCCGCTGATCGTCAGCGTGTCATCGGAGAGCATCGAGGACTTTGCCGCGCTCGCCCACGATTTGAGCGTGCCCGATGTCGATGTGATCGAGGCGAATATTTCCTGTCCAACGCGCAATTCCAGCGGCGGCAATTTTGCCATGCACGAGGGTTACACGCGCGACTGCATCAAGGCCATCCGCGCAAAGACCGACAAGCCGCTGTGGGTGAAACTGTCGCCCAACGCCGGCGACATCGTTTCGGTCGCCAAAGCGGCCGAGGACGCCGGCGCGGATTGCCTGGTCATCGCCAACACGTTTCTGTCGCTAAAAATCCGCACCGATAATTTTCGGCCGGCGCTGGGCAACAAGTTCGGCGGTCTGGTGTCGCCGGCGCTCAAGCCGATCATCCTGCGCATGGTCTATCAGGTCGCCAAGGCGGTCAAAGTGCCGATCATCGGCATCGGTGGCGTGACCAAGGCCGAGGATGTGGTCGAGTACATGCTCGCCGGCGCCAGCGCGGTCGGCGTCGGCTATGCGGCGTTCCGCAACCCCACTGCGCTGATCACGATCATCGAGGATCTCGCGGCGTGGTGTGACGAGCGCGGCATCAAGCAGGTGGCTGAGCTGATCGGGGCGGTGCGCGACGACGATATGGAGATGGACACGCTGGCCGCCGCGTCGATCGGCGTCTGAGTAGACGCCCGCGACACCCCCGTTGTCCGCGCGGATTTCCCTGTTAGTGTTCGCCTTCATATCGAGGGACACAGCGATCATATGACTGCGGCGCTCGACGGCATCCGCGTGGTTGAATTCGCCAATTATGTCTCCGGTCCTTACGCCGGCATGCTGCTTGGCGATTTCGGCGCGGAGGTGATCAAGGTGGAGTCGCCCGACGGCGGCGATCCGTTCCGCGGCTGGGGCCGGGTCGAGTACAGCCCGACCTTCGGCTCGGTCAATCGCAACAAAAAAAGCGTCGTGCTCGACCTCAAGAGCGCCGAAGGGGTGACCGCCGCACGGATGCTTATTCGCACGGCCGACGTGCTGATCGAGAACTTTCGCATCGGCACGATGGAGCGGCTCGGGCTCGGTTACGACGAGGTATCGCGCAACAGTCCCGGCTTGGTGTGGTGCTCGATCACCGGCTTCGGCAGCGACGGGCCGTATGCGTCGCGCCCCGGGTACGACACCGTCGGCCAGTCGCTGAGCGGGTTGCTCAGTCTTCTCACCGATCTGCAGCATCCGCGGCCCATGGGTATCTCGCTGTCGGACCATCTGTCCGGCATCACCGCGTGCAACGGCATCATGGCGGCGCTGATCGCGCGCGGCCGCACCGGCAAGGGCCAGCGCGTCGACACTTCGCTGTTGGAAGCCACGGTGTCGTTCTGCGGCGAGAACGCCGCGCGCTTTTTCGAGAACGGCAAAGTGCCCAGCCGCGCCACGCGGACCCACCAAGCGCAGGTCTATGCGTTCGTCGGGTCCGACGGCAAACCATTTGTCATACACTTGTCGACGCCGACGAAATTCTGGCAGGCGCTGGCGAAGGTCGCGGGCCGGCCCGAGTGGATCGCCGATCCGCGTTTTGCCACCAAGGAAACGCGCGGCCGCCACTATGACATTCTGAACGACGAACTCGCCAAGATCTTCGCGACTGACATTCGCGCGACGTGGCTCGCCAAGCTGCAGGCCGCGGACGTGCCGGCCGCGCCGCTCAATACGCTCGACGAAGTATTCAGCGATCCGCAGGTCCAGCACCTCGGGCTGCGCCAGGACGTGCCGCATCGCAGCCTCGGTACGGTCGGGCTGGTGCGCAACGGCGTGCGCATGTCGGGGACGCCAACGGAGATCCGCTCGGCGTCGCCGGAGCTCGGCGAGCATACCGAAGAAATTCTGGCAGAGTTGAAGGCGGGTGCATGAGCGGGCTCAACGTACGCGTCTCGAGGCGGGAATTCTCCGTGGTCTTTGCGGGATTCGCCGTGGTGTTGGGTGCGCCAAGCGCCAGCGCAGAACCGGTGGCGGATTTTTACCGCGGCAAGACGGTCACGCTCTACACCGCGGCGTCGGTGGGCGGCGGATACGATCAGTATGCGCGGCTTCTCGCCAAGCACATGCCGCGTCACATTCCCGGCAAGCCGAATATCGTCGTCTCCAACATGGTCGGCGCCGAGGGGCTGCGGGTGGCGAACTATCTTTATAATGTCGCGGCGCAGGACGGCACTGTGATCGGCGGCTTGTCGCGCAACACCGGGCTGGCGCGTTTCTACGGTTTCAACAGCGACGGCATCCAGTTCGACGCGCGGAAATTTCACTGGCTCGGCTCGCCCGAGCAGGAGGTCGGCCTCTTTATTCTCTCTGCCAAGTCCGGGCTGCACTCGATCGACGATCTGAAAACGCGTCAGGTCACGGTCAGTTCGACTGCCGATAATTCGCCGACCACGGTGTATTCGCGCCTCCTCAATGTCACGCTCGGCACCAAGCTCAAGCCGATCAGCGGCTATGCGGGCTCGCAGGCCTGCCTTCTGGCGCTCGAGCGCAATGAAGTCGACGCCCATATTTCCGGCGGCTCGTCGGCGCCGTTCCGCGCGCGCGTGCTGCCATGGATCGCGAAGGGCGACGATAAGGTCATCATGCTGATGGGCATGAAGCGCGACCCGGCGTTTCCCGGCGTGCCGACCGCCATCGAGGTCGAGGCGACGCCCGCCGACAAACAATTGTTCGAGATTGCGTTCGCCGAGCAGGTCATGGGCCGTCCGTTCGTGTTGCCGCCAAAAATGCCGGCCGACCGGGTCGCGGCATTGCGCGCGGCGTTCGATGCCACCATGAAGGATCAGGAATTTCTTGCGGACGCGCAGACGCAGAAAGCACACATCGATCCGGTCAGTGGCGTCGAAATCAATGCGCTCCTTGAGCGGGTCTATTCGGCGCCGCCGGAGGTTGCCGACCGCCTGCGCAGCATCGTCAAATAACACTGAGAGAGCCGCGGCATCGGCCAGAGACGAGGAGCACCATGATCGAACCATCACGCGAACTGCGCGATGTTTGCGCTATCGTCGGCGCCGGCAACAGCCGATTGGGCCGGGTGCCCGGCGTATCGAGTCTCGATCTTCTGGTCGAGGCGATGCACAACGCCATCGTCGATGCCGGCGTCAAGGTCACCGACATCGATGGCATCATCTGCCGCGGTCCCGACGAAAGCTACGCGCATCACCAGCTGATGGGCGCGCGGCTCGGCATCAACGCCCGTTTCTCCACCACGCTCGACAATGGCGGCGCCAGCCAGATTCTCGGCGTGGCGCTCGCCACCATGGCGATCAAGGCCGGCATGGCGTCGACGGTGATCATCGGCTTCGGCCGCGATTCGTGGTCGCGCACGCACTCATCGAAGGAAGCCAATCTGCGCAACGAGACGCGGCCCGACAGCCAGCTCGCGCACGAGTTCGGTCCCGAATACGGTTTTTTCGGAGCGGTTGCCGCGCACGCCTTCGGCGCGACGCGGCACATGCACCTTTACGGCACGACGCGCGACCAGTTCGGCGCCATTGCGGTCGCGTTCCGCGAACACGCCTTGCGCAATCCCGATGCGCAGATGAAGAAGCCGCTGACGATGGCGCAGTACCACGAAGCCGCGCCGGTGGTGGAGCCGTTCGGACTGCTGGATTGCAGCTTGCGCAGCGACGCCGCCGGCGCCGTCATCGTCACCAGCCGTGAACGCGCGCGCGACCTGCGCCAGCCGCCAGTACCGATCAAGGGTTTCGGCAGCTTCAACAATCTGCGCGGCTGGTTCGCCGACGACAACATGGTGACCACGGCGGCGAAGAACAGCGGCGAATCGGCGTACCGCATGGCGGGCGTCGGGCCGGCCGATGTCGGCACGGCGCAGATCTATGATTGCTTTACCTACATGGTGCTGACGCAGCTTGAGGATTACGGCTTCTGCAAGAAAGGCGAGGGCGGCCCGTTCGTCGCTTCCGGCGCGTTGCGCATGGGAGGGCGGCTGCCGACCAACACCTCCGGCGGCCAACTGTCGGAATCGCACTGCGAGGGCATGCTCCAGGTCGTCGAAGGCGCGCGCCAGATGCGCCACACCTATCCGACGGAGCGCCAAGTCGCCGGCGCCGATATCGCGCTCGTTTCCGGTCATGGCGGCAATCAGGTCTGCCACTCCACGCTGATTTTAGGACGTGCCTGATGCCCGACACCGCAAAAAAGCCCGCGCCGCGCCCGTCGCCGGAGTCAACGCCTTATTGGAAAGCCGCGCGCGAGCACCGCCTTGAGATTCAGCACTGCGACGCCTGCGGCCAATTCTGGTTTCCGCCGTCGCAAAACTGTCCGCATTGTCTGGCGTCGAACTTCACCTGGATGCCGGTGTCCGGCCGCGGCAAGGTTTTCAGCTTCGTTACCTACCACCGCGTCTATCATCCCGCCTTTGCCAAGGAGGTGCCGTACGTGGTGGCGTTGGTCGAACTGGACGAGGGACCGCGGCTTCTCACCAACATCGTGGGCGTGCCGCCGCAGCAGGTCGCCTGCGATATGCCGGTTCAGGTGACGTTTGACGACTACGATGAGGGCGTGGCGGTTCCGAAATTTCGGCCGTTGAAAGCCGGAACGTGAAGCAAACCGAGCCAGTAACCCATCGCCGTGCACACGCGGGTGCGGTGTGCATCATGTTTGCCGCCTTTGTTGTTGCAATTGTATTTGCAGCGCTCGGCATCGGCACCGCGCGTGCACAAAACATTCTGCTCAGCCATGCACCGGATCGCGACAAGGCGATTATCGACGGCGCGCGCAAGGAAGGGCAGGTGGTGTTCTACTCCGCGATGATCGTCAATCAGGCGCTGCGGCCGCTGGCCGACGCGTTCATGAAAAAATATCCGTTCATCAAAATGACGTTCTGGCGCGGCGACACCGAAGAGATCATCGACAAGCTCGGCGCCGAAGAGCGCGCCCGCAATGTCGTCGCCGATATCGCCGAGGGCACCGGGGTTGGCGATCTCGCTGTCGGCGCCGGGCTGACGCAGCCATATTTTACGCCGCTGGTCGCGGAGCTGCCCGAACGTTACCGCGATCCGCAAAATCGCTGGACTTACACGCGCATCAGCTATTTCAGCGCCGCTTACAACACGCGGCTCGTGCCGCCGGGAACACAGCCGAAAAGCTACGACGATCTGCTCGATCCGCGCTGGCGCGGCAAGCTTAGCTGGCGCGTCAACACGGCGAGCGGCACGCCGCTGTTCATCACCGCGCTTCGGCTGGCGCGCGGCGAGGCCAAGGCCGATGCCTATCTCCACAAGCTTGCGCAGCAGAAGATGATCAATTTCGGCTCGGGTAGTGCGCGCACGCTGGTCGACCGCGTCATTGCCGGCGAGTTCCCGATCGCACTGAATATCTTTGCTCATCATCCGCTGATCAGCAAAGCCAAAGGCGCGCCGGTCGACTCGCAGCTCATGGACCCGGTGCCGAGCACCGCGGGCACCATGGTGATCCCGAAAGGCGTGCGTCATCCATATGCGGCGATGCTGCTCGCGGATTTTGTGCTGTCCAAGGAGGGCCAGCAGATTCTCGCCGGCGCCGATTATTTCCCGGTCCGGGCCGACGTGTCGCCGCGTGCAGGGCTCGCCTCGGTCATCCCGCAACGCGCGGGCGTGCCCGAGCTGTTCATCAGCCCGGATGACCTTAACCGCTATACCGAAAGCTCTCAGAAACTCTTTGAAAAGCTCTTCCAGTAAGTGGGCCGCTAGGCGTGGTTGGTTGTAAGCAGGGTGGTGCTGATTGCCGCCGGCGCGATGGTCTGCTCGAGCGGAGAGGACGCGGTGAGCGTGCCGGTGTCCGGTGCGAATGACGCCATGGCTTGGGTGAGCAGCGTCGTTGGCGGCGCTGCCGCCGGAGTGGCCGATACGCCGCTGATCGACCATTCGAGGCCAACCTGACCGAACGGGGTGGTCACCGGCGCGATGGTATTGTTGTTGATGTCGTAGAGTTCGAACACGCCGGTATTCGAATTGCGCATCAGCATGTCGGTTTCGTTGGCGTTGCCGGAGAAATCGCCAAA
>Ga0208849_1001687_pt1 | contig 14295 bp, 12 predicted proteins | sample NGESurdeep072012_10_FD_184470 | JGI IMG/M metagenome (GOLD analysis project Ga0208849, IMG submission 184470) | Arctic peat soil microbial communities from Barrow, Alaska - NGEE Surface sample 53-3 deep-072012 (SPAdes) | ecosystem: Environmental > Terrestrial > Soil > Wetlands > Peat ...
TCTTGTCCCGGCCATCCAAGCATCGACTGACCCCAGCCGAGACCTGTGAGGCATCGGCCTTGGCCGCCTGGATGGCCGGGACCAAAGAGCCCGGCCATGACGGTCAAAATTGGGGGGATCGCTTGGCTTCCCCCGTCTGCCCTCGCTTACCCCCTTAGCCCCGCCTCAAAGGCGGCCGCGGCCGGCTTGGCGCGGCCTTGGTCGTCGAACAGGGTGGGCGCATCGCTGGCGTTCTCGCGCGTGAGCCAGGAGTCGCGGTCGCGCAGGGCCCAGAGGGTGATGGCGAAGCGCTGCGCCTGCGGCAGATCGGCGAAGGCTCGCGCCGCCTCCGAGTAGAGAGCGGCCTGCCGCGCCACAAGGGCGCCCCGCGACGACAGCAGCCCGCCGGCGCGGGCGATGGAAACGTCCATCTCGGAAATGTGGACGGCCAGGCCCAGGCTCGCCAAGTCGCGCAGCGCGGCGCCGATCGCGCCAGGCGCCAGGTCGGCGGCGAGGTGGGTCTGGCTGCCAAGCCCGCCAAGCGGCGCGCCGGCCTTCAGAAGGGTCTCGGCCAGCCTTAGGAAGGTCGTCCGCTTGGCCGGCAGGCTCTCGAGATTGTAGTCGTTGAGAAACAGGATCGCGCTCGGGTCGGCGGCGTGGGCCGCCTCGAAGGCCAGCCGCATGTGCTCGAAGGCGCCCAGCCGCTCGCTCCACAGGCTGGGTCGCCAGCCTACTCCGTCCTCCGCGACGGCCTCGTTGACGACGTCCCAGCCGACCGCGCGCCCGCGATAGCGGCCGACGACCGCGCCGATGTAATCGCCGTAAGCCTTGCCGAAGGTGGCCTTGTCGCCGCCCAGCCGCTCGAACGCCGCCGGACGCTGCGCGTACCAGACCAGGGTGTGGCCGAACAGGCGCAAGCCCCGCGCCTTGGCGAAAGCGGCGATGCGATCGGGGGCGTCAAACCGCAAGGCCCCGTCGGCCTGCAGAATGTACTCCATCTTCATCTGCCACTCTGGCGTGACCTGGGTGACCTCGCGCTCGACCAGCGCGGCGAGGACCGGGTCGTCCAGCTGCTCGGCCTGGATCGCCGTTCCAATGGGAAAGGGTGAGGCAGCGCGGAGAGCCGCCAGCCCGGCGGGCCCCCGCGGCTGGCCGCGCGCCGGCCGCTGGCAGGCGGCGAGCGCGGCGGCCGCCCCGATCAGGGCCCGGCGCGAAGGGCCTGGGCCGCCGGCGCTACCAGACAAGCGGCAAGTCGGTCGTCAAAAGCTTCATCGGCGCCCTCCGAAAGGCTCGCCACTCTATGGCCGCCGGGCGCGTTCACGAAAGAGTCATCGCGCGGGGCGCCACAACCCTCGTCTGCGGCTTGCCGCCGATTCGCAAATCGGCTTAACGATTCACTAGGATACGCTTCACTATTAACCAGTCTTAAACCGCCTGATCGGCAATCTGACCGACGGGCCGATGGGCGGAATCCGCGAGATTTCCGCGCGGCCCCAATCGCCGGCGGGCGGGGAGGCGAGAATGCGCGTACTTCTGATCGAGGACGACAAGGCCACGGCTCAGGGCATCGAACTGATGCTCAAGAGCGAAGGCTTCAACGTCTACACCACCGACCTTGGCGAGGAAGGCGTCGATCTGGGCAAGATCTACGACTACGACCTGATCCTCCTGGACATGAACCTGCCGGACATGAGCGGCATGGACGTCCTTCGCACACTGCGCGTCGGCAAGATCAACACCCCGATCATGATCCTCTCCGGCACCTCGGAGATCGAGACCAAGGTCAAGACCCTGGGCGGGGGCGCCGACGACTACATGACCAAGCCCTTCCACAAGGAGGAGCTGGTCGCGCGCATCCACGCCGTGGTGCGCCGCTCGAAGGGCCACGCCCAGTCGGTGATCAAGACCGGCGAAATCACCGTCAACCTAGACGCCAAGACGGTCGAGGTGGGCGGCATGCGGGTGCATCTGACCGGCAAGGAATATCAGATGCTGGAACTGCTTTCCTTGCGCAAGGGCACGACGCTGACCAAGGAGATGTTCCTCAACCACCTCTATGGCGGCATGGACGAGCCGGAGCTGAAGATCATCGACGTGTTCATCTGCAAGCTGCGCAAGAAACTGAAGTCCGCCGCCGAGGACCACCACATCGAGACCGTCTGGGGCCGCGGCTACGTCCTGCGCGACCCCCAGGAAAACAAAGCCGCCGCCTGACCTCCGCCCGCCTCCTCTACGGAGGGGCGATCTCATCGAGTCAGACGGAAGCGGCTTCGCGTCCCCTCCCCCACCGGCTGCGCCGGCTGTCCCCCTCCCCCGCCGCGCGGGGCAGGAATCGAGCACCCCATACCCTCGCGGGGGAGGTTGGCGCGGCGCTCTTGTTTGCGCCGTAACGCAGGGGGCGCAAGGCGGCCCCAATCGTGCCGGACGGCAATCTGGCAATACCGCCTCCGCACCCGGGGGCTTGCTCTCGGGGGCGGTCCGTGGCGAGATCGGATCGTCCGCCGCCAAAGGCAAGCGCCATGTCCGAAACTCTCGATCTCACCCGCTCCGCCCCGCTGACCGAGGCCGTGGCGACCACCAACGGTCCGGTGCGTGGCTACCTCGACGGGGACTTGAGAATCTTCAAGGGTCTTCGCTATGGCGCGCCGCCCCTGGGCGCCTTGCGGTTCGCGCCGCCGAAGCGGCCCGAGCCTTGGACCACGCCCGCCGAGGCCGTGAGCCTGGGCGCTCCGGCGATCCAGGACGGCCTCGCTCCGGGCGAGACGACGGGCGGCCGCAGCGCCGGCGACCCGCCAGCGCCCGGTCAGCCGGGGACCGACGAGGACTGCCTGTTCCTCAATCTGTGGACGCCCGGCCTGGACGGCGGCAAACGCCCGGTGATGGTCTGGCTGCACGGCGGCGGCTTCGCCAACGGCTCGGGCGGCGCGGCCATGTACGATGGCGCCGCCCTGGCCAGGCGCGGCGATGTGGTCACCGTCACCGTCAATCACCGGCTCAACGTCTTCGGCTATCTGCACCTTGGAGATCTGGGCGGCCACCCGTCGTCCGGCCAGTCGGGAATGCTGGACATCGTCCTTGTCCTGGAATGGGTGCAGGGCAACATCGCCGCGTTCGGCGGCGATCCGGGCAATGTAACCATCTTCGGCGAGAGCGGCGGCGGGGCCAAGGTTTCCATGCTCCAGGCCATGCCGGCCGCCCACGGCCTGTTCCACAAGGCGATCATCCAGAGCGGGCCCGGCCTGCGGGCGACTTCGCGCGACAAGGCCACCGAGCGGGCGCGCGCCCTGCTGGCAGCCCTCGGCGTTGAGCCCGGTCATCTGGAGAAGCTGGAGACTTTTTCCGCCGCCGCCATCCAGTCCGCGGCCGCGGGCCTGCCGCGCGAAGGCCCGATGGGCGGGTTCTCTCCGTGCGTGGACGGCATCGCCCTGCCGCGCGACCCATTCCATCCCGACGCTCCGGCCCTCTCCGCCAACGTGCCGGTCATGATCGGCACCAATAAGGACGAGGCGACGCTGTTCCTGCGCGCCGACCCGAAATTCGGCGAGTTCACGCAGGAGGATCTTGATCGCCGCGCCGAGGCGGCCGCGCCCGGCAAAGGGCCGGCCCTTGTCGCGGCGCTGCGCCGGGCCTTCCCCGACTATTCTCCCACCCACCTCGTCTGCGCCGCCCAGACCGCCGTCGGCATGTGGAAAGGCTCGATCGCCCTGGCCGAGCGCAAGGCCGCGCAGGGGGCCGCGCCGGTGTGGATGTACATGCTCGCCTGGGAGACCTCGGTGGCGCGCGGCTCGCTTCGCTGCCCGCACGCGCTGGAAATTCCCCTGGCGTTGGACAATGTCGAGGCGGCGCGCAATTTCGTCGGCCGTGGCGAGGAGCCGCAAAAGCTGGCCGATCAGATGTCGCCCGCGTGGCTGGCCTTCGCCAGGCGCGGCGATCCCAACACCCCGTCGATCCCGCCCTGGCCCGCCTATGACGCCGCGCAGCGGGCGACGATGATCTTCGACCTCGCCAGCCGCATCGAGTCCGATCCGATGGCCGAGGTCCGCCGGGTTTTGACGGACTAGAGGCGGGGCGCAGCCAAAGAGCGGGAGCGGCGAGATGACCCGCGCCGGCGCCTGGAGGATCGTGTGGACGGGCGCCTTCGCCGCGCTGATGACGGCCGTCGTATCGGGGGTGTGGAGCGCCCTTATCTTCACCAACCTCAGGGTCACTCCGGCGATCCCGTGGTCGGCGCTGCTGATGGCGCTGCTGCTGGGCGCATTGTGGGCCTTTGTGGGCGGCAAATGGGGGCCCGTGGGCGGCCGAGAGACACGTCGCGACCTGCTGCGTGCGGGTCATGTGCCGCAAAATGTGCTCGTTTGGGCCCTCGCCGCCGGCGGCCTCTTCATCGTCGCCCTTGCCGGTTTGTGGATCGTTCTGCGCCGGCTTGTCGCCACGCCCGGCAATCCAGCCGCCGACTTCTCCGCCTTGCCCACCGTCACCGTCGTCGCGACCCTGGCCATGGCCGCCCTGGCCGGCGCGGTCTCCGAAGAGGCCGGCTTTCGCGGCTATTTTCAGGGCTCTCTGGAGCGCAGCGGACTGGGCCCCGCCGCGGTGCTCGTGACCGCCCTGGCCATGGCCCCGCTGCACGCCCTGACCCAGGGGTTCGTGTGGCCGACCCTGGTCTTCTACCTGCTCGTCGATGCGATGCTGGGAACGCTGGCATACCTCACCAAATCGATCCGGCCAGGGATCGTCGTCCACGCCGTCGGCCTGCTCGTGTTTTTCGGGCTTGTCTGGCCCTACGACAAGGCCCGGCGCCTGGTCTGGCAGCAAGGCGCCGATGCCGGGTTTTGGCTGCACGCCGCCCAGGCCTGCGTCTTCGCCACGCTCAGCGCCCTTGCCTTTGTGCAACTGGGAAGGCTGGCCAAGCGATCCCGGGCCGCGATGTAGGCGATCGAGGACCGCGATCAGGCGTCGAAGACGATGACCGATCGGGCGATCTGGCCGCCTTTCATCTCGGCGAAAGCTTCGTTGACTTCCTCGAGCTTGATGCGGCGGGAGATCATGTCGTCGAGCTTCAATTTGCCGGCCATGTACATGTCGACCAGGCGCGGCATGTCGACGGGGAAGTGGTTGGACCCCATGGCCGATCCCTGGATCTTCTTTTCGCCAAGGAAGGCATAGCCGGGCACCTCGATCGACTGACCGACCGGGATCATCCCGATGATGTTCGCCGTCCCTCCGCGGCGCAGCATGCCGAAGGCCTGTTCGGTCGTCTTCTTCAGGCCCACGGCCTCGAAGCTATGGTGCACGCCGCCCTTGGTCATCTCCAGCACTTCCTTGACCGGGTCGGTGTCGGCCGCGCAGATGAAGTCCGTGGCCCCGAAGTGACGGGCCATGTTGTCCTTGGACTTGGACATGTCGATGGCGATGATCCGCCCGGCGCCGGCGATGGCCGCGCCGTTAAGGGCCGCCAGGCCGACGCCGCCGCAGCCGATCACGGCCACCGTCTCGCCTGGACGGACCTTGGCTGTGTGGAAGACCGATCCGACGCCGGTCATCACGCCGCAACCGATCAGCGCCGCCCGATCCAGCGGCATGTCCTTGCGGACAGCCACGCAGGCGTGCTCGTGGATCAGCATCTGCTCGGCGAAGGACGACAGATTCAAATACTGCAGCATGGGCCCGTTTTCGCTGCTCAGCCTCGGCTCGTCGCTGGCCTCGCGCTTGGTGTCGGGGCTGACGCACAGGCTCATGTGCCCCGTCAGGCAGAACTCGCAGTGGCCACAGAAGGCCGACAGGCAGGTGATCACGTGATCGCCCACCTTGACCGTGCGGACCTCCGAGCCGACCTGTTCGACGACGCCGGCGCTCTCGTGACCGAGCACGGCGGGCAGGGGGTGAGGGTAGGATCCCTCGATGAAATGCAGGTCCGAGTGACAGACTCCGGCGGCCGCCGTGCGGATCAGAACCTCGTGCGGCCCGGGTTTGCCTATTTTGACATCCTCGATCTGAAGCGGGGTTCTCACTTCACGCAGGACAGCGGCCTTCATACGCCCAACTCCTTGTTGCACCCGGGCCAATCGACCTGACGCCGGCCAGCGGTTATCGCCGCTGGGGCCACGTCCGCCAAGGGGTTTTGTGAGCCGCCGGCGCACCGCGTTAGACCGTTGCCCAGGCGCAAGGAGCGCCCTAGTTTGCCAGCCATGAAACGCCTGCTTCCGATCCTCCTCGCCGCCGCTTCGCTGGCGGGCTGCGCGACGTCGCCTTACGGTCCCCCCGAACCGCCCCCGCCGCCCTATGAGGCGCCGCCCTCGCCGAGCCTGTTCCGGGCCCAGGACTTTGCCTGGTCGACCGAGGCGGGCGACTCCGCCATCTATGGAACCCTGGCTTTTCGCGTCGGCGCCCTGCGCTACACATGCCAGGGCGGCGATGTCGTCCTCACTCCGGAAACGCCCTGGAGCCGCCGGCGCATGACCATCCTCTACGGCTCGTCCAGCAGCGCCGCGGTCGCCGTGGCCCAGGTGCGCGCCCGAATGCCGTCCGCGTCGAACGAAGACTACGCGCGCTTTGTGCACCACGCGACGTGCGACGGCGCCAACCACTTCAACTTCAGAAATCTTCCCGATGGCGGCTGGTTCGCGATCACCGTGGCCAAACCGGTCGGCACACCGGGCGAACCGGTCGCGGTGATGCGCAGGGTCGAGACCCATGGCGGTCCGCGCAGCTTGACCCTGAACTAGGCGGTGTCGTTCGAAGACATCCTCTATGGAGTCGAGGGGCCGGTTGGCCTGATCACCCTCAACCGTGGCCCTTACCGCAACGCCCAAAGCTATCGGATGCTCGACGAGATCGATGCCGCCTTCGAGATCGCGAGGGCGGATGAAGCGGTCCGCGTCGTCGTCCTGCGCGGCTCCGCCGGGGTGTTTTCCACCGGCCACGATCTGGGCACGCCGGAAGGGGTGGAATACCGGCGCGCGCTGGGCGCCAAGCCGGGCGTCCAGACCTACGACCAGTTCAAGAAGTACAACCTCGACCTGCTTCTGAAATGGCGCAACTTCCCCAAGCCGACGGTGGCCATGGTCGAGGGCTATTGCATCTACGCCGGGTGGATGCTGGCCGCGGCCATGGATGTCGTATTCGCCGCCGAGGACGCGCAATTCCTTCCCGGGTTCGTCGAATACATGTCGGTCCCGTGGGATATCGGCGTGCGCCGGGCAAAGGAGGTGGTCTTCGAGAGCCGGTTCCTCTCGGCCCAGGAAGCGGCCGCGTGGGGCCTGGTGAACCGGGTCCTGCCGGTCGGTTCCCTCGGGCGTGAAACCATGGCCTGGGCGCGGCGGGTGGCGGAGAACAGCCCCGAGGTCCTACGCATGGCCAAGGTGCAGATGAACAAGGCCCAGGACGCCCAGGGCTTCACCCAGGCGGTCGAGGACTCTCTCGGCGACTATGTGGCCATGGTCTACCTGCCGGGCTCCGAACTGCGCATGGAGGGCCAGCGCCGGTTGCGGGCCGTCGATCTGGCGCTGAGCGGGCGTCGGGGCGAGCGCTATGGCTTGTCACCAGAGGCCCATGCCCCGCAGGGGACCAGCTGACGTGCCCGAGACTTTCCGCGCCATCCGCCTTTTCAAGACCGACGCCGGTCAGGAAACCCGTTTCGTCGATCTTTCCGATTCCGACCTGATGCCTGGCGATGTCACGGTCGCGGTCAGCCATTCGACGGTGAATTACAAGGACGGGTTGGCCTTGACCGGAAAGGCGCCGGTGGTTCGCGTTTGGCCGCTCACCCCCGGGATCGATTTTTCTGGCGTGGTCGAGACCTCGGATAATCCCGACTTCGCCCCCGGAGAGCGGGTCGTGCTCAACGGCTGGGGCGTGGGCGAAGTCCACCATGGCGGGTTCGCCCAGAAGGCGCGGGTGAAGGGCGACTGGCTGGTCAAGCTGCCGGCGTCGATCTCCAACGCCCAGGCCATGGCCATCGGCACCGCGGGCTACACCGCCATGCTGTGCGTCATGGCCCTCGAGCGCCACGGCGTCGGCCCGGAGACGGGCGAGGTTCTGGTCACGGGCGCGGCCGGCGGCGTGGGAAGCGTCGCCATCGCCCTGTTGTCCAAGCTCGGCTACCGCGTCGTCGCTTCAAGTGGCCGCAAGGCGACGGAATGCGACTATCTCAAGAACCTCGGCGCGTCGGAGATCATCGACCGCGGCGAGTTCTCCGGCCCTGGCCGCCCATTGGCGAAGGAGCGCTGGGCCGGGGCGGTCGACGTCGTGGGCAGCCAGACCCTGGCCAACATCCTCTCGCAGATGCGCTACGGGGGGGCGGTAGCCGCCTGCGGCCTGGCCCAGGGGATGGATCTGCCGGGCTCCGTTGCGCCCTTCATCCTGCGCGGCGTTACCCTGGCGGGAGTAGATTCGGTGATGCGCCCGACTGCCGACCGCATCGCGGCATGGGAGCGCCTGGCCCGCGACCTCGACATGGCCAAGCTCGAGGCGATGAGCGCCCCGGCCACCCTGGCGGGGGTACCGGCGCTGGGGGCGGCGATCGTCGAGGGCATGGTCCGCGGCCGGGTGGTCGTCGATCTGAACGCCGGCGGGTAGGTCCGTTCAGCCCCAGTTCAGCCGCGCCTCTGCATTGTGCGCACAGCCTCGCCGAGGGAGCCCATCGCTCCGGTGCGCGTTTGGCTTGCACGATGGACCGAAAGTTGGAGGTATCCATGATCAAGATTCTCACCGCCGGCATGGCCGCGTTGACCCTGGCTGCGGGCGCGGTTGCGACGGCCACGCCGGCTGCGGCCCGCGATTGGGGCCACCGCGGCTATTACGGACGCGGCGGCGATGATGACGCCGGCGCCGCGATCGCCGGGGGCCTGCTGGGGTTCGCCCTCGGCTCGGCCGTCTCCGCGCACAGCTATGGGCCCTACTACGGCCCGGCCTATGGACCCGGCTACTATGGCCGCGCCTATGGCGCCTGCGTTAGTCGGCGCTCGGTGTGGGATCCCTACATCGGCCGCTATGTGGTTCGCAGCTTCCGCTACGCCTGTTAGGCTGCTCGTTTAGAGCGACCTGACCAAAGGCAGCCCCGCGCTCCCCCCGGCGCGGGGCTTTTCCTTGTCTTCGAGGGCGCCCCTTTAGTCCCGGGCGCCAACCAGGCGCTCGCCGGCCCCGATCCCGCCTCGCGCCGCTAACCCCTTGAACAGGCGTGCGGCCTGATCGGGCGGGGCCAACAGAAGCGTGTCGAACAGCCGCGCGCCGAAGTCGCAGCTTGCGGACGCCCGCGCGTAGCCTGGCGCGCCGGCGCCTGCGGCCAGAGCCTTGCGCTCGCCGCTCGGCAGATCGGCGACCGTGGCGCTTGCGAGGCGATGGAGTCGCTCCGCCAAGTCTGGCGCAAGGCGCGGCGCCTGGGGCTCCAGGGCGGTCTGGACCAGAAGGCGGGCGGCCAGGCGGCGTTCATCGTTCTGCAGGCCAAGATCGCCGGCGGTGACGGGCGGGGCGCGTGTCGGCGCGATCATCGCTCGATAGCAAGCGCGCGGATCGATCTGCATCGCCTGCTGTTCGCGGCGCGCGAGCTTCAGGGCGGCCACGGTGTTGCCCGTGTCGGCGAAGGGCAGTTGGCGCGCCATAATGGGTACCAGAGCCTGATCGAAGGCGTGGTTCATTGCCGCCGCGGACGCATGGCCCCTCGCCTTGGCGTCCAACGCCGCAAGAACCCTGGCGTGATCGGCGGGGTAGTAGGCCCGCAGGACCGCCAGCACGGCCGCGTCCCGCCCGGCGCCCGCGAGGCCCAGTTCGCGCGCCTTCAGCTGTGCAGCCGCTTCATAGCCAGGCGCCGGACCGGTGTCGCCAAACACCAGCGCCAGTCCCGCGCCGGCCGCCATGGCGAGCATCATGACCACATGCAGGCGCTCGCCCGCCCAGCCGAACAGGCCGCCCGCCATGCCGCCCACGGCCAGACCCACCGCTCCGCCGCCGAGCAGGGTCAGGCCCGCGACCACAAGGTCCGTTTCGCCCAACATGGCGGGGAGGGTCGACCCGCGCCTGTGAAAGGACGGTGAAGAGAAAGGGTTTGCGAAGATTCACGGTGAATCCCGGTTCACCATGCCTAGGGTTCGCGCGCGCCCTGAGGGCGACCCGCTGCCCAGCCCCTAATGCACCCGCGCCCGGCCGATCTCGAGCTTGTCGCCGCCGTTGGTCACTTCGATCACCGCCCCGTCCTCAAGGTCGCCCGCCAGCAGCTTGCGGGCGATGGGATCGACCAGTTCCTTCTGGATGACCCGCTTGAGCGGCCTTGCGCCATAGACCGGGTCATAGCCGCGTTCGCCCAGCCAGTGCAGCGCGCTGGCGTCGAGGTCGATGGCCATTCGCCGGTCGGCGAGCAGCTTTTCGACGTGCTGCAGCTGGATCTTGACGATGGCGTCCATCTGCTCGCGCCCGAGGCGCTGGAAGAGGACAATCTCGTCGATGCGGTTCAGGAACTCCGGTCGGAAATGGCGGCGCACGGCATCCATGACCAGGGGCCGCACCGCCTCGACGGCACTCACCTCGCCGCCTACCCCCTCGCCCGAAAGGAACTCCGAGCCCAGGTTCGAGGTCATGATGATCAGGGCATTGCGGAAATCCACCGTCCGGCCCTGGCCATCGGTCAGACGCCCGTCATCGAGAACCTGAAGCAGGACGTTGAACACGTCCGGATGCGCCTTTTCGACTTCGTCGAAGAGCACGACCTGATAGGGCCGGCGGCGCACGGCCTCGGTCAAGGCCCCGCCTTCGTCGTAGCCGACGTAGCCGGGCGGAGCGCCGATCATGCGGCTGACCGAGTGCTTTTCCATGTATTCGCTCATGTCCAGGCGGGTAATCGCCGCCTCGTCGTCGAACAGGAATTCGGCGAGGGCCTTGGTAAGCTCCGTCTTGCCGACGCCCGTCGGGCCCAGAAAGAGGAAAGAGCCGATCGGCCGGCCCGGATCCTTCAGGCCGGCGCGAGCCCGCCGGACGGCGTCGGAGACCGCGGTCAGGGCCTCGTCCTGGCCGACGACGCGCTTGCGTAGGTCGTCCTCCATGCGGATGAGCTTTTCCCGCTCGCCCTCCAGCATCTTTTCCACCGGGACCCCCGTCCAGCGGGAGACCACGGCGGCGATCTGCTCGGCGTCGACGACCTCGGGGGTCATGGCCCCCGTCTCCGCCTTTTCTTCTTGCGCCAGGCGTTTTTCCAGCGGCGGAATCTCGCCGTATGCAATCTCGGCCGCGCGCTGAAGGTCGCCGCGGCGCTGGCTCGTCACCAGTTCCGCGCGCAGCCTGTCGAGCGCCTCGCGCGCCTGCGCGGCCTGGCCGACCTTCTCCTTGTCGGCCCGCCAGCGCTGCGTCATCTGCTCGGACCTGGCCTCCAGCTCGCTTAGTTCCTCCTCGAGCTTCTCGAGGCGCCGCTTGGAAGCGGCATCGCGCTCCTTGGTCAGGGCCTCGCGTTCGATCTTGAGCTGCACCGCCCTCCGGTCGATCTCGTCGAGCTCCTCGGGCTTGGAGTCCACCGCCATGCGCACCCGGCTGGCCGCTTCGTCGATCAGATCGATCGCCTTGTCAGGCAAAAAGCGGTCGGTGATGTAGCGGTTTGACAGCGTCGCGGCCGCGACGATGGCGGCGTCGGAAATGCGCACGCCGTGATGGACCTCGTATTTCTCCTTCAGGCCTCGCAGAATCGAAACGGTGTCCTCGACCGTCGGCTCGCCGACGAAGATGGGTTGGAAACGCCGCGCCAGGGCGGCGTCTTTCTCCACGTTCTTGCGGTACTCATCCAGGGTCGTGGCCCCCACGCAATGCAGTTCCCCGCGGGCCAGCGCGGGCTTGAGAAGGTTGGAAGCGTCCATGGCCCCCTCGGTCTTGCCGGCGCCGACCAGGGTGTGCATTTCGTCGATGAACAGGATGATCGAGCCCTCGGCGGCGGTCACCTCGTTCAGCACCGCCTTCAGCCGCTCCTCGAACTCGCCGCGGTATTTGGCCCCGGCGATGAGCGATCCCATGTCGAGGGCCATGAGCTTCTTGTCCTTGAGGCTCTCTGGCACGTCGCCGTTGACGATCCGCAGCGCCAGGCCTTCGACGATGGCCGTCTTGCCCACGCCGGGTTCGCCGATCAGCACTGGATTGTTCTTGGTGCGGCGGGCGAGGACCTGAATGGTGCGGCGGATCTCCTCGTCGCGTCCGATCACCGGGTCGAGCTTTTCGTCCCTCGCCGCCTGGGTGAGGTCGCGGGCATAGCGCGTCAGGGCGTCGTAACCCTCCTCGGCCGAGGCGCTGTCGGCGGTGCGGCCCTTGCGGACGGCCTTGGCCGCCTCCTCGAGCCCGGCCGCGTTCGCGCCACTGGAAGCCAGGGCCTTGGCCGCTTCGCCCCCCTCCCGGGCGATGGCGATCAGCAGGCGTTCGGTGGTCACGAAGGCGTCGCCGGCTTTCTTCGCCCCCTCCTCCGCCGCGGCGAACACGCTGGCCGTCTGCGGCTGCATGTAGAGCTGGCCCGCGCCGCCTTCGACCTTCGGCAGTCTGGCGAGAAGGGCCTCAACGGCGGCGTCGGCCTGGTCGGGCCGACCGCCGGCGCTCCAGATGAGGGCGCGGCTGAGGCCGTCCTTTTCCTCGAGCAGCACCTTGAGCAGATGTTCGGGCGCGAACTGCTGGTGGCGGCGGGCCAGAGCCAATGACTGGGCGGACTGAATGGCCTGCTTGGCGCGGTCGGAATAAAGTTCGATGTTCATCGGCGTCCCGGTTGGCGAGAAGAGCCGGCTCGTCCGCTCCATGGCGCGCGGTCCGGCGTTGAGTGCGATGTAGGTGTGGCGGGAAAGTCACACAAGGGCGGATCGCGTCGATGAACCCGGACGGCGCAGGTTGCTTCACCCACGGTTCAGGGGCGAGGGCGCACTGTGATACCGGAATGAACGATCGGCAGGCCCGAGCGAACGGAACCGTTGGCTTGGGCGTTGCACGGATGGATCCGGCCGTCCCGGCCAGGGAGGATGGTGTGGCGCAGAAGAGACCCAGGGGCGTGCTGGCTCTCGGTTGGGCGTGCTTCGAGTCGGCCGCGCACGGCCGCACCGAACATCGCCCCACGTCCGCGGATTATCCCGAAAGCGTGGTGCGGCGGACCAGTTTCATAGCCGGAGGCGGCCTTGGCTGGCGTATCTCCATGCTGACCACCCCGCGCGAGCGTCCGACGCCATGGAAGATCGTCGTCGTCACCGGGGCGCCTTCATGGGCGGAATACTGGGCGCCGGCTCTCGCCGCCTTGCCTCAGACGCGCGAAATGGTTGTCGTCGATCGGCCGGGATTCGCGGCCAGCGAGCCTTTCGATTGCGTTCCCGACATCGCCGCTCAGGCAAGAGCCCTCGCCCCGATCCTTCAAGCCGCGCCCGGACAGAAGATCCTACTCGTCGGCCAATCATACGGCGCGGCCATCGCCACATTGATGGCCGCGGCTCAGCCGCGACGCGTGGCCGGCCTGGTGCTGCTGTCGAGCTATCTCGGCGAGCCGGGCCCGACCACCCGCTGGCTGGTCACCATGGGGTCGCGCTTCCTGAATCTGATCCCCCGCGATCTTCGCAACGCGGTCATGGAAATCAGCAACCAGAACGGCCAACTCGCCCTCATCGCCGAGGCGCTGCCCAAGCTCAGGTCGCCGGTGCACGTGATCCATGGCGACCTGGACGACTTCGCCCCGCTGGAAGTCGCAGAACGCCTGGCGCGCGAAGCGCGAACTCGCCGGCCGGTTCGCTTCGAGCGCGTCAGCGGCGCCAATCACTTCTTCAACGACGGACCTGTGGCGACCTTGCTCGGTTGCCTGGAAACGGCCATCGCCGCGTCCGAACCCAATCGGGGCCTAAGGGCGCCGGCGCTCCCCAGATTTCGGTGGCGCCTGGGCAAGACCCTCTCAACCCAGACCGCGACGGCTTAGCAGGCCCTTCTCAGACTTCCTCGGCTTGCGGCGGGGCGACCTGGCCGTCTTGCTCGTTTGGCGCGCGCGGGCCCCGGCGCCGGCGCGGACGGCCGTCACTAGAGGCGGCCTCCCGGGGTTCGGCGGGCCGCACTTGGAGAAAAGCCGGCGCGTGGTTCACCTCGCCGTCATCTGCGCGCAACACCTCGCCGCGGGTCTGGGGCTCGAGCGGGGCGACCGGTGAAGCGGCCACCGGCTCGGAGGGGCCGTGAGAGTCGCGGTCGGGCCGATCCTGACGTTCGAAGGCGGCCGGCCGGTCATCGCGGTTGTAGCGCGGGCGGTCGTCGCGAAAGTTGCGGCCCTGCCGGTCATCGCGGGACCGGTCGTTCTGGGATCGGTCGTTCTGGGGGCGATCGTTCTGGGGCCGATCGTTCGTG